>Ga0308175_100000002_pt1 | contig 337401 bp, 338 predicted proteins | sample PhyCR1_3_FD_203893 | JGI IMG/M metagenome (GOLD analysis project Ga0308175, IMG submission 203893) | Soil microbial communities from UC Gill Tract Community Farm, Albany, California, United States - DLSLS.C.R1 | ecosystem: Environmental > Terrestrial > Soil > Agricultural land | place: USA...
AAAACACTAACCCCCCCCCATCCGCGCGGTTTTTGGGGTGGGGGCCCCCCCCACCACCCCTCAACACATCCGTCTTTTAGACGTGTCAAACTCTTTTAGACGTGTCTAACTCCCAAGCCATAGAGGACTACGCCAAGACCATCTACGCGCTCTCCCAAGAGCGCGACGGCCTCGTCCTCAACGGCGAGGTCGCCGAGCGCCTCGGCGTCACCCCGGCAACCGCGACCTCGATGCTGAAACGGCTCGCCGAGCTCGGCCTGGTCGAGTACTTCCCCTACAAGGGCGTCAGTCTGACCCCCGCGGGGGAGAGGGTCGCGCTCGAGGTGATCCGCCACCACCGCCTGATCGAGGCCTACCTCTCCGAGGCGCTGGGGATGCCCGAGGACCGCGTCCACGAGGAGGCCGAGGTGCTCGAGCACTACATCTCCGAGGAGCTCGAGGAGCTGATCGCCGCCAAACTCGGCGAACCGCGCCACGACCCGCACGGGACGCCGATCCCCGGTCCCGACCTGGTGCCGCCGACGTGGGGGAGCGCGCGGTGAGCGCACCGCCCGAGGCGGTCGCCGAGGAGCTGCGGACCCGGCGGGCGGCCGGGGTCGAGGACGTCCTCCCCGGCGAGGCCGCGGTCGCCGAAGCGGCGCGCCGCTCGCTCGACGGGCACCGGCGCGGCCTCCGCCGCCTCTGGCCCTTCCTCGGGCCCGCCTTCGTCGCCGCCGTCGCCTACATCGACCCCGGCAACTTCGCGACCAACATCTCCGGCGGTGCCAAGTTCGGCTACCTGCTGCTCTGGGTCGTCCTCGCGGCCAACCTGATCGCGATGCTGGTCCAGACCCAGTCGGCGAAGCTGGGGATCGCCACCGGCAAGAACCTCGCCGAGCTCTGCCGCGAGCGCTTCTCGCGCCGGACCTCGATCGGCCTCTGGCTGCAGGCCGAGGTCGTCGCGATGGCCTGCGACATCGCCGAGGTGGTCGGTGCCGCCCTCGGCCTCAACCTGCTCTTCGGGATCCCGCTCTTCCCGGCCGGGCTGATCGCCGGCGCCGGCGCCTTCGCGCTCCTCAGCCTGCAGCAGCGCGGCTTCCGCCGCCTCGAGGCCGGGATCACCGTCCTCGTCGGCGTCGTCGTCGCCTCCTTCGCCTTCGAGCTCTTCGACTCCAGCCCGGACGGGGGCGAAGTCGCCAAGCACCTGGTGGTGCCCGGCTTCGCCGGCTCGGAGAGCCTCCTGCTCGCCACCGGGATCATCGGCGCGACGGTGATGCCGCACGTCATCTACCTGCACTCGGCGCTGACCCAGAAGCGGATCGTCGGCCGCAACGACGCGGAGAAGAAGCGCATCCTCGGCTTCGAGAAGGTCGACGTCGTCATCGCCCTCTCGCTGGCGGGCCTGGTCAACCTCTCGATGATGATCGTCGCCGCCGCCCTCTTCCACGGCAGCGGCGTCACCGGGGTCGAAACGATCGACGGTGCCTATGACGCCCTCAAGCAACTCGCCTCCGACCGGGCGGCGACGATCTTCGGGATCGCCCTACTTGCCTCCGGCTTCGCCTCCTCCTCGGTCGGGACGATGGCCGGGCAGGTGGTGATGCAGGGTTTCATCCGCCGCCGCATCCCCCTCTTCGCCCGCCGCGCCCTCACCCTGGCGCCGGCCCTGATCGTCCTGGCGATCGGCCTAGACCCCACCGACGCCCTCGTCGGCAGCCAGGTAGTCCTCAGCTTCGGAATCCCCTTCGCCCTAGTCCCGCTGCTCCTGATCGCAGCAGACAAAAAAGTAATGGGAGACCTGGTCAATCCAACCTGGCTGAGCGCCCTAGCCGGCGTCCTGGCAAGCCTGATCATCGCCCTAAACGCCCTCCTGCTCTACCAAGTCGCGTTCGTATGAGGGACCCGGGTGCCCCCGGAGGAACCTCCCCAAATCTGTGACGGAGGGGGCACCCACGTCCCTCCCTATACGCTTCGACCAATGCCCCTAGCCGCCGACTTCCAGCAAATCCTCGACACCCTCCCCCCCGACTGGACCGACCTCGAGGTAGACCTCCGGATCGCCGACCTCTCGCACTACGTCGACACCGCCACCGCCCTCAGCCAGGTCAACGCGCAGGTGTACCAGCACCCCAAGCAGGACAGCTGGCACTGGCGCCTGCTGGTCGCCCACAGCTTCGGCCACGCGGCCGCCGCGGAGACCGTCAAGGGCGTGCTGGCAAAGCTGGGCGAGGCCGGGGTGACGGGGGAGCTGCGGCTCGCCGAGGTGCGCGAGGGCCGCTCCGAGGTCGTGCAGATGTGGGGCCGGCCGGAGAGCGTGCGGGAAGAGTTCCGCGAGCGCCGCTCCTTGTAGATGGCGGCTTAGTGGCGCGCGTCCTCAGCATCGCCGCCGACCTGATGCTCGGCAGCAAGGTTCAGGAGACCCTGAAGGCTGCGGGCCACGAGGTCGTCGCCTCTCCCTCGATCGAGGAGTCGACCTGGGACGGGATCGACCTGGTCGTCGCCGACCTCGACGTCGAGAACCCGGAGGCGCTGGTCGGCCTCGGGATGCCGCTGCTCGGTTACTACTCGCACGTTGACCTGGCGACGAAAGAGGCCGCCGAAGCGGCCGGGGTCGACAAGGTCGTGCCGCGCTCGCGGATGGCCCGCGAACTACCCGACCTGGTGGAAGGCCTTCTCGACGTCTAGCTGCTGTTCGAGCAGGCCGTGCTCGAGGTCCCAGGCCGCCCATTCTTCGAGCGTCGGCATGTCGAACGGCCGCGGCTTCAGGATCGGCAGGACGGCGTCCAGCTGCGCCTGCTGTTCTGCCCGGTCGAGTTCCGGGTTGGCGGCGAGCAGGTCGTCGAGGGCCGCCTCGGGGTTCTTCTCCGTCGCTTCATAGCCGCGGCGGGTCGCGGCGACGACCGCTTCGACCAGCTCGGGGTCGTCTACGAGGGTCTTCTGCGAGGTCGTCAGGATCAGCTCGGGGTAGGGGGGAGCGCCGAACCGGTCGACCTTGAAGACGCGGATCGGGACGCCCTGGCGGCGCAGCGCCACGCCCTCGGCGTTCCAGAACCCGGTTGCCGCGTCGACCTTGCCTGCGGCGAGGGAGGGGACCGCGGTGAAACCGATCGTCACCCGTTCGACCCGGGCGGGGTCGCCGCCGTCGGCTTCGACCTCGGAGTCGACGACCGCTTCGTCGGAGGGGAGGCCGCTGACGCCGACGCGGTGGCCCTGCATCTGGCGGGGGCGCCGCACCGGCCCGTCGCCGCGGGCGATCACCGCGGCCAGCGGCCGCTGAACGATCGGGGCGACGCCGACCAGGTCGATCCCGCGCTCGCGGGCGATCCCGAGGTCGTGGATGTCGAGGATCGCGAAGTCGACCTTGCCGGCGGCGAGCAGTTTCGGGGCGTCGGTCGATTCGCCCGGGGGCTGCACCGTCAGGTCGACGCCTTCGGCGCGGTAGTAGCCGCGGGCGAGGCCGGAGTAGATGCCGGCGTGGACCGCGTTGGGGACGAAATCGAGCACGAGGGTCGCGCCTTTCGGCGCGCCCGGTTCAGCACCGTCCCCGCCGCAGCCGGCGACGCCGACCAGCGCGAGGGCGGTCGCCAGGAGCGCGACAGCCCGTCTCATCGATCGGGAAAGCTAGTTCATCCAGCGAATGTGAGTAGACTGCCGCCGCTTACCTGATTACGGGAAATCGAGGAGGAAAGAGTGCAGGAGAGAGGTCTAGCCGCATATTTGGCTGAGTTGATCGGCACGTTGCTGCTGGTCTTCTTCATCACCAGTGTCGTCGTCCTGTTCGTTTCGACCGGTGGCCAGGCGCAGTTCGGCTCGGACTTCGCCGTCGTCGGACTCGTCCACGCTTTCCTGCTCTTCGGCCTGATCGTGATGTTCGGGGTGGTCAGCGGAGGGCACTTCAACCCGGTGGTCACGCTCGCAGCGATCGTGATCCGCCGCATCAAGCCGATCGACGGCGGGATCTACATGCTCGCCCAGCTGATTGGCGGCGTCCTCGGAGCGTGGCTGACCAAGGGTCTGCTACTCGATGAGGGTCGCGCCACGCACTACGGTGCTTTGCAGGTCAGTGGGCTCCTTTCCGGCAACGTCGCCGGTGCAATTGTCGAGATGGTCGGTACCTTCGTCCTGGTCCTGGTCATCCTCACGGCCGTCTACTCGGAGAAGAGCTTCAAGGAGTGGGCGCCGCTGGCAATCGGCACCACGCTTGGCTTCCTGGTGATGGTGATCGGTCCGCTCGACGGTGCCGGCTTCAACCCGGCCCGTTGGTTCGGCCCCGCTCTCGTCGGCAACTCGTGGGGCAGCGTCTGGCCCTTCCTTGTCGGCCCGATCGTCGGCTCGCTGCTCGCCGCCGCCGTCTACCGCTTCATCCTGGAGCCGGGTGGCCTGCCGCCGACCGAACCGCCGGAGCACGTCCGGCCGCCGGTCCCGAAACGGTCTACGCCGACCAGCGACAAACCGGCCACCTAGAAGAGGCCGAATCGTCTTTCAGGCGCCGCCCGATCGGGCGGCGCCTTTTTTTGCGCCCGGACCGGGGCGGCCGGTGCAGTAGCTTGGGCGGCGTGCGCCGGGTCACCTTCTCCCGAAACTTCACGCTTTCGCTGAGCAGGACCTGCCAGTGCTACTGCAAGTACTGCGCCTTCGCTACGCATCAGGCTCATATTCATGCGCCTGAGGACGTCGAACGGATCCTTGACGAGGCGCTGAAACGGAATGCCAAGGAGCTGCTGGTTTTGACGGGTGAGCGGCCCGAGGTCAACGCGGTGGTTGCTGAGCGTCTGAAGACCTGGGGCCATGAGGACTTCACCAGCTATGTCGTCTGGGCCTGCGAACGCGCTCTGGAGCGGGGGATGCTGCCCCACACGAATATCGGCGTGCTCGACAAGCGCGACCTCGCTCGGCTGCGCGAGGTGACGGCTTCCCAGGGCTTGATGCTGGAGAGCACCTCGGAGCGCCTGATGGAGACTGTCCACGCCGGCTCTCCGACCAAGCATCCGGCGGCTCGGTTGGCGACGATCGAAGCAGCGGGCGAGCTCAAGATTCCGTTTACGACCGGGATCCTCGTCGGGATCGGGGAGACGCCTGAGGAGCGTGTCGAAGCGCTGGAGGCGCTCGCGGCTAGTCATGCGCGGCATGGCCACCTTCAGGAGGTGATCCTCCAGAATTTCGTTCCGCACCCCAGGTACTACGGGGCTGAGGTTGCTGAGATTGCTGATGGGGCTTCGCGGGAGCGTTGGGGGGAGGGCGGGGGTACCTCGTCCAGACGCAGCTCGCCTATGGCTCATGCTGAGTGTCTGGAGGAGGTACCCCCGCCCTCCCTGCCGGACTGGGCGAGCTCTGTCTCGGTTGATGAGATCGGGGAGCTGATTGCGGAGTGCAAGAGCTTGATGCCGGGCGTTGGGGTGCAGGTGCCTCCGAACCTGAGTGAGTTCTGGCCTCAGTTGGTTGAGGCTGGTGCTACCGATCTTGGGGGTCTCAGCGCGAACGGCGATCACATTTCGCCCGAGGAGCCCTTCCCGTCGCCGCATCAGGTTCGGAAGGAGTTGGCTCCGAAGGGGTTTGCGTTGACCGAGAGGTTGTGCGTCTACCCGCAGTACATGGATCCCGAGTGGATGGAGCAGGGGGTCCTGGACGTCATCAAGCTCAAGTACTGGAGCTTCATCCCGCGGCGGGGGTCAGGTCGCAGGTCGGAAGAGGTCATCGCACCCGACCTCGCCGTCAAGGCGATCGCCAAGGGGCGTGAGGGTCTTGAGCTTTCGGAGGACGAGTTGACTGCTCTCTTTGCCGAGACCCGTCCTGAGGTGATCGAGGAGATGCGGGTTGCTGCCGATGAGCTGCGGGCTGAGCTGGCCGGCGACACCGTCAGCTTTGTCGTCAACCGGAACATCAACTTCACCAACGTCTGTGTGGTCGGCTGTGCCTTCTGTGGGTTCGGGCAGGGGAAGCGGTCTCCTGATGCTTATGAAGTCTCTGAGGAGGACTTCGCGGCTCGGATCGTCGAAGCGGTTGAGTTCGGGGCCACCGAGCTCTGCATGCAGGGGGGGATCCATCCGGATCTGTCGCTCGAGGAGTACGGGCGCTGGTTGCGGCTGGCGAAGGAGGTGGCGCCACAGTTGCACCTGCACGCCTACTCGCCGATGGAGATCAACTGGGCCTGCGAGCGCTCGGGCAAGGAGCCGTTGGAGGTATTTGAGTACCTGCTCGGGTGCGGCCTCGGGTCGACGCCAGGGACCGCGGCCGAGGTGCTCGACGACGGCGTCCGCCAGCGGATCTCGCCGAACAAGCTCCCGGCCGATCGCTGGGTGGAGATCATCGAAGCCTCCCACCGGGCGGGCTTGCGCTCGACCTCGACGGTGATGTTCGGCCACATCGAGGAGCCGCGCGAGCTGGCCCGCCACATGCGCGTCATCCGCGCTCTGCAGGAACGGACCGGCGGCATCACCGAGTTCGTCCCCCTCAGCTTCATCCCCTTCAACACGATGCTGGGGCGGACGCACGGGATCGAGGAGATCTCGATGGGGGAGAACCTCAAGCACACCGCCGCCTTCCGGCTGGCGCTGGGCCGGACGATCGCGAACCTGCAGGCGAGCTGGGTGAAGATGGGGATCGAGGGGGCGACCGAGGCGCTGCGCTGGGGGGTCAACGACCTCGGGGGCACGTTGATGGAGGAGAACATCTCCCGCATGGCCGGCTCCCAGCACGGGGTGCGCCTGGAGCCGGCGCAGCTGATCGCGGCGGCGCAGGCGGCGGGGCGGAAACCGGCGCAGCGGACGACGCTTTACGAGATCATCGAGACCTATGCGAGCGATGGTTCTCGAGCAGCAGCGGCAGCCGCTCCGGCCGGCTGAGCTGCCCGAGCCGACCGCCGGCGCCGGCCGGGTCCAGATCGACGTCCACGCCTGCGGCGTCTGCCGCACCGACCTCCACATCCTCGACGGCGAGCTCGACGAGCCGAAGCTGCCGCTGGTGATGGGGCACCAGATCGTCGGCACGGTCCGCGCTGCCGGCGCAGGCGTGGAGCGGTTCGCCCCCGGCGATCGGGTCGGCGTGCCCTGGCTGGGCTGGACCTGCGGCGAGTGCCGCTACTGCCGCAGCGGCCGGGAGAACCTCTGCGACCGGGCCAGGTTCACCGGCTACGACATCGACGGCGGCTACGCCGAGGTGGCGGCCGCCGACGAGCGCTTCTGCTTCCCGATCCCCGACGGCTACCCGGACCTGCAGGCGGCGCCGCTGCTATGCGCCGGGCTGATCGGCTACCGGGCGCTGCGGCTGGTCGGCGAGGCGGAGCGGATCGGGTTCTACGGCTTCGGCGCCGCCGCCCACATCCTCTGCCAGGTGGCGGTTCACGAAGGCCGGCGCGTCTTCGCCTTCACGCGGGGCGGGGACGAGGAGACCCAGGCTTTCGCGCGGCAGCTCGGCGCCGAGTGGGCCGGCTCCTCGGAGGAGGCGCCGCCGGAGCAGCTCGACGGGGCGATCGTTTTCGCCCCGGTCGGGGCGCTGATGACGGCGGCTTTGCGGGCGAGCGCGAAGGGGGCGCGGATCATCAGCGCCGGCATCCACATGAGCGACATTCCCTCGTTTCCCTACGCCGAGCTCTGGGGCGAGCGGACGCTGGGCTCGGTCGCCAACCTGACCCGCCGCGACGGCGAGGAGTTCGTCGCCCTGGCGCCCGAAGTGCCGGTCCGGACCGAGGTCGAGGTCTACCCGCTCGAGGAGGCCAACCGAGCGCTCGAGGACCTGCGCGGCGGCCGCTTCCGCGGCGCCGCGGTTCTCTCCGTCGCCCCTTCGGGTAGGTGAGTCCTACGTAAGCAAGCCAGGAAGGGATGCGATGAGCGACGAGATCCGCAACAAGGACGACGCCAAGGGACGCGTGAAGGAGGCCGCCGGGAGCCTGACCGGCGACGACGAGCTGAAGAACGAAGGCAAGGTCGACCGCGCCTCGGGCGCCGTCAAGGACGGCCTCGACAAGGCGTCGGACAAGGTCAAGGACGCGGTCGGCAAGGACGACGACTAGCGGCTATCTAAAGAGGTCTTCGCCGGGGGGGCGGCGGAGGGCGGCAGCGCCGGGGCCGTCCTCCGCTGCGACGTAGCGGGCTAGACCGCGAACGATCGCGGCGGGGATTCCGGAGTCCTTCACCCGGACCAGGTCGGCGGCGGCGGCTACCTCGTCGGCGATTGCGATCACGGTCGCCTGTAGCTCGTGGCCACTCGCGTCGTTGCGGCCACGCCAGTCGTCCAGGGGGGTGAGGCCGGCACAGCCGATTGCTGCCTCGGCCTGGCCTAGGCGCCAGGCTCGGCCGAAGCTGTCTGAGATGACTACTGCTGGTGGGAGGGACAGGGGATGGGGGTCGGCGGACAACAGCGGGGAGGGTCCGGCGACCCCCATCCCCTGTCCCTCGATCGCGGCTCGAAATTCGGTGCGGATGGTTCGGGCGGAGGCGTCGGGGTCCTCCGGCAACAGGCAAACGGTGTCGTCCTCAGGCAGGTTCGAGGTGTCGATGCCGGCGTTGGCGCAGACGAAGCCGTGGTGGGTTTCGGTGATCAGGACTCGGTCGTCGCGGAGGATCTCCCGGCTCTCGGAAAGGATCAGCTCCACGAGCCCCGCTTCCTTACCCAGCTTTTTTCCCAACTCGATCGCCCGCTCGGACGGCTCCACGTCAGCCAGCCGCCGCACCCGTCCCTCGGCCTTGGAGACGATCTTCTGGGAGATGACGACGATGTCTCCGGGCTGCAGGTCGGCGCGCTCGGCGATCAGCCGCCCGATCGCGTCCCCGCAACGCATCTCCGGCATCCCTCCAACCCCACCGACGCGCAACTCACTCATTCGTCTGTTCCTTTTCGGTGTCAGGCACGGATAAGGAACAGACGGATCGGGCGTTCATATTCCGAGGGCCTTGGCGGTGCGGCGCGCTCGCTTCGGGTTCTTCGCCAGCTCGCGGGTCAGGGCGATTACGTCGGCTGGGGTGTCGAGGTCGAGTTCGATCGACGGCAGTTCCTCGAGCGAGAACGGGATGTCTGCCTGGCGCGCTGCCTCGACGTGGCGGTCGCGGCTGCCCTCGCCGAAGGCGGGGCCGATCGCGTTGGGCGGGCTGAGGAGGAGTGCGTTGGTGCCGGTGCCGTGGCGGTCGGGGACGATGCCGACGTAGCGGTCGGGGACGGCGGTGAGGAGGCGGTCGAGCTCGCGTGGGTCGAGCAGCGGGCAGTCGCCGGCGAGGAGGACGACCTGCTCGGCGCCCTCGACTTCGGCCCGGGCGATCCCGGCCAGCGCCGCCTCGACGTGCCCGGCGTCCTCGGGATCGGGGATGACCTCGGCGCCCGCCTCGGCGGCGAGCTCCTGGGCGACCGGGTCGCCGCTGACGACGATGATGCGCTCGATCGTGCGGGCGGCCGAGATCGCTTCGAGGACGTCGGCGACCATCGCCCCGGCGAGCTCGCGCCGCTGCTCGGCGTCGAGGCCCGCGGCGAGCCGCTGCTTCGCCGCGCCGAGGCGCTTGACGGGGAGTACCGCGGTGGCGTTCACGACGAGGCGAGGGTAGCGACGTAGTCGAGCACGATCCGGGCGAGGCGGGCACGGCCCGCTGCGCCCTCCATCAGGGTCGCTGCCGCCAGGGTCTCGATCTCGGCCGGCGGCGGGTCCGGGTCGCCCTCGTCGACGACCATGCCGTCGATCAGGCCCGCGTAGAGGGAGGCGACGCCGGCGGCGGTGGTCGGGCGGCCGATCCCTTCCATGAAGCGGTCGGTCGGGCCCTTGACGACGGCGCCGGCGACGTAGGGGCTGACGGCGAGGACGGGGGCGGGGGAGGACGCAATCGCCTCGCGCATGCCGGGGATCGCGAGGATCGGGCCGATGCTGATCACCGGGTTTGAAGGGCCGATGATGATCGCCTCCGCAGCGGCGAGGGCCGCCAGCACCTCCGGCGTCGGCTCTGCCGCCTCGATCCCCTCCAGCTCGACGCCCTCGACCGGGGGCTGGCCGCCGTCGAGGATCAGGTACTCCTGCAGGGCGCGCCTGCCGGCGGGGGTGATGACCTGGGTGCGGACCGGCGTGTCGGTCATCGGCAGCACCCGCGCCTCGACGCCGAGGCCGCGGGCGATCTGCGCCTGGGCGTCGGTCGGGCGGCCGCCGTCGTCGAGGAATTGGCGGCGGTAGAGGCAGGCGGCAAGGTCGCGGTCGGAGAGGCCGAACCAGCTGGGGGCGCCGAGCCGCTGCAGGCGCTCGAAGACGGTGAAGCTGTCGTCGCGGATCCCCCAGCCGCGCTCGGCGTCGATTTCGCCGCTCAGCCAGTAGGTGACGAGGTCGGGGTCGGGGGAGACGTGGACGCCGAGCGCCTCGATGTCGTCGCCGGTGTTGGCGATCACCGCCAGGTCAGAGCCGATCTCCTCCTGCATCCCGGCGGCGAGTTTGGCGCCGCCGGTGCCGCCGGCGAGAAGGGCGACCCGCACTAGGCCCAGTGGTCGCCGTCGGGGAGGCCGGTGAGGCGGATCCCGGCGTGGGTCTTGTAGCGGGTGTTGACCGAGATCAGCATCGGGGTCAGCTGCTCGACGATCCGCGCCATCTCCAGGGCGCCGGCGTTGACGGCGCGCAGGCCGGGGATCAGCTCGATCAGGCGGGCGACCCGCGCCTTGTCGGCCTTTTTGTCGCCGCAGACGAGGATGTCCTCGCCGAGTTCGGCGTCGAGGTCGGCGAGGGTGGGGGCGCCGACGGTATGGAGGGCGGAGACGACGGTGACGCCGTCGGGAACCATCTCCTGCGCCTGCTGGGCAGCCGAGCCCTGCCAGACGCCGAGCGAGCGGGTGGCTTTGCCGCTGACCGCGGCGGCAAGGGGGACGGTGCAGTCGACGAGGATCTGGCCGGGTTGCAGCGCCTCGCGCAGATTGTTGAGGTTCTCCGACTGGGCGCGGAAGGGGACGGTGAGGAAGACGATCTGGCCCTTGGTGGCGGCCTCGCCGTTCTCGAACCCGGTCGCATCGGCATCGGGAACGTCGGCGCGAACCCTCGCGGCCGCCTCCTCGGCCCGCTCCGCGGAGCGAGATCCAAGGACGACAGGCACCCCGGCCCGAGCCCAGCGCCGAGCCAGCCCGGCGCCAAGAGCCCCGGTGCCACCAATGATCGGAATAGGTTCGCCTGAGTAAGTCAAAATTTGAGTTCCTCAAATATTGAGGAGGACCAAAAATAGATTCCCTCGAAGATTGAGGCGCGCAGTTTATGCTCCCGGCGCATGAGGCTGGAGGGACGTAAGGCGCTGGTGACCGGTGGGGCGAGCGGCATTGGCGCCGCAATTGCTTCCCGGCTCTCGGCCGAGGGCGCCGAGGTTTGGATCGGCGACCTCAACCTGCCGGGCGCCGAACAGGTGGCTGCCGAGGTCGCGGGCCACGCGGTCGAGCTCGACGTTACCGACCTCGAGGCCGCCCGCGCGGCCGTCGCTGCCGTCGGCGAGCCGGACATCCTCGTCAACAACGCCGGCATGGACAACTTCGGCTTCTTCGTCTACGTCACCCAGGAGCAGTGGCGGCAGGTGCTGGACATCAACCTCGGCGGCGTCATGAACTGCACCCACGCGGCGCTGCCGGGCATGCAGGAGCGCGGCTATGGCCGCATCGTCAACATTTCCTCCGAGGCGGGCCGCGTCGGCTCCAAGGGCTCGGCCGCATACAGCGCCGCCAAGGCCGGCGTCATCGGCTTTACCAAGGCAATCGCCCGCGAGGCCGCCCGCTACGGCGTCACCGCCAACGCCATCGCCCCCGGCCCGATCGAGACCCCGCTCCTGATGGGCGCCAAAGAGTTCGGCGAGATCGGCGAGAAGGTGATCGAGACGATGAAATCGTCCACCCAGATTGGCCGCCTCGGCCAGCCCGAGGAGGTAGCGGCCGCCGCCGCGTTCCTCGCCTCTGACGACGCCACGTACGTAACGGGCGAGACGCTGGGCGTAAGCGGCGGCTTGGGCATGGTCTAAGCGCATCGAGCAGCAAAAACAGGCTGGGTAGGGGGGCGAGTCGACGGCGGTTGGTGACTTGAAGGGGCTATAGCCACCAAAGCTCACCAATCGCGGGAGGCATGGACGCTTGCGAGGCGCCAGCACGGGGTGATTGCGCGGGAGCAGCTGCTGGGCCTGGGATTTAGCTCGGAGGCGATTCGCCATCGACTCTCCAATGGGCGCCTCTATCGAGTTCGGCGAGGTGTGTATGCCGTCGGGCGCCCAGATCTGAACCAACACGCACGCTGGATGGCGGCCGTTCTCGCTTGCGGTCCCGGTGCCGTTCTCAGCCACTCCAGCGCCGCTGCGCTTTGGCAGATCGGTTTCGAGGACCGCTCCGTCATCGAGATCTCCCTACCCAACCCCTCCCGTCGGCGTCGTCCAGGGCTTTGTATTCACCGGCGGCCTTCGTTGCGGGACCGCAATGTCACGGCCGAGTACGACGTGCCGGTTACGACCCCGATCCAGACCTTGATCGACCTCACGCCACGTCTCGATCGCCTTGGCGTCGAGCGGATGATCAACGAGGCCGACAAATACAACCGCGTGAATCCGCCTCGACTTCGTGCGGCGCTGGAGGAGCGGGTCGGCGAACCTGGCGTCGCCCGCCTCCGCCGCATCCTTGACCGTCGCACCTTTCGCCTCACCAAGGAGGAGCTCGAACGGCGCTTTCTGCCGCTCGCTCGGAGGGCCGGGCTGCCGGTTCCGCTCACCGGCCGGATCGTCAACGAGTTCGAAGTCGACTTCTACTGGCCCGACCTCGGCCTGGTCGTCGAGACCGACGGGCTCCGCTACCACCGCACGCCCGCCGAGCAGGCGCGGGACCGGCTTCGCGACCAGGCCCACACCGCCGCCGGACTCACCCAGCTCCGCTTCACCCACGAGCAGGTGCGCTACGAACCCGAGTACGTCACGCGGATCCTCGCTCAGACGGCGAGCCGCTTGGCCATCTCGACGAAGTAGTCGAGCGAGGCCGGGTTGGCCAGCGAGTCGCGGCTGGCGGCCTTCTCCACCGGCGTCCCCATGAGGATCTTCTTCACCGGCACCTCGAGCACCTTGCCGCTGAGCGTCCGCGGCACCTCGGCGATCTCGAAGACCTCGTCGGGCACGTGCCGCGGCGAGCACTGCTCGCGCACCCGCCGGGCGATCTCCCGCGGCAGCTCCCCATCGAGCTCGGCGCCGTCGCGCATAACCACGAACAGCGGCATCCAGCCGTCGGTCCCCGGCCGCGGCAGGTCGACGACGAGGGCGTCGACGATCTCCTCGATCCCGAGCACCGCCCGGTAGATCTCCGCCGTCCCCATGCGGATGCCGCCGCGGTTGATCGTCGAGTCCGAGCGGCCGTAGATGACCGCCGTCCCGCGCCGGGTCAGTTCCAGCCAGTCGCCGTGGCGCCAGACCCCCGGGAACATCTCGAAGTAGCTCTCGCGATAGCGGCTGCCGTCCTCGTCGCCCCAGAAGTAGAGCGGCATCGAGGGCATCGGCTCGGTGACAACCAGCTCGCCGACCTCCTCGACCACCGGCTCGCCGTCCTCGTTCCAGGCCTCGACCGCCGCCCCCAGCGCCCGCGCCTGGATCTCGCCGCGATAGACCGGCAGCATCGCGACGCCGCCGACGAAGGCGGTGCAGAGGTCGGTGCCGCCGCTGGTCGAGAAGAGCCAGGTGTCCTCGCCGACGTGACGGTAGATCCAGTCGAAGCCCTCTGGCGAGAGGGGCGAGCCGGTCGAGCCGACCGCCTTGAGGGCGCCGAGGTCGCGCCCCGAGCCGGGCTCCACCCCCGCCTTCATGCAGGCGCCGATGTAGGCGGCGCTGGTGCCGAACATCGTCACCCCGGCGCGCTCGGCCAGGTCCCAGAGCACGCTCATGTCGGGATGGCCCGGGTTGCCGTCATAGAGGACGATCGCCGCCTCGGTCAGCAGCCCGGAGACGAGGAAGTTCCACATCATCCAGCCGGTCGTCGTGAACCAGAAGAGGCGATCGCCGGGGTGGGCGTCGACGTGGAGGTTGAGCTTCTTCAGGTGCTCGAGCAGGATCCCGCCCTGGCCCTGGACGATCGCCTTCGGCAGGCCGGTGGTGCCGGAGGAGTAGAGGACCCAGAGAGGGTGGTCGAAGGGGACGCGGTCGAACTCGAGCGGGGCGCCCTCGCCGCCGGCGAGCAGCTCGTCCCAGCACATCGCCTCGCTCAGCCCGGAGAGGTCCGGGTCCTCGGCAAGGTACGGGAGGACCACCGTCCGCTCGAGGCTCGGCATCGCCTTCTGCAGCTGGGCGACGACGTCGCGGCGATCGAAGTCCTTGCCGCCGTAGCGGTAGCCGTCGACGGCGAAGAGGACCTTCGGTTCGATCTGGGCGAAGCGGTCGACGACGCTGGCGGCGCCGAAGTCCGGCGAGCAGCTTGACCAGACAGCGCCGATCGAGGCGGCGGCGAGAAAAGCAACGATCGCCTCCGGGATGTTCGGCATATAGGCGACGACCCGGTCGCCGCGCTCGACCCCGAGCGCCCGCAGCCCCGCCGCCACGGCGCCGACCTGCGCGCACAGCTCCCCCCAGGTCAGCTCGCCGAGCTCGCGCAGCTCGGAGGCGTGGAGGATCGCGACGGCGTCGTCGTCCTTGCCGGCGAAGACGTGCTCGGCGTAGTTCAGCGAAGTGTTGGGGAACCAGCGCGCCCCCGGCATCTCGGCCGCGGCGAGGGCAGGCTCCGCCTCGCCGTCGGCCTGGACGCCGAAGAACTCCCAGGTCGCCGACCAGAACCCCTCGAGGTCGTCGACCGACCACTGCCAAAGCTCGCCGTAGCCGCCGAACTCAAGCCCGCGCTCGCGCTCCAGCCAGCGGATGAATTCGCGCAGCCGCGAACGCTCGACCAGCTCGGCCGAGGGCTCCCACAGCAACTCGCCGCTGGCCGCGTTCACTTATGCCGGAGGTGGGATTCGAACCCACAAGCCCGCAAGGGCAATCGATTTTGAGTCGATCGCGTATGCCAATTCCGCCACTCCGGCGCCGCCTGAACGATAGAGCCGGATCAGGCCGGCTGCGGATGGCCCGAAGCGCCGGCGCCGTAATCCTCGCCGGATCCGATCGGGCGCTCCTCCTCGACGTGCCACTCCTGGTTGAAGGCGTAGAGCGAGGCGGCGATGAGGACGATCTGCAGGAGCCCGAGGAGTATCACCAGGAGACCGATCAGCGAGGAGGAGAGGAGGGCTTCGTCGAAGCCCGCCCGGTCGCGGTTGAACCAGCTTTCGGTGCCGACCGCGCAGAAGATCGCGAGGATCATCGAGAGCGCCGCCACCACCGGGAGGATGCCGCGGTTCCAGCGCGCAACCAAAATCGCGAAGAAGGCGTAGAGGATCGCATAGATCGCGCAGATGATTCCCATGCCCCCGCCGCCCTTGAGCAGGGACCAGCCCCCGATCGTCACCAGCGCCGCGACCACCGCCGTCGCCGCCAGCAAAAGCACGACGACGAACTTGGTCGTCGTCGAACCGGGCTTTTCCCGATTCGGGCGCCAAAGTTCGTAACCCGGCCTCACCTCTCCTACTGCCACCGCCCGATCATAGAATCTGCAAGCGACGCGCCGCCGTTGGCCGCGCGTTAAGGCCTCTCGGCCGAGTCACGCGGGCGTGGCGGAATTTGGCAGACGCGCCAGGTTTAGGTCCTGGTGATCGAAAGATCGTGGGGGTTCAAGTCCCTCCGCCCGCATCGGCGCAGGGGACGGACTGAACCGAGGGGAGCAGCTAGACCCGGTGCTCGGGGTTCGGGAGGTCGAAGTGGCAGCCGGCGCTCCACTCCTCCGGCTGGTTGCCATGGGCCGGGATGCCGCCGGCGTCCTTGAGGATGCGGGCCATGTGCATCAGGTTCCAGGCGGCGAAGGTGGTGTTGCGGTTGGTGAAGTCGTTGTCGGGGCCGCCCGAGTCCTCGTCGAGGTAGGAGGGGCCCGGCCCGGCCTCGCCGATCCAGCCGGAGTCGGCCTGGGGCGGGATCGTGTAGCCGAGGTGCTGCAGCGAGTAGAGGACGTTCATCGCGCAGTGCTTGATCCCGTCCTCGTTGCCGGTGACGATGCAGCCGCCGACGCGGCCGTAGTAGGCCCACTGGCCTTTGTCGTTGAGCAGGTGCGAGTTGCCGTAGAGGCGCTCGATCACGTGGGTCGCGACCGAGGACTTCTCGCCCAGCCAGATCGGCATCCCGAGGACGAGGATGTCGGCCGCCATCACCCGCTCGTAGATCGCTGGCCACTCGTCGGTGTCCCAGCCGTGTTCGGTCATGTCGGGCCAGACGCCGATCGCGATCTCGTGATCGATCGCGCGGATCGAGTCGACCTCAACCCCCTGCGCGCGCATCACCGCCATCGACTTGTCCATCAGCCCCTGCGTGTTCGAGGTCTCAGGGCTGCGCTTCAGCGTGCAGTTGATGAACAGGGCTTTGAGATCGGAGTAGTCGGCCATGCGCGCCACCCTAACCGAGGACTCCCGCGGCGGAGTTTCTTTTCCTGTCACATTTGCTCCGTAGCGTCGCTTCCACCCACCCAACGAAAGGGAGCGATTGATGCATTACAGGAAGGCAGGCCCGGCTCTGGCGTCGCTGGCGATCGGCGGCGCGCTCGTGCTCGGCGGCTGCGGCGGGGGAGACGACTCGGCCACCTCGGCCGAGCCGGCGAAGGCGATGCACGACGATGCGATGAAGCATGACGACTCGATGAAGGGCGACGGTTCGACCCAGCACCACGCCACCGGGGGCACGATGAAGGGCGAACACGTCATGAAGGACGACCACGGCGGGGCGATGAAGGACGGCTGATGGCTCTCCTCGTTTTATTCGGCTTCCTCGCGGGCGCGGCGACGGCGCTCTCGCCCTGCGTGCTGCCGGTGCTGCCGATCGCGCTCTCGGCGGGCGCCACCGGCGGCCGGCGGCGCCCGCTCGGGATCGTCGCCGGGCTGGCCGTCTCCTTCACCTTCGCCACCGTCGCCCTCGTCTACGTGATCTCCGCCCTGGGTCTGCCCGACGACTTCCTCCGCAAGCTGGCGATCGCCGTCCTCATCGGCTTCGGCCTGACCCTGATGGCGCCGCCGCTGGCGGCCCGGGTCGAGACCTGGCTGAGCCGGCTCGGCTCCCGCGCCGGCGGGCCGCGGACCGCCGGCGACGGCTTCTGGTCGGGGACCGTGGTCGGGCTCAGCCTCGGCCTCGTCTACGCCCCCTGCGCCGGGCCGATCCTCGCCGGCGTCATCACCGTCTCGGCCTCGCAGCCGTTCACCGCCGGCCGGCTCGCGGTCGCGCTCAGCTACGGGATCGGCTCCGCCGTCGTCCTCTACTTCCTGATGCTGGGCGGCCGCCGGGCGATCGCGCCGCTGGCCCGCCGCGGCGTCGGCCTGCAGATCGCGATGGGGGCGGTGATGGTCTTCGTCGGCCTGGCGATGCTCGGCAACTACGACATCCGCTTCCAGAACACGATTGCCTCCGACCTGCCGAGCTTCCTCGTCAACCCCAGCGAAGCGCTCGAGGACAGCGCTTCGGCCCAGAGCGCGCTCGCCGACCTCCGCGCCCCGGGCCACGCGCCGAAGTTCGTCGCCGAGGGGAGCCCGCACCCGCAGGGCAGGGCGTCCGGACTGCCGGTGCTCGGCAAGGCGCCGGAATTCGTCGGCAACGAGCGCTGGTTCAACACCCCCGGCGACCGGCCGCTGACCCTGCAGGGGCTGCGCGGCCGCGTCGTCCTCGTCGACTTCTGGACCTACAGCTGCATCAACTGCATCCGCACCTTTCCCTACCTGAAGGCCTGGGACGAGCGCTACCGCAAGGACGGCCTGACGATCGTCGGCATCCACACGCCGGAGTTTCCCTTCGAGCGCGAGGCGGGCAACGTCGAAGACGCGATCGAACGCAACGACATCCGCTATCCCGTCGCCCAGGACAACGAACAGGAGACCTGGAACGCCTATGGGAACCAGTACTGGCCGGCGGAGTACTTCATCGACGCCCGCGGCCGCGTCCGCTACGTCCACTTCGGCGAGGGCGAATACGAGGAGAAAGAGCAGGTGATCCGCGAGCTGCTGGCCGAAGCCGGGGAGCGGGTCGGCAAGCCGATGGCCGGCGCCCGGGGGATCGAAGCCGAACACGGGGTGACGACGCCGGAGACCTACCTCGGGGCGGCGCGGGCCGAACGGTTCACCAACCCGAAGCTCTCGCCCGGGACGCACGACTTCACGGCGCCGCCGCGGGTGCCGGCGAACGAATGGGCCTACCGCGGCCCCTGGCGGATCGAACTCGACTCGGCGACCGCGGCCGGCGGCTCGCTCGAACTCGACTTCGGGGCGCGGCGCGTCTACCTGGTGCTGGGGACGGTCGACGGCCGGCCGCGGCAGGTGAAGGTAACGCTCGACGGTAAGCCGATCGGCGCCGCGGCGGGAGCCGACGTCCACGGCGGCGCGGTGACGGTGCGCTCGCAGCGCCTCTACGAACTGGTCGACCTGCCGCGGGTGGGGCAGCACCTGCTGCGGCTCGAACCCGAAGCGGGGACGATGGGATATGCGTTCACCTTCGGCTAGCGCGGCGGTCGTCTGTTCCTTTTCGTTGCCTGGAACCGATAAGGAACAGGCGAGAGGGGAGAATCCGGCGATGGCCGATCCCGGAAGCGGCAGCGTCCTCGTCGTCGACGACGAGCCGACGATCGTCGAGGTGGTCGGCAGCTACCTCGAGCGTGCCGGCTTCGCGGTCGAGCGGGCGATGGACGGCCCCGAGGCGCTGCGCCTCGCCGAGCTGCACCGGCCCGACCTCGTCGTCCTCGACGTGATGCTGCCGGGCTTCGACGGGATCGAGGTCCTGCGCCGGCTGCACGAGCGGCCCGGCAAGCGGGTCGCGGTGATCCTGCTGACCGCGCGCGGGGAGGAGTCCGACCGCCTCGTCGGCCTTCGTCACGGCGCCGACGACTATGTCGTCAAGCCATTCTCGCCGGCCGAGCTGGTCGCCCGGGTCGAAGCGGTCCTGCGTCGGGTCTCGCCGCCGCCGGCCGAGGAGGAGGCCGAGCCGCCGATCGAGCACGGGCCGCTGCGGGTCGAGCCGGCGGCCCGTCGCGCCTTCCTCGACGGTGATGAGCTCGACCTGACGATGCGCGAGTTCGACCTGCTCGCCTACCTCGCCGCCCGCCCCGGCCGCGTCTTCACCCGCGACCAGCTGATGGAGGCCGTCTGGGAATACCCCTTCTTCACCGACACCAGCACCGTCACCGTCCACATCCGCCGCCTCCGGGGCAAGCTCGGCGACGACGCGGCGGAGCCGCGCTTCATCGAGACGGTCTGGGGCGTCGGCTACAGGTTCAGGGCATGAGCGGGGGCGGGAGATGAGGCGCGCCGTCGCGATCGCCGTCGCCGCCTTCCTCGCCGGGGCCGCCGCGGTTGCGGTCCCGCACGGGATGGGCGCCGAGCAGATCGGCCTCGCCCTCCTCGCCGCCGCCGGGATCGCCCTCGCCGGTGCCCTCGCCGCCCGGTTGGTCATGGAGGAGCGCGCCAACCGCCGGGTCGAGGAGGCGCGGCGGCAACTGGTCGCCGCGGCCTCGCACGACCTGCGCACGCCGCTGGCCTCGCTGCGGCTTCTGGTCGACTCGATCGACGACGGCGTCGCCACCGGGGAGACGCGCGAGCGCTACCTGCGCGAGATCCGCACCCACGTCGGCGTCTTGAGCGACCTCGTCGACGACCTCTTCGAGCTCTCGCGGATCGAGGCCGGGGAGATCTCCTGGTCGATCCGCCAGGTCGAGCTCGGCCCCCTGATCGACGAGACGGTTGCGGCGATGCGGGCGCAGGCGGACGCGCGCGGGGTGCGGGTCGCCGCCGAGTTGCCGGCCGGCAGGCTGACCGCCGCCGCCGATGCCGAGAAGGTGCAGCGGGTCCTCTTCAACCTGATCCAGAACGCGATCCGCCACACCCCCGCAGATGGCAGCGTCACCGTGCGGGCGCGGGCGCAGGGCGGAGACGTCGAGGTCGAGGTCGACGACGAGGGGGAGGGGATCGCCGCCGCCGACGCCGGCCGCGTCTTCGACGCCTTCTACCGCGGCGACGCCTCCCGCGGTGAGGAGGGCGCCGGCCTCGGCCTGGCGATTGCGAAGGCGATCGTCGAGGCCCACGGCGGTCGCATCTGGCTCGAGCCGGGGACGCCTGGCACGCGGGTGCTGTTCACTTTGCGCGGATGATCCATGTCGACGTCGAGTCGTTCTTCGCCATCGTCCTCGTCTCGGCGCTGGCGGCGGTCACCGTTGCGGTGCTGCCGGCGCGCCTGGCGCCGCCGGTCGTCGTGGTCGAGCTCTTCCTCGGCATCCTCATCGGACCGCAGGTCCTGCACCTCGCCGACAGTGACGAATTCGTCGCCTTTTTCGCCAACCTCGGCCTCGGGATGCTCTTCTTCTTCGCCGGCTACGAGATCGACTTCGAGCGCATCCGCGGCGAGCCGATGAAGCTGGGCGGCGTCGGCTGGCTGCTCTCCGTGGTGCTCGCCTTCGCGATCGGCGCCGTCCTCGCCGCCCTCGGCTGGATCGACACCTTCCTCTACGTCGGCGCGGCGATGGCGACGACGGCGATCGGGACGCTGATCCCGATCCTCCGCGACGGCGGCCAGCTGCGGACCCGCTTCGGCACCTACCTGCTGGCCGCGGGCGGGGCGGGGGAGTTCGGGCCGGTGATCCTGGTCGCGCTCTTCCTCTCAACCGACCACCCGATCCACGAGGCGGCGATCCTCGTTGCCTTCGTCGCGATGGCGATCGGCGTCGCCCTCGCCTCGGTCCGTCTCGCCGGTCGCGGCTGGAACGCCTTCGAGCGCACCTTCGAGGCGAGCAGTCAGCTGGCGGTCCGGGTCACCGTCGTCCTCGTCTTCGGCCTCGTCCTGCTGGCGAGCAAGATCGGCCTCGACGTTCTCCTCGGCGGCTTCGTCGCCGGCCTGATCACCCGCCTCGCCCTGCAGGGTCATGAGCTGGCGATCTTCGAGTCGAAGCTGACTGCGGTCGGCTTCGGCTTCTTCGTCCCCTTCTTCTTCGTCACCAGCGGCATCGCCTTCGACCTCGACGCCCTCGGCTCCGCCGACGCACTGGCCAAGCTGGCGATGTTCTTCGCCCTCTTCCTGGTCGTCCGCGGGACGCCGGCCCTGCTCCTCTACCGCGGCGTCCTCGATCGTTGCGAACGCGCCGCCCTCGCCCTCTACTCGGCAACCGAGCTGCCGCTGGTGGTCGCGATCACCACGATCGCCGTCGACGCCGGCCACATGAGGACCTCGACCGCGGCGGGCCTGGTCGGCGCCGCCATGCTCTCGACCCTCGTCTTCCCCTTCGCCGCCGCAGCGATCCTCCGCGGTCAACTAGCATTTGGCTCCGCAGCACCCTGGGGCACTGGCCAAACTGGCTAAGGCACCGGTCTCCAAAACCGGCGATTCTAGGTTCGAGTCCTAGGTGCCCCGTCTCTCGGTGTCCTTCCCGCCGCCGCCATCTCGGCGGCACGGAAGAGATTGAAATTGGCTCCCGGCCGCCCCAGGCTTGCGCCCGGGAGCCATATCTCATCGCTTAGTCACGCCTGGGACCCCCGGTATCAGGTCCCCTTTCCGGTGGCAATGATCGGAGCAATCCTCTGCGTCGAGATCTGCATGTGCTCACCTCCTCTCCTGGCAGTAACCATGGTGGAGAGGATTACATTGGTGGAGGACGCTCCACTAACAAGGTGTCTAATTTCACTTCCCAAACGCTCAACAAGGGATTAGGATCAAGCACTCAAGACTTCGAAAGGAAAATTCGTGGCAACTAAAGCTGAGCGCCGGCAGGCGACCCAGAATCGCCTAAAGGCGATGCAGCACCCACTCCGCGCAGAAGCTTTCGGGCTGATTCGCGCCCGGGGTCCGATCAGCCCGGCCGAAATCGCGCGCGAGCTCGAAGCCGACGTTCCCACGATCAGCTACCACGTCCGAAAGCTGAACGAGTACAACTGCGTCGAAGAAGTGGAGAATCGGCCGGTCCGCGGAGTGGTGGAGCACTTCTACCGCGCGACCGAAGAGCCGCTCCTCGATCTGGAGGATTGGGCCCAGCTCGCGGAGTCAGAGCCCGAAGTGGCCGAGATCCTCACCGACGAATTTATGCAGAACATCCTTGATGATTTTTCCGCATCACGCCGGGCGTCGATCGTCGGCAGGGACGAGAAGTTCTGGCTGACGCGCACCCCCCATATCTTGGACGACCAGGGTCTCGACGAGGCTCTCGAGGCGGCCGAGGCCTACGAAGCAAAGATCACCGAGATCGCCGCGCGCAGCGCCGCGCGGCGGCTCGAGTCGGAGGATCCCGGGCTTCCGGTTTCCTCTTCGATCGCGCTATTCAAGATGCCCCCACGCCGGGGAAACGGCGGTCGCTAGACCCGCCGCTCGCCTCAACCGGCGCGACCGGCAATGTGAATGATTTTGCTGTCCCGCTCTTCGTAAGTCGGACTCTCGAGGATTACCTGCCCGTTTTCCTCGCGCTGACCGAGGGTCGCAAGAGGCCGGAGCCCTGACGCTTTCAACGCCGCGTCGACTTGCTCCGGCGTCCAGTGCCTTTGACGGTGGACATGCTGCTCGACGCCCTGTCCAGATAAACGCGCCTCATAGATCGCCCCGCGCTCGACTCTCTGGTTGAGCCCGTGCCAGTCCCAGCCTCGGGCGCTCATCTCCTCGGACTTGCCGGCCGCGAAGCTCTCGCGGAACCAGAGCAATGTGTTCGTGTCGAAGACGACCAGGCCGTCGGGGCTGAGATTGTGGCGGATTCCGGCGAAGGCGCGCTCGAGATCGCCGTCCTCTGTCAGGTAGTTGACGACCTCGTTGAGGAGGAGGACCAGCTGGAAGTTTTCGCCGCTGGGCCTGTCGTGTGAGGGAGAGATCGGCTCAAGCTCCCGCGCGTCGGCGTGGATCAGCTGCACCCGCTCGCCGAATTTCTCTCTCGCCCGGGCGAGCATGCCGGCGGAGCCGTCGCAGCCGACCACCTGCCAGCCCCGGTCGAGCAGCGGGTCAAAGGCGCGGCCGGTGCCGCAGCCGACGTCGAGGGCCCAGCCCCGCCGCAGCCCGTGCTTCTCCAACTCGGGCAGCAGGACTTCGCCCAGCCACAACTCGTAGTTGTTGGCCGCGTTGAACTCGTCGTAGACCGGTGCGAAGCGGTCGTATGCCTCCTCTGCCGATTCCCGGTCGGCCATGTCGGGGACAATAGTCCCGATGGGCGGACCCCAAATCGTCGAGCTCGATGTCTCCGAAGTCGATCGCGTCGCTGAGGTCTAGCCCTCGACCGTCGCCGGCTGCTTCGCGCCGGGGCAGATCTCGAGCCCGTCGGCGAGGGCGAAGAAGGCGATCGCGAAGGGGCTGGCGGCGGTCGCCTCGCGCAGGCGCGCCCAATCGATCTGCTCACGCAGCGAGCGGGTGATCAGGATCAGGTCGCCGTAGTCGGCGCTGTGCTCGTCGAGCGCCATCAGCTTGGTGATGAGGATGTCGGTCAGGTTCATCACCCGCATCTGCATCGCCATCACGCTGAGCTCGTCGCCGCGCGCGATCACCTCGTCATCAACCCGCATCCCCGACGGTTCGAAGATGATGTCGACGAGGATCTCGCCGTCGTGAGCCTTCAGCAGCCACTGCTCGGGAGGGGACTCGGGTCGCATCCCGGCCTCGGCGAGCGCCTCCTGGGCGCGCTCGGCGTCTTCGGGCTTGAGCATCAGGTCGATGTCGTTGCTCGACGGCGGCCCGCCGCGCGCCCAGCAGCCGAGCCCGCCACCGAGCACGAAAGGAATGTCCCGCTGCTGCAGCGCGGCTGCGGCCCGCTTCAGGCTTTCGGTCAGCTCCTCGGCGACCTCGCTCTTGCCCAGGTTCTCAGCCATGCCCCCCTTCGGTGCCCCGTCCACCGCTCCGATAAACGCCGCCTGAGGCGGGTAGGGAAAACGGCGTGACTTCATCTTCTGCTCCCCGGCGGCTGCGGATCGCCGCCACCGGAGACATCCACTGCCGCGACTCCAACCGGGACTCGATCGTCGCCGGCTTCGCCGGCCTAGGCGACGACGTCGACCTCGTCCTCGTCGCCGGTGACCTGACCAGCCATGGGCGGCTGGGCGAGGCCGAAATCCTCTGCGAGGCCGCGGCGGCGACCGAGGCGCCGGTCTATGCGGTGCTCGGCAACCACGACTGGCACGCCGACGAAGCCGAGGCGATCCTGCGGCGGCTGGACGAGGGCGGCGTGCAGATGCTCGACCGCCGCGCCGCCGTCTGCCAGGTCGGCGAGGTCGAGGTCGGGATCGTCGGCGTCAAGGGCTTCGTCGGCGGCTTCGCGCCGCGCCACCTACCCGACTTCGGCGAGCCCTCGCTGCGGGCGGTCTACGCCGAGGCTACCGCCGAAGTGGAAGCGCTCGACGAGGGGCTGCGCGAGGTCGCGACCTGCCCGGTGCGGATCGTCCTTCTCCACTACTCGCCGGCCGAAGAAACGCTGGAGGGGGAGCCGCGCGAGATCTGGGTCTTCCTCGGCTCCGACCGCCTGGCGGCGCCGATCCTCGAGCACGGCCCCGACCTCGTCCTTCACGGTCACGCCCACGCCGGCTCCCCGGACGGGCTGATCGGCGAGACGCCGGTCCACAACGTCTCCCAACCGGTGCTGGGGACCGACTTCCGGATCTTCGAGCTCGACGCGAGTCGGGCCCATAGCCCGATTCCCTGATCAGTCGGGCACCTGCCGCGCCCTAGCGCGGTTCCAGGCCGATCAGGTCGTAGTAGCCGACCAGGTAGAGGCGCTTGCCGTCGGAGACCATCGGCGTGTAGCCGGCCTCCTTCAGGTGGAACGTGCGCTTGTGGGTGCGGACGTCGAAGCCGCTCGTCTCCTGCGTCTTGAAGCTCGAGGTATAGACGGTGTGGCCGATCACGACCGCGGTGCCGGGGATCGGGCCGCCGATGTCCTTCTGCCAGCGCAGCTTGCCGGTGCGGGCGTCGAGGGCGTAGAAGCGGCCGTTTTCGGCACCGATGTAAACGGTCGGCGGGGTGCCGGGGACCTGGGCGACGGCGGGGGAGCCGTAGACGTAGTCGCCGGCGTCGAAGTGCCACTCGACCTTGCCGGTCTTCTCGTCGAAGGCGTAGACGGTGCCGTCATCGCGGGCGGCGTAGACGCGACCGAAGGCGACAGCGGGGGAGGAGAAGAAGCCGCCGTGGCCGAAGGGCGGCACCTTGCTCGTGTTGCTGCGCCAGACCAGCTTGCCGCTGTCGGCGTCGAGGGCGAACATGCTGCTCTGGTAGTCGGCGAAGAAGACCCTGTCTTCGTCGTAGCTGGGGCTCGCTTTGATCGCCCCGGGTGCGTTGAAGCTCCAGCGCGTCTTGCCGTCGGCGGCGTCGAGGGCGAGCAGGTTGGTCGTGTCGGTCCCGAGGTAGAGGGTGCCGTCGACCGCCAGCGGCGAGGATTCGAGGTGGGCCGGGAGCTTCCGCACCCACAGTTTCTTGCCGGTCTTGGCGTCGCCGGCGGCGAGGTGGCCGGTGAGGAAGGCGCCATAAACGGCGCCGCGGTAGTAGACGGGGGCGGTGACGAAGTTCGGCTTCCCCTTGTCGCTGGGCCGGATGTTGATTTCCCAGAGCACCTTGCGGTCGCTCAGCCGCACCGCTTTCCCGTTCCCGTACTTGTTGATCACGTAGGCGACCCCGCCATGGATCGCGGGCGGGAACTCGATCAGCGCATGCGTATTCACTGACCAGGCCTGTTTCAACGGCGGATCCAGCGCCTTCTCCTCGGCGGGGAGGTAGTGCGTGCGAGCGGGAACGCGCCCGAACATCGGCCAATCGACAAAGGAGCCCCCGGTCGCGGCCGAGCCACCGGCGCCCGAGGCGGAGTCGCCGCCCGAATCACCGCAGCCGACGAGCGCAAGCGCGACCGCAAGAGCGGCAAGCATTGGGGGGACAAAGCGCATCGCCCCTCTCATCGACAACTTGCGGCGCCGCTTTAGGGAGAAGCGGCGGACGAGAATTGAACTCGCATAACTAGCTTGGAAGGCTAGGGCTCTACCATTGAGCTACCGCCGCGCGTATGAAGCCGCCCCGATTCGCGGTGCGGCGCCGGTGACAGTTTGCACAAACGACGTCGCACTTTGCAATCTCGTTCAGCACATCGTTCCAGTTGCGGTTCCGGATCCCAGTCGCGATCGTGAATTTCTTGTCCCAAGGTGGTCGAACTCAAGCACCACCGGGTCAGCCTCCCCGCAATCAGCACAGGGATGGTCTCGAAAATAAGCCATGAGGAAGATGAACCTCCCTTGGAGCAGAGCCTTCTTTCGTCGTGCAGCAGCGTCGATATAGCGCTGTTTGTTGGCCTGATAATGCTCTCGCTTGTACTCGGCGCGGCAAGGCCGGCAGTAGGTGTCTCTTTGCCCCCGCCCCCGGCGGCGCCATGCAAAATCCTCAGCAGGCTTCTCCGTTTCGCAGCGCGAGCATCTCCCCATAAGGCCAATCTACAAGACAGACAAGACATTCCTCCGAGCGCCGCGCCCGTCGATCCGTCAAAATGAAATCCCCACGGGGAGTGGCGCAGTCTGGTAGCGCACTCGGCTGGGGGCCGAGCGGTCGCAGGTTCAAATCCTGTCTCCCCGATATTCCCTCATGTGCAGCTGGCCTCGATGATGGAGATCATGCCTGAGCCCGGGTCGCTGCGGGCGTCCGCGGCCGCCGGGTGCTCATTACCGCGGTGCAGTCGGGCATCCTCGAAGCCGGCGCTGTTCAGTGCCGCCTCGGCTGCGGTTTGGTCGCCGGGATAGGCGTGGATCTTTCCCCGCACGAAGGCGCCGAGGATCACCCCGAAGGTCCGCTCGGGGAGCCCCGGAGCAGGGCTCGCGAAGCGCAGGTCCGAAATGTAAACGCCCTGTTCGAATCGCTGGAGGGCGGTGGCAAATCGGGCCCAGAGTGCGTCGACGGTGTCGTCGTCCAGGTAGACCAGCAGCCCCTCGGTGATGATCGCCAGTCCCCCGGCTGGATCCAAGCTCTCGACCAGTGCTTCTAGGCTGCCGGCCCCGCCCTCCTGGAGCACGTCCAGGTCGACGACGCGATGGCGCTCGCTTAGCGACTCCATCCCGGCGAGGGCCTCGCGCTTTCGTTGTGCCATCCCCGGCAGGTCCGCCTCTATATAGGTGAGCCGATCGCCGTAGCGCTCGCTGAACCGCCAGCCCCTGGGAGACATCCCGCAGGCGATCTCGACCACCTGGCTGACGCCGCCGCGAATCCGCTCGTCGAGGATCGAGTCGATGATCCGGTGGCGGGCGAGAAGCGGTCCGTTCAGCGTCGGCCCGCCGAGCATCTTGCTCGCGGCGAGGGGCAGCGCAAGACTGCGATGGAGCACCCGCCCCTGCCACGTCGCAAGCCGAGGATGGGAGAGGCCGTTTCGGACCCAGGTCTCACCGGTGTAATGGGCCGTCGGCGAAACCTCCGCCGATCCCTCGCGTTCGGTCACGACGCCATTCTGACGGGCGGATGGCGCCGGAGGGGTCGGGTTGGTCTAACCGCTTTCCGAAGGATCGGGCTTGGCCGGAGTGGTCGCGACCAGGTATTCGGCGAGCTGGTGGATTTCTGCTTTCGAGAAGGTCTGGCCGTAGTCCTGGGGCATCACGTTCGCCGGGTAGCCTTCGGCGAGCTCGACGTTCGGGTCGACGAGCATCTCTTCGACGCCCGCCGTGGTGTCGTCAGGCGCGAGGAATTCGTCGAGGTTGGGACCGGTGGTTCCGGTCGTTCCGGCCGCGGCCAGCGTGTGGCAGCCTCCGCAGCCGGCGCCGGCGAAGAGCTGGGCGCCCGTCGTCGCTTCGGTTTCGCTTTCCCCTTGACCTTCGCTTTCGCCTTCGGTCGTGGCGGGTGCGGTCACGGCAACGGTTTCCGTCTTCGGCGAGGCGCCGAGGTCGCCGACGAGAATTCCGGCCACGAAGGCGATTACGGCAATCACGATGAATGCCCAGCCTTCCTTGGCCAGGCGCCGCCAGCTATCCCGCTGCATCGTCTCGGCTTGGTAGTCGCGGTACGTTCATCAACCCGAGCCGAATCTAGCCCGGTCGGGCGAGGGGGCATCCGTAGGGAACCACACCCTCGTCGATTCCGCGAAGAGCTAGCTGAGCTTCTGCGCCAGCTCGACGATGATTCCCGCCGGACCGCGGACGTAGCAGAGGCGGTACACGTCCTTGTAGTCGACGACCTCGCCGACGAGCTCGGTGCCGCGGGCGCGGAGCCCGGCGACGGTGGCGTCGATGTCGTCGACGAGGAAGGCGAGGTGGCGGATGCCGGGTGCGTTGGAGGGGGCCGGCAGGTTGTCGCCCTGGTAGGAGGGCGAGTGGAACTTGACGAGCTCGATTTCCCCGTGGCCGTCGGCGGTTCGCAGCATCGCCATCTCCGCCTTCACGTCCTCGAGGCCGATGATGCGGCCGGCCCAGTCCCCTTCGACGGTGCCTTCGCCCCGCGGTTCGAGACCGAGGGCGCTGAAGAACTCGACCGCCTCGGCGAGGTCGTTGACGATGATGCCGACATGTTCGAGGCGCTGAATGGGCACGGTCCGATGGTAGGAGATGGCGAGTGATCGATTGCGCTCAGAGAAGTTCCACGGGAGGGGCGAAGACGACCTCGAAGGGGGCGTCGGGGCCGTATTCCTCGGCGATCAGCCGGCGGACCCGGGCCACGTGCTCGGTGCCGACTTCGATCTTGTTAGCGATGTAGTGGATGCCCGTCTCGTTGACGAGGTTCCACAGTCGGCTGTTCTGCCTCGGGAAGCTAGTCCAGATCCTTTCCAGCTGGTCCTCGGTGTAGGTGGGGGTGACGGGGATGGGGTGGAAGCGGTCGGGGGCGATCAGGCGACCCTTCAACCGCTCGAGGGTCTCGACCGGTTCCTCGGTGAAGCCGACGTAGATGATCCCGCCGGCTTCCCAGTCGATTTCATAACCGGCGTAGGTATCTGGGGCGTTCTTCTCGACCCAGCCGCCTCTTTCGACCAGGTCCTGAAAGTGTTCGGTGTATACGTCGCGGTATTCGAGCTCGCGCTGCTCGGAGGCCCGCAACGGCATCCCGAAGGCTTCCTCTTCCGAGGTCCAGCGGGCAACCGGGTTGCCGCGCCGCCAGGCGGCGAGCAGGCTCTTTGCGCGGTGCACGATCGCCCCGCGGTCCCCCGCCAGGTCGAGGTCGAGCCCCTCGAAGGCCCGGTCTCCGATGATCTGCCCGATCTTCCGTTCCCGCGGCTCGTAGCTCTTCGGGCAGCCGTTCGGAAAGTCGACCGAGTCCCCCGTCCACCTCCAGACGTTGAGCTTCAACATGGCGTCGCAGCGCGTCCCGGTCGGGACGGCGACGGTTCCCTGGTAGGTCACCGGCCCGCTCTTGCGCGCCGCGCAGAAGACCCGGTCCCGTCCCAGCGGACGGCAGCGCATCGGTCCCAACGCGCCTGGCCCGGTTGCCCGCGCGGTAGGGCTGAACCCGCTCAAGCCGGCATCGCGACGGTTGATTCGTAGCGTTACCCGCCCGGACTGGACGCCGCACCAGACGATGTAGCGCACGCGGGTCGGGCTCTCGCGGCTCAGCCAGGCGTCCGTAGTGCAGTCTCTTGCCCGTAGCCCGCCATCGGTAGCGACCGGGTTCGCGGCGACCGCGGTCAGCGCGGCGGTGGCGCACGACAGTAAGACCGCCGCCGAAAGCACGACTCCGAATCGCGTTCTTCTGCCCGCCACGTTCACGCCAACACTACGGAGCGGGAAGGGATTCGTCACAAGCTCAGGTTCCGGGCATGCCGATGCGATCGTCCTCGCCGATCTCGCGGACGACGCGGGCGGGGTTGCCGTAGGCGACGACGCCGGCGGGCAGGTCCTGGGTGACGAGGGCGCCGGCGCCGACGACGGTGTTCTCGCCGATCGTGACGCCGGGGAGGACGATCGCGCCCGCCCCCAGCCAGACGCCGTCGGCGATTGTGATCGGCAGCGCCCGTTCCCAGGCGTCACGCCGCGGCTCGGGGTCGATCGGGTGGGTCGCGGTGATCAGCTGCACGCCGGAGGCGATCAGGACCTCGTCGCCGATCGTGATCGCGGCGCCGTCGAGCATCGTGCAGTTGAAGTTGACGAAGGTGCGGGCGCCGATCGTGATCCCGTCGCCGTAGTCGCAGTAGAACGGCGGCCGGATGAAGGTCTCCTCGCCGATCCCGGCCAGCAGCTCCGCCAGCGCCGCCTCGCGCTCCGCGGTGCGCTCGTAGGGGATCGCGTTGAGGGCGCCGACCAGCGCCTGGCGCTCGTCGAGCTCGCGGATCAGCTCCGGGTCGTCGCCGGGGTAGAGCTCGCCGGCCCGCATCCGCTCCTTCACTGCCCGCATCGGCCGCAGGCTACCTTTCAGAAGTGCTCAATCCCGCCGGCGTCCTCTCCCTGATTCCCGGCCTGCCGCAGGCCCGGGAGCCGCGCGCGACCGAGGTCGACGGGTTCTTCGGCGCCGACTCGATGGTCCGGCGGCTGCACCGCGAGCGCCTCGTCCTCTTCTCCGGCGTCCGCGCCCTGCTGATGCAGGCCTGCGACCCGCTGGCGGTGGTCGGCTTCCAGCGCCACTCGATCATCTTCGACGACCCGCAGGCGCGGCTGCTGCGGACCGACGAGCGGATGTCCCGGATCTACTTCGGGAGCGCCGAGGAAGCCGAGGAGACCGGCCGGATCGTGCAGGCGATGCACCGGCGGGTCCGCGGCAAGGTCCCCGCCGACTACGGCCCGATCGCCAAGGGGACCGCCTACGACGCCACCGACCCCGAGCTCGGGCTCTGGGTTCTGGCGACGCTCGCCGACTCGGCCCTCGTCTACCACGAGCGCATCTTCGGCTCCCTCGCCGCCGCCGATCGCGAACGCTACTGGGGCGAATACCGGCGGGTGGGGAAGCTGCTCGGGCTGCCGCCGGACTCGATGCCCGCCACCGTCGGCGACCTCGACGACTACGTCGCCGGCCGCCTCGGGGACGGCAGCCTCTGGATTTCCGGCGAGCGCCGCGACCAGGCCGAGCGGATGATCCTCGAGCCCCCTTACGAAGGTCTCCTACGCGCCGCCTTCCTGCCGGTCACCGAAACGGTGCGCCTGATCTCGGTCGGGATGCTGCCACCGCAGATCCGCGACCTCTTCGGCTTCGGCTGGGACCCTGGCCGCGAGGCGCTGCTGCGCTCGACCCTGCTGCAGCTGCGGCTGGGGTCGCGCTTCTGGCCCGACGCGATCCGCCTGCATCCCGCCGCCCGCCTCCCCGCCGGCGAGCGCTACGGCAGACTCGCCGGCTAGCGCCGGGCGCGGGCACCCAATTCAAGAAACGCCAGACGGGGTAGGGGAAAGCCGTGGCCGTAATCGGCACCGGGGAACTGTTGAAGGAGCGCTACCGGCTCGAGCGCACGCTCGGGCGCGGCGGCATGGCCGCGGTCTGGCTGGGGGAAGACGAGGTGCTGGAGCGGCCGGTGGCGGTGAAGGTGCTCTCCGACACGATCGCCGGCGACCCGGGGTTCGTGGCGCGGTTCCGGCGCGAGGCGCAGACCGCCGCCGGGCTCTCGCATCCCAATCTGGTCGGCGTCTACGACTTCTCCGAAGAGGGGGAACGGCCCTACCTGGTGATGCAGTTCGTCCCGGGGGAGAACCTGGCGGCGCGGCTGGAGCGCGGGGTGGAGGTCGACCGGGAGCGGCTGGCGCGGGAACTGCTCGAAGCGGTCGCCCACATCCACGCCGCGGGAATCCTCCACCGGGACATCAAGCCCGGCAACATCGTCGTCGAACCCGACGGGACGGCGAAGCTGATCGACTTCGGGATCGCCCAGCCGCGCGACGCGACGGCGCTGACGAAAACCGGGCTGATCCTCGGGACCGAGCGCTTCGCGGCGCCGGAGGTGATGGAAGGGGAGGCGGCGACCGAGCAGTCCGATCTCTATTCCTGCGGCGTCGTCCTGCGCGCCTGCGCCGGCCCGTCCTCGCCGGTGGTGAGCGGATTGATCGAGTGGCTGACCGAGGCAGATCCGCGCGCCCGGCCGAGCTCCGCCCGGCAGGCACTGGCGAGGCTCGGGCGGGCGCAGCCGGCGCTCGAACAGCCCACCCGGGCCTTCACGCCTGAGCCTGAGCCGCCGCCCGTGCCCGAGCCGAGAGGGGAGCCGGTGGCTGCGGTGCCCGCAGATGCTCGCACGCGACCCCGCCGGGGGCGCTGGGGGGCGCTCGTCGCCCTCCTCGCCTGCGGCGTCGCGGTCGGGGCGGTGGCCCTCATCGCCCTCGGCGGCGACGGAGGCAAGCCCGAGCGCGGCGGCAAGCAGGCGAAGTCGGCGAAGCCGAGACGCGAGCAGGCGAAATCCACCGCGTCCGAACCCAAATCCGAGCCCGAACCGGAAACGACGACCGCGGCGGCAGCCGCGCCGGCGCCCGAAGGCGGCGATTCGACCGCGGGCAGCACCCTCAACGAACAGGGATACGAACTGATCCAGGCCGGTGAATACGAGGCGGCTGTTCCCGTCCTCGAAGAAGCTGTCAGCTCGTTCCCGGAAGGGACCGAAGAACTCGCTTACGCCTACGCCCTCTTCAACCTCGGCAACGCCCTGCGCCTGAGCGGGCGACCCGAAGAGGCGATCCCGGTCCTCGAACGGCGGCTCGAAATCCCCAACCAGACCGCGACCGTCGAAGAAGAGCTGGAAGCCGCCCGGGCCGAAGCCGGATAGGGCGTTTTCCGGGATTCCGTGGCTCATCTGCCCTATCGCCGTCCGGCATCGTATGCGAACATATGTTCGTGTCCATTTCGGCGAGAGACCTGCCCCCTGAAACCGGTCCTCGCCCGCGGCAGCCACTACCTTTGCGCCCACCTCTATGGACCCGGGGGCGGGAGGCACATTCCCTTCCCTAGATGCCGCGGCGAGAAGAACCACAGGTCGGCCTCGCCAAGGCCATCAGGCAGCTTCGCCGGGAGGTGGAGCTGAGCCAGGAAGCACTCGGTTTCCAAGCCGGCATCCACCCGACCTGGATCTCCCACATCGAGTCCGGCCGCGTCAACCCGACCTGGGGAAACGTGCGGCGGATCGCCGTCGGCCTGAGCGTCCCGCTCCCCCAGCTCGCCGCCCTGGCCGAGGATCTAGAGGCCAAATACGGAACCGCCCCCCAGGAGTGACCGCAAGCTCGTATAGCCTCGCGCCCATGCTCCGTCCCATGAAGAAGCTCTCGATCGCGTTCATCCTCTTCGTCTCCCTTGTCGCCGCCGGCTGCGGCAGCTCTGGCGGCTCTACGGACACCTCCGGGGCCACGACTGCGAGCTGCGAACCGGGGAAGCTGCCGACGACCGAGCAGGGGGTGCTGACGGTCGCCACCGACGACCCCGCCTACCCGCCCTACTTCGAAGACAACGACCCGACCAACGGCGAAGGCTTCGAGAGCGCCGTCGCCTATGCGATCGGCAAGCAGCTCGGCTACCCGAAAGCCAAGGTGAAGTGGACGACGGAGTCGTTCAACTCCTCTTTCGCCCCCGGGCCGAAAGACTTCGACTTCGACGTCAACCAGATCTCGATCACGCCTGTGCGGGAAAAAGCCGTCGACTTCTCCGCTCCCTATTACACGACCAACCAGGCGGTGGTGGCGCTGAAGAGCTCCGACGCTGCGAAGGCGAGCTCGCTGGAAGAACTGCAGGACGCGAAGCTCGGGGTGCAGGTCGGGACGACCAGCCTCGAAGCCGCCGAAGCCGAGATCGAACCGAGCAGCCGGCCGGAAGTCTTCAACAGCTCCAACGACGTCGTCCAGGCGCTGAAGAACGAACAGATCGACGCCGTCGTCGTCGACCTGCCGACGGCGCTCTACCTGACCGCGGTCCAGGTCCCGGAGGCGACCGTGGTCGGCCAGTTCAGCGCTCCCGGCGGCGACCAGTGGGGCGCCCTGCTGCAGAAGGAATCGCCGCTCACCGCCTGCGTCTCGGAAGCGATCGAAGCGCTGGAAGAATCTGGCGAACTGCAGAAGATCACCGACCGCTGGATGAGCCAGGCGGCCGGAGCTCCTGAATTGAGCTGATGCCAGGAGGGTTTGGCGAAACCCGCGTGTGCGGCTGGCGAGCGCCGGACCGAGCGGGGGTAGGACGCAGGGAGGCCGAATGGCAGCGCCATTTGGCCGACTGAGGACGACGCCCCGCGAAGTGTGTCCGGCGCCGCCAGACGTGCGCGGGGGTTTTGCCAATCCCTCCTAACGATCGTCGCCTCGAACGGGAGGCGGCGAAGCGCCGCCGCCATCGCCGCGGCCAGGCGATCGCGGCAATCTCCAGCATCGTCGTCCTCGGCGGCCTCGCCGTCCTGGTTCTGACCAGCCCGGGTTGGCCCGAAGTCCGCGAGACCTTCTTCAACTGGGAGGTCTTCAAGGAATCCTTCCCCGACGTGCTGAGGGCCTTCTGGCTCGACGTCAAGATCTTCCTCGTCGCCGAGGTGGCGATCCTCGTCGTCGGTCTGGTCGTCGCCCTGGTCCGGATCGCCCGTTCGCCGGCAATGTTCCCCATGCGCCTGCTCTCGGTCGTCTTCGTCGACCTCTTCCGGGGCATCCCGACGATCCTGCTCGTCTTCCTGGTCGGCTTCGGCGTCCCGGCGCTGCAGCTGGAAGGGCCGCTGGAGTGGGTCCCGACCGACCCGATCGTCCTCGGCGCCTTCGCTCTCGTCCTCTCCTACAGCGCCTACGTCGCCGAGGTCTACCGGGCCGGGATCCGCTCCGTCCACCGCGGCCAGCGCGACGCGGCGCTGGCGGTCGGGCTGACCGAGAGCCAGGCGATGCGCCACGTGATCCTGCCGCAGGCGGTGCGGCGGGTGGCGCCGCCGCTGCTGAACGACTTCGTCGCCCTGCAGAAGGACGTCGCCCTGATCTCGATCCTCGGCCCGCTCGAGGCCTTCCGCGAAGCCCAGATCATCGAGGCGCTGACCTTCAACTTCACGCCGCTGGTGGCGGCGGCGCTGCTCTACCTGGCGGTGACCGTGCCGACGGCGCGGATCGTCGACCGGATGGGCGGCCCCGAGGGGGCGGTGCGGTGAGCGCGGCGAACGAAACCGTCCTGGAGGTCCGCGGCGTCACCAAGTCCTTCGGCGAGCGCGAGGTCCTGCGCGGGATCGACCTCGACGTCCGTGAGCACGAGGCGATCGCCCTGATCGGCGCCTCGGGCTCGGGCAAGTCGACGCTGCTGCGCTGCATCGACCTGCTCGAGGAGGTCGACGACGGTGACGTCTTCCTCGACGGCGAGGTGATCACCGACCCCGCCGTCGACCCCGTCGCGGTCCGTCGCAAGCTCGGGCTCGTCTTTCAGGCCTACAACCTCTTCCCGCATCTGAGCGCGCTGCAGAATGTCGTCCTCGGCGAGATGCGCGCCCACGGCGCCTCGCGGGCCGAGGCCGAGCAACGAGGGAGGGAGCTGCTGGCCCGCTTCGGCCTTGCCGGCCGCGAGGACGACCGCCCCGACAACCTCTCCGGCGGCCAGCAGCAGCGCGTCGCGATCGCCCGTGCCTTCGCCGGCCGCCCCCGCGCTCTGCTCCTCGACGAGGTCACCAGCGCGCTTGACCCGGAGCTGGTCGGCGAGGTGCTGGAAGCCGTCCGCGACCTCAAGCGCGACGGGATGACGATGCTGATCGCCACCCACGAGATGAGCTTCGCCCGCGAGGTCGCCGACCAGGTTGCCTTCCTCCACGAGGGCCGGATCCTCGAGCAGGGCCCGCCCGGACAGGTCCTCGGCTCCCCTCAACGGGACGAGACGCGCCGTTTCCTGCGCCGAATTCAGAGCATTTAGTCAAAAGATTTGACGCGCGCAGGAGTTGCGGTTATGCTGCCGCGGCAATTGAGCAATCAGGGATTCGCTCAAGGCGGGGAAACATAGCTAGCACCTGTGCCTTAATCGGTTAAAGGGTCGGCGTTGTAAGCCGAAGATCCGGGTTCGAGCCCCGGCGGGTGCATTTCGAACAACTCATTCGAAGGCGAAACGTTCGAAATCACAGCTATGGGCGAGAACATCTTCAACCGATTCGACCAAGCCGCCGCAGACGGGGACGGCCGGGTCCTCTGGGCGGCAAGGGCCCCGTACCGGCCCGACCCCGAGGTCGACCTGATGCTGATCCCGAGGTTGCCGAAGGGCGCCGACTGGCGCGAGGACGAGGCCGCGGTTGCGGCGCTCGACCGGATCGAGGCCGAGGACTGGGTCGACTCGATCTCCCGCGAGGGCAGGCAGCCGACCCTGAGGATCGCCGACGAGTGGATCGAGGAGCGGGGGGAGGCGATTGCCGCCGCGGCGGCCGCCGACGCCGAGCTCGCCGAGATGGCGGCGGGGAATCGCTACGCGGTCTACTTCTGGGGCGCCAACACGACCAAGGCGCTGCACATCGGCCACCTCCGCAACCTCGCGGTCGGCAACGCGATCGCCGGAGCCCTCAAGCAGGCCGGCGCCGCGGTCGAGAACCGCAGCCTGATCTGCGACGTCGGCCGCAGCATGGGCGAGGCGATGGCGGGGGTCGCGACCCGGGCCGGCGAGGACGCCGGCCCCGACGCCGACGAGAAGAGCGATCACTTCGTCGGCTTCTGTTACGCCGACTACGTCACCGCCAGCCGCAACGGCGGCGTCGTCGGCGACGACGGCGCCGAGGACTCGGTCGCCCGCGAGTCGACCCAGTACGACGACAAAGCCGACGAGATGATGATGCGGGTCCTCGGCGGCGACCAGAAGGCACTCGAACTTTGGTCGAAGACCCGCTCCTGGGTGATCTCCGGCCAGCGCAAGACCCTCGCCCGCCTCGGCATCGCCTTCGACAAGGTGATCTTCGAGTCCGACTACCTGCCCGAGGTCGCCGAGTTCACCAACCAGGGGCTGGCGGCAGGGACGCTGACCAAGCGCTGGGGCGACGACATGGTCATGTACGAGACCGAACGCGAGGAGCTGGAAGAGATGCCGCTGGTCCGCTCCGACGGCCTGCCGACCCAGCACATGCGGGCGCTCGCCTACTGGGCCGCCGCCGACGAACTCGACGACGTGATCTCGATGCAGGTCTGCGGCAACGAGTGGGTCGCCCACGTCACCTGCCGCCGCAAGCTGATCGACGAGATGGGGCTGCAGAACGGCAACGGCAACGGCTCGGCCCGCGGGGGAGGGCCGCCGACCTACGACATCTTCCACGGCATGGTCGCGCGGGAGAACGAAGCGATCAGCTCGAGCAAGAAAGGGGCGCTGCTGATCGACGAGTTGGTCGAGTGGCTGGAGGGGGAGCTGAAGAGCAACCCCGAGTTCGCCGAGGAGATGGCGCGCCACCCGCACCCCGAGACGGTGCCGGGCCAGGTCGCGCTCGGCTACTTCCTCCTGCAGCCGACGACCAAGCAGGTCCGGTTCGGCAAGGAGAAACTGCTGGTGGAAGGGAAAGGGAGCCTTGGCTGGGACCTGGCGCGCGCGCAGGCCCACCACGCCTCGGCCGCGATCGAGGGTGAGCGTCCGGCTGCCGACCCGGACTACCGCTTCGCCGTCGTCCAGTCCGAGCACTACCCGGTGCACCTGCGCAGTGCCGTCGACGAGTTCGACGTCGCTCCGCTCTCCAAGTACCTCTCCCACTTCGCGCGCTGGTACCGCGAAGACGAGCGCGCACCGGAGGTCGAGGCGGTCGTGCAGCCGGTGCTCGAGCAGGGCCTGCGCGGCCTGGGACTAGAGGGAGCCTGAGATGAAAACGCTGCTGGTCGACAACCACGATTCCTACACCTACAACGTCTTCCACCTGCTCGCCGCCGCTTCGGGCGAGGAACCGATGGTGGTCAACAACGACGCGGTCAGCTGGCGGGTGCTGACAAGGATGGACTTCGACGCGATCGTGCTCTCGCCGGGTCCCGGCCACCCGTCGCGCTGGCACGACTTCGGCGTCTGCAGCGACATCCTCCGCCACTCCGAAGTCCCCGTCTTCGGGATCTGCCTCGGCCACCAGGGGATCGGCAACCTGCTCGAGGGCACGGTCAACCGGGCGCCGATGGCGATGCACGGCCGGCTCAGCCGGGTCATGCACGAAGGCAAGGGCCTCTTCAAGGACGTGCCGCAGGGCTTCTCGGTCGTCCGCTACCACTCGCTCGCGATCACCACCCCGCCCGGGCCCGAAGGGCACGTCGTCGCCTGGGCCGAGGACGGCGTGGTCATGGGGGTCGAGCACACGAAACGGCCGATCTGGGGCGTCCAGTTCCACCCCGAGTCGATCTCGACCGAGTACGGGCTGAAGATCGCCCAGAACTTCTTCGACCTGGCGGCGACCTACAAGCGCCCGCAGCGGCCGGCCGGGCGGGCGACGATCGCGCCCCGGGCAGTGAAGTCTGCGCCGCGCACCTCCCCGCAGGGCGATGGCGGCGAGATGGAGCTGCGGATGCGGACGGTCGAGGGCGAGGCGCCGAGCGAGGACGTCTACGAACGGCTCTTCGCCGAGCACGACCCTTCCTTCTGGCTCGACAGCGCCGACGCCCCGACCTGGCTCGCCCAGTGCTCCTACATGGGGACGACGGCCGGCGCCGAGCGCTGCTTTGTCACCTACGACGTCGACACCGGCGAGGTCCTGGTCAACCGCGGCGGCGTCGAGACGGTCGAGCACAAGTCCGTCTTCGACTACCTGCACCGCGAGCTGGGCCGGATCAGGGTCGACCCGCCCGAGGGGGTCGAGCGCGGCCTCGTCGGCGGCTACGTCGGCTACCTCGGCTACGAGCTGAAGGCCGACTGCGGTTCTCCCAACGTCCACAGCTCCGCCATGCCCGACGCGGCGATGATGCTGGCCAACCGCGTCGTCGCCGTCGACCACACCAAGGGCCTGACCTACCTCTTCGCCCTCTGCCGCGGCGAGGACCCGGAGGCCGAGCTCTGGCTCGACGCCGCCGAGGAGCTGGTCCGAGAGGCGATCGCCGCGCCGCCGCCCGAGCGGCCGCTGGCGCCGCCGAGCGAGCCGGGCTCCCACGTCATCTTCCACTCCGGCCGCGGCCGCGAGCGCTACCTCGCGGACATTGCCCGCTCGCAGGCCGAACTGCTCGCGGGAGAGTCATATGAGGTCTGCCTGACCGACCAGTTCTCGACCGACGCCAGCCCGGACCCGTTCGAGCTCTACCGGCAGCTGCGCCGCAACAACCCCTCGCCCTTCTCGGCTTTCCTCCGCTTCGGCGAGAACGCGATCGTCAGCTCCTCGCCGGAGCGCTTTATCTCGGTCGACCGCCAGCGCCAGGTGATGGCGCGGCCGATCAAGGGAACCGTCTCCCGGCTCGAGGACCCGGCGGCCGATGCGGCGGTGGTTGAGGAGCTGGCCACGGACGAAAAGACCTACGCCGAGCACCTGATGATCGTCGACCTGCTGCGCAACGACCTCGGCGTCGTCTGCGACCTCGAGTCGGTCGAAGTCCCCGACCTGATGGTGATCGAGCCCTACGCGACCGTGCACCAGATGGTCTCGACGATCGTCGGCCGGCTCGAGGACGGCCGCAGCGCCGTCGACTGCGTCCGCGCCACCTTCCCCGGCGGCTCTATGACCGGCGCCCCGAAGGAGCGGACGATGGAGATCATCGACGACCTCGAGGAGGAGGCGCGCGGCGTCTACTCCGGCTCGATCGGCTACTTCGGAGCCGACGGCTCGACCGACCTCAACATCGTCATCCGCACGATCGTGATGCGGCCGGGGCGGACGACGATCGGCGCCGGCGGCGCCATCGTCATGCAGTCGGATCCCGAGGAGGAGTTCGACGAGATCCTGCTGAAGGCGCGGGCGCCGATGGCGGCGATCGCCCGCACGGTGACCGGCTCCGAGGAGCCCGGCGTGGCTTGGAGCGTCGAGCTGGAGCCGGTGGCGAGAGGGGTGCGGGCGGCGTGAGTGAGCCGGTGGCAGCGGGGGCCACGGTTCGGGAGGCGGGGGCCGACGACGTCGAGGCGGTTGCCGCCGCCGTCGAGAGCCTCCTGCTCGAGCTCGGCGGCCGCCGACCCGAGCGCAGTCAACTTGAAGCTGAGGTCCGCGCCCTGCTGGACGATCCAGCGGGTGGCTCGGTGCTGATTGCGGAGGCCGACGGCAGCATCGTCGGCGTCTTGAGCGCCAGCTGGCAGCGGGCAATCCACGTTCCCGGCATCTACGCGACGATCCAGGACCTCTGGGTCGATGGGGCTTGGCGCAGTCGCGGCGTCGGGGCGGAACTGGTCGAGGCGGTCGCATCCCAGGCGCGAGCTCGCGGGGTAGGCCGGCTTGAGGTCGGTCTGCCGCAGGAGACCTTCGCGGCGATTGCCTCGACCGAGTCCTTCTACGAGCGCAACGGGTTCGAGCACCTCGGGCCGCGGATGCGGAGGCTGCTGTGACGACCGAGCTGTTGATGGTCGAGCAGCGCCAGGGCAGCGGCGACGCCGCCTTCTGGGTGCGGGAAGGAGAACGGCTGATCGAAGGCCGCGACTCCAACCAGCGCCTGGTCGAGCTGCGGGCGGGCCTGGTCCGCCACGCCGGCGTCCGCCCGGTCGAGGCCGACGCCGCTGACGAGCAGGTGCAGGAGACGCTGCAGGGGCTGCACGAGGCCGACTACCTGCTGGCGCTCTCCGAGCTCGAGGGCGCCGAGCCGGTGGTGATGCCGGACTTCGCTCCGCCCGGCCTCGAGCCCGACATCCCGGTCAATGAGGCATTGGTTGCGGCGGCGCTGGAGGGCATCCGCACCTCGATCACCGCCGCCGAGCGGCTGCTCGAGGGCGCCCGCTTCACCTACGCGGTCTGCCGGCCGCCGGGGCACCACGCCGGCCCGGCCTTCCACGCCGGCTACTGCTACCTCAACAATGCCGTCGCCGCGGTTCGCCGCCTCAGCGACGCCGGCCTGAAGCCGGTCGGAATAATCGACCTCGACCTCCACTACCCGAACGGGACCTCGGCCCTGATCGAGCGGATGGGCCCGGTCGCCGCCCTGCACTCGCTGCACGCGGCGCCGGTCACCAACCTGCCCCCGGGGACGCCGCTGCCGCGGCTGCCCGGGGAACGCGCCGTCGCCTTCACCGAGAGCCCCGACGAAGACACCTACCTGGCCGAGGTCGCGCACTCGATCCATGACCTCTCGGAGATCGCCCGCGCCCTCGTCGTCTCGCTCGGCTACGACACCGTGGCCGGCGACCCCCACGGAGGCTGGAGCTTCCGCCCGGAGATCTTCGCCGAGATCGGCCGCCTGCTGGCCCGCTCGGGTCTGCCGGTCTGCGTGATCCAGGAGGGCGGCTATGCGCTCGACGAGCTCGCCGACTGCAGCCACGCCTTCGCCACCGGCCTGCTGGGGGAGCGGGAGCGATGAGCGCCGACGGGCTCGAGCCCTTTCGCCGCCGCCTCGACACGATCGACGACGAGATCGCGCGGCTGCTCGGCGAGCGGCTGCAGATCTGCCGCGAAGTCGCCGTTTACAAGAGCCGCCATGGGATCCCGATGATGCAGCCCGACCGGGTCAAGCTGGTGCGCGAGCGCTACCTCGCCCGCGGCGCCGAGCAGCGGCTGCCGCAGCAGTTCACCTCCGACCTCTTCGACCTCCTGATTGCGACCACCTGCCGGCTCGAGGACGAGCTGATGGACGAGCTCGCGGCCGCCGACGGCAAGGACGCGGCGTGAGCCCCCTGCCGCCCGGGCCGCGGCTGCCCCGGACCCTGCAGGCGGTCGGCTGGACCCAGCGGCCGCTGCCCTGGCTGGAAAAGTGCCACCGCCGCTACGGCGACACCTTCACCCTGCGGATCCGCCACTACGGCGACTGGGTGATCCTCTCCGACCCCGACGACGTGAAAAAGGTCTTCACGGCGGGGCGGGCGGTCGGCGTCGACACCGCCAACCCGCTGCTCGGGCCGCTGCTCGGACCGCGCTCGGTGATGCTGCTGGAAGAACCCGAACACATGACCCGGCGCAAGCTGATGCTGCCCTCGTTCCACGGCAAGGCGGTGCAGGCGGACTCGGAGATGATGGCGGCGGTGGCGCGGCAGGAGATCGCGCGCTGGCCGGTGGGGGAGCCGTTCGCGCTCTGGCCGCGGATGCAGGACATCACCCTCGACGTCGTCATGCGGGCGGTCTTCGGCCCCGACTCAGAACACCCGCGCCTGCAACCGCTGCGCGAGCGGCTACAGGGGCTGACCGCCTGGATGAACGAGCCCCGCAACCTCGCCCGGCTCGCCCTCTTCGGCCCCCGCTGGGTGATCAACAGCCGTGGCTACCGCGAGGCGATGGGCGCGGTCGAGGAGGCGGTGATGGAGGAGGTGCGGCGGCGCAAGGCCGAACCGGACGGCGGTGCCCTCGGCGTCGTCTCGATGCTGGTCAGCGCGCGGTACGAGGACGGCTCGCCGCTCTCTGACCAGGACCTCCGCGACGAACTCGTCACCCTGCTCTCCGACGGGCCGACCTCGAGCACCCTCGCCTGGACTTTCGAGCGGTTGCTCCGCAACCCCGACAAGCTCGCCAAGCTGCAGGAGGATCTGCGCGACGGCGACGGCGCCTACCTCGACGCGGTCGTGAAGGAGACGCTGCGGCTGCGGCCACCGGTGCCGGTGGTCGTCCGCAACCTGCTGGAGCCGCTGCGGCTCGGCGGTTACGAGCTGCCTGCGGGGACGACGGTCGCACCCTGCATCCACCTGATCCACCGCGACGAGCGCCACTACCCCGAAGCCCACCGCTTCCTGCCCGAGCGCTTCGTCGGCAGGCAGCCCGGCACCTACACCTGGATCCCCTTCGGCGGCGGCACCCGTCGCTGCCTCGCCGCCAGCTACGCGGAAATGGAGATGAAGCGGGTGCTGCGGATCGTCCTCGAGACGACCGAGCTGCGGGCGGTCGAGAACGACGCCGAGCGGGCGCGCAAAAGCGCGATCTCCTTCGCCCCCGACCAGAAGGGCCTGGTGATCGCCGAACCGAGAGAGACCGAGCCGGCGGGGCCGCGGGCCCTGGCGCCCGTCTAGGAGGAGAGCGTGAGCGAGAGCGACATCCTCATCGTCGGCGCCGGCGCCAAGGCGGCGGCGATCGCCGCCAAGGTCCACACGATCAACACCCTCGGGCTGGGCGAGATCTCGATGACCGTGATCGAGAAAACCGAGCCCGCCGCCTCCTGGCTGGGCCGCAACGGGATGACCTCCGGCGAGGAGCCGCTGGCGATCCCGCCGATCAAGGACGTCGGCTTCCCGTACCAGAGCAGCCGCCAGTTCGGCAGCCTCGGCGACGAGATCGACGCCGCCCTGCTGCCGTTCACCTGGCAGCGCTTCGCGATGGAGCGGCACGAATACGCGGCCTGGGTCAACTCCGGCTCGCCCTCGGTGATGCACCGCGACTACGGCGCCTACCTGGGCTGGGTCCTGGAACGGGCGACCGAGGGCGTCAGCATCTACGACGGCCGGGTGACCGAGATCGGGCTTGCCGACGGGCACGAGGGCTGGCGGGCCGAGGTCGCCGAGCGGGGCCGGCCGGAGGACCCCGAGCGCCATACCGGGCGCAACCTCGTCCTCACCGGCCCCGGCGTCCACCGCCACTTCCCGCACGACCCCGAGGTCGAGTCGCGGGTCTTCCACTGCGACAGCCGCCGCGAGGAACTGGCGCGGATCCCGGAGCGGGAGCCGGTCGAGATCGCGATCGTCGGCGGGGGGGAGAGTGCCCTCAGCGCCCTCGTCTTCCTCCGCGACCTGCGCCCGCAGGCGCGGCTGACGATCTACACCCCGACCCTGCCGTTGAGCCGCGGCGAGAGCTTCCTCGAGAACCGCGTCTTCGCCGACCCCGACAACGTCGGCTGGGAACACCTCGAGATCGAGACCCGGCGGGACTTCGTCAAGCACTGCGACCGCGGCGTCTTCGACTCCAGCGTGCTCGAGCGGATCGCCGACGACGACCACCTCTCCTTCGTCACCGGACGCGCCCTCCACGTCTCCCTCGCCGATGACGGCGACGCGGCGCTGCTCGAATTCGAAAGCCCTGCCCACGGCGAGATGTCCCAGCGCTACGACTTCGTCATCAACTGCACCGGTTTCGACCTCCTGCGCCAGCTCCGCGGCCTCTTCCCTGACGCGGTCCGCGACGAGGTCGAAGAACAGTGCGGACCGCTCTGGGACGGCCCGCCGAAGTTCGAGGTCCCGATCGGTCGCGGCCTCGAACTCGAAGGGGTGCGGCCGCGGCTGCACATCCCCGGTCTCGGCGGCCTCCGCCAGGGCCCGGGCTTCGCCAACCTCGGCAGCCTCGGGCTGCTGGCAAACCGGGTGCTGCAGCCGCTGCTCGCAGAACTCGACATATCGACTGCGCCGGAATCGGCAAAGATGCAGGACAGGTCCTTATTACTCGACTAGGAGGAACCAGAGGATGTCAGGGATGAAGTCAGGAAAGACTTGGGCTGCGCTGCTTCTGTTGGCGGCATTAACCGCCCTCGCAGGTTGCGGCGGCGGCGGATCCTCAACGGGCTCCTCCGGTTCGGGAGAAGAAGCGAAGCTGACGGGGGACGGCTGGCCGGGCGTCGACCAGGCCGCGACCCGCAATGCCGAAGGCGAAATCAACGGCAAAAACGCCTCCGAACTCGAAGTCGCCTGGACCCTGCCCTCGAAAGCGCAGAGCACCTATGGTGCCTTCGCGACGAGCCCGGTGATCAGCAACGGCGTCGTCTACATCCAGGACCTCGAATCGGCGGTGCAGGCGATCAACCTCGAAAGCGGCGACGTCGAGTGGACGTGGCAGTCGGAATCGGCGACCCAGGGACCGAACGGGGTCACCGTCGCCGACGGCAAAGTCTTCGGCGCGACGGCCAGCGAAGCCTTCGCGCTCGACCAGGAAACCGGCAAGGAGCTGTGGTCGGTGCCGATCGCCGAAAGCCCGCTGGCGATCGACATGGCGCCGGGCTACAACGACGGCCTCGTCTACATCGCCACCGTCCCGGTCAACGTCAACTCCGAATACCAGGGTGGCGGCGTCGGCACCCTCTACGCGCTCGACGCGAAAACCGGGAAGAAGACGTGGACCTGGGACACCGTCCCGAAGAGCCTTTGGGGGAACAAGAAGGAAAACGCGGGTGGTGGCCTCTGGTACCCGCCGACCTTCGACGGAAAGGGCTCGATGTACTTCGGGACCGGAAACCCGGTGCCCTACCCGGGTACGGCGAGCCAGCCGTGGGGGGCGAGCCGTCCCGGGCCCAACCTCTACACCAACTCGATGGTCAAATTGAACGCGAAAACGGGCAAGCTCGACTGGTACTACCAGCAGACCCCGCACGACCTCTACGACTGGGACTTCCAGAACCCCCCGATCCTCGCTTCGGCCGGCGGCCGTGAGGTCGCGATCGGCTCCGGCAAGAACGGCATCGTCACCGCCGTCGACGCGAAGAGCGGCAAGCCGGTCTGGAGCACCCCGGTCGGCAAACACAACGGCCACGACGACGACGGCATGCTGGCGATGAAGGGCGAAGCGTCGAAGATCAAGAAAGGCGAAGTCCTGCCTGGCAACCTCGGCGGCGTGATCTCGCCGCCGGCGGCCGACGACGAAGCCGTCTTCGTGCCGATCGTCAACGGCGGCATCGAAGTGACGCCGGAACAGACGCTCAGCAACACGGCCGAACTGCAGGGCGGGATGGTCGCCCTCGACATCAAGACCGGCAAGGTCCTCTGGGAAGAGGAATACCCGGCGGCGGCCTACGGCTCGCCGGTGGTGATGAACGACGTCGTCTTCTTCGCCACCTTCGACGGCACCGTGCGCGGCCTCGACGCGAAATCGGGCGGCGAAGTCTGGTCGGCGAGCCTGCCGGCAGGTGCGAACAGCGGCGTCGCCGCCAGCGGCAACACCCTCGTCGTCCCGGCGGGGATCGCGGCCGCGGAAGGGCAGCAGCCCGAACTGGTCGCCTTCCGGCTCGGCGGCTGAGCAGCGGGAGGTTTCAGGCATCGCCCCGAGTCGGTAAGACTCGGGGCGATGGCCTCACCGCGCAGCGCCGGCATCCTCCTCTTCCGCCGCGACGGCGGCGAGACCGAGTTCCTCCTGGTCCACCCGGGCGGGCCGTTCTGGGCCCGCAAAGACGCCGGCGCCTGGACGATCCCGAAGGGGCAGATCGAGGAGGGAGAGGAGCCGCGGGCCTGCGCGATCCGCGAGATGGAAGAGGAGCTGGGAGCGGCGCCGGCGCTTGACCCCGCGCAGCTGCTCGAGCTCGGCTCGATTCGCCAACGGGCGGGCAAAGTGGTCGAGGCCTGGGCGGCGGAGGCTGAGTTCGACCCGGCCGCCCTCGCCAGCAACACGTTCAGCATGGAATGGCCGCCGCGCAGCGGCAAGCAGCAGGAGTTCCCCGAGGTCGACCGGGCCGAGTGGTTCGACCGCCAGGTGGCGGGCGAGAAGATCCTGCCTGCGCAGGCAGAGCTTCTGGATCGCTTGCTGGAGCGGTTAGAGTCGGCAGATGGCGGAGAACGGAGCGTCCCCGAACGGTAGGCCTCCGATGCCGGCGCGCCTGCTCGGCGTCGGGGTCCGCGGCGCCCGCTCGGTGACCAAGGCGACCGGGATCGACCGGGCGGTGGAAGTCGCCGCCGAGGAGGCGATCGTCGCCGCGGTCGAGAGCAAAGCGGTCGAGCGGGCGATGGCCCGGGTCCTCGAAGGACCGGTCGTCGAAGAGGCGGTCGAGGGCGCGCTCGAGAGCGAGCGGGTGAAGCGGGCGCTGCTGGAGGCGATGGATTCCGAGCTGGTCGACGAGGTCTGGCGGCGGCTGCTGGCCAGCGAGGAGGTGCAGCAGCTGGTCGAGCGGATCGCCGAGGCGCCGGAGGTACGGGCGGCGATCAGCGCCCAGGGGGTCGGCCTGCTGGGGGACATCGGGCGGACGATCGGCAACATCGCCCGCCGCCTCGACAACCGCTTCGAGCGCATCGTCCGCCGCATCTTCTTCCGCCCGCAGCGGCTGCTGCCGACCGAACGGGCCGGGGTGGTCAGCCGCGGCCTGGCGATGGTCGTCGACGGGGTCTTCGTCAACCTTGCGTTCACCGCCTTCGTCGCCCTCGTCACCCTGGTCGCCAATGCCTTCGGCGGCAACGGCGAAGGCGGGACCAGCCTCGCGATCGCGGTCGGCTCGACCGCCTGGCTCTCCTTCGGCGCGATCTACCTGGTCGGCTTCTGGTCGCTCGTCGGCGAGACCCCGGGGATGCGCTTCCTCGGCATCCGCCTCAGCGAGGACCGCCTCTCGCCGCGGCGCAGCTTCAGGCGCCTGGTCGGCCTCGGCCTCAGCGTCCTCACCTTCGGCGTCGGCTTCCTCGGCATCGTCTTCAGGGAGAACCGCCGCGCCTGGGAAGACCGCTTCTCCGGCAGCGAGGTCCTCTACGACGAGCGGCGGCCCGAGCCGGCGCCCTGGTCGCAGCCGGTCGTCAGATCGGGGCTCCCGAGCGATTCGGCAGCGTCCGCTGGACCAGCAGCGTGAGGCTGCCGCTGAGGATCAGCAGACTGACGTTGATGACGAGGACGACGAGGGCGCCGAGCGCGTGGTCGATGCCACCGGCGCCGAGGGCGACGCCGAGGTAGGCGGAGGCGGGGATCGTCGTAACCGAGATCGCGACGCCGACGGCGGTGCCGGCCCGGGTCTCGAAGGAGAGCATGCCGGCGATGCCGGCGGCGAGGGCGACGAGGACGGTCGTGTAATCGGTCTTGGCGAGAGTGCTGAGGCTGCTCTGCTCGACCTTGAAGCCGTCGGGGAGGAAGCCGAACCATTTCAGCAGGGCGCTGAGGACCATCGCCGTCACGACGACGAGGCCGAGGCCCATCGTCAGGGTGAAGAAGGCGCGGCGGGCGAGGTCGAGCCGTCCCCGCACGAGGCCGACCGAGGTGGCGCAGATCGGCAACAGGTCCGGGCTGACCGCCATCGCGCCGACGATCAGGATCGAGCTGCTGGTGATGACGCCGCAGGCGGCGATCACGGCGGCGACGTTGATCAGGGCGAGGTAGCGGGCGAGGAGGCGCGAGTTGGCTTTCGCCTGGCCGAGCACCTCGACCCAGGAGAAGCCGTCGACGCCGCCTTCGCCGAAGTGGTGGCGGTGCTGCGGGGCGACCACCTCGACCCTGGTGAGAACGTAGTCCTCGCTGCCGATCCCGAACTCGCCGACGGCGTCGACCAGCCGGTCGGCGGCGATCGGCTCGACGTCGGCGACGAAGACGAAGGAAGGGGAGGAGGTGGACTCGTCGGCGGTCTGGACGATCCGCCGCACCCCCTCGAGCTCGCGCAGCAGCGCCCCGAACTCCTCGGCCCGGTGGTGGGCGACGGAGGAGCGCAGCCTCAGCATCCGCGGGTCAAGCGACCAGCTTCAGGACCTTGAAGGCGCGGTCGCCTTTCGGCGTCTCGACCTTGACGGTCGAGCCCACCTTGGCGTCCATCAGGGCGCGCCCGATCGGCGACTCGGCCGAGAGGCGGCCCTCGGCGAGGCTGGCCTCGGTGGAGCCGACCAGGGTCCAGGTGTTGGTCTCGCCTTTGGACTCGTCGAGGACCTCGGCGGTGCGGCCGAAGGAGAAGAAGTCGCTGTCGAGCTCGGAGACCTCGACGACGACGGCGTTCCGCAGCCGTTCCTGCAGCCGCTTGATTTTCGTCTCCAGGTGGGCCTGGTCCTCTTTGGCGACGTGATACTCGGCGTTCTCCTTCAGGTCGCCCTCCTCGCGGGCGACCTTGATCCGCGCCGCCATCGCTTTCCGCGCCGGCCCTTCGAGCTCGGCGAGTTCGGCTTTCAGCTCTTCGATTCCGGCCTGGGTGATCGGCTCACCCGTCTGCTCCTGTGGGCTCATGCCGCGAAGCGTGGCAGATCGAGCCTCCGTCGCGCTCAGCGCTGGGGGCGGGGGAGGGAGTCCCCGAGGATCAACCGCGCCCGGTAGAACAGCGCCTCGTCGGCCCCGTTCAACTCCGACTCGCGATTATCGGTCTGGGTAGTCCGATTCTGCCCAACCCCGGCCGGAATGTCGTCCCGCACCAGCCCGGTCAACCGGCCCCGCGATCGAAACGTCGTGGTCGCAACCCGTCTAGCCATGCTGTCTCCTTTCTTGCTTTGTACACCAACTAAGTCAAGAATAGCAAAGGCGCGCGATGCGAGGACGGAATGGGGGAGAGAACCGACGCCCCAAGCCCTTAGACGTCTATGGCCAAGGAACTGCTTTACAAAGTTGCCTACGACGAGGCGGTGCGAGCCCGTTCGGAGCAGCAGGCTGTCATCGAGAGCTTCCGGACCCGCGCAGGCCTGCTTTTCTCGGCCGCCGCCATCGCGACCTCTTTCTTGGGAGCGCAAGCTTTGAGAGACGGCCGACTAAGCCTCTCGTCGTGGTTGGCCCTTCTCTGCTTCGTCGCTGTCGCCTCGTCTTCGCTTGCTGTCCTCTGGCCGCGAAAGTGGGAAGGAGTGACTGACCCGCGCGAAGTCATCGAGACCTATATAGAGGCACCGGAAGTCGCTCCGATCGGAGAGCTGCAGAGAGATTTGTCGATCTACATCTACGACAGTTACGAGGAGAACCGAGATGGCCTGAGACAACTCGCAGGTCTCCTCCAAGTGGGTAGTGCCTTGCTGACCCTCGAGATTGCCTTTTGGATGATCTCTATCGCGGTGGCTTACTAGGATCTCTCGGATGGCGGAGCCGAGAAAACGAACTTCCCGGGTGCAGCCGAAAAGAGGGCCAAGCCCGATCGTCGTGGAACCTGGAATGACTTTCGGGGAGATGGTGAGGCTTTTGCTTCCCCGCCGTTGGCGAGAGCGCCTAGGTTCTCGGGATCGCTCTGCGTAGTCCGGGAACCGCGAAAGACGTGGCGAGGTGGGGCGGGGCGTCACCCGGCAAGAAGACGCCCCACCCCGTCGCCCCTTCAGACGGCTGCAGGTACCCCTGCGTCGCCGCCGTCCTGGGACCCGAGGGGAGTCGAGGCCCCTTGGGGGTGGGACGGCGAGTCACCGTTGAAGCTTTTGGCCTGGATCGGGCGCAGGTAGGCGATCTGGCCCTCCCGCAGCTCCAGGCGCTGGAGTTCGTTGCGGGTCAGCTGCGCCCAGACCTCGGTCCCGTCGGAGAGGACGAGCTCGACCCGGACCTCGAAGCCGAGGGTGACGATCCGCTGGACCAGGCCCTCCTGGGTGCGCTCGTCGGGGTCGAGGACGACCTCCATGTCGTGCGGGCGCACGAAGTGGTCGCCGAGCCGGTTGACCTCGCCGACGAAGCTCATCACGAATTCGTTGGCCGGGTGCTCGTAGAGCTCATCGGCGCTGCCGGACTGCTCGACCCGCCCCTCGTTCATCACCACCAGCTGGCCGGCGACGTCCATCGCCTCCTCCTGGTCGTGGGTGACGAAGATCGTCGTCACGTGCATCTCGTCGTGGAGGTTGCGCAGCCAGGTCCGTAGGTCCTTGCGGACCTTGGCGTCGAGCGCCCCGAAGGGCTCGTCGAGCAGCAGCACCTGGGGCTCCACCGCCAGCGCCCGCGCCAGCGCCATCCGCTGCCGCTGCCCGCCGGAGAGCTGGGAGGGGTAGCGGTCGGCGAGGCCGGGAAGCTGGACCAGGTCGAGCAGCTCATGCACCCGCCGGGAGATCTTCGCCTTCTCCCACCTGCGGATCTTCAGCCCGAAGCCGACGTTCTCGTACACGGTCATGTGTTTGAAGGCGGCGTAGTGCTGGAAGACGAAGCCGACTTCGCGCTTCTGCGTCGGCTTGCGGCCGACGTCTTCGCCCTCGATCAGGACCCGGCCGGAGTCGAGCGACTCGAGGCCGGCGATCGCCCGCAGCAGGGTCGACTTGCCCGAGCCGCTGGGTCCGAGCAAGGCGGTCAAGGACCCGGTCGGGACCTCGATGTTCACGTCTTTTAGCGCCTGAAAGTCACCGAAGCACTTGTCGGCTCCCTCGACTGAGATACCCATCAGGCGTCCTCCTTTCGTTTCAGCAGGTTCATCGCCAGCAGGGTCGTGAGCGCCAGCATTGCCAGTAGGACGGAGGCGCCGAAAGCGCCGGGGAGGTTGAAGTTCTCGTACTGCTTGGAGACGAAGAGCGGCAGCGTCTGGGTCTGTCCCGAGATCGAGCCGGAGACGACCGAGACGGCCCCGAACTCGCCGAGGACGCGGGCGGTGGTGAGGACGACGCCGTAGGCGACCCCCCAGCGGATTGCCGGCAGGGTGACGCGCCAGAAGGTCTGCCAGGCGTTGGCGCCGAGGGTCGAGGCCGCCTGCTCCTGCTCGGTGCCGATCTCCTGCAGCACCGGCACCGTCTCCCGGACCACGAACGGCAGCGAGACGAAGACGCAGGCGAGGATGATCCCCGGGGTCGAGAAGAGGACTTCGATCCCCGCTTCGGCGAGTCCCGGTTCGAACCAGCCGTCTTTGCCGTAGAGGAGGAAGAGCGAGAGGCCGATGACCACCGGCGAGATCGCGAAGGGGAGGTTGATGACGGCGTCGATCAGGGCGCTGCCGCGGGCCCGGTGGCGGACCAAGAGCAGGGCGCAGCCGACCCCGAAGACGGTGTTCAGCGGCACCGCGACCGCGACCGAGATCAGGGTCAGCTTCAGCGCGTGCAGGCCGTCGGGGGAGGTGATCGCTTCGAACGGCGGCGCGATCCCGTCTTCGAAGGTTTTGTAGAAGATGAAGGCGAGCGGCAGCAGCAGCAGGACGAAGACGTAGCCGAGGCCGAGCACTCGCAATCCCCAGCGGCTGGCGCTGGTTCTACCGACGCTCATCGTCGCCCGAGCGTTCGTGGCGGCTGCTCCAGCGCTGGATCAGGCTGACGATGACGAGGCAGCCGAGCGAGGCGGCCAGGAGCACCACCGAGACGGCCGAGGCGCCGACGTCGTTGCCGTTCTCGATCAGCTGCTTGATGTAGACCGAGGAGACTTGGGTGTCCGGCAGCCCGCCGGCGAAGAGCAGCACCGAGCCGAACTCGCCGAGGGCGCGGGCGAAGGCGAGGGCGACGCCGGCGCCGAGGCCGGGCAGGAGGTTGGGGAAGATGATGCGGCGGAAGATCGTGAAGCCGCCGGCCCCGAGCGAGGCGGCCGCCTCCTCCATCTCGCGGTCCATCTCCATTAGCAGCGGCTGCACGGCGCGGACGACGAAGGGGAGGGTGACGAAGCAGAGGGCGACGACGACGGCGACACGGGTGCCGGCGATGTGGACGCCGAAGGGGCTTTTGTCGCCCCAGAGCTCGATCAGGATCAGGCTGGCGACGATCGTCGGCAGCGCGAAGGGGAGGTCGATGACGGCGTTGACGACGCCCTTTCCAGGGAAGTCGTCGCGAACCAGGAGCCAGGCGAGGATCGTCCCGAAGAAGGCGTTGATGAGGACAACGATCGTCGAGGCGATCAGGGTCAGCTTCAGCGACTTGACCGCCTGCGGCTGGGAGACCTGCTCCCAGAAATGGCCGAGGCCGGAGCTCAGCGACTGGTCGGTCAGGGCCGCGAGCGGCAGCAGCACGATCAGGCTCAGGTAGAGCACGACCATGCCGCGGCCGAGGCCGGCGCCGAGCCAGGGCAGGCGCAGGCCTGCCCTGGGGGCGCCGGAGCGGGTGAGGGTCCCGGCCTCCATCGATCAGCCGGAGGTGGAGACCCCGAGTTCGGACTCGATCGCGGCCACCGAACCGGATTCTTCGTCGAAGAATTCGTCGTTGACCTTGCCCCAGCCGCCGAATTTGCTGATCTGGAACAGCTGCTTCGGGGTCGGGAACTGCTTCGGGTCGACCAGTTTCGGGTTGACCGGGCGGTAGCCGTTTTCAGCCCACAGTTCCTGGCCTTCGTCGGACCAGAGGAAGTTCAGGAAGGCTTCGGCAGCCGGCTCCTGCGCGTCCGCGGTTACGGCGATCGGGGTTTCGATCTGGATCGTCGAAGGCGGGATCACGTATTCCACGTCTTCGCCTTCCTTTTCGGCCTTGATCGCTTCGTTCTCGTAGGTGAGGAGGACGTCGCCCTGGCCCTGCGAGAAGGCGGCAAAGGCGTCGCGACCGCTGCCCGGCTGGGCAACCGTCTTTTCGAGGACGGTCTTGACGGCTTCCAGCGCCTGGTCAGGGGAGTCGCCTTCTTCCAGCGCCGAGCCGTAGACGGCCATGATGTTCCAGCGGGCCGAGCCGGAGCTGAAGGGGTTCGGGGTGACGACGCCGACGTCCCTGTCCTCGATGTCCTTGAAGGACTTGATCCCCTCGGGGTTGCCTTTGCGGGTGAGGATGACGACGACCGAGTCGGTGGCGATTCCCTTGTACTTGTTCTGGTCCCAGTCTTTGGCGACGATTTCGCCTTCTTCGACCAGCCGTTCCATGTCGCCGGCCTGGGAGAAGTGGACGACCGATGCGGGCTGTCCCGCAGCCACCGCCCGGCTCTGGTCGCCGGAGGCGCCGAAGGAGTTGCTGAAGCTCACGCCCTTGCCGTCCGAGGCCTGCTCGAAGGCGGGCTCGAGGGTTTCGGCGTAGACGGATTCCGGGGTGGAGTACCCGACGACGTCGAGCTTGCCACCGCTACCTCCGGAGGCGCCGGTGGCCTCGCTGTCGCTGCCCCCGCAGCCGGCCGCGACCAGTCCTAGGAGGAGGACGACAAGTGGCAGGAGCCCAAGCGCTCCGCGCCGCCGGGTGTCGAGAGCATTCCGCATTTACTTTCCTTTCTTTGCTGAGTAACTTACGTTCTTGAGCAACTTACTGCTCAATGAAGCGGCACCGTAGCACAAAGTCGACCAAGAAAGTCTGGAATGCTGATCTGGATTAGGGTCTTCGCATGAGAGACGACGTGGTCCGGACCCCGGACGAGCAGCTGGAAGGCCTCCCCGACTACCCCTTCGAGTCCCGCTACCGCGAGCTCGACGGGCTGCGGTTGGCGCACCTCGACGAGGGCGAAGGGGAGCCGGTGATCTTCTTCCACGGCGAGCCGACCTGGTCGTTCCTCTGGCGCAAGGTGCTGCCGCCGGTCCGCGACGCCGGCTACCGCTGCATCGCCCCCGACTACGCCGGCTTCGGCCGCTCCGACAAGCCCACCGACGTCGGCTGGTACACCTACGACCGCCACGTCGAGCTGATGGCGGCGCTGCTGGAGGAACTCGACCTGCGCAACGCGACCGCGGTCGTCCACGACTGGGGCGGGCCGATCGGGCTACGGCTGGCGGTCGAGCACCCGGACCGGATCAGCAAGCTGGTGATCATGGAGACCGGGCCCTTCACCGGCCACCAGAAGATGAGCGACGCCTGGCTCGCCTTCCGCGAGTTCGTCCGCAACAGCGACGAGGTCCCGGTCGGGATGCTGGTCCGGGGCGGCTGCAAGAACGACCCGGGCGACGAGGTGATCGCCGCCTACGAGGCTCCTTATATAGACGGCCCCTCGAAGGCCGGCACGCGCGCCTTCCCGCTGATCCTCCCGACCGAGCCCGACGCCCCCGGCGCCGCCGAGGGCAAACGCGTCGCCGACGCCCTCCGCGACGACGACCGCCCGGCCCTGGTCCTCTGGGCCGACTCGGACCCGGTGCTGCCGTTCTCGGTCGGCGAGCGGGTCTCGAGCCAGCTCAACTTCCCGCCGCCGCGGCCGATCGAGAACGCTTCGCACTTTCTCCAGGAGGATGCGGGGCCGGAGATCGGCGGCATCGTCGCGGAGTGGCTTGGGTCTAGCGGGACCCGGGGGTAGGGGTCGGCGGACAACGGCGGGGAGGGTCCGGCGACCCCTACCCCCGGGTCCCTACACCGACACGCTTTATTAGGTCGCTCATCTCCTCGTGGGAGTAGCTGTGGAGTAGCTGTACGCGCCTTGGCGGGTCGTCGTCTTCCAGCCAGGTGACGGTGCCCGGCCAGTAGGTGTTCGGGGGCTGTCCTGGGTGGTGGAAGGCGGTGGCGAAGACCCAGCTGCCGGTGTTGTGGAGTCGGCCGCCGCGGGGGAGGGGCCATTCGGGTTCGTCGGGCAGGGGGCCGCCGCGGTGGGTGTGGCCGGTGATCACGTGGACGTCGTCGACCCCGAGCTGGGTCGCCATCTCGGTGGCGGCTTCGACGCCGGTGCGGAAGATTGCCCGCGTCGTCACGTCGGCCTCGAAGTCGGCATGAAGGAGCCCGTTGAGGCCACGGATCGCCAGCGGGAAGCCGGCACGAGCGGCTCGGGCTCCGATCGTGGTCCGGCGCTCTTCGCCGGCGAGCACCTCCCAGGCGCGCTCGAAGGGCCCGTTGCGGCGGCGCTTCAGCGGCAGCACCTGGGCGAGGCCGTAGGCGAACCCGTAGAGGGGGCGGAGGATCCGTTCGTAGTCGGTCGGGGTCGCTGGGTTCGGCAGCGGCCGGGAGACGCGGGCGACCAGTGCCGCCGCCAGGCACTCGGCGCGGGGCAACCGCAGGTGGGCGTCCATGTAGTGACCGTGGGTGGCGTAGACGTCGTCGCGTAGCCAGAACCCGGGATAGGCGATCCGCAGCTGGGCGCGGCCGAGCCATCCGTCGACCAGCTCGGCCGGCCCGGTGGGGGACTGGTGGTGCTCGAGGCCGAGGGTCGGCTCACCGGCAATCGATAGCTCGTCGAGCAGCGGCTCGGCGAGGCGGTGGTCGTGGTTGCCGGGGACGAGGATCACCTCGACGTCGCCGATCGCCTCGCCGAGCTCCTCGAAGAACGGCCGGGCGCGTTCGAGCGAAGGCCCGACGGGGAGATTGCGCAGCTCGATCGCGTCGCCGAGGAGGACGAGGCGGTCGGCGCCGGCGATCTCCTTGAGCAGCAGTCGCCGCACCGCCGGGTCCCGCAGGACGTCCTCGTCGGAGGCGACGCCGAGGTGGAGGTCGGAGACGATCGCCGTCCGCATCGTTCCTTTCTACCGGTCGGCGTTCGTCCTTTGTTGCGCTAAGGGGTACAAAGGACGAACGCCGGCGTTTGGCTGGGCAGCCAGTCTGGGTACCATCGGCGGATGCACCGGTTTGCCGAGGAGCGCTTCGCGCCCGCCAACGGAATCGAGCTCTGCTACCAGGAGATGGGGGACCCCGACGGGGAGCCGCTGCTGCTGGTGATGGGGCTGGCGACGCAGATGATCGCCTGGTCGGAGGACTTCTGCGCGCTGCTGGCCGAGCGCGGGTTCCGGGTCGTCCGCTTCGACAACCGCGACATCGGCCGCTCGACCAAGATCCGCGCCGCCGGGGCCCCGAACCTGCTCGAGATGGCGGTCGGCCGCCGCGGCTCCGCGCCCTACCTGCTCCGCGACATGGCCGCCGACACCTTCGGCCTGATGGATCACCTCGGGATCGACTCGGCCCACCTCGTCGGCGCCTCGATGGGCGGGATGATCGTCCAGCAGTGCGCGATCGAGGAGCCGCGGCGGGTCCGCTCGCTGACCTCGATCATGTCGACGACCGGCAGCCGCCGGGTCGGCCACCCCAGCTACCGCACCTTCGGCCTCCTGCTCAGCAAACCGCCGCGCGAGCGCGAGGCGATGATCAAGCGGGTCGTCAGGACGTTCAAAGTCATCGGCTCTCCCGGCTACCCCTTCGAGGAGGAGCGGGTTCGCGAGATCGCCGGGCTCTCGTACGACCGCGGCCACAGCGAGGCCGGCGTCGCTCGCCAGCTGCACGCGATCACCGCCTCCGGCGACCGCACCCCGAAGCTGCGCCAGCTCGCCGTCCCGGCGCTCGTCATTCACGGCAAGAACGACGTCCTCGTCAACCCCTCCGGCGGCCGCGCGACCGCCAAGGCGATTCCCGGCGCCCGCCTGAAGATGGTCGAGGGGATGGGGCACGACCTGCCGCGGGCGCTCTGGCCGGAGTTCGTCGACCAGATCGCCGCCAATGCCGCCAGGGCGCCGAAATCGGCCGCCGCAGCGGCCGTTTGATGCGGCTGAGAGGAGTCGAACCTCCACGAGCTTTCGCCCACACGGACCTGAACCGTGCGCGTCTACCAGTTCCGCCACAGCCGCGCGGGAGGCCAATTTACCGGTTGTGCGCCGCCCACCCCCGGCCGCCTCGCAGTCTTGCCCTGTGACGGACGTCTCGCGGCAGCGCCCCCCGGCTCGCTAAAATGTCTCGCATCCTCGCCGCTATCGTCTAGGGGACTAGGACGCCGGATTCTCAGTCCGGAAACCGGGGTTCGAATCCCCGTAGCGGTACCTACCAGCGTACGTCGGCCGGGTGTTCTAACGATCGTCGCCCGGGATCAGCTTGGTTTTCAGCTTCTCCGTCAGCCGACTTGCGGTCTCCTGCTCGGCTGCGGTGCGGCCGCTGGTCTCTTGGAGCTTCTCGATTTTCGCCCTCTGTTTCTCGTGCTCCAGGCGCTCTCGGCCTGCGGCAAGTGCCTCTGCAGTTGCTTCATGGAGTTCTTCGATCTCCGCCAACGCCAGCTCGAGCTCGTCCGGTGGGACAGATTTCCAGAAGGTCATCTTCAGGGTCCGGCTGAGGATGCTGAGGGTGGATAGGATCTGGTCGCGCACCGGATGCCACTCGCGGAAGTCGCCGTCTTCCATCTGGCGGAGTTCAGTGAGCCGGGCGCCAGCCGATCGACCCGAGCGGCGTCGAGGCGGTCTGCGGACGGCGTATGACGTAGCTTGAGCCTCGATCTCGGCCAGCGGCGTCGCCGCGTATTGCATGGGGTTGCCCGGGGTCGACGCTTTGCCCGCGAACCGCACGACTCCAAGCGGCAGGAGCTTTTGCAACGCGTCCCGCGGGCCCGACCCGCGGGAGCCGAGCAGCTCGCGGAGGTTGCGGTCGGTGAGCGGCCCCCGCTCGCGGAGGGCGCCGTAGACCCGGCGCTCCATTCTCGAGCGAGCCTCCAGAAGCCTTTGAAGTTCCTGTTCGGTCATTGGTAAACCTCCTTGACGGGAGGAGGCATCGGCTGCCCCCTCCCGCATTCGGAGCTATCGGACGGTGTGTCTGAGGGCCGAACTAGGACTCGTTTTCCGGCTCGCCGGAGGTGAGCGCGAGTTTCGCCCTAGCAGTATCACGTGCCGCCGAAAGGCCAGTCTCCATTTTCTCGTTCAGCGCCTTCTTCAGCCGCGGGTTCTGCTCGATCGCGTAGTTGAAGTCGTCCGCGATGTCCGCGCTGAGCGCACTGAGCTTCGTGGTCCTCTGCATGGCGAGACCGAGCAGGATCATGTCCTTGTCGTCCGATAGGTACACCGCCTTCGTCTGAGAGGTGCCGATCTTGCTAGCGCAGACGATCAGCTCGCCCGTCTGCGGGTTGGCCGCGAGCTCCTTCTGAACGGTCCCCCTGCGACCGGTCTGGACCGTCTTGGCCACGGCCGTCTTGACCCGCCTCCAGACGTGCCTGGTGATCTCTGCCTGGTCCGAGTCGTCGCCGTCGCTCGGCCAGTCGTGGGAGGTCGGGTTCGTCGTCGAGGGGAAGACGAGAGCCGTGAGGTCGTCGGGCGTAATGGCGTTCGTCTGGATCTCTGACCTCTTGCGGACGATCGCCTTGTCCAGCAGTACCTTGAGAACGCGGTGGGTGACCTCGATGTTGGAGGGTTTTTCCTCGCCGTCCTTAGTGAACGTGAGGCCCTCGGTCCTGTAGGCCTCGAACAGTGCCTGGGCCTGCTCGGAGAGCAGAGACGCATGCCGGTTCGTGGGGTGGTTGGCCACGTTTGCCATGGCTAATCCTTTCTGCGACCGGGGTGACGACCGGAGAATTCCGGTTCGGCAATAGCGGTTCGCGACACGGACCGTACCACATAGATATCTCGCAGTACCCGGGTGCGGGCCTATCTCTTCAGCGTCCGCTCGATCGCAGCAATGAATTCGGCGGTTCCCTTCACGAACTCGGCGGCCTCCTCGGGGCTCGCCGGTGCGGCCTCGTAGTCGCCTTCCTCGCGAGCGTCCTTGGCACGGCGGGCGAGGGCGCTGAGGCGCTGGTCGAACTCGCCCGGGGCGACGAAGACCTGGCTGAACAGAGTCCAGGTGCCGCTGTGCGTCTTGGCGAACTCGCCTCGCTCGGAGAGAGCGGCACGGGCCGCATAGAGCATCCCGTAGTACGCGGCGCTTACGACGACGGCTGCGTGCGCGGTTCCTAGGATCGCTTCGGCGTCTGCCAAGCGGTCGCGTGCCTGCTGCATGAACTCCTCCGAGCGGGGGCTCAATCCAGTCCGCTCCCGGCGAGCACAATCTTGTCTCGGTCGACCTCTTCGATGAAAAAGGACTCGATCTCGCGACGCCGTCGGAGCCACTCGGGGTCATGGACGTGGACCGAGTAGTTGAAGGGGCTCTCGCCCTCGGCGATTGCGGTTTCTTCGCTGAGGTCGCCTACGAGTCGCCCATAACGATCCCGGCCGCCATCGGCAATCACGAGCAGGTCGACGTCGGACTCTGGGTGAGCGCTGCGGCGGGCACGCGAGCCGTAGAGCCAGAGGGCGCGAAGATCGGTGCCCAGCTCGCTGCTCAGGCGCGATGCGAAGTGCTCGACCGTCCGGCGCTCGCTCTCGGTGAGCTGCGATGCATTCAGCCGATCGACGGTTGCCTGCTCCATGGCCTTAAGGATAAGCCGGGGCAGGTTGAAATGCCGAAATTCCGTGTCCCGAAATATGTCCCCGACTCCACCGAACTGGATCGAACTCGACTGAACCAACTGGACGGAGCAACGCTGAATCGATCGCAAACGGCTTCACAGAGGCAATTCTCAGTCCGGAAACCGGGGTTCGAATCCCCGTAGCGGTATGACTCGGGGAATTGCGGATCCGCTCGCCCCCGCTATGGTCTCGACAAGATGTACCTCTCGTCGTCCTGGTTCACGACGGCACCTCCACCCCAAGCGCGTCTGACTATGGATTCGAGATGGGCGCGGATGTCTCCTCGGTGGCCGGAGCCAGTCCATGGGGGTGCCAAGGCATCGGGCGTTCTCACGAAGATGATCTGCAGGTCTGCAGCCGTCTTGTGCTTTCTATTTGCGCGAGCCCGCTTAGCTTTTTCGACTTTTCGGGCTGGATCCCCCTGGGGTCTATCTAGGTCTGGAGAGATTTCGACAGAGGAAGAGTCGGCAACTTTCACTGATAGCTGCTCCTCATCTAGCCACGTACCGTTGCTGTCACGGCAGAGCTTCAGAGGCCCCAGGTCTCCTCCATAGGAGAGGACCGAGGCCGCGAAATAGGAATGCTTTCCAGCTTGCTCCTCTGCCTCTGCATATCGAATCGCCTGATCGTTGGCCCAACGCCTTAGGTCGCTTGGTGTCGCTACCAACGAAGCGCTGTCGCGGGAAAGACTCGGGTCTTGGCCTAGAAAAATGCCGAAGAGTCCTTCGGCCATATGAGACCGCAAGCCTCCGACAGCGATGATGGCGCTCACGCGTGGCGTGTCGACTGCCGGTATGGCAGCGCGTCCAATGATGTGTCCTGCGTCATTCTTGATGACGGTCAGCCATGCGTCTAACTTGGCGAGCGAAGGATATTTTTTGGCTGGCTCGTCATCAGGTATGTGGGGTTCGAGAGACATGAGGGTAGGTGGATGAACTCGTTCCCACAGCTCCGGCGCACTTATTTGCAGCCAATCATTCGCCCTTAGGGCTGTCGCCTCCGAGTCAGAAGTTTCAGCCTGGATTCGACAGTCCAAAGCTGGGCACACGAACGCGCAGACTCGGGCGAGACCGTCAGCCGCCGGACCTGAGGATGCCCAGCGAGGAAGATCGACCGAGCCCCGCTTGATCGGGCGAGGTCCGTCATGCGTCTTCCGCAACCAAACGCGCACCTGAGTTCCCGGCTCTGACAAACGCTCCGTAGTCTCCGCTTGGCGCAGAACCGGTCGGCGCGAAAGCTGGTCAATCTCGAGCACTTTGGTTTCGTCGGGACCTGCAGCTCGCGGGCGGGTCGTGATCCGAACCCTCTGACCCAACATGAAGATCGAAAAGAAACCGATCCCAAACTGCCCGGTTGGGCGAAAATCGGGGTCGAAATCGGGGATGAGCTTCGCCACGTCCACCGAATTCCAGAGAGATCCACCGAAGTTCAGCAAATGGTCCCCGATGACGGGGTCGGTCATGCCTACGCCGGTATCCGTGATCTCCAGGAAGGCGCCATCGCTCCCTTGATCGATGGTGACTTTGATATCGCCCCAGTCAGAAGGCCGCGACTCGATGAGCCGCCGCAGTCGAACTGAATCGGCAGAGTTCTGGATTAACTCGCGAAGCGCTGCGGTGGTGTCAAAGCCGTATAGGTGGGCGCCACCGAGCCGCTCCACGAGCGTTGCAACATCAGCCACATGAATTTGAGCGTTTACAGGGGTCCACCCCTGGGTGGGTACGTTGTTAGCGAACCTGGCAGGGGACTCAGCCCCTAGTACGCCGTTCACCTGGAAGCGCTGCTTCCCAAGGTCGGCTAAAAGCGAATCAACCGAGCGAAACTCTTCATCAACGGCTCGGATCATGTCGAAGCCCAACCACCATGCAGGAGCATCCGCGAGGGCGAGGGGTTCGCCGGCCGAGAATCGGATCCGGTCACCTGACACCGAAACACCCTGCAGATGCTCTTGGAAGGTCCAGTGCAGCGCTGCCGTTCCTTCCGGGTTTCGGGCGACTCGGAGCAAGCGTGGAGCTCGGCTGCCGTCCAGATGGGCGGCATCCGCCAATCGGAGCAAACAGGCAAGCTTAAGCGGATCGACAGACCAGGAGGGCGGGAAGCCAGAGGGCTGATTGACTTCTTGATGGAACTCAGCGGCGACCTTATCGCTTGACCAACCGTGACTAGCACCGATCCGTCCGATCAGCCAGCCATAGGCGGTTCTTAGGGAGACGGATTCGATGAGGTAGAGCGTGCCTGCGGAGGGGTGGTCCCAGCCCTCCGTCGCTAGGTCAATTGCCTTATCGGCATGCTCAACGCGAATCACTTCCCCAAGGGCACTGTGGTCAAGATCGCGATGGTCTTGACCCTCGGCGCGGCGTGCGGCCAGTGCATAGGCTGCCCGGTAGGAGTCGCTAGAACGAATCTGGTCATAAGTACCTTGGTATGCCGCAGCGGAGAGGCCTAGGTCGTGGACGATGGCCGCCCCTCCCAAGACAAAGGCCTCAGTGGGCGTGAAATTTGCAACCACTCCCTCGCCTGCGATGCGACTGGCCAAGTCCCACAGGGCATCCACATGCGACATGTCGTGAACCGTAAATTGCCGCATCTCCTCCGGAACCTCGGCGGCAAGAAGCTGTGCAGCATCTCGGAAGTGCCGATATGCATTTCGAAGGGTCTCGCGCGGGACGCCGGACTCGTCGTCCGTGCGATCAGCGAGGGTAGCGATCCAAAGCGGAGTTTCTTCGAAGGCGTCCATTACTCGTCAGCTGGAACGTTGAGTAAAGCAAGCGAAGGCGAGATCAATCGCCACGCTGGTCTGACCTTTGGGCAGAAGAGGCGTCGCGGCATGGCTTCCTCACGTCTTTCATGTTCAAGGAGCTGTCCGAGACTCGTGTCCCGAAATATGTCCCCGACTCCACCGAATTGGATCGAACTCGACTGGGTCAATTGGACGCAGCGGCTCTGGAGCGACCGCAACTGTCTTCCCAGAGGCAATTCTCAGTCCGGAAACCGGGGTTCGAATCCCCGTAGCGGTACTCCACGAAAGCTCCGCGATCGCGGGGGTATTCTCGTTCTCGGAGCGGTTTCGGCCACAGAGTGTGTCCCGAAACATGTTTCACCTTGGTGGCTGAGGGCCTCTCGGATGCGAACGTCGGGTGCTGACCCCACGCAAAGCGCGGCTGCGTGAAAGTGAGGAGCAAACGCTAACGGCCTCGGGGTTCCTTGCTCCCCAGCAGTGAGATGAAAATGCTCTCGAAGCTCTGGGGTCGCAGTGTTTCGCCTCAAGGCAGCGTTTCTCTTCGTCCGGGTCCCCGACACTCAGGTAGTCCTTCCCTGGCCGCAGGAGAGCGGCATGTCGGAGGTGCCGTCCCAGGCGGGGCCGGGGAAGGTCGCATCGATGACGATGCGATGCCCGTCGACCACCGCCGTCAGATACCGGTGGACGTCCACCAAGCCGTCGATGGGAACTGCGTCGGCAGCCTGCTCGCCGAATAGCTCGACAGCCACTCGACGGAACTGGACTGATCTCCTTGGACGCCCCAGGGAATCCCCGTAGCGGTATTCCCACTCTCGGCTACGGTGCGGTGTAGGCCCAGGTGCCGCGCAGTAGACCGTTGAACTGATTGCTCCGCCAGGTCATGACTCCGCTCACTGGTCCCGCGTAGATCGAGCCGGGCATGGTTGAGATGAAGGATTCGAAGGACATACCTTCGTTGAACGACTGGTACACGCACATGTAGCTGGGCGCTGCCTGGCCGGGACCGGGGCATTCGGTCGTGCCCGGGGCTCCTTCAGCCAATACTTTGATGTGCCCTTCTTGCAGCGATTCCGGTAGGTGCGGCCAGAACTGGACCAGCACCGTGCCTGCTTCGCCGTTGCCCGCGGCGGCGATGTAGTCGCCTGCCTCGGTTTGTCCCGGCTGCAGGACAGAGTTGGCGGTCATGTAGTTGTCGGCTGGCCGGCCCCCCAAGGCGTCGGCGTCTTTGGCGGTATCGGCGGTGTCCGCGTGGTTGGCCGAATCTGCGCGGGAGGCGGTGTCGGCGTGCTTGACGCTCTCCGGCGGCGTGACGCCTGCGGCCGCGAGCCGTTCGCGGACCCCCTGGCCCAGCTTCGAGGCGGTCACCGCATCGTCGGCGATCTTGCCGGTACGGATCGCTTCGGCCTGGACCTGGTCGGTTCCGACGCTGTTCTTCGGCAGAGCCGTGGCGGCATAGCTGACTCCACCGAGCGCCGCGAACAGGGCGATCGTGGCAACGACATTGGCGTAGGTGAGGCGGGGGCGGCGCAGCTTCATGACCAGTGGCTCCTCTAGAGGTTGTGGGCCACCTTCCATCGGCCCGCCCCCCATCGACCTTGAGCCAAGCGCCCGATGATCCTCCCAGCCTGCCAGGGCCAGGAGGGAAAGGTCAGCTCGTCGTCGCGGTGGTCGGCGGCGCGTTGAGCGGGCCGTCGACGACGCTGGCGGGGTCGGGGACGCGGATGTCCGGTTCGGCGCCGTAGGCGAAGAAATCCATCCGCATGTCGATGGTCGTCGGCGGCTGTCCGGGCTCGCCCGGCATCGGCATCACGACCCGCATCCGCCGCAGCAGGTTTTTGCGGTCGACCCAGGCTTCGGCGGTGATCTGGACCGGCGAGACGCCCTCGATGCTTTCGTAGGCGTCGGCTTCGGTGTCTTTGCCCTGCGTGCGCAGGAGGGCGACGAGGGCGTCGAGCTGGACTTCGCCGCGGTAGTGGCGGGTCGACTTGCCGTTGACCGACTCGTGCCCGACCAGGCTGACCCGGCCCGATTCGTCGAGCAGGTCCATCGAGTCCTCCATGTCGAGCGGCGTTTCATCTTCCTCGGATGCTTCGGACTTGCTCGTCCGCACCCAGCGCTTGCCCGGCGGCAGGATGCCGGCGACGATGTTGCCGCCCTCGTATTTGTCGTCGCCGTCGTCGATCTCGACCAGTTGCATCTGCTCGCCGCTGGCCGGGTTGCGGAAGCGGACGACGATGCGGCTGCGATGGGTCTTTTCGTTAAAGACGCCGCTGCCGCTGGCCGCAACCGGCTGCGGGATCGCCGGCGAGCTGTAGACGAAGTAGAGGGACATGCGGCCGCCGCCGACCTTCTCCACCCGTTGCGCGGCGGCGGCGACGGGGTTGAGCTCGAGCCCGCCTTCATCCTCGTGGAAGAAGGCGTTGACGAGGACGAGGACGAGCAGCACGGCGAGCCCGCCGGCGCCCCGCAGGAGGCGCTGGGAGAGCGGGGTCAGCCGGTCGGTGCCGGATCCGCCGCTCGCCGCGGGCGCGGGCGCCGGGCCAGAGCCTGCGGCGTGGCTGCCCCAGAGGGGGTCGGCCCCCGGGGGCGGGGTAGAAGTTGGCGGCTCCGCGGACAAGACATAGAGTCATCGGCACCCGGTCGATCGACTTTTAGGACTACTTGAATCCCTTGGACGCATGGGCCTCCTAGATCCAGCACCGCCGCCGTTCGAGGTCTCCGAGTGGCGCCGGCTGCCGCACCTGGAGCGGATCAAACCGCTGGCCCAGGACTGGGCCCTGAACGGGTTCGGCACCCCCGTCGCCGTCTACTTCCTCTACATCTTCAAGATCCTCGCCTACGCCGGCCTCGGCGGCCTGCTGATCTTCGCCAGCAGCGGCTGGCCAGCCTGGTATGAGCCGATCGTCTTCCAGAAGGCGGTGATCTGGACGATGCTCTGGGAGGTGCTCGGGCTCGGCGCCGGCTCGCTGCCGCTGACCCTGCGCTTCAGCCCGATGATCGGCGGCGTCCTCTACTGGCTGCGGCCGGGGACGACGCGGCTGCCGCCCTGGCCGGAGCGGGTGCCGGGCACCGGCGGGACGACGCGGACCTGGCTCGACGTCGGGCTCTACGCCGGCCTGCTGGCGAGCGCCCTCTTCCTCCTCTTCTCCGGCGGCGAGGTCATCGACCCGGCCGCGGTCGGCGTCCTGCTCGCCTTCCTCGGCGCCCTCGGCCTCCGCGACAAGGTCCCGTTCCTGGCGGCGCGGGCGGAGATCTACGGCAGCCTCGCGATCATCTTTCTCTTCCCGGTGGCGAACATGGTGATCGCCGCCCAGCTCGTCTTCTTCTGCATCTGGTGGGGGGCGGCGTCCTCGAAGCTGAACCGGCACTTCCCCTTCGTCGTCACGGTGATGATCAGCAACACGCCGTGGAACAAATCGAAGGCCTTCAAGCGCCGCCTCTACCGCGACCACCCGGAGGACCTGCGGCCCTCCCGCCTGGGTGAGCTCGACGCTCACATCGGCACGGCGACCGAGTTCACCCTGCCGCTCGTCCTCCTCCTCACCCAGGGCGGGCCGATCGGCACCCTCGCCCTGGCGGGGATGGTGCTTTTCCACGTCCACATCTTCTCGACCTTCCCGCTGGCGGTGCCGCTGGAGTGGAACGTGTTCATGATCTTCGGCCTCTTCTTCCTCTTCGGCCACTACGCCGACACCCCCTGGTCGACGATCGACGACCCGCTGCTACTCGCCATCCTCGGCTTTGTCTGCGTCGGTTTGCCGGTGCTGGGAAACTTCCGCCCGGACCTCGTCTCCTTCCTGCCCTCGATGCGCTACTACGCCGGCAACTGGGCGACTAGCCAGTGGCTCTTTCGGCGTGGGGGTGAGGGAGCGGAGGGGTCCGAGGCGAAGCTCGACCGCGAGGTCGTCAAGTCGGCGCCGATCGTCACCCGGCAGCTGGAGAAGTTCTACGAGCCGGAGATGATCGACGTGCTCGTCTACAAAGGGCTTGCCTTCCGCTCGATGCACTCGCACGGGCGGGCGCTGAACGCGCTGACGATGCGGGCGGTTGACGACATTGAGGCCTATGACGTGCGCGAGGGAGAGCTCGTCGCCGGCGTCGTCCTCGGCTACAACTTCGGCGATGGCCATTTCCACGATCAGCGGCTGCTGGCGGCGGTGCAGGAGCGCTGCCACTTCGCGCCGGGGGAACTGCGGGTGGTGACGCTGGAGTCCCAGCCGGCGCACGTGCAGCGCCAGCGCTACCGGATCTGGGACGCCGCCGACGGGCTGGTCGAGGAGGGTTGGGTCGACGTCCGCGACATGGTCGTCCGCCAGCCCTGGCTGGTCGGCGACGAGCCCTTCCCGGTCCACGATGCCTAGCGCTGTCGTCGTCGGCTCCGGCCCCAACGGCCTCGCCTGCGCGGCGACGCTGGCGACCCGCGGGGTCGAGGTGACGGTGCTCGAGGCCGCGGAGCGGATCGGCGGCGGCACCCGCACCTCGGAACTGAACGAGCCGGGCCTGCTCCACGACGAGTGCAGCGCCACCCACCCGATGGCGGTTGCCTCGCCGGCGGTCGCCGGGCTCGGGCTCGAGCGCCACGGTCTCGAGTGGGCCTGGCCGGAAGTCGACCTCGCCCACCCGCTCGACGGCGGCGGGGGAGCGGTGATGCTGCGCTCGCTGGAGGCCACGGCGGCCGGGCTCGGCACGGCGGGCAAGAACTGGGAGCGGGTTTTCGGCGCGCCTTCGCGCAGCTACGACGCCCTCACCGAGGACGTCTACCACCCGCTGATCCACCTTCCACGGCACCCGCTGCGACTGGCGCGCTTCGGGCTACCGGCGGCGCTGCCCGCGACCACGCTCGGGCGGCAGCTGGGCACGCCGGAGGCGGCCGCCCTCTTCGGCGGCATCGCCGCCCACGCCTACGCGCCGCTGGACCGGCCGCTCAGCTCGGCGATCGGGATGGCGCTTGTCTGCTCCGGCCACGCCTACGGGTGGCCGGTCGCAAAAGGAGGGTCGATCGCCCTGGCCGAGGCCTGGGCGGCGGTTGTCCGCGAGTACGGCGGGCGGATCGAGACCGGCCACCGGGTGCGCTCGCTGGAGGAGCTGCCTGCCGCCGACGCCGTCGTCCTCGACCTCAGCCCGCGCGGCGTGCTCGAGGTGGCGGGGGACAGGCTGCCGGCCCGGGTCGCCCGCGCCTACCGCCGCTACAAGTACGGGCCCGGCGCCTTCAAGCTCGACCTCGCCGTCCAGGAAGGGGTGCCGTGGACGATGGAGGCGGCGCGGCGGGCGGGGACGGTCCACGTCGGCGGCAGCCTCGAGGAGGTCGCCGAGGCCGAGGCGCAGATAAACCGCGGCCGCATGCCGGAGCGCCCCTTCATCCTCGTCGGCCAGCAGTACCTCGCCGACCCGAGCCGATCGCGCGGCGACCTGCACCCGGTCTGGGCCTACGCCCACGTCCCCAGCGGCTATGACGGCGACGCCACCGAGACCGTCCTCGACGCGATCGAACGCTTCGCGCCCGGCTTGCGCGAGCGCATCGTCGCCAGGACGGTGACGACGACGGCCGAGATCGAGGCCCGCAACTCCAACTTCATCGGCGGCGACATCCTCGGCGGCGCCAACACGCCGCTGCAGACGCTGCTCCGCCCCCGTCTCCACGCGGTCCCGTACGCAACCGGTATCCCCGGCGTCTTCATCTGCTCCGCGGCGACCCCGCCTGGCGCCGGCGCTCATGGCATCAACGGCTTCAACGCCGCCGAAGCTGCTCTGCGGACGATGTGAACAAAAAGTCCGCCGGACCTTTGTTCCGCATAGCGGGCAAAAGGTCCGGCGGACTTTCAGTCCCCGGCCTCGATAGGTCGCGGGGGCGGGGTGGGGGTCGGCTGGTCGATCCGGACTTCCAGCCGGCGCACGCTCGGGACCGCGTAGGCGGCGGCGACGCAGAAGGTGACGGCGACGCTGCTCAGCCAGAGCGTCTCCGAGGTCCCGAGCGCTGCGACCACCGGACCGACGAGGGCGAGGCCGAGCGGCTCCAGGGCCAGCGAGCCGAACCAGTCGTAGGCGCTGACCCGGGTGCGGACCGGAGGCGGCACGTGCTGGACCCAGGCGGTCTCGAAGAGGATCTGGGCGAGGCTGCCGACGGCGCCGGAGACGAAGGCGGCAGCGGCGATCACCGCCGTCGAGGCGGGCACCGCTAGAGCCACCAGCGGCACGGCGATCAGGATCACGAACCCCTCGCCGACCAGTAGCGGCCGCCGCGGCCGGATCGAAAGCGCGACAGCACCGCCGGCGACGGCGCCGAGCCCCATCGCGGTCGCGATCACCGCCCAGGAGCTCGAGCCGCTGAGAGTGTCCTGGGCCACGGTCGGTCCCAGCACCTGGAAAGCCGGCCAGAAGATCGCATTGGACAGGGCGGCGCCGGCGACGACAGCGACCAGCCAGCTGCGGGACGAGAACTCGCGCCAGCCGTGGCGCAGCTCACTGAAGAAGGACGTTTGTTCGCCAGTTACCTGCGGACGTGGCGCCCGTAAACCGACGAGAGTCAGGGCGCTGACCGCGAAGGTGGCGGCGTCGAGGGCGAGGGCCGAGCCGGGTGAGCCGAGGCCGAGCATGATCCCCGCCAGCGCCGGACCGACGACCTTGCCGAGCGAGCGCGAGAGTTCGAGCAGCGCGTTAGCCTCCTGGAGGCGGCGGACGGGAACGATCTGGGGGACGATCACCCCCGACGCCGGTTTGAAGAAGGCGGTGGCGCCGCCCTGGATCGCGTAGAGGACGACGAGGTGCCAGATTTCGGCGGCGCCGCTCAGCAGTAGCGCCGCCATCGCCGCCGCCGTGGCGACGCTGACGAGGTCGGCGCCTAGCATCGAGAGCCGCGGCGAGATGCGGTCGCCGACGACGCCGGCGACGAGGACGAGGGCGATCAGGAGCAGGCTGTGGGCGGCGAGGACGATCCCCAGGTCGGTGGCAGAGCCGCCGAGGTCGAGGACGGCGAAAGCGATCGCCACCGGCGCCATTCCGTCGCCGATAAACGAGGTGGTGCGACCGACGAAGAGCCGCCGGAATTCCGGTTCCCGCAGAACTTTCATTCGCTTCCTCAGAGGCACCCGAGCGAGGATAGGAAGGGTTAAAGAAGATCGGCGCTGGGGTAGCTCGCCCACACACCGATATGGGGACTCAATCCAAAACCGGGAACGACGCCCGCGAGCACAAGTTCGGCTCCTCGACGCCGCTGACGATCGGGGTCGAGGAGGAGCTGCTGCTGGTCGACGAGGGCTGCGGGCTCGTCGCCGAGGGTGAGGCGGTGCTGGAGCGGATCGACGGCGAGCACCGGCAGTCGGTCTCGACCGAGATCTTCGCCACCCAGATCGAGGTCAAGACCGGCGTCTGCCTCGACGCCACCCAGGCGGCGAAGGAGCTCGCAGCGGTACGGCGCGCGGTCGCCGGGACCGGGTCCAGGCTGATGGGGTCGGGCCTCTACCCGGCCGAGAGCGGCGAGCCGCAGCTGATCGAAAAGGCCCGCTACGAGAGCGTGAAGGAGGACCTCGCCAGCCTTCTGGCGACGCCGCCCTGCGCCCTCCATGTCCACGTCGGCGTCCCCGATCCCGAAACCGCGGTCGCCGTCGCCAACGCGATGCGCCACCACCTGCCGCTGCTGGCGGCGCTGACCGCCAACTCCCCCTTCCGCGACGGCGCCGACTCGGGCCTCGCCAGCGCCCGCGCCGCCGCCGTCCGCAGCTACCCGCGCTTCGAGCTGCCGCGCGCCTTCCGCGATTACGAGGACTTCCTCCGCGTCGCCGACCAGCTGATCGCCGCCGCCGGCGTCTCCGACTACACCTACATCTGGTGGGACGTGCGCCCGCACCCGAACCTGGGCACGGTCGAGGTGCGGGGGATGGACGTGGCGCCGCGGCCCGAGGAAAACGCGGCGATCGCCGCCCTGATCCAGGCCCTGGCAGCGAAGGAGATCGATCGCCCCGGCGCGCCCGGCCTCGCCCGCGAGGCGATCGAGGAGTCCTACTTTCAGGCCGAGCGCTACGGCCTCGAGGCGCGGCTGATGGTCGACGAGAGCACCGCCGCGCCGGCGCCAGAGGTCGCCCGCGGCACCATCGAGGAGGCCCGTCCCTACGCTGCCGACCTCGGCGGCGAGGGGGCGCTGGAAGAGATCGAGCGGATCATCGCCGAGGGCAACGGAGCCGACCGCCAGCGCCGCATCCACGGCGAGCGCGGCATGGAGGCGCTGCTCAGCGACCTCGCGGAGCGGACCGGCGTCTAGCTACTGGGGCGCCGGGATCTTCAGCCGTTTGCGGGCGGCGACGACGGCGGCGACCGAGGAGCGGCAGGCTTTGGCGATCTCGCCGTTGCCGTGGCCGGGGCGGCGCCGGACCTCGAACTCGACGAGGGCAGCGCGGCGGAGCTTGGCGCGGTCTTCGAGGCTGCCCTCGGGGGCGGCGTCGAGGGCCGCCTGGGCAGCGCGCTCGCGGCGACAGAGGAGGCAGAACGTCCCTTCCTGGTCGGCGGTCCAGCTTTCGGGCAGCTCGACCTTCTCGCCGCCGAGGCGGGAGACGCTCACCCCGCATTGATCGCAGGTCCACTTTTTCGCAGTAGCAGTGCTCATAAATACGTTTGGGGCGGCGGGAGGCGCCTCTGCCTACCCCTGTGACCAGGGTAGCAGGGTGGTTCCTCCGCCTTTAAGAGTTTTGCCCTGCTAGCAAGCACGTTTCCTCCGCCTCCTAAACTTCGTGGTGTGACCGGCGAAGCCTCCTCCGAACCCACCTACACGCTCTACCGTCGCGGCCTCGAGCTGCTCGAGGACGGCGATTTCGAGCACGCCACTGCGCCCCTGGCCGAGGCCGCTCGGCGGGCGCCGGAGAAGACCTCGGTGCGCGAGGCGCTTGGCCGCGCCTATTTCCGTTCCGGCCGCTTCGCTCCCGCGGCGGCTGAGTTCGAGGCGGTGGTTGAGTCGCACCCGGTCAACGATTTTGCCCATTTTTGCCTTGGGCGGGCGCTTAGTAAGACGGGGGAGAAGCGGCGGGCTCGGCATCACCTGGCGCTGGCCTGCAATCTTCGGCCTGAGCGGCGGGATTATCGGTATTACCGGCGGTTGTTGGAGGCTGACGTTTAGGCGGGTTGTTGGGGGAGGGGCGGGGGTACCCCCTCCAGACACAGCTCGCTTATGGCTCGTGTTAAGTGTCTGGAGGAGGTACCCCCGCCCCTCCCTCCGAGCGGGATTGGTTAGCCGACTAGGGGCAGGACGCAGCGGAAGCGCCTGGTCGCGGTAGAGACGGCAGAAGTGACTCTGCTTTCAGAGGTGACCGTTGCCACCGCGTAGACGTCTTCACTGGATACCACCGGAATGTCTCCGCTCCACTCGCCGCCTTCTGCCAGCGTTACTCCGGGCTGCTTCGAGAAGGCGACCAGGGTTAGGGCGTTGGGGAGTTCGCCGCCCGCGCTTGCGCAGGATGCTGCTGCGGCGGGGGCGTTTAGGGGTGAGCTGCTGGCGGAGGTTTGCCAGCAGGCCCCGGCGAAGGGGCGGGTTCCGGCTCTGCAGCCGGCTTCGTAGCCGTTGACGGTGCGGGCGTTCTCGGCGTTTGCTGATTGCAGGGCGGTCTCGGCGTCGTGGGCTGAGTCGGCGGTCTCGGCGTGGGCTGCCGAGGGGACCTGGCCCAGGGTCGACGTGTCGATCTGGATGCCGGTGATCGAACCGGGGGTCAGGAGGTTGCCCTGTAGGGCGCCTGGCTTTAGGCGGTTCCCTGGCACTGATCCCACGGCCAGGCGGTTTCCCGGCAGCGACTTAACTTTGATGGTGCGTCCGTTGATCTTTCCCGCCGCGTACACGGTGCCGCAAAGCGCCGCCAGCAGCGCCAGTCCGGCAATCACCAGCGCCGGTGCCTGCCGCCGAAGTCCCCTGCTCATCGAATGACCTCCTGCCTAGGTTGATTGAAAGAGCCGCCGCTATTGGACGGGCATCTCAAAGTGGCGGCACCCTATGAGCGCAAATCGGGCACTGGACAAATGTCTGCCGTCGTCCTCAGCGAAGATCGGAGAGGGAGGAACGGTGCTTGGGTCAGGCGGCCTTCGAGATGCCGGCGATCGGCGCTGCCGGGGGGTGCTTGCTCAACTTCATCTCAGGGAGCTCCGTCGCCAGCCTACCCCGACCGCGGTTTTAGAAAAAGCGGCTTCTGTTGCTGGATAAAGGCTGACCAGACACAAGCGCTTTGGGCGAAAGCCAAGGTAGCGTTAAGTGTTCAGGGTTTCTGAGGGGCTACCGGGGAGGACTCACTTGGCCAACCAAGCTGGGCGGCGAGCGGCGCGCCAAAAGCGATTGATCGCGCTGGCGGATCCGCTGCGGGCGGAAATGCTGCGGATCCTGGTCGAACGGCCGGCGAGCCCGGTGGAAATGGCGCGCGAGCTGGGGGTGCCGACGCCGAACGTCTCCCACCACGCGAAGCGGCTGGTCGAGCTCGACTGCGCCGAGCTGGTCGAAGAAGAGAAGGTCCAGGGGGCGATGAAGCACATCTACCGGGCCACCGACCGGGTTCTCGTCGAGACCGAGGAATGGGACGAGATGCACCCGGCCGAGGCGCGTGGGTTCCTCGCAATCTCGATGCAGGCGGTGATCGACGACTTCGTCGCCTCTGAACGCGAGCAGACGGTGGCCGGCGACCGCGACTTCCACCTCAGCCGGACGCCGATGGTGCTCGACCAGCAGGGCCTCGAGGAGGGGCTGGAGATCTACGAAGCGGCGCGCTTGGCGATGGCCGAGGTCGAGCGCCGCAGCGCCGAACGCCGACGCGGCGAGCGGGAGGCCGGCTTCCGCGTCTCCTCGGTCTTCGGCCTCTTCAAGGTGCCGCCGGTCGGTAAGCGGCGGCTGAGCGATTAATGGTTGACACCCACCGCGATGGCTGAAGAGACTCCGCCCGTGGACGGCGAGGAGAAGGCGGCGGATCGCTGGTTCGTGCGGGCGCTGTCGCACCCGGTGCGGGTCGAGATCCTCGATCTCCTGCAGGAACGCGAGGCCAGCCCGATCGAGATGAAGCGGGCGATCGGCGGCACCCTCAACCTCGTCAACTACCACCTCAAGGTGCTGGTCGAATGCGGCTGCGTCGAGGTCACCCGCACCGAGCCGGTGCGCGGCGCGGTCAAGCACTACTACCGGGCGATGCCGCGCTCCTTCTTCGGCCACCGCGACCTCCGCGAGGTGCCGGCCTCGATCCGCGGCGGCGCCACCGAGATGTCGCTGCGGACCTTCTCGAAAGCCTTCCGCCGCGCCGCCGAGGCCGGCACCGTCGACAGCGAGGACGCGGTTCTCAGCTGGATGAGCCTGGCGGTCGACGGTCTCGGCCGTGAGGAGGCGATCGCGGCGAGCGAAGAGGTGCTGGAACGCTACGAGCTGATCGCCGAGCGCAGCCGCAAGCGGGCGGCGGCGAGCGAGGAGTCGCTGGCAGCGCTGGTCGTCGGCGTCGCCTCCTTCGACGCGGCCGCCGCCAAGCGCCGCCGCTGATTTGACCGGGGCTGCGGGCGTTAGCTTGCGTCCGTGCCCGACCTCCTCGTCCTCTTCCTCGCCGCCTCGGCGACGATGCTGGCGACCGGCCTCGGCGCGATCCCGGTCTGGCTGCTCGGCACCCGCGCCGAGGCGCTGACGCCGTTCCTGCTCGGGGTCGCCGCCGGGGTGATGGGGGTCGCCTCGATCGTCGGCCTGTTGCTGCCGGCGGCCGAAGAAGGCTCGATCTGGGACCTCCTCGCCGGGCTGGTGGTCGGCGGCCTCCTCCTCGGGGTCGCCCGCCGCCGCCTCGACCACGAGGCCGCATTCATGGGGCGGAGCGGGCCGGGCGCGCGGACCTCGGCGCTCGTCTTCGCCGTCCTCTTCGTCCACAGCCTGCCCGAGGGGCTGGCGATCGGGACCGCGTATGCGTCCGACCGCGAGGGGCTGAGCCTCTTCGTGATCCTCGCGATCGGGATCCAGAACGTTCCCGAGGGGACGAGCGTGGCGATCCCGATGGAGGCGGCCGGCTACGGCCGGGCGCGGCAGTTCTGGGCGGCGGTCGGAACCAGCGCCCCGCAGCCGATCGGCGCCGTCATCGCCTACCTCGCGGTCGAACAGGTGAACGCGCTGCTGCCGTTCTCCTTCGCCTTCGCCGCGGGGGCGATGCTGAGCCTGATCTTCGTCGAGTTGCTGCCGGACGCCTATAAGAGCGGCCGCCTGTTCGGGCCGAGCATCGGCCTGCTCGGCGGCGCCGCGGTGATGATGGTCCTCGACTTCGCGCTCGGCGTCTGACTCAGAGGAGCGCCAGAACGCCGAGGGAGACGACCGAGACCGCGACGACCGCCAGCGCCAGCGCCGTCGAGACGCGGTCGAAGCGGCCGAGCGCGTTCTCGCCCATCAGCTCGCGGTCCTTGGCGAGCGAGCGGATGAACGGCAGCAGGACGAGGAGCAGGACCGCGTTCAGCGCCTGGCTGAGGAAGAGGATCTGGATCAGCGGCGCGCCCGGGATCAGGACCAGGCAGGCGGCGACCGCGGTGACGGCGCCGAAGCTGAGGTAGAAGGCAGGCTCCTCGCCGAAGCTCGAGTCGAGGTCGGCGCGGCGGCCGAGGCTCTCGGAGATCGAGTAGGCGGTGGAGAGCGGCACGATCGCGGCGGCGAGCAGGCCCGCCCCGAGGAAGCCGAGGCCGAAGAGGGTCGCGGCGCCCGCGCCGGCGACCGGCTCCAGCGCTCGTGCCGCATCGCCGGCGTCGTTGACGTCGATTCCCTGCGCGTGCAGGGTGGCGGCACAGGCGACGACGACGAAGAAGCCGATGACGCCGGTGAGGACGGCACCGACGATGACGTCGACGCGCTCGTAGCGCAGGTCCTTGACGCTGAGTCGCTTGTCGACCGCGTAGGACTGGATGAAGGCGAGGCCCCAGGGCGCCAGCGTGGTGCCGACGGTCGCCACCGCGACGAGGACGGCGTCGCGGTTCAGGGGGATGCTCGGCACCACCAGCCCCTTCGCTGCTTCCCCCCAGTCGGGGTGGGCGAGGATGCCCGCGACGACATAGGTGACGAAGACCGAGCTCAGCGCCAGCAGCAGGTGCTCGACCCGGTGGAAGCTCTCGCGCAGGACCAGCAGCGAGATCATGATCGCCGCCGCCGGCACCGTCAGGTAGCGGCTGGTTCCGGTCAGCAGGTCCATCGCCGCCGCGACTCCGGCGAACTCCGCGCACATCGTCCCCGTGTTGGCGACGATCAGAGCGCCGGCGACGAGCATCGCGGCGCGGTGGCCGAAGCGCTCCCGGACCAGCGTCAGCAGCCCTTTGCCGGTGACGACGCCGAGCCGGACGCCGACCTCGTGGAAGACGATTAGGGCGGCGGTTGAGATCGCCAGCACCCAGAGCAACTCGTAGCCGTAGCGGGCGCCGAGGATCGAGTAGGTGGTGATCCCGGCTGGGTCGTCGTCGGAGAGGCCGGCGAGGATGCCCGGGCCGACCACGGCGAGAAGCGCCGCCAGGCCGCCGAGGCGCAGCAGGCGGGGCCGGTGCCGGGCGACGCGCCAGTGCGTATGGCGGCCGGGGACACGGTGGGGGCCACGGCGCCGATGGTGGTTGAAGCGCTCCACGTCACCCATACCCTGACGCCGCGGCGGGATAGACTCGTCCCGTACATATCGGTCGGTGGTCAAGGGAAGTCCGGTGCAAGTCCGGCGTGGTCCCGCCACTGTGACCGGGTGGAGGAGTTCGCAGGCGCCCCGCGCGCCAGCCACTGGGGACGACACCTCGTCCCCGGGAAGGCGCGTCCTCCCTGATCCCGGAAGCCAGGAGACCTGTCCCCGACCTTTGCCAATTCAACCCTCGAGGAAAGGGTGGCTTAGATGCCAAGAAGTACTCGATTCCGGCTGGCGGCCGTCTGCGCGCTGGCTCTGTCCCTGGCGTTCGCCTTCGCCGCGATGGCGGCCGCGAAGAGCCCGCTCGCCGAGCTCCGCGTCGTCGGCGGCGGCGGCAAGGTGCTGGCCGAAAAGCCGGTCGCGATGAAGGACACCGCCGTCAAGACCAGCCCCAAGGCGACCTGTTTCGGGCCGGGTACCGGCGGCAGCGGCGATCCGGCGCAGCTGAAGGGAAGCACCGCGATGGGCCTGCTCGCCAGCGGTTCGAAGACGATCCCGGCGCTGCGGCCGCTGCTGATCAGCGACAGCTTCGACTTCGGTCTCGCGCTCTGCGGGGTCGGCTCGAGCGTCGCCAAGGGCAAGGCGTCCTGGTACCTGAAGATCAACCACAAGTCGCTCTCGGTGGGCGGCGACTCGGCGAAGATCAAGCCCGGCGACGAAGTGCTCTGGACGCTGGCGCCGTCGTATCCGTACCCGGACGAGCTCGTGCTGAGCGGCCCGAACTCGGCGCAGGCCGGGATGCCGTTCACGGTGCGGGTCTGGTCCTACGACGAAAAGGGCCGGCGCAAGCCGCAGGCCGGAGCGAAGGTGACGGGCGCCGCGGCGCCGACCGACGCCCAGGGGCGCGCCACGGTCACGCTCAGCAAGCCGGCGAAGCTGATCGCCCGCGCGACCGGGGAGATCCCCTCGGCCCGCGAGCCGGTCTGTCTCGGGGGCAAGTGCCCTAAGTGATTATCCGGAAACCCCCACGCACGTCTGGCGGCGCCGGACACACTTCGCGGGGCGGCGTCCTCAGTCGGCCAAATGGCGCAGCCATGAGGCCTCCTTGCGTCCTATCCCCGCTCGGTCCGGCGATTGCCAGCCGCACGCGCGGGTTTCGGATAGTCACTAAATGAGGCCCCGCCGCGGCATCGCGGTCGCGAGCGCGCTGCTGGCGCTGCTCGCGACCGCGGGCTGCGGTCTCGGCCCCGGCGCCGAGGTCGGCGACGTGCGGCTGATGGTGACCCGCGACTACGGCCGCGAGACGATGGCCGAAACCACTGTGGCGGCGAAGGAATCCGACACGGTGATGCGGGTGCTCGAAGGCGAGGCCGACGTCTCGACCCGCTACGGCGGCGGCTTCGTCCACTCGGTCGACGGGCTGGCGGAGGGGAGCCGGGGCGGCGACCCGTTCGACTGGTTCTTCTACGTCGACGGCGAGGAAGCGGAAATCGGCGCCGCCGACTACGACCTCCACGGCCATGAGCGCATCTGGTGGGACTACCGCAACTGGGCGGCCGTCAACCACGTCCCCGAGGTGGTCGGCTCCTGGCCGGCCCCGTTCAAGAAGGGGATCGGCGCCGAGCAGCACCCCGTCGCGGTCGAATGCCTGTTCCGTGGTTCCTTTCGCACCGATGACGTGCAAAAGGAACCACGCGCTTGCGAAGAGACCCGGGCGGCCTTGGAGCGCGAAGGCGTGCACGTCGCCCCCGGGGCGCCGGAGAAGGCGATGCGGATCCTGGTCGGTCCCTGGGGCGCCGTGAAGCAGGACCCGGTCGCCGGCCTGATCGGGGCGGGGCCGGAGGAAAGCGGCGTCTTCGCCGAGTTCAGGGGGCGTGACCTGGTCGCGCTCGACGAAGACGGCAAGGAAGCGGAAGACCTCGGGCCGGATGCCGGTCTCGTCGCCGCCACCAACCGCTACGGCGGCCTCCCGGTCTGGGTGGTCACCGGCGGGACGGGCGCGGCGGTCGATCGTGCCGCCGAAGCGCTGAAGCCTGACCTCCTGCGCAACCATTACGCGATCGCCGCCGACGGCGCGCTGATCTCTCCGCTGCCGCTGGAGAAGCCGTGAAATCTCCCTTCGCCTACCAACCGCGCCCGCGCCCGCTGCAGCTGGCTTCGCCGGGCGCCGCCATCGCCTATCTCGGCGCGATCGTCGCCGTCGCCTTCCTCTACTCGAACCCGCTGGTTCTGTTCGCCGCGGGCGCGGCGGCCGTCGCGGCCGGGTTGCTGGCCGGGGCGCGGCGAGCGGTGCGGTTCGCCCTGAAGATGGGCCTGGCGCTGGCGCTGCTCGTCACTGTCGTCAACGCCCTCGTCGTCAGCCGCGGCGAGACCGTCCTCGCCCGGCTCGGTGACTGGCCGCTCTTCGGCGACGTCACCGTCACCCTGGAGGGGATAGTCGCGGGCGCTTCGGGCGGCCTGCGGGCAGCAGTGACGATCGTCGCCGCCGCCGTCTACTCGGCCTGTGTCGACCCCGACCGCGTCCTGCGGATGCTGCGGCCGCTGGCCGGCCGCTCGGCGTTGACCGCGACCCTGGTCTCGCGCCTGGTCCCGGTCGCCGCCGCCGACGCCGCCCGCCTGCGCGACGCCGCCCGTCTCCGCGGCCCCGGTGCGGCCGAGGTCGGCAAGGCGCCGCTAGCCCGCCGCCTCCTCGCCGGTTCGCTCGACCGCGCCGTCGACGTCGCCGCCACCCTCGAGCTACGCGGTTACAGCCTCGACGCGCCGCGTCCCCGCAGCCGCCGCGCCCGCTCTCGTTACGACCGCCGCTTCTACGTTGTCGCCGTCGTGGTCCTCGCCGTCACGATCATCGGCAAGGCCCTGGGGGCCGACGACTTTCAGACGTACCCGACTATCGAGGTAGGGCTCGACCCCGCCACGCTCCTCGTAGCGGTCGTGGTCGCCCTCAGCGGCCTGGCGCCCGGGGGCGTGTCGAGTTTGTTCGGACATGCCGAACGAACTCGACAGGCGGAGGTGGCACGTGTCTGAGCTGGCGATTCGACGCGGGGCGGCTCCGGCGCTGGCTGTCAACGGTCTCGGCTACTCGTATCCGCACGCGGCGTCGCCGGCGCTCGCCGACGTCTCGCTGGAGGTCGCGCCGGGGGAGTTCGTCCTTCTCGCCGGCCGCTCCGCCTCCGGCAAGTCGACGCTGCTGAAGGCCGCCTGCGGGCTCGTCCCGCATTTCCACGGCGGCGAGATCGAGGGAGAGGTGCGGGTCGCCGACCTCGACGCGATCGCCTCGGGGCCGGGAGAGCTGGCGGCCGCGGTCGGCTACCTCGCCCAGGACCCGGAGACGCAGGTCGTCTCGACCACCGTCGCTGCCGAGATCGAGCTGCCGCTGGAGATGCGCGGCGACGAGCCCGCCGACCGCGCCCGCGCCGTCGAGGAGGTCGCCCTCGCCCTGGCGATCCCGCACCTCCTCGACCGTGCCGTCGACACCCTCTCCGGCGGCGAGCTCCAGCGCGTCGCCCTTGCCGCCGCCCTCGTCACCCGCCCTCGCCTGATCCTCCTCGACGAGCCGACCTCTCAGCTCGACCCCGTCGCCGGTGACGAGCTGATCTGGCTCCTCCGCCGCCTCAACGAGGAGTGGGGGGTCGCGGTGCTGCTCGCCGAACACCGGCTCGAGCGCTGTCTTGCGGCTGCCGACCGCGTGGTGGCGATGGAGGCCGGGCGGATCGCCTTCGACGGCGCGCCCGCTGAGTTCCTCGCCTGGTCCCAAAGTGCCGATCCCGCTCTCGAGACCCCGGCGGCCCGCCTCTTCTCTCTCGCCGGAATCGACCCGCTTCCCGTCGGCGTTCGTGCTGCTCGGCAAACGCTGCGTGGGATGGGGGTCACTCACCCTCCTACTTGCTCGATCAGGAGGGTGAGTGACCCCCATCCATCTGGCCCCGCTTCGAAGTCCGATGCCGTGTTGAGGACCAAGAGCCTGTGGGTGGCGTTGGACCGTGGCGAAGACATGAGGGATGTCATCAAAGGCATTGATTTGACGATTCGCCCAGGCGAACGGGTCGCCCTGATGGGTCGGAATGGCGCCGGGAAGAGCACGTTGCTGCGGACGGCTGCGGGATTGCACGAGCCGGTCGCAGGGAGGGTCGAAGCCGGCTCGATCGCTCTGCTGACCCAGAACCCCGGCGATTACCTCGTCCGCGAGCGGGTCGGCGACGAGCTGCCCGGGGAGGAAGGCGCGGCGGCGCTGCGGGTCGTCGGCCTGGAGGAGAAGGTCGACGCCGACCCGCGCGACCTCTCGGGCGGGGAGAGGCAGCGGCTGGCGCTGGCGATCACGCTCGCCGGTCGCATGGAGGGCGAGCTGCTCCCCGGCCTCGTCGCCTTGGACGAGCCCACGCGCGGTATGGACCGCGCCCGCAAGGGCGAGTTGGTCGAATTGGTCCACCATCTCGCAGGTCAAGGCGCGTTGGTGTCCGATGGGTCCACCAACTCGCCTTGCGGCGCCGCCGTGGTCGTCGCCACCCACGACGTCGAGTTCGCCGCCGAGTTCGCCGAGCGCGTGGTCCTGCTCGGCGACGGCGTCGTCATCGCCGACGGTCCCAGCGACGAGATCCTCTCCGGCGGCTGGTACTTCGCGACCGAGGTGGCTCGCGTCCTCGACCTGCCGGGCGTCGTCACCCCCGACCAGGGGGCGGCGGCGCTGGGGGAGGGGCGATGACCTGGGAGGTCGCCAGCTTCCTCATCGTCGGCGCCGTCATCCTCGCCGGCTTCGCCTGGTATGAGCGCTCGCGGCCGCCGGCCCAGGTCGTCGCTTTGGTCGCGGCGCTGGCCGCGCTGGCGATCGCAGGCCGCATCGCCTTCGCCGCCTTCCCGAACGTGAAGCCGACTACCGACATCATCGTCTTCGCGGGTTACGCTCTCGGCGGCGCGCCGGGCTTCGCCGTCGGCGCCCTCACCGCGCTCGTCTCCAACTTCTGGTTCGGCCAAGGCCCATGGACCTCGTGGCAGATGGCGGGATGGGGCCTCTGCGGCATCCTCGGGGCGCTGCTGGCGCTCGGAACCCGCAACGCCGGTCGCTTCAGCCTTGCGGCAATCTGCGCCTTTGCTGGCATTTTCTACGGCGCTCTGTTGAACTTCTCCTTGATGGCGACGTATGGAGGGGACCTATCGCTGCGGCATTTCCTCGTGCTCGAGGCACGGGCGATCCCGTTCGAAGTCGCGCACGTGCTCGGCAACGTGGTCCTGGCGCTGGCCGCGGGGCCGGCGATGGTTCGGATGCTGACCCGCTTCCGCGAGCGCTTCGAATGGGAGCGGCGGACGGCACCGGCGGCGGCCACGCAGCCTGGTCCGCTTCGCGGCGCCCTCCGCAGCGGCGGCGTCGCCGCGCTCCTCCTCTTCGCGCTCCTCGTTGTCGCCGCCCCTGCCGCGCACGCCGCTTCCCCGGTCGAACGTGGCGCGCACTGGCTTGAATCCCAACAGCGACCCAGCGGCGGCTTCGCCGCCTCGGCCGAGCGCGACGCGGGCGCCGAAATCACCGCCTGGGCGATGCTGGGCTTGGCGGCCGCGGATCGCAACCCGCTCGACCTCAGCCACGGCGGCAAAACGCCGGTCGACTTCCTCCGCAACCACCTCGACGAAGTCAAGGACGCCGGCGATGTCGCCCGCACGATCCTCGCGCTCGAGGCGAGCGGAGTCGAGCCGCGCAGCTTCGGCGGCGAGGATCTGGTCGCGCAACTGCTCTCCAAGCGCGGCGACAACGGCTCCTACCAGGGCTGGCCCGGGACCAGCGCCTACGCCGTCCTCGCCCTGCGGGCGGCCGGCGAGAGCGAAGCGGCCTCGCCGACGGTCGCCTGGCTGCGCGAGGTGCAGGGCAAGGACGGCGGTTGGGGCAACCTGCCGGGGGACGCCGGCACGGCCGAGATCACCGGCGCGGTGCTACAGGTCCTGTCGCCCGGTTCCGACGCCGCGGGGCGCGCCCTGGACTTCCTCCGCAAGTCGAAGCGCCAGAACGGCGGCTTCGCCCCCGGCAACAACCTCGCCGCCAACGCCCAGGCGACCGCCTGGACCTCGGAAGGCCTGCTGGCTGTCGGCAAGGACCCGGCGGGCTTCGGGCCCGGCAAGAGCTCCCTCGCCTACATCCGCGACCTGCAGACCGAAAACGGCTACTTCCTCAAGGCTCCGGGCGACGAATCGACCCCGGTTTGGGTGACGGCCAACGCCCTGATCCCGCTCTCGGGCCGGCATCTCCCGATTGCTGCGCCCGCACGCGCGTCGAAGCCAAAGCCGCTCACCTCCAGCAACCCCTCCCCAAGCTCCGGCGGCATTCCACCGTCCCTCGACGTCCCGCCGTCTGCGGCCGGCCCCGCCTCGAAGGCCTTGCAGGAAGCTCTGGAAAAAACTACCGGCGCTTCCCCTTCGGGGCAGGCGGCACCTTCCGGGAAGGGCGGCTCCAGCGCTCTGCCCAACATTCCACCCACCGGCGGCCGTGCCCCGGAGGGGGACACCGGCACGATCCTGCCGGAATCCGCTGCCCCGGCAGCCTCGGGAGAACCTGCCTCCGAAACGAGCGAAGACTCGAGCAGCAGCACCGTCGGGGCGATCCTCCTCGGCCTCCTCGCCGGCTGCCTCCTCTTCGGCGTCGGCCTCGCCGGCCGCCGCGGCTGGATGCGCTGGCGCTACGGCCTCTAAGCGCCTAAATCGGCACAAAGTTGGTGCCGACTCGGCCTTTTCAGCGCATGTTTCGTCACAGACAAACAGTTACGCTACGATTCATGTCAGTGATGCCCCGGCAAAACTGGACCGACGAACGCCTGGACCACTTCGAGCAGCGGGTCGAGGAACGCTTCGACAATTTCGAAGCGAAGGTCGACGAACGTTTCGAGCGCGTGGACGAACGCTTTCGAGAAGTCGACAACCGTTTCGAGCAGGTGGACAAGCGCTTCGAGCAGGTGGACAAGCGCTTCGAACAAGTGGACAAGCGCTTGGACGGGATGAGCGAGGACATCCGCGAACTGCGGCAGGCGGTGACCCAGATGAACGAGAACATGAACAGGAACTTCATTGCTCTCGCGATGCTGATAGTGGCGGCGGTCGTCTTCTTCTAGAGGAGCGCCTGGCTATACCCTCGACGTATGGACGTCGAGACCGCGATTCGCACTCGCCGCACGCACAAGGCGTTCGGGCCGGAGCCGCTGCCGCGGGAGCAGATCGACGAGTTCCTGGAGCTGGCGAGCTGGGCGCCGAATCACAACCTCACCGTCCCCTGGCGCTTCCGGGTGATCGGGCCGCGGACGCTCGCCCGCCTGAAGGAGATCGCCGGCCCGGAGGGGGCGGCGAAGCTCGACCGCGCCCCGACCCTGGTCGTCGTCTCCTGCCTGCTCAACGGTGACCCGGTCGAAGAGGAAGAGGACCTGCACGCGACTGCCGCCGCCTCCTACATCGTCCTCCTCGCCGCCCACGCCCGCGGCTTCGCCGGCTACTGGCGGACGCCCGGCCTGCTGCGGGGGGCGGAGGGGCGCGCCGCCGTCGGCCTGCCTGAAGAGGAGCGCTTCGTCGGCCTCCTCCACCTCGGCCATCCGCGCCAGGAGAAGCCCGCGCCGGAGCGCCCAGGCGCCGACCGCACGACCACCTACCTCGACTGATGCTGACCCGCGCCCGCGCCATCGAGGAGATCGCCGGCAGCCACTTCGAGGTCGTCGTCATCGGCGGCGGCATCACCGGCGCCGGCGTCGCCCTCGACGCCGCCTCGCGCGGTTACTCGGTCGCCCTGCTGGAGCGCGGCGACTACGCCACCGGCACCTCCAGCCGCTCCTCGAAGATGGTCCACGGCGGCCTCCGCTACTTGCAGAACTTCGACCTCGGCCTCGTCCGCGAGGCACTGCTCGAGCGCCAGCTGATGGTCCGCCTGGCGCCGCACCTCGTCTACCCGACGCCGTTCTTGGTCGCCTCGCTGGGGGAGGAGCGCCGCGATCGCAAACTCGGCCTCGGACTCAACATGTACGACGTGATGGCGACCACGCGCGCCGGCCGCAGCCGTCGTCAGCGGCACTCGGAGGAAGCCGAAGACGCCTACTGGTCGCCCGATCGCCACTGCACGATCGACCGCGACGAGGTGCTGGACCTGGTGCCGGCGCTGGCCCCGCGCGACCCCCACGACGCCTACCTCTTCTACGACTGCCAGACCGACGACGTCCGCCTCGTCCTCACCGTCCTCGGCGAGGCCGAGCGCTTCGGCGCGGTGACGCTGAACGGGGCCGAGGTGACCGAGGTCCTCGCCGCGAACGGCAAGGCGAGCGGGGTCGCCTTCGTCGAGGAGGAGTCCGGCGAGCGGATCGAGGTCAGCGCCGACCACGTCGTCAACGCGACCGGCGTCTTCGCCGACCAGATCCGCCCCGAGGAGCTGCTGGGGGAGGAGGACGTGCCGCGGATCTCCCCGAGCCGCGGCACCCACCTGCTGATCGACGAGAAGGATCTGCCGATGGGCAAGGCCGCCTGCATCGTCCCCGCAGGCGAAGGCCGGATGATCTTCTCGCTGCCCTGGTACGGGCGCACCCTCGTCGGCACCACCGACAACGACTTCGACGGCGACATCACACATCCGCGCCCGGCGGAGGACGATGTCGAGTACCTGCTGAGTGCGGTCAACGACTTCTTCGGCACCTCGCTTGGCGAGTCCGACCTGGTCGGCGCCTATGCCGGGGTGCGACCGCTGATCTCGACCGGTGACCCGCGCAAGTCGGTCGACATCTCCCGCAAAGCGGAGCTCTACGAGACCTCCTCGGGGATGCTGACGATCACCGGTGGCAAGCTCACCACCTGGCGGCGGATGGCGAAGCAGACCGTCGACCGCCTGGTCGAGCAGGGAGGGCGCGAGGCGCCCTGCCACACCGATGAGATCCCGCTCGGGATGGAGGCGCGGCCGGAGGATCTGGAGGCGCCCCCGGGGGTGGGAGAGGAGGCGCTCGCCCAGCTTGCCTTCCGCTACGGTCATGCCGCCCGCAACGTCCTCGAGATTGCCCGCGAAGACCCGAAGCTCGCCCATCCGATCGTCCCCGGCCGCCCCGACCTGTTGGCGGAGGTGGCGCTCGCCGCCCGCAAGGAGCAGGCCCGCAGCGTCGCCGACGTCCTTCTGCGGCGGACCCGGCTGGCGATCCTGGCGGCGCCGGAAGTGCGGAGCGCGAAGGCGGTGCGGCCGGTCGCCGACGTGCTCGGCGCCGAGCTCGGTTGGTCGCGCCGGCGCCGCTCGCGCGAGGCCGAGGCCTGGCCTGCCGTCGCTGCCGAGGAGGGAACCGACCCCGCCGCCAGGCTGGGGCGATCACCCGCCGGGGCGGTCGAATAGTCTCCGGCCTCGATGAACAAGGCTGAGCTGGAGAAAAAGCCCCTGTCCGAGCTGCACCTGCTGGCCGCCGAGGCCGACGTGCCCAAGTTCCGGATGCTGACCAAGAGCGAGCTCGTCGAGCAACTGGCGGGGGATAACGGAGCATCCGCCCCGCCCGCCGCAAAGAGCGAGCGGAGCGAGGAACGTCCTCAGCGGCGCCGGCGCGAGCGCCGCGACCGGCCTGAGAAAGCTCCCGAGCGCGAGCCCGCGCCGAAGCCGGCCGAGCCTGCGCCGCCCGCGCCCGCTGAGCCTGTCGCCGAGGCTCCGAAACCGCGCCGCCGCCGGCGCAGGCGTTTCGGCCGCCGCGGCAAGCAGGGCGTGACCCTGCAGGGTCTGCTGCTGCCGCCGGAGGTCGGTCGCCAGGCCGTCCTCTGCGCCGAGAGCCGCGAGGCCTGCACGGCGCTGCTGCGCAGCGTCGCCGCCGACCTCGCCGCCGACTCCAAGGGCCCCGACCCCGTCGCCCTGCTGATCGATCCCAGCCCGGAGGAGCTTGCCGACTGGAAGCGCGACGCCCCGCAGGCGGAGATCGTCGCCGCCGGGCAGCCGCGCCACGCCTCCGACGCCCTCGGCCAGGCCGCCGCCCGCGCCGGCAGGGGAGAAGACGTCATTCTCCTCGTCGACTCGCTGACCCGGCTCGGCGAGGCCTACGACGACGCCGAGGCGGCGAAGGAGTTCTTCGACGCCGGCCGCGCCCAGGCAGGCGCCGGCGGCGGTTCGTTGACGGTCGTAGCCGCCTTAGAGCGCCCTAACTCCGATTGATCTAGAAGGCGCGAGCTAGCGCCGGTAGGCGATGCGGCGCCAGGACGGCTCTTTGCTGAGCTCGATCAGGTCGCTGCTGCGATCGGGCTGGACGTAGCCGAAGGTTTGGGTGCGCTCGTCGAAGACGACGTCGAGCTCGCCCTCCTTGACCCGCTGGTCGAGCCAGGCGCCGCGGAAGACGAGGCGGCGGATCCAGTGGACGAGGCTGCGGTTGGAGGGACCGACCAGATCCTCCCAGTTCTCGTTGATGTGCTCGCCGAGACGGGAGCTGGGCTCGGCGATCTCGCCGCTGACCGCGAGGTCGAGGAGATCGTCGAGCTCCTCGGAGCTGAGGCCCTGGTCGACGAAGCGGAGCTTCACCGCCGCCTGCTCGACGCGCTGCGCGAAATCCTCCTCGTTGAAAGCGAAGCGGAGCTCGCCGTACTCCAGCACGTAGTCGGAGCCGGACTCGTAATTCCCTCTGCGGGTCGTCTTCTTATCCATGAGTTGAAGCCAGTCCACTGACGCAAGCCCGGCGTCAGCAGATCCATGATCTTGCCGATCATCGTAAAGGCGTGCCCGCTCGAGCCCGTGCCTGAACGCCTGGTTGCACCTTGGCGCTGATATTGCACTTCTTCAGCAGAGAACCGGGTAGAAGATGGGGCGTCTCGCCGTGATCGACCTGCACTGCCACATCCTCGACGCGATCGACGACGGCGCCCGCGACGCCGACGACAGCGTTGCGATGGCGCGACAGGCCGAGGCCGACGGGATCGAAGCCGTCTGCGCGACCCCCCACATCCGCCACGACCACGATGTCCGGATCGAAGAGCTGGCCGGTCGGGTGGCGGGTCTGAACGCGCGCCTGGAGCGGGAACTGGTCGCGGTGAAGATCCTCCAGGGGGGTGAGGTGGCCGAGACGGCGGTCGAGGGCCTGGGCGAGGAGGAGCTGGCGCTGCTCTCGCTGGGAGGCGGCGGCTGGATCCTGCTCGAGCCCGCCCCCGGGCCGCTCGACGACAGCCTCCTGCGCCGGGTCGGCTACCTCGCAGAGCGCGGCCACCGGACGATCGTCGCCCATCCCGAGCGCCACCTCTCCGCCGACATGTTCGAGCGGATGGCGGCACTGGTCGCGGAGGGGGCGCTGATCCAGGCGACCGCCGACTTCTTCCTCCGCGAGAACATGGCCGAGGGAATGCTGGCGATGGCCGCGAAAGGCCTCGTCCACGTCCTCAGCAGCGACGCCCACACCGTTCTCGGCGGCCGCCCGGTGCGGATCTCCCCGGCCCTCGAGCGCCTGCGCGAGGTCGAGCTGCTGGCGCCCCACCTCGAGTGGATCGCCGAGACCGCCCCGCACGCAATCGTCAAGGGAGAGCCGTTAGAGGTCCCCTACGCGCCGCAGCTCGACGCGGGGGGCTAGCTCTTCGATCACCGAGCGGGAGCCGGTGCCCAGGCCCGAGCGGAGGAAGTTGGTCGCGCCCGCGGCGGCGCTGAGGCGGAGGACGTCGTCCCATTCGCGCCCCGCCGCGATCGTCGCCGCCAGCGCGCCCATCATCGAGTCGCCGCAGCCCTCGCGGGAGCCGCGCTCGAATTTCGGCGGCGCCAGCTCGACGAACTCGCCGTCGCGCAGCGCCAGCGCCGGGTCGCCGGCCCGGGTGACGATCACGCTCTCGGCGCCTTCGTCCCGAACCCGTTCCATCGCCGCTCGCATCCGCTCCTCGGTGTCGACCGGGCCGGAGATGAAGCCGGCGATCTGCCAGTCGTTGATCTTGACCAGGTCGGGCTTCCCCTCCAGCGCCTTGTCGAGGCGCGGCGAGGAGAGGTCGACGACGACCGGCTTGCCGTTCGCCTTCACGTCGGCGACGAGGCCGCCGTAGATCTCCAGCGGCACGGTGTTGTCGGGGTAGGGGCCGCAGACGGCGAGCAGATCGCACTCGAGCGCCGCCGCCACGGTGACCGAGAAGAGGTCGTCGACCTCGTGGCGCGAGGCCGGCAGCGCCGCGCTTTGGGAGATCGGTTCGCGCTCGCCGCTGCGGCGGTCGTGGATGTAGGCGCCGCTCGGCTCCGCCGTCTCGACCAGCCGCAGCTCCACCGGCATCTCCTCCAGCAGTGGTCGCAGCACGCCCCCGACCTCGCCGCCGATGAAGCCGCAGAGAACCGGTTCGGCGCCGAGCTCCGCCGCCATCCGCGCCACCCAGACGCCCTGGCCGGCGGCGTGGATGTGGATGTCGTCGCCGCCTTCGGCGCTGAAGGACTCGATCGCGATCGAGACCATCGGGTTAGGGCTGAAGATCGCGACTTTGGGCTTGGCGGTCATCGGTGGGGGGAGAGACCCGGCAGCTCAGAGCTTAGGCCTCCATGGATCATCTTCCCCGACCTGTCCCCGTCGCGAAAGGTTTCCGAACCAGGCTCCGGGGTCTTGCCTGGCGCGATCGCTCAGCCGCGGGCCCCGGCCTGCTGATCCCACGCTGCTCGAGCGTCCACACCTTCGGGATGCGGTTCGAGCTCGATCTCTTCTTCCTCGACTGCGAGGGCCGGGTGATCGGGGTGCGTCGCCGGGTCCCGCCCCGGAGATTCGTCTGGTGGCCTGGCGCCGCCGCGGTCCTGGAGCTCCCAACGTGCGGGGAAAAAGTCGGCAAGGGGGGAGAAATCGAGGCGCTCGAAGGCTCAGGCATCCCATGCTCCCCCAACGAGAAGAGATAGCCAGCCTGGTCGTCTGCGAGGACGACGACGTCACCCTCGACCTGCTCTGCGAGCACCTCGCCGCCGATCGCTTCGGCGTCATGCCCGCGCCCTGCGCCTCGGACGCCCTGCGTCTCTGCCGCTACAACCATCCCGACCTGCTCCTCCTCGACCTCTCGCTTCCCGACGCCTCCGGGCTCGACGTCCTGCGCGAGATCCGCGAAGCCGACGGGGTCGACTCACGATTTGACCCGCGCCTGCCGGTGATCGTCCTCACCGGCCGCAGTGGCGAGACCGACCGCGTCCGCGGGCTCGACTCGGGAGCTGACGACTACCTGGTGAAGCCGTTCCGTTATCCCGAGCTGCGAGCCCGCATCGGCGCCGTCCTCCGCCGCCGCAAGCAGCCCGAGGACGGGCCGCGGCGCGTCGGCGACCTCGTCATCGACCCGATCCGCCGCCAGGTCGTCGTCGGCGATCGCGAGGTCGCCCTGACGAGGAAGGAATTCGACCTCCTCAGTGTCCTCGCCTCCGATCCGACCCGCGTCTTCACCAAGGAAGAACTGCTCGACGCCGTCTGGGCCTATCGCGGACCGTCGAAGACGAGGACCCTCGATTCACACGCGAGCCGGCTGCGCAGGAGGCTCGACCCCGAGAAGGGCCGTTTCGTCGTCAACTGTTGGGGCTGGGGCTACCGGTTGATCGCCGGATAGAGCGGCTCTACTTCTTTCCTTTTTTCGCCGCCGGCACCTCGAAGTGCATGATCGCCAGCTTGCTGGTGATCCCGTCTTTCTTGCTCTTCAGGCGTTTGCCGGCTTCCTTCTGGATCTTGCCTGCCTCCTTGACCGTTTCCGCGAGGACCTTGTTGAGGTCCTTCCAGCCCTGGGCGTCGAGCAGCAGAGGAGTGTCGGAGAGGTGAGAGTCGCTTCGGGCCTCGATCGTGCCGTCCGCCATCGCCTCGGTTGCGCTCTGGCCGATCGACTCGAGGATCGAGCCGGAGATCCCCTTGCGCGCCGAGGCCGGGATCTTCGCCCAGTCGGAGTCGCTGAGGAAAGCGCGATCGGTGGCGCGGTAGAAGTGCTCGACGGCACCGCGGCGCGGCTCCGTTTTCACGAGTTCGACGCAGTTGTACTCGAGCAGCGTTTTAACGTGGTAGCTGACGTTGCCCAAGGGCTCGCCGAGTTCCTGCGCGAGCTGGTTCGGGCTCGAGATCCCTTTGTGCAGGGAGCTGAGGATGCGGACTCGCAGCGGATGCGCGAGCGCCTTCGCGACCTGCTGGGTGATGCCCTCTGGGGAAGTGCGGGACTGTGGCAAAGGAAGACCTCCGTTTTCTACCCGGGCTGGGGTGACAATCGGTGGCAGTGCGCCCGAGTTACTAGACAAGTATTCCAAAACGCTCCCCGGAAAATCGTTTCCGTAAGGAAAAATGGAGTGAAGAAAACCGACTTATGCATTCGGTTCCAGTTAGCAAAAAAGACTTTGGGAACCGAACTACGCCCGCGCGGGTCTAACTGCTCACGCCCGTCCTTCCCGACGCGCCTGGCCGAGACCGCCCAGGGAGGACGGGCGTCCTCTCCGGCGCTGCCGAAGCCCGCTCTTTCCGAGGTCCGGCTACAGCGAGGGGGGAGACAAGACAGAGCCACGGCACTTAGCTCCCCATGATCGAAGACAGGGGCAGATAGGTCATGGCTTTTGACGTTTCGGCGATCGCCGGCGGCTTGCCGATGGCCGCCTCCTTTGCGATGGCAGGTGGGTTTGTCAGCGTTCGGGAAGCCCGGCGGCGAAGCTCACTGAACGCCGCGCTGCACGAGCTGCGACGTCCGCTGCAGGCGCTCTGCCTGCTGGGGGCGGCGCCGGTGAATTCGGAGGGACCGTTCGAAAGCTCCTTGCAGATGGCGGTCGCCGCAGCCGACCAACTCGATCGCGAGATCAACGGACAGCCGAGCCTGGTCAAAGCCGACCGCTTCTCGGTGCGTCCGATCGTCGAGGCGGCGGTGCAGCGTTGGCGGCCGGCGACCGTTGCGGCCGGTCGATCGCTGGACCTGGTCTGGTCGGGAGGCGATGGCGAGCTCGAAGGCGTCCCGATCGCCCTCGCTCAGGTGGTGGACAACATGATCAGCAATGCACTCGACCACGGCGGCGGTGCGATCACCTTGGCAGCCGAAGTCGAGCGTGGGCTCTGCCGCCTCTCGGTCAGCGACGAGGGTGGAGCCGCAGGCGTCGAGCGGGCGCGACCTTCATCTCGGGAGCGGCTAAGCGGGCGCCGGCGCCACAGTCATGGCCTGCGGATCGTGCGCCGGGTCGCGGCTCAGCATCGGGGCCGCTTCAGCCTTGTCCGGTCGGCCGGGAGCACCGAAGCGAGGCTGGCGCTGCCGGTGAGCGAGGAGGAAGGATGAGCCGCCGCGGCCGCTCGCTGGGCTTCCTCCTCGCCGCCCTGCTCGCCGCAGGAGCCGCTGCGACGATTGCCGACGGCTACGGCGAGAGCGTCAGCCGCGGCTACGGTGCGCTCCGCCCGGTTCTCGTCGCCGCCTCCGACCTCCGGGCGGGGGAGAAGATCGATCCCGGTCCTGCCGGCGACGAGCTCGAGGTCAGGCAGGTCCCCGTTCGCTTCGTGCCTCCCGCCGCGCTCGCCGATCCCGGCGAAGCCCTTGGGCTCGTCCCCGCGGTTCCGGTGCCGGCCGGTTCCTACCTATTGGCGACGCAGTTGCGCCCGCCGCATGCGCGCCGCGCGGCTGGGAATCTGTCGCCCGATCGGCGGCCGGTCGAAATCACCGTCGGCGGCGCCGGTGCCCTCAGCGCCTTCGGGGCGCAGCCGGTCGGCTCGAAGGTCGACGTGGCGGTGACGAGCGAACCCTCGGGCTCGGGAGACGGCCGGACCTACATTGCCGCCGCCGCGGTGCCGTTACTGGCCCTTGGGGCAGCGGGCGAAGGTTCTCCAGGCGAAGCCAGCGTGACCTTGGGGCTGACCCGGGCCCAGGCGCTGCGGCTTCTCGCCGCCGAGAGCTTCGCCCGCCGGGTCACGGTGATCCCTGCCGGCAGGTGAGTGATGGACCTCGACGAGCGAGATGTCGCCGAGCTGAGCGGCTCGCTGCGCGAGCGACTCGTCCGGCGTCGCCGGGCGGAAGCCGCAGCCGGCCACTCGCCTGACGACAGCCTGGCTGAGTCGGCTCGATCCCTGGTCGACGAGTACGCCGCGCTCCTGCCCGTCCATCGGCGCCAGGAGGTCGTCGAGCGGATCGTCCGCGACAGCGTCGGCCTCGGGCCGCTGGAGGTCCTGCTGGCGGACCCCTCGGTGGAGGAGGTGATGGTCAACGGCCATCGGCGCGTCTACGTCGAGCGGGGCGGTCGCCTCGAGGAGACCGAGGTCGGGTTCGACAGCGAGGAGGAGCTGCGCAACGCGATCGAGCGGATCCTGGCGCCGCTCGGACGGAGGATCGACGAGCTCAGCCCGATGGTAGACGCGCGCCTGGCTGACGGCTCCCGGGTCAATGTCGTCATCCCACCGTTGGCGATCGACGGGCCGACGCTCTCTATAAGGCGCTTCGGCGCCTCGCGCCCGGGACCCGACGAGCTCGAAGAGCTCGGGACTCTCGACCGGGAGCAGCGGCGGCTGCTCAAGGCGGCGGTCGCCGGGCGCCGCAGCGTCCTCGTCAGCGGCGGCACCGGCTCGGGCAAGACGACCCTGCTGAATGCCCTCTCCAGCTTCATCGGTGCCGCCGAGCGGGTGGTGACGATCGAGGACGCGGCAGAGCTGCGCCTGCAGCAGCCGCACGTGGTCCGGCTGGAGAGTCGCCCCGCCGGAGTCGAGGGGCGGGGAGAGGTGACGATTCGCGACCTCCTCCGCAACGCCCTGCGGATGCGTCCCGACCGGATCGTGATCGGCGAGGTGCGGGGGATCGAGGCGCTGGATCTCCTCACCGCCCTCAACACCGGCCACGACGGGGCCCTCTCCACCGTCCACGCCAACTCGCCGACCGACGCGCTGACGCGGCTGGAGACGCTGGCGCTGATGGCCGGGGTGGGGCTGCCGCACGCGGTCGTCGCCGAGCAGGTCCGGCGCGGGGTCGACGTCGTCGTCCACATCGAGCGCGAAGCCGACGGCCGCCGCCGGGTAACCGAGATCGCCGAGGTCGGATGACGACGGCGGTGCCGATCGCGGCGCTCGCGGGCGGACTCGGAGTCTTGGCGGCACGGGAGGCGATGCTCGCCAGCCCCGCGGCGGCGGCCTGGGTTCGCCTCGCGTTGGAGCCGCTCCAGCGGATCGAGCGCGAGGGCTACCTGCCTTCGACGGTGGAGCGCCGGCGCCTCACCGTGCTCGGAACCGGCGCGGCCGCGCTGGCCGGTTGGTTCCTCGCCGGTCGCTTCCTGGCGGCGCTGCTCGCGGTCCTCGGGCCGGCGGCGGTCGGCTGGGTGATCGCCGGCCGCAGGCGGCGCTACCGCCGCCGGGTCGAGCGGGCGCTGCCGGAGGTCGCCGTCGCGATCGCCGACTCGCTCAGCGCCGGCCGCTCGCTGCGGGCGTCGCTGGCGGCGGCGATCGGCTCTCTGGACGGGCCGGCGGCGGGTGAGCTGGCCCAACTCGCCGGCGAGCTCGACCTTGGCGCCTCGACCGGCGCCGTGCTCGAGGGCTGGCGCGGTCGGATGCGCTCGCCGCGGGTCGACGCCCTCGTCGCAGCGCTGCTCAGCCAGCGCTTGGCGGGCGGCGACCTAGCCGGCCTGCTGCGGCGTTTCGCCGCCGGCGCGGCGGAGCAGGAGCGGGTTGCCGAGGATGCCCGCTCGGCCACCGCCCAGGCCCGCTTCACCGGCCTCCTGGTGGTGGCGATGCCGACCGGAGGAGCGATTTTCGCCGAGCTGCTCGAACCGGGATTCCTCGCCAAGCTGCTGGCCTCGCCGTCCGCCGCGATCCTGCTCGTGCTCGCCGCTGGTCTGCAGGTGCTGGGGTTCCTGGCGATCCGGCGGCTGGCGCAGGTGGTCGAGTGAGCGGCGCCGGTTTGGCGGCAGCCCTTGCGGTTCTGTGTGCCGCGGCGGCGCTGCGCGAGCTGCCACTGGGGCATCTCCGGGATGCCGTCGAGAGGCAGGTGTCGTTGCCCTCGCAACTGCCGGGAAAGGTCCTCGGCGCCGTTGCGGGAGGGGCGGCGGCGGTGGTTGCGGCACCGGCGGCGCCAGGACGGATGGCGTTGTTGGTTGCCTTCGCGCTACCGGTCGCCGGCTTCCTCGCCCCCGATGCCTGGCGTCAGCGGCGCGTCCGGCAGCGTCACCGCCGCCTGGTTGCGGCGCTCCCCGACGCGCTCGACCTGCTCGCGGTCAGTGTCGGAGCCGGACGTGGAGCCGCGGCCGGGCTCGAGCAGATCGCCCGTTCGGGGGAAGGGCCGCTGGCCGAGGAGATGCGACTGACGGCCGCCGAGATCTCCTGCGGCGTCCCCCTCGGCGGGGCGCTGGCGTCACTGCGCAGCCGCGTCCCCGGCGGCGAGATGGCGAGGCTGGTCGCGGCGATCGAGCGCTCGCGCCGTTTCGGCTCGCCGCTCGCCGACCAGCTCCGCCGCCAGGCGACTGCCCTGCGCCGCGACAGCCAGCGCGAAGTCGCGGACCGCGCCGCCAGGGCCGCCCCGAAGATCCAGCTCGTCGTCGCCCTGATCCTCGTCCCCTCGGTGCTGCTGATGATCACCGCCGGCCTGATCGCCAACGCGGGAACCCTGCTCGCCGGCTTCTGAAGCCGACCCTCGCCGCTACTCCAGCGCCTCCTCGCGCAGCCGCTTGGCGACGGCGCCGGTGGCGGCGGCGATCGAGTCGAGGGCGGCGGCGTTTTCCTTGTGGCCGCTGACGTAGCAGCAGAGGGTGCCGTCGACCAGCTCGAAGGCGAACTTGTCCGGCGCCGAGTCGGTCAGCCAGACGATGAAGGTGGGGGAGAAGAGCTGCCGCAGCCAGTTCGCGTCCTGCTCCTTGGTGGCGAAGATCTCGTACTTCTCGAGCAGCTTCTCGCTCTCCAGGGTCACCCGCTCTTTGTCGCCGCGGAAGGCGTCCTCGAACTTCTCCAGCGCCCGCAGCCCGAACTTGCGCTGGCAGTAGAGCTCGGGGACGAAGCTGGCGCAGTCGGGGACTTCGACGAGGCCGAGCGTGTAGCGGTAGTAGTTGGTCTGCGTGTCGCCGTCGGAGTCGCGGGTCTCTTCCTCGTAGGTGTAGAGGGCGAGGGTGCCGTCGAAGCCGTCGGCGATCGACCCGCTGAGGGTGCGCTCGGTGTAGCGGTCGTCGCCCTTGCGCAGCAGCGGCGTCGCCTGCGGCAGCCGGCCGCGGCCGTGGACGAGCGCGAGGCCGCGGTTCGCCGCGTAGACCTCGAAGAAGTCGTCGGCGGCGCGCTTGTCGGCGATCACGAAAACCGCAACCACTCCCAGCAGGAGGGCAACCAGGGCGCCGCCGGCTCCGACCAGAGCGCCGACGAAGACGAGGCAGGCGACGAAGACGATCGCGGTCAGGGCGGCGATCAGGATCAGCGTCAGCGGCGTCCGCATCAGGCGGCCGAAGTGCATGCCGCGGAGATCGTTGGCGTCGTCCGGCATGCCGGCGGCAACCGCTTCCTCGATCACCGGCACCTGCTCAGGGCTGCTCACGCCCCCAATCTAACGGCGGACACGTTCGTCTGTTCCTTTTCGTTGCCCAGCAACGAAAAGGAACAGACGAACGGGTGAGGCGGATGCAAACGGGGTTGCAATGGAGGGGCGTGTTGCAAAGTGGGGGAGAGTGGGTTAATGTGGCGATCGAGTTGAAGCCCAGGACCGGGGTGGTGAGGCTCCTCCCACCTCATCACTCCGGTCCAACTCTTTCCGGCCCTCCCGCTCAGAAAGGACTTCGCCGCAGTGGCGTTCAGGGGTCTCTACGAGCACAGCCTCGATTCCAAGGACCGACTTACGGTCCCCTCTCGCTTCCGGGCCTCACTGGCCGATGGAATCGTTCTCTCCAAGGGCTTCGACCCCTGCGTCTGGGTGCACACGACCAGCGAGTTCGAGCAGCTTTCCGACCGCTTCCTCTCGCCCCACAGCCCCTTCGGGCGCGACGCCCGGGCGCTGCGCCGCCGCTTCCACGGCGGCTCCTTCGACGAGAAACTCGACTCCGCCGGCCGCATCCGCGTCCCCAAGCCGCTGATCGAGCACGCCGGGCTCGACGGCAACTGCGTGGTCATCGGCGCCGGCGAGTACCTGGAGATCTGGAATGCCGACGCCTGGGCCAAGCAGGAGGAAGAACTCGACGCCGCCGCGCCCGAGATCGCCGAGGGCCTTGCCGGAACCGCCACCGCGTGATCATGAGACTGAATGCCGCCGCCCACCAGAATTCACTCCCGTCTCCGCCGATGGGCCTCGAAACGGCCTACGTGGATCGAAGCCGGCCGGTCGCCGGGCGGGCGCTCTCTCCAGTCGAGGTCGTCATGAGCGGCAAGCACGAGCCCGTCCTGGCGCCGGAGCTGGTCTCGCTGCTGGCCCCGGAGCCGGGGCAGACGGCGGTCGACTGCACCTTCGGCGGCGGCGGCCACGCACGTCAGGTCGCCGAGCTGATCGGGCCCGAGGGAACGCTGATCGGAATCGACCGCGACCTCGCCGCCCAGGAGCGGTTCAACCGCTTTGCCGCCGAGGTTCCCTGCCGGACCCTCTTCATCAGCAGCGACTTCGCAGCAGGACTACGTGCCCTGGAGGGCGAAGGAATCCGCCCAGACATGGTTTATGTAGATCTGGGGATGTCCTCGATGCAGGTCGACGCGCGCGAGCGGGGCTTCTCCTACTCCTATGACGCGCCGCTCGACATGCGGATGGACACGCGGCAGAAGTTCACCGCCGCCGACCTCCTCAACGAGTGGCCGGAGGCGCGGATCGCCCAGGTCCTGCGCCGCTTCGGCGAGGAGCGCTACGCCGGTGGGATCGCCCGCGAAATCGTCCGCCGCCGGCCACTGTCGACGACCGGCGAGCTGGTCGAGGCGATCAAGGCGGGGATGCCGCCCGCGGCCCGCTTCGGCGCCGGCCATCCCGCCAAGCGCAGCTTCCAGGCGATCCGGATCGCCGTCAACGGCGAGCTCGAGGCGCTCGAGGAAGCGCTGCCGCTCGCCTGGTCGCAGCTGAGGCTCGGCGGCCGCTTCGCCGCGATCTCCTTCCACTCGCTCGAGGACCGTCCGGTGAAGCAGTTCCTCGCCGCCAAGGCGCAGGGATGCGTCTGCCCGCCCGAGCTGCCAGTCTGCGTCTGCGAGCACGAGCCCGAGGCCGAGCTCCTGACCCGGCGCGCGATCAGCCCCGGCCCCGAGGAGGCCGAGCGCAACCCGCGCTCGCGCTCCGCCCACCTGCGGGCGGCACGGAAGATCGCCGAGGCCCAGCCTGTGGGGGAGGCCGGCTGATGGCCGTCGCCGCCCCCGCCCGCCGCAGCACCGCCGCCCCGGCGCCGGCGCCCTCGCGGACGAAACCGCCGAAACGCAAACCGCCGCGCAGCAAGGCGATGCCGGCGCCGGCCCGCCGCGCGCCGGCCCGCAAACCGGCTCCGAAACGCGCTCCAGCCTCGACCCGTCCCAAGCTCGCCGTCCTCGCCGGGCGCAGCGCGGTCGCCGTCCGCGAACTGCCGGACTCGGGCCTGGTCGTGCGGATGACCCGCGGCCGCGCCTGGATCGCCGTGCTCGGCGTCCTCCTCGTCGGCATCGTCGCCCTCAACGTCGCCACCCTCAGCTTCGCCGCCTCGTCCGGCAAGATCGACGAGCAGATCACGTCGCTGGAAAAAGAGAACTCGATGCTCGAAGGCCGGGAAGCCGAGCGCTACAGCACCGCCCGCGTCCGCGGCCAGGCCGCGACCGCGGGCCTCGCGATGCCGACCACCGAAGACCCGCGGGTCGTCGAATACAACCCTGCCGACGTCGCCACGGCCGCCGCCCGCCTCGCGGCCGCGGGCGGCTAGGGGCCGCCGCCGATGCGCTTGATCGAGCGCCGGATCGGGCTCCTCTTCGGCGGCTTCCTCCTCTGCTTCCTCCTCATCGTCGGCCGCGCCTTCTGGCTGCAGGGGGTCGAGGGCTCGAGCCTCGCCTCGCAGGCGGTCTCCCAGCAGACCGAGGTCGTCGACGTCCCCGGCCTCCGCGGCGACCTGCTCGACCGCAGCGGCAACAAGCTCGCCGCCTCCGAAGACGCGGCGACGATCTACGCGACGCCCTACCAGGTGAAGAACCCGCCGGCGGCCGCGCGACAGCTGGCGCCGATCCTCGACCAGCCGAAGGGCGAAGTGCTGGAAGCGCTGACCGCCGAAAGCGGCTTCTCCTACCTCGCCCAGAAAGTCGACCTCGGCACCGCGGCGAAGGTGAAAGCTCTCGACATCGAAGGTGTCGGCGAACTCCCCGACGTCCGCCGCACCTACCCCCAGGGGGAAATGGCGGGACAGGTGATCGGCGCCGTCGGCACCGAAAACGAAGGATTGACCGGGCTCGAGGAGGGCGAGGAAGAAGTCCTCGGCGGTCAGGATGGAGAAAGGCGGATCGTCAACGATGCGCTCGGCGAGCCGATCCGGCTGGAAACCGTCGAGGAAGCCGAAGACGGCGAGGACGTCCAGCTGACCCTCGACCCGGTGATCCAGCGCGAAACCGAACGGGCCCTCGCCGGGGTCGGCGAAACGTACTCGCCGAAGGGGGCGACGGCGATCGTCGTCGACCCGCGCACCTCGCAGGTGCTGGCGATGGCGAACTGGCCGCCGGTCGACCCCGCCGACCTCTCCGACGTCAGCAACGAAGATCTGCTCAACAAGGCGACCGGGTTCACCTATGAGCCGGGTTCGACCTTCAAGGCCTTCACGATCGGCGCGGCGCTGGAGGAAAAACTGGTGACGCCGGCGAGCGAATTCGTCCTCCCGCCGGTGCTCCAGGTCGCCGATCGGACGATCGAAGACGCCGAGCCGCGCGGGACCGAAACGATGAGCGTGGCGACGATCCTCGCCCACTCCTCCAACGTCGGCGCGGCGACGATCGGGACCGAGGTCGGGGCGGAAAAATTCGACAAGTGGATCCGCCGCTTCGGCTTCGGCCGGCCGACCGGGATCCAGTACCCGGCGGAGGAGCAGGGGCTGTTGCTGAACCTCGACGAATACTCCGGCTCGACCCTCGGCAACGAGTCGATCGGCCAGGGGCTCTCGGTCACCCCGATCCAGATGGTCGCCGGCTACACGGCGATCGCCAACGGCGGCCGCCTGCGCCCGCCGCAGCTGATCAAGGAGATCGGCGACGAACCGGTGCACGAGCCGAAGGGCAAGCGGGTGATCTCGCCGCAGGTCGCGGCGCAGATCCGGGAAATGCTTGAGGGCGTGCTCGCGCCGGGCGGTACGGCCTCGGAGGTCAGCGTCCCCGGCTACACCCTCGCCGGCAAGACCGGAACCGCCGAGGTCGCCGAAAACGGCACCTACTCGGACACCAAATACGTCGCCTCCTTCATCGGCTTCGCGCCGGCGCAGAACCCGCGATTGCTGGCAGCGGTGATCGTCGACCAGCCGCAGGGGGAAATCTACGGCGGCTCGGTGGCGGCACCGGCTTTCGGTCAGATCGCCGAATTCGCCCTGCCGTATCTCGGCGTCCCGCAGGAATAGCCCACCGACCGCGGACCTAGAATCGCCTCGATGAGACTGGACGAGCTCCTCGCGGGCTACCCGGGCGCTCGGGTCATCGGCGATGCTGCGGTCGAGGTCGTCGACCTGGCCTACGACAGCCGCAAGGTCGAGCCGGGGACGCTCTTCTTCTGCGTCGTCGGGGAGAAGGTCGACGGGCATGAGTTCGGCGCCCGGGCCGTCGAGGAAGGGGCGGCGGCGCTGGTCGTCGAGCGGGAGCTGACCGAACTCGAGGTGACGCAGGTGGTGGTGGCGGACTCGCGGGCGGCGATGGCGCCGCTGGCGGCCCGGTTCTGGGGCGACCCGACGGCGCAGCTGCGGGTCGCCGGCGTCACCGGCACCAACGGCAAGACGACGACCGCCTTCCTGCTCCACGAGATCCTGCGGGCGGCGGAATTCCCCTGCGGGCTGCTGGGGACCGTGAAGCAGATCGTCGGCGGGGTGGAGAAGGAAGTGGAGCGGACGACGCCGGAGGCGATCGAGCTGCAGGCGACCTTCCGGGCGATGCTCGAGGGCGGCGACGAGGCCTGCGCGATGGAGGTCTCCTCGCACGCGCTGACCCTGCACCGCGCCGACGCGATCCACTTCGAGGTCGCCATCTTCACCAACCTGACCCAGGACCACCTCGACTTCCACGCCGACATGGAGGACTACTTCCTCGCCAAGCGCCGCCTCTTCGAGATGGGGCCGCAGGTTGCGATCGTCAACGTCGACGATCCCTACGGCCGCCGCCTCGCCGCCGAATTCGAGTGCCTGACCTTCTCGGCCGAGGGTGCCGAGGCCGACTACAGCGCCCGCGACGTCTCCTTCGACGCCGGCGGCGCCAGGTTTTCCGTCGGCGAGATCGATCTGCGGACGGCGCTGCCGGGCCACTTCAACGTCGCTAATGCGCTCGGTGCCTTCGCCGCGGCGGAGGCAATGGGGGTCGGCCCTGAGATCGCCGCCGCCGGATTGGCTCGGGCCAGTCGGGTGCCGGGTCGTTTCGAGCCTGTCGACGAGGGCCAGGGCTTCACCGTCCTCGTCGACTACGCCCACACGCCGGACTCGCTGGAGAACGTGCTGCGGGCGGCCCGCCGCCTCACCGCCAGCAGGGTGATCTCGGTCTTCGGCGCCGGCGGCGACCGCGACCGCGACAAGCGGCCGAAGATGGGGCGGGCCGGGGCCGAGCTGTCCGACCTCACCGTCGTCACGTCCGACAACCCGCGCTCCGAGGACCCGGAGGCGATCGTCGCCGAAGTCGCCGCCGGCGCCGAGGGCGCGTCCGGGGCCGACGAGCTCGAAGTTGTCGTCGACCGCCGCGAGGCGATCGCCCTGGCGCTGGGTCGGGCGCAGCCGGGGGACATCGTGGTCATCGCCGGCAAGGGGCACGAGCAGGGCCAGGAGTTCGAGAACGGGCGCAAGATCGCCTTCGACGACCGCGAGGTCGCCCGCGAGGAGCTTTGGAAACTGGGCAGCCCGGCGTGAAGCTGACCGGAGAGGAGATCGCGGCGGCGATGGGCGCGGAAGTCCTGGCCGAGGGCGAGGCGGGTCCTCCGCAGCGCGCGACCATCGCATCCGGCGAGACGGAGCCGGGGGATCTCTTCTTCGGCTTGCGGGGTGAGAAGCGCGACGGCGGCGACTTTGCCCCCGCCGCGATTGCCGCCGGAGCATGGGGCGTGGTCATCGGAACAAAGGTCCGCCGGACCTTTGTTCCGGATAGCGAAACAAAGGTCCGCCGGACCGCATGGGTTTTTGAGGTCGAGGAGCCGCTGGTGGCGATGCAGGCGCTCGCACGCGCCTACCGGCGCTCGCTCGGGGCTCGGGTCGTCGGCGTCACCGGCTCGGTCGGCAAGACCTCGGTCAAGGACATCGCGCGGGCGCTGTTGCCCGGCCGGGTCCACGCCAATCGCGAGAACCTCAACACCGAGATCGGGCTGCCGCTGACGGTCCTCGAGGCGCCAGACGACACCGAGCTGCTGGTGCTGGAGATGGCGATGAGGGGGAGGGGGCAGATCGCCGAACTCGCCGCGATCGCCGAGCCCGAGGTAGCGGTGATCACCAACGTCGGCCCGGTCCACGTCGAGCTGCTCGGCTCGGTCGCGGCGATCGCGGCGGCGAAGGCAGAGATCCTCGACGACCTGCCGCCGGGTGGAACCGCAGTGGCGCCGGTCGAGGCGGGGGAGCTGGAGCCGCACCTGGAGCCGGTCGCCGAGACGCTGCGCTTCGGCCCAGGCGGCGATATCGAGGCGCGCGAGGTAAACGTGGCCGAGGGGGTGACCGAAGCGGTCGTGAAGACGCCGCTGGGCGAGCAGACTTTTCACTTCCCCTTCACCGAGGCTCACAACCTCACCAACGCGCTGGCGGCAATCGCCGCCGGCGTCGCCATCGGTGCCGACCTCGCCGGGATGGCCGACCGCGCGGCGGACATAGGATTCAGCCGCTTCCGCGGCGAGCGACTCGAGCTTCCCGGCGGCATCGTCCTCGTGAACGACTGCTACAACGCCAACCCGGTGTCGATGCGCGCGGCGCTCGACCACCTCGCCGGCCTCGGGGCCGAGCGCACCGTCGCCGTCCTCGGCGAGATGGGCGAGCTCGGACCCGGCTCGGCCGGCTACCACCGCGAGGTCGGCGAGCACGCCCGCGGCGCCGGCGTCGACTTCGTGATCGGGGTCGGCCTGCCGGCTCGCGACTACGACCCCGACGAGCTCGTCGCCGACCCCGGCGAGGCGGCTGAACTGCTGGCGCAGCGGCTCGAACCCGGCGACGCCGTCCTCGTCAAGGGCTCGCGCTCGGCCGGCCTGGAGACAGTCGCCGAAGCGTTGCCGGACCTCGTCGCCGCGGAGCAGGGCTGATGGGCGAAGTCCTGATCGCGGGGATGGCGGCGATGCTGATCTGCATCTTCCTCGGACCCAAGTTCATCGAATACCTGCGGGTGAAGGAGTTCGGGCAGCACATCCGCGAGGACGGCCCGCAGGAGCACCACACCAAGGCGGGGACGCCGACGATGGGGGGGCTGATCGTCTTCGCCTCGATCTGCGTCCCCTTCCTCGTCCTCTCCGACCGCGATGCCCAGAGCATGGCCGTCTTCGGGGTGGCGATGGGATGCGCGGCGCTCGGCTTCGCCGACGACTACATCAAGATCGTCAAACGCCGCTCGCTCGGCCTCGCCGGCCGCTGGAAGCTGATCGGCCAGCTGCTGCTGGCGCTGGCGCTCTGGTGGGTCGCGCGGCACGAGGTCGGGCTGGAGCCGACGCTCTACTTCCGCATCGGCGAGGGCAGCATCGACCTCGGCCCGGCGCTCTACCTCGTCCTCGTCTTCCTCGTCATCGCCGGCACCTCCAACGGGGTCAACCTCACCGACGGCCTCGACGGCCTCGCCGCCGGCTCCTGCGCGATCGTCCTCCTCGCCTACACGGCGATCACCTTCGTTGCCAACGAGCAGCAGAACCTGGCCCTGCTCTCCGCCTGCCTGGTCGGCGCCTGCATCGGCTTCCTCTGGTACAACGCCTTCCCGGCCTCGATCTTCATGGGGGACACCGGCTCGCTCGGCCTCGGCGGCGCGATCGGGGCGCTGGCGGTGATGACCCAAACCGAGGTCCTGCTGATCATCATCGGCGGCATCTTCGTGATCGAGGCGCTCTCGGTCCTGCTCCAGGTCTTCGCTTTCAAAACCTTCCGCCGCCGTGTCCTCCTGATGGCGCCGCTGCACCACCACTTCGAGATGATGGCCTGGTCGGAGACGAAGATCATGCTCCGCTTCTGGATCATCGCCGCCGTCTGCTCGGGAATCGGGTTCACCCTCTACCAGCAGTCGATCGGCAGCTAGGCGGCGCCTAGTATCCGGTTATGCCAGAGGTAGAGCTCACTGCGGGTCCGATCGACTATGGCGACTCCGGCGGCGAGGGCAGGCCGATCGTCTTCATCGGCGGCCTGCCGCACGACGAGGCCCTCTGGGACGGGGTGATCGCCGAGCTGGCGCCGCAGTTCCGCTGCCTGACGCCGGTGCTGCCGCTGGGCGCCCAGCGCAAACCGCTGCGACCCGACGCCGACCTCTCGCTGCCCGGCCTCGGCCGCATCGTCACCGACTTCCTCGAGCGCCTCGACCTCTCCGACGCGGTCGTCTGCTTCAACGACTGGGGTGGTGCCCAGACGATGATCTCCCACGGCGGCGTCGATCGGGTCGGTGCCTTCGTCCTCGTCTCCTGCGAGACCGATCGCAACTATCCGCCGGGCGTCGCCGGCCAGATCGCCGCCCTCTCGGGCTTCATGCCCGGTGGCTTCGGGGTGATGCGTTTCGCCCTCTCCTCGCCGATGCTGCGCCGGCTGCCCTTCACCTACGGCCGGATGAGCAAGCGCGGGGTCCCCGACGAGCTGATGCACCGCTGGCTGCAGCCGCTGAAGCGTCCGGAGATCCGCCGCGACACGCGCCGCTACGTCCGCGACGTCCGCCACGGCAAGCGCGAGATCCGCGCCGCGACGCCGAAGCTGCGCAGCTTCGAGCGGCCGGTCCTCGTCGTCTGGGACGAGGAGGGGACGATGATGCCCAACGCCGAGGGTCGCCGCCTGGCCGAATCCTTTCCCAACTCCACCTACGTCGAGCTGGCTGACTGCTACACCCTGATTCCCCTCGACCAGCCCGAGGCGCTGGCGCAGGAGATCAGGCAGTTCGCCTCTCAGTAGGGCACACGGAGGCCATCGAACATCGGGAAGTGCTTGAGGTTGCTGGTGGCGAGCTCGGCTTCGCGCAGTTCAGCCGTAGCGGCTATTGCCAGATCCGGAACTCCGATCCCTGGATGGCTTCGGCGCCAGCGGCGGCCAAGCTCCCCGGCGCGGGTGGCGATCGTCTCGTCGACGGGGACCCAGGCGATCAGCGCGAACATCCGTTGAACCCTTCGCCGCTCGGAGGTCTTGACCCCCCGGAGGACCTCGACCCTGGTTATCTCCGAGCAAGTCGGGGGGCCGGCAAGGGCGGCTATGTATTCGCCTGCGGGGGTGAATCCTCGGAGGTGATCGATGAGGACGGTCGTGTCGAGGAGGACGCTCACCAATCCAGCTCCTTGAGCCGTTCGGCTTCTGCACGGCGGAGCTTGTCGACGTACTCGGCCCCCTCTTCGAGGTAGGGAGCGACACCCGCGCTCTTCGCAACCGCCTCCTGCCACCGGCTGCGCCACGCATCCGCGTCCCGCTCTCCCTGGGAGAGATAGGTATCGATCGCGCGGCGGATCAGGGTCGAGCGGGTGGTGCCCTCGGCCGCCGCGAGCTTGTCGAGCTCGGCGGTTTGATCGGCATCGAGATAGATCTGGGTGCGGCGATTCATGATGTATAAGCGTACATCACCTGGCGGCGGTGGCTGCACAGAGGGGTATCCGGGGCGCTCGCGAAGCTGTGGCATGTGTCCCTAAGGGTTCAGGCCAAGGAGATTCGCCCCCCGTTGCCGCGAGGTCCTTTCCTCATTTTGGGGCTTGCCCGCTCGGGTCAGGCGGCGGCGCGGATGCTGGCGGCGCGGGGGGAGCAGGTGCGGGCGGTCGATGCGGCGCATCCTGAGGGAGCGGCAGGGCTCCGGGGGACAGGCGTCGAAGTCTTCCTGGATACGGATGGACTGGCACAGCTCGAGCGGACGCGGACCGTCATCAAGAGCCCGGGAGTTCCCCGGGAGGCGCCGGTGATCGCAGCTGCGCTTGACCGAGGCATCGAGGTGATGGGGGAGATGGAGCTGGCCTGGCGGGCGCTGCCGAACCGCTTCCTCGGCGTAACCGGCACCAACGGCAAGACGACCACGGTCGAGCTGCTCGGCCACCTCTACCGCAGCGCCGGGGAGCCCGTCGCCGTCGCCGGCAACGTCGGCACGCCGCTCTCGGATCTGGTCGGCGAGGTCGACCCCGAGGCGACCATCGTCTGCGAGTGCTCCAGCTTCCAGCTCGAAGACACGGTCGCCTTCGCCCCCGAGTGCGCCGTTTTCCTCAACCTCGCGCCCGACCACCTCGACCGCCACGGCGACCTCAAGCACTACCTGGCGGCGAAGCTGCGGATCTTCGCCAACCAGGGCAACGACGACGTCGCCGTCTACAACGCCGACGACCCCTTCGCCGCCGCCACCGACCTCGGCGGCTGCGCCCGGCGCGTCGCCTTCTGCGTCGGCGATGCCCCCGACTGCGAGGTCGCCGTCGCCGGGGGGACGATCTTCTACGGCGGTGAGCCGCTGCTGGCTGTCTCCGAGCTCGGCCTCTTCGGCGAGCACAACGTCGCCAACGCGATGGCCGCCGCGGCGGCGGCGCTGGCGATGGGGATCGACCGCGACGCCGTCCGCGAGGGACTGCGCAGCTTCGCCGGGGTCCCGCACCGGCTCGAGCCGGTAGGCGAGATCGACGGAGTCCGCTTCGTCAACGACTCGAAGGCCACCAACGTCGCCTCGGCCGCGGTCGGGATCCGCGCCTTCGACGGTGGCGTCCACGTCATCCTCGGCGGCAGCGAGAAGGACGAGCCCTTCGCGCCGCTGGTCGAGCCGCTGACCGAGCGCGCCCGCGCCGGCTACCTGGTCGGCGCGACCGCCGAGCGGATGGCGCGGGAGCTGGCGCCGGTCCTCGAGGCGGGGGTCGAGCTGCACCGCTGCGCCGACCTCGAGGACGCCGTCCGCCGCACCGCCGCGGCCGCCGCACCCGGCGACATCGTCCTGCTCTCGCCCGCCTGCGCCAGCTTCGATGCCTTCGAGAACTTCGAAGCGCGGGGCGAGCGCTTCCGCGAGATCGTCGCAGAGCTGCAGCGATGAGCGCGAAGGCAGCGAAGCGCCCGAAGGCAGCGAAGCGGCGCAAGAGTCCGAAGAAGCGCAGCCGGCCGCTGCCGCCCGAGTACAACATGCTTCTCACCGCGACGCTCTGCCTGCTCGCGCTCGGGGCGGTGATGGTCTTCTCGGCCAGCTCGACCACCCGCATCCTCCAGGACGGCGGCCTCTCCGACAGCGCCTTCTATCTCAAGCGCACCCTGCTCTTCGGCGCCGTCGGCCTGGTGATCATGTTCATGGCCTCGCGCCACGGCTTGCGGGTGATCCGCGAGCTGACGCCGATCTTCCTCGCCGGCTCGATCTTCCTCCTCGTCGCCGTCCTCGCCGTCGGCACCGAAGTCAACGGCGCCACCCGCTGGCTCGGCGGCGGCTTCCTCCAGATCCAGCCTTCGGAGCTGGCCAAGGTGGCGCTGATCCTCTACGGCGCCGACCTGCTGGCGCGAAAGCCGAAGCGGGTGCGCTCGCTGGAAGGGATCATGCCCTTCCTCCTCGTCGTCGGCGCCTCCTGCCTGCTGATCATGCTGCAGCCCGACATGGGGACGACGATGGTGATCGCCTTCTCGGTCGCCGCCCTGCTCATCTCCGCCGGGATGCGCCCGGTCGACCTCGGCAAGATCGGCCTCGTCATCGCCGTCCTGGCGCTGATGATGGCGGTGGTCGAGCCCTACCGGATGGCCCGCCTCACTTCCTTTCTCAACCCGAGCGCCGATGCCGGCGGCGCCGGCTTCCAGGCCGCGCAGGCGAAGATCGCCCTCGGCTCCGGCGGCCTCTTCGGCGTGGGCCTCGGCAACGGCGTTCAGAAGGCCTTCTACCTGCCCGAGGCCCACACCGACATGATCACCGCGGTGATCGGCGAGGAGCTGGGGATGGTCGGGATCGCCGGCGTCGTCGGCCTCTTCGCGATGTTCGGCTACGCCGGCCTCAAAACCGCGCAGAAGGCCAAGGATGTCTACGGCAAGCTGCTGGTCACCGGCCTCACCTCGCTGGTCCTGGTCCAGGCGGTCATCAACCTCTTCGCCGTGATGGGAATGGCGCCGCTCACCGGCGTGCCGCTGCCCTTCGTCTCCTACGGCAACAGCAGCCTGATGGCGAGCCTGCTCGCCGTCGGCCTGATCCTCAACGTGGCCCGCGGCGGCGCCAGGAGCGCGGCGCGCAAGGCGACGCCCTCCGGCGCTGGCAAACTGCGCGCCATCGATGGCGGGCGCTCGCCCGCACGCGAAAGGAATCGAGCGAACGGTGCCAGGAAAGCCAAGAGTGGTGGTAGCGGCGGGGGGAACCGCGGGGCACGTCGTGCCCGCCATGGCGGTCGCCGACGAGCTTCGGGCTAGCGGCGCCGAGGTCAGCTTCCTCGGCGCGAGGGGCCGGATGGAGGCGGAGCTGGTGCCGAAGGGCGGCTACGAGATCGACCTCGTCAAGGTGCGCGGAATCGACCGCCGCAACCCGCTGAAGGCGGCGCGGGCCGGGTTCGAGGCGCTGGGCGCGGTGGGCGCGGCGCGCAAGGTGCTGCGGCGGCGCGGCGCCGATGTCGTCCTCGGCGGCGGCGGCTACGTGGCGGGGCCGGCTGGTCTGGCGGCGACGCTGACGGGGACGCCGCTGGTGCTGAGCGAGGCCGACAGCCACCTGGGGCTCGCCAACCGCCTGCTGGCGCGGCGGGCGCGGCGGGTCTGCCTCGCCTTCCCGATCGCCGGCCGGGAGGGGGAGCCCTACCTGGTGACCGGGCGGCCGGTACCCAAAGCCGTCTTCGAAGCCGATAGGGAGGCGGCGCGGCGGCGGTTCGGGATCGCCCCGGAGGCCCGCTGCCTGCTCGTCTTCGGCGGCAGCCAGGGCGCCCGCTCGATCAACCTGGCCGCGATCGAGGCCTTCGCCGAGGAACCGGACGCAGTTGTCCCCGGTATGCGGGGAGAAGTGCGTCCGCGCGACTTCCACGTCCTTCACATCGCCGGGACCCGCGACTTCGCCGAGCTGCAGACCCGGCTCGCCGCCGCTCCCCACGCCGACCGCTACACGCTGCTCGATTACGAGCCCGACCTCGGCGACAGCCTCGCCGCGGCCGATCTCGTCGTCGCCCGCTCGGGTGGCTCGATCTTCGAGGTGGTCGCCGCCGGCCGGCCGGCGGTGCTGATCCCGTATCCCTTCGCTACCGCCGACCACCAGAGCGCCAACGCGGAGTGGATGCGCGCCGCCGGCGCCGCCTCCGTCTTCGCCGACTCAGAGCTCAGCGCCGAGCGCCTGCGGGCGGAGGTCGCGGCGGTGCTCGGCGACCCGGCGCGACTGCAGGCGATGGCCGCCGCCGCCCGCGGCCTCGCCAGGCCCGACGCCGCCCGCCGGATAGCGAACGAGGTGCTGGAGGCAGCGAGGTGATTGCCGAGACCGCAGAAAACCGTCGTATAGACGTATTTCCGCGGTCTCGCGGAAGGAAGGCCCGATGACTCGCTGGCACGGGCGGCGCCTGCACTTCATCGGCATCGGCGGCGCCGGGATGAGCGGTCTGGCGCTGGTCTGCGCCCGGCTCGGTGCGACGGTGACCGGCAGCGACCGCGCCGACTCCTCTTATATGAAACGCCTGCGCGAGGCGGGGCTCGAACCGGCGGTCGGCCACGATGCGGCGAACCTGCCCGAGGGCGCCGAGGTCGTCGTCTCGACGGCGATCGCCGCGGACAACCCCGAGCTCGAGCTCGCCCGCAAGCGTGGGGTCGAGCCGATACACCGCGGCCAGCTTCTCGCCGAGCTCTGCGCCGAGAAGCGGCTGATCGCGATCGCCGGCACCCACGGCAAGACCACCACCACGGCGATGACGGTTTGGGGGCTCCGGCGACTCGGCGCCGACCCGGCCTTCTTCGTCGGCGGCGAGGTTCCCGGCCTCGGTCCCGACGGCTCAGCCGCCAACGCCGGTTGGGGCGAGGGGGAGTGGGTCGTCGCCGAGGCCGACGAGAGCGATGCCAGCTTCCTGCGGCTGCGGCCGGAGGTCGGGGTCGTCACCAACGTCGAGATGGACCACCACTCGCGCTGGGGCTCGCTTGCCGAGCTGCACGAGGCCTTCGTCGCCTTCGCCGGGCCGGCTCGGGGGCTGGTCACGCCCGCGGACGAGGAGATGGGATGGCTGCAGGGAGCGGGGGACGAGAAGATCCGTTTCGACGGTCGCTCACCGGGGCCCGAGGATCTGAACCTCGCGGTCCCGGGCGAGCACAACCGCCGCAACGCCCGCGCCGCCCTGGCGGCGATCGAGCTCGCCGGCTTCGACGCCGATGCGGCCGCCGCGGCGCTCTCCGGCTTCCGCGGCGTCCGCCGCCGCCTCGAGCTGAAGGGGGCGCGAGGACCGGTCCATATATATGACGACTACGCCCACCACCCGACCGAGGTGCGGGCGGCGCTTTCGGCCCTGCGCGAACTGCGCCCCTCGCGCCTGCTCGCCGTCTTCCAGCCCCACCTCTACTCGCGGACCAAGGCGCTCGCGACCCAGTTCGGCGCCGCGCTCACGCTCGCCGACGAGGCCTTCGTCCTCGACGTCTACCCGGCGCGGGAGCGGCCGGTTGGTGAGCTCGCCGGGGTCAGCGGCCTGCAGGTGGCCCGGGCGGCGGCCGAGCGGATGGGGGGCGGGCCGGTCTGGTGGTTGCCGAGCGCCGATCTGGCCGAGCGCGCCCTCGCCGCCCGCCTCGACGGCGATGGCCACCGCTACGGCGCCGGGACGGTGCTGGTGACGATCGGCGCCGGCGACGTCTTCAAACTTGGCGAGCGCTTGGTCACGGAGGGGCCGGATGAGCGCTCCTCCTGAGGGAGTGAAAGCCGACCACCCGCTGGCCCGGTTCACGACGGTGCGCACCGGCGGCGCCGCCGACTGGTTCGCCCATCCCCGCGACCTCGAGGGGCTCGTCTCGGCCCTCCGCTGGGCCGACTCGGAGGGCATCGCCGTCGGCGTGATCGGCTCCGGCTCCAACCTCCTCGTCGCCGACGCCGGTTTCCGCGGCCTCGCCCTCAAGCTCGGCGGCTCCCTGGCGACGATCGAGCGCGAGGGAGAGCGGGTGATCTGTGGCGGTGGCTATCGGTTCCCTTCGGCGGCGGCGAAAACCTCTGCCTGGGGATTGTCCGGGCTCGAGTTCGGGGTCAACATCCCCGGCACCGCGGGAGGGGCGGTGCGGATGAACGCCAATGCCTACGGCGGTCAGCTGGCGAAAGTCTTGGAGTGGGTCGAGATCGCGACGGCGGCCGGAGTCGAGAGGCGCGGTCCCGACGATCTCGGGTTTGAGTACCGCCACTCGAACCTGCGTGATGGTGAAGTGGTCGCCCGCGCGTCCTTCCATCTGCAGCCCGCCGAGCCGGAGGCGATCAAGGCGACCCTCGCGAGCATGCGCGAGCGGCGGCGGGAGGCGCAGCCCTCGGGAATCAAGACCTTCGGCTCGACTTTCAAGAACCCCGAGGACGCGCGCGCCGAAGGTCGCTCGGCCGGGCAGCTGCTCGAGGCGGCCGGCTGCCGCGGCCTCCGCCACGGCGGCGCCCGCTTCTCCGAGAAGCACGCCAACTTCGTCGAGAACGACCGCGACGCGACCACGGCCGACGTCCTCGCCCTGATGGCGACGGGGCGGCGGCGCGTCCACGAGCGCTTCGGCGTCGAGCTCGAGCCGGAGGTTCAGGTGCTGGGTGAGGTCGAGTGGCCGGAGGACTGGCAACTGTGAGTCGCAACCGGATCCTGGCGGCGGTCGCGGTCGTTCTCGCCATCGCCGTGGCTGTCTACTGGTTCGGGGTCCGCGCCGGCTCGGCCGACCCCCACGTGACGGTCCCGAAGCTGGCGGCGACGATCGGCGAAGGCGACGAAGCGGTCGGGGTCGCCGCCGGAGGCTCGCTCGTGCGCTGGCTGCCGCTGCCCGACGAACCACCGCTGCCGCGGCTCTCGCTCGAAGAGCTTCCGAAGGGCGGCCGCGTCCGCGGACCGGCGCTCGAACAGGTACGCGTGCTTGCTGCGGTCCCCGCTCAACTCCGCCCCTACGTTGCTCGCAGCTATTCCGGCGAGAGCGGGGTGGACGTGGAACTGACGACGGGGATCGAAGTGCGCTTCGGCAACGCCACCCAGGTGGGGCAGAAGTGGCGGGCGGCAGCGACGATCCTGGCCGATCCGTCGGTGACCACGCTCGATTATGTAAACGTGATCGCACCGCGCCGACCGTCCTTCGGGGGCAGCGAACACGAACTCCCCGCCGTACCCTGAACCTCCTCCGGCAGCCGAGAAAGGGCTTTGGAGAGCGGTGTCGAAAAGTCTCGACCTGAGGGTGAGAGTGGCTAAACCCTCGAGTAGGAGTAGAGACTTGGAGGCTGCACGATGGTTATCGGGCGTTTGACAGAGCGGGCGCAATGCCCTACGTTGAGCGCAATTTCCGTGCTTAGGACAGCGACTCGAACCCTAGAGTATTGCTAAAGGCTCGGACGGAATAAAGGCTCAACTCACGATGGAATCCACTTACCTGGCAGTGATCAAGGTCGTCGGCGCGGGCGGCGGCGGCACCAATGCCGTCAGCCGGATGATCGACGCCGGCATCAGGGGCGTCGAGTTCGTCGCCGTCAACACGGACGCCCAGGCTCTACAGGCCTGCGACGCCGACATCAAGCTTTCGATCGGCCAGGAGTTGACCCGGGGCCTCGGCGCCGGGGGCAACCCCGAGGTCGGCGCTGGCGCCGCGGCCGAGAGCCGCGACGAGATCAAGGAGGCGCTGAAGGGCGCCGACATGGTCTTCGTCACCGCCGGCGAGGGCGGCGGCACCGGCACCGGCTCGGCTCCGGTGATCGCCGAGATCGCCAAGGAGGAGATCGGCGCCCTGACCGTCGGCGCGGTGACCAAACCATTCGAGTTCGAGGGCAAACGACGGATGCAGCAGGCGCTCGAGGGGATCGAGAAACTGCGCAACAAAGTCGACACCCTGATCATCGTTCCGAACGAGAAGCTGCTGCAGGCGGTCGAGCGGCGGACCAGCGTCCTCGAGGCCTTCCGCCAGGCCGACGACATCCTCCGCCAGGGCGTCCAGGGCATCACCGACCTGATCACGATCCCCGGCCTGATCAACCTCGACTTCGCCGACGTGCGGACGATCATGCGCGACGCCGGCTCGGCCCTGATGGGCGTCGGCTCGGCCTCCGGTGAGGCCCGCGCCCTCGACGCCGCCAAGGCGGCGATCACCTCGCCGTTGATCGAGGAGTCGATCAAAGGGGCGACGGGGATGCTGCTCAACATCACCGGCCCCGAGGACCTCGGCCTCTTCGAGGTCAACGAGGCCGCCCAGCTGGTCCAGGCGGAGGCCGACGACAACGCCAACATCATCTTCGGCTCCGTCGTCGACCAGTCGATGAAAGACGAGGTTCGGGTGACGGTGATTGCCACCGGCTTCGAGGGTTTCGAGCTTCTGGCTCGCTCACCGCAGCGGGTGCGGCGGCGCTACGAGAGTCGGCCGCGGGTGTCTGCCGAGGACACCGACATCCGGAAACTTCGGGTTTCGGACGACGACATCGACGTGCCTGGGTTCCTCAAGGAGTAGCGCCCCCTGTCGACACGGCTGAGTGAATAGCCTCTGGTCGATGCGTACTCCTCTTTATGAGCGGCATGTCGAGCTTGGGGCGAAGATCGTTCCTTTTGCCGGTTGGGAGATGCCGGTTACCTACGAGGGGATTCGGGAGGAGCATTCGGCGGTTCGGCGGCATGTGGGGATGTTCGACGTCTCGCATATGGGCGAGGTCGAAGTCGAGGGGCCTGGGGCGCTCGGATTTCTGCAGCGGGTTCTAAGTAATGACATCGGGGTGGTCGCGGTCGGCGGTGCCCAGTACTCGTGCCTCTGCCAGGAGGACGGCGGGGTGCTCGACGACCTCTTCGTCTACCGGCTCGGCGGCGATCGCTTCCTCGTCGTCACCAACGCCGCCAACCACGAGTCAGACCTCGCCTGGCTTGGCCGCCAGAGCCGCGGGTTCGACGTCATCGTCCGCGACGTCGCCGACCGCTACGCGATGCTCGCCGTCCAGGGCCCGCACGCCCGAGCGGTCCTCACCGCGGCGCTAAGGATCGAGCTGCCGCCGCGCTTCCACGTCTCCCATCCCCAGGTCGGCCGCCGGCCGGCGCTCGCCTGCGGTACCGGCTATACCGGCGAGGACGGGGTCGAGCTGCTGATCGACCCCGAGGTCGCCGCCCCGATCTGGGCCGAGCTGCTCGACGCCGGCGTCGTCCCCTGCGGTCTCGGCGCCCGCGACACCCTGCGGCTCGAGGTCTGCTTCCCGCTGCACGGCAACGAGCTCAGCCCCGAGCGCAACCCGATCGAGGCCGGCCTCGGCTGGTGCTGCAAGGAGGAGACCGGCTTCATCGGCGCCGAGGCGATCGCCCGCGCCCGCGCCGAGGGCACCGCCGAGAAGCTGGTCGCCTTCAAGATCGAGGACAAGGGCATCCCGCGCGAAGGCAACCCGGTCCTCCGCGGCGGTGAGCAGGTCGGCACCGTCACCAGCGGCACCTTCTCGCCTTCGCTCGAGGTCGGCGCCGGGATGGCCTACGTGAACTCGGAGCTTGCGGAGACCGGGACCGAGATCGAGATCGACGTCCGCGGCAAGCACCGCCCCGCCCGGATAGCTTCCAAGCCCCTCTACGCGAAAAGGAGCTGAGCCTTGGCTGAGGCCACCTACCCCGAGGACCTGCGCTACCACGAGGAACATGACTGGGCCCGAGTCGAGGGCGATCAAGCGACCCTCGGGATTACCTGGTACGCCCAGGACTCGCTCGGCGAGGTCGTCTTCTTCGACCCGCCCGAGGTCGGCGCGACGATCCAGAAAGACTCCTCCTACGCCGAGGTCGAGTCGGTGAAGGCTGTCTCCGACGTGATCGCGCCGCTGTCGGGGGAGATCGTCGAAGTCAACGACGTCCTCCAGGACCACCCCGAGAAGGTCAACGAGGACCCCTACGGCGAGGGCTGGCTGGTCAAGGTGCGGATGACGGCGCCTGAGGAGGCGGAGACGCTCCTCGGCGTCCAGGAATACCGCAAGATGCTGGACCGTTAGGTCGCAAGCCCGCCCTCTTCGTTCCCTAGCCTTAGCTACGTGACTCGCTACACCTCCGCGACCCCGGACGACCGGCGGGCGATGCTGGACGCGATCGGCGTCGACTCGGTCGACGAGCTCTTCGCGCAGATCCCCGAGGCGCTGCGCCTCGGCCGGCCGCTGGCGCTGCCCGACGGGATGGGCGAGGCGGAGGTCTACGAGATGGTGGCGGCGCTCGCCGGGCGCAACGCCGACGCCGAAGAGCAGGTCTGCTTCCTCGGCGCCGGGATGTACGACCACTACGTGCCGGCGATCGTCGACGCGATCACCTCGCGCAGCGAGTTCCTTACCCCGTATACGCCCTACCAGCCGGAGATCTCGCAGGGCGGGCTGCAGGTGATGTTCGAGTTCCAGACGGCGATGTCGGAGCTGACCGCGCTTCCGGTCTCCAGCGCCGGCCTCTACGAGGGACCCTCCTCGGTCGCCTCGGCGGGCTACCTGGCGATGGGGGCGACGAAACGCCGGCGCTTCGTCGTCTCCCGCGGCCTCCACCCGCACAGCCGCGAAACCCTGCGCACCTACTCGGTCGGCTACGGCGCCGAGGTGGTCGAGGTAGGGCTCGAGGGCGGGCTGACCGACGCCGCGGCGCTGGCCGCGGCGGTCGACGGCGAGACCGCCGCCGTCTTCCTCCAGAGCCCGAACTTCCTCGGCGCGGTCGAGGACGTCGAGGCGCTCGGGGCATCGGCGAAGGAGCACGGCGCGCTCTTGATCGTCGCCTGCGACCCGATGACCTTGGGGATCCTGAAGCCGCCGGGCAAGTGTGGCGCCGACATCGCCCTCGGCGAGGGGCAGCCGCTCGGCAACCGCCTCGACTTCGGCGGGCCTTCGTTTGGTTTCTTCTGTGCGACCGAGGCCCAGATCCGCCGCATGCCGGGCCGGATCGCCGGCGAAACCGAGGACGTCGACGGCCGCCGCGGCTTCGTCCTCGCGCTGCAGACCCGCGAGCAGCACATCCGCCGCGAGAAAGCCACCAACAACATCTGCACCGCCCAGGCGCTGAACGCGCTCGGGGCGATGATCCACCTCGCCTGGCTCGGCCGCGAGGGCTTCCGTGAGCTCGGCGAACTGCTGGTCCGGCGGACGGCCTACGCGCGCGAGCGTCTGGCCGCGGTCGAGGGGGTCGAGCTGCTGCACGAGGCCCCGGTCGCTCGCGAGTTCGCAGTGCGGCTCGATGCGCCGGTCGGCAAGGTCCTCGACCGCCTCGCCGAGCGCGGGATCGCCGGCGGCTACCCGCTCGGCCGCGAGTACGAGGAGTTCGAGGACGGACTCTTGGTCGCGATTACCGAGCGCCGCACCAAGGCACAGATCGACGAGCTGGCCGAGGCGCTGGGCGCCGCGGTCGCCGCCGAGCGCGAGGGGGTTGCTGCCTGATGGCGCTGACTGAGACCCCGATGCAGGCCGAAAGAGCCCGGACGATCTACGAGAAGTCGAAGCCGGGCCGGCGCGCCGCGGCGCTGCCGGCGGCTGAAGTCCCGGAGACGCCGATCGCCGAGCTGATTCCCGAGAACCTGCTGCGGGCCGAGCCGCCGCGGCTGCCGGAGATCGCGGAGCCGGAGATCGTCCGCCACTACAACCGCCTCTCGCGCCGCAACTTCGACCTCGACTCCGGCTTCTACCCGCTCGGCTCCTGCACGATGAAGCACAACCCGCGCCTCAACGAGCGGGTGGCGGCGCTGCCCGGCCACGCCCGCCTGCACCCGGCGCAGGACCCGGGCCGTGCCCAAGGCGCGCTGGAGCTGATGTGGCTGCTGCAGGAGAGCCTGAGCGAGATCTGTGGGCTGCCCCACGTCAGCCTGCAGCCGAGCGCCGGCTCCCACGGCGAGCTCGCCGGCCTGCTGCTGACCCGCGCCTACCACGCCGACCGCGGCGAAGAGCGGACCAAGGTGCTCGCCCCCGACACCTCGCACGGGACCAACCCGGCCTCGGTGACGATGGCCGGCTACGAGGTCGTCAAAGTCGCCACCGACGAGGTCGGCGGGGTCGAGATGGACGACCTGCGGGCGAAGCTGGCCGAGAACGAGGGCGAGGTCGCCTGCCTGATGCTGACCAACCCCAACACGCTCGGCGTCTTCGACGAAAACATCGCCGAGATCGCCCGGCTGATCCACGAGGCCGGCGGGACGCTCTACTACGACGGGGCGAACCTGAACGCGGTGATGGGCCACTCGCGCCCGGGGGACATGGGCTTCGACATCGTCCACGTCAACCTCCACAAGTCCTTCAGCCAGCCGCACGGCGGCGGCGGGCCCGGGGCGGGCCCGATAGCGGTCTCCGACCGGATCGAGCCCTTCCTGCCGCGACCCCAGGTGGTCCGCCGCGAGGGCTCCAACGGCCACGGCCCGAGCTTCGACCTCGACTTCGAGCGGCCGAGGTCGATCGGCCGCCTGCGCGGCTTCCAGGGCAACTTCGGCGTCTTCGTCCGCTCCCTCGCCTACATCCTCAGTCTCGGCGGCGACGGCCTCTCGGAGGCCTCGGAGACCGCGGTCCTCAACGCCAACTACCTGAAGGCGCGCCTGGCCGAGGGCCGCGCCGGCGAGCGCCTGCCGATCGCCTTCGACCGCCACTGCATGCACGAGTTCGTCCTCTCCGGCAAGCCGATGAAGCGCGACCTCGGGCTCGCCACCCTCGATCTCGCCAAGCGCCTGCTCGACTTCGGATTCCACCCGCCGACCGTCTACTTCCCACTTCTCGTCGAGGAGGCGCTGATGGTCGAGCCGACCGAGACCGAGACGAAGGAGTCCCTCGACGCCTTCGCCGAGGCGGTCGAGAAGATCCTCGCCGAGGCCGAGACCGACCCCGAGCTGGCGAAGAACGCCCCCTACACGACTCCGGTCCGTCGCCTCGACGAGGTCAAGGCGACGCGGCAGCCGGTCGTCCGCCAGCAGCTGGGGGAGTGACCGATCCCGCCTACCGGCCGCGGCCGGTGGCGGCCCGGGTGACGACGGCGGACGAGCTCGACGCGCTCACCGAGACCCTGACCCTCGCCTTCCGCGAGGACCCGGTCTGGAGCTGGGGCTTCTCGGTGCAGGAGCGCGGGCTGGAGGGCCTGCGGGCGGCGTGGCGGCTCTACCTGATCTCGGCCGTCGGCTACGGCTGGGTCTGGCGCACCGAGGACTGCGCCGCGGTCGCGCTCTGGATTCCGCCCGGCAAGCCTGACCTCCTTCCCGCGGACGAGGAGCGCTTCGAGCCGCTGATGCGCGAGGCACTCGGTCCTGGAGCCGAGCGGTTGTTCGACGCCTTCGAGCGCTTCGAGGAGGCGCGGCCGAGCGAGCCGCACTATTACCTCAGCCTGCTCGGCACCCACCCCGACCACAGCGGCCAGGGCTGGGGGATGGGCCTGCTCGCCGACAATCTCACCCGGATCGACGCCGCGGGCGGGGCCGCCTACCTCGAGTCCTCCAACCCCGCCAACGTCCCGCGCTACGAGAGGCTCGGCTTCGCCGTCTTCGACGAGTTCGCCGTCAGCGAGGAGATCGTGGTCGCCCAGATGTGGCGGGAGCCCGCTCCGCTCGTCGATCGCGACTCTGAGGTCTAATTCTTTGGGCGAACGACCCGGAACCCGATCGAGGCTTCGGGGGATTCCCCGTTCTCGTTGAAGGACCTGAAGAAAGCCCGGTAGCGCCCGGCCGTCAAGAACTGGATGCCGCCCTTCGGCTTCGGCAGCTTGCCTTCGAAGCGGACCCTGTTTTTGCCGGTGACGCCGTCGCGGGTGAACGCTCCGCGGCGGACCAGAGTTCCGTCCTTGCGGACCTGTTTGAAGACGGCGCTGAAGGTTGCATTCTGGTTGATGAAGAAGGAGAAGATCGTCTTCCTCGGTAGCTTCGAATGCGTGCCCTTCGGCGTATTGGGCGCCAGGATCGTCCGCGCGGTCATTTCCAGGCCGGTCAGCGAGGGCGGCGTCCCGGGCGGCGGCGGTTCAGGTGATGCGTGTGCGACCGCCGCCGCCAGGGCAAGGAGCACTATCGAGATCGCCGTGATTCGCATGCTTCTTCAACCCTGCTGCGAGCTCAAAGCTGCGGCAGCTCCTGCTCCAGCTCGAGCACCGGCGCGAAGAGGTCGCCGTGCTCCTCGATCCGCTCGAGCACGTCGCCGGCCTCGAATACGAGCTGCGAGCCGTCGCCTGAGTCGGCGACGGCTTCGACCTCCTCCCAGGTCACCGGGGTCGAGCAGGTGGGGCGCTCGCGGGCGCGCAGCGAGTAGACGGAGATCGTCGTTTTGCGCTCGTTGTTCTGATACCAGTCGATCAGGACTTTGCCGCTGCGGTCGGTCTTCTTGCCCATTTTCGCCAGCACTTCGTCGGGGGTCTGTTTGGCGATCAGCTGCCCCAGCGCCTGGCCGAACGGCCGCGTCTCCTCATATGAGGTCTTGGTGTTGAGCGGGACGTAGAGCTGCATCCCCTTCGAGCCGGAGGTCTTGACGAAGCTCTCGAGCTCCAGCTGGGTGAGGACCTCGCGCAGGCGCAGTCCCACCCGGCAGCAGTCGACGATGTCGGCGGGCGGGCCGGGGTCGAGGTCGAAGACGAGGGCGGTGGGGCGTTTCGGCGCCCGGCTCTTCGAGAGCGAGGGGTGGAGCTCGATCGCCGCCAGCTGCGCCATCCAGACCAGCGTCGGCAGGCTGTCGCAGACGCAGAACTCGATCACGCCCGCCCGCGGCCCCGCCTGCACTTTTGCCGTCTTCACCCATTTCGGCCGGTGTTTCGGGCAGCGCTTCTCGAAGAAGGCCGCGTCGAGGTCCTCGACCCCTTCCGGGAACCGGCGCAGGGTGACGGCGCGGCCGCTCAGGTGGGGGATGATCGCCGGCGCCACCCTGGCGTAGTAGTCGACCATCTCGCCCTTGGTAAACCCAGCCTTCGGGTAGATCACCTTGTCGAGGTTGCTGAGCTTCAGCTCCTTGCCCTCGACCTCGACTAGCCGCGTCTCGCCCACGGCTTAGGAGCTTATTTGGAGGCTTTGGCTTTGGATTTCGAGCGGGAAGAGCTTTCCGCTTTCGCTTTGCCCTTCTTCGCGGCTTTGCCGTTCGATTTCGGCTTCGCCGCCTTGTCGCCGTCCTTGTCCTTGACCGCGGCGATGCTCTGCTCCAGCGCCGCCATCAGGTCGGGGGCTTTGGTCGCCTTCGGTTCCTCGGCTTCGGGGGCGACGATCTCCTTGCCTTCGGCCTTGCGTTCGATCAGCGCCAGCAGCTGCTCGCGGTATTCGTCGCGGTATTGGCCCGGCTCGAACTCGGTGCTCAGCGAGGCGATCAGCTGCTCGGCCATCTCGCGCTCGCGTTTCGCGACTTTCGGTTTTTTGTCCGGCAGGACGTCGAGCTCGGAGGGCGGCACGACCTCGTCGTGGAAGCGCATCGTCGTCAGCGTCAGGACGCCGTCGGCGGCGCGCAGCGCCGCCAGGTGCTCTTTGTTGCGGAAGACGAAGCGGGCGATCGCCGCCTTGCCGCTGCTCTCCATCGCCGCCGCGAGCAGCGAGTAGGCCTTCTCGGCGCCGTCGGCGGGGCCGAGGTAGTAGGGGCTGTCGAAGTACATCGGGTCGATTTCCTCGATGTCGACGAAGTCCTGGACGTCGATCGCGCGAGTCTTCTCCGGCGCCAGCGCGGCCATCTCGTCTTTGCCCAGCGGCACGTACTGGCCGGGGGAGAGCTCGTAGGCCTTGACGATGTTCTCGTAAGGGACCTCCTCGTCGGTCCCTTCGGCGACGCGGCGGTGTTTGATGCGGGCGCTGTCGGAGTCGCGGATCTCGCGCAGGGCGATGTTGCGGCGCGCCACCGCGCTGTAGAGCTTCACGGGCACATTTAGTAGCCCGAAGCTGATCGTTCCGCTCCATATTGCTCTCGCCATCCGCAGAAATCTCCTACCCGGATTCTTTCAGCCGAATTCGCCCTACCAGGTAAACCGTAAGGTTCGGCAACTATCTTGCGCCGAATGCTCTTCGAGCTGCGAGACGTCGGCCTCGATCGCGGCGATCGCGCCGTTCTCGATGGCTTCGGCGCCCGGATCGCCGAGGGGGCGACGGCGATCGTCGGGCCCTCGGGCGCCGGTAAGTCGACGCTGTTGCGGCTGCTGAACCGGCTCGCCGACCCCAGCCGCGGCGAGATCCTCTACCGCGACCGCCCGCTCGACTCCTACGAGCCGCTGGCGCTGCGCCGCGAGGTCTCGCTTGTCCCGCAGCTGCCGGCCCTGCTCGAGGGGACGGTCGAGTCGAACCTCCGCTACGCGGCCGATCTGGCCGGTGAGCCGCTTGAGACGGGCGAGACGCTGCGGCGTGCCGGTCTCGATCCGGGCTTTGCCGAGCGCGACGTCGCCAAGCTCTCGGTGGGCGAGCAGCAGCGGGCGATGCTGGCGCGGGCGCTGGCCCAGCGCCCCGCCGTCCTCCTCCTCGACGAGCCGACCTCGGCCCTCGACCACGCCGCCCGCGACGCCGTCGAGGCAACGCTGGCGCGGCTGCGCAGTGAGTCCAACCTCTCGCTGGTCCTGGTCAGCCACGATCCCGAGCAGGCGCGGCGGCTCGGCGATCGCGTCGTCGAGCTGGAGGCGCGGCCGTGAGCACGACCTCGATCCACGTCGAGCTCTGGCAGGTCGCCGCCTCGCTGGTCCTGGTTGCGCTGGCGGCGGCGATCTCCTTCTGGCAGCGGGCCGACCTCGAGCGCGACATCGCCGTCGCCACCGCCCGCTCGATCGTCCAGCTGACCCTGGTCGGCTACGCGATCAAGCTGATCTTCGAAGCCGACACGATCTTCCTGGTGCTGGCGCTGCTGGCGGTGATGGTCTTCTTCGGCGCGATCACCGCGCGGCACCGCGCCGACAAGGTGCCGGGCTCCTTCGGGCCGTTGCTGATCGCCCTGGCGCTGGCCGGCGCCAGCACGCTCGGGCTCGTCGTCGCCCTCGGGATCTTCGAACCGACGCCGCGCTACCTGGTCCCGGTCGGGGGGATGGTGATCGGCAACGCGATGACCGCTAGCGCCGTCGCCCTCAACCGGCTCGGCGACGAGATGGCCGACGCGCGGGCGCGGATCGAGGCGACGCTCGCCCTCGGCGCCACCCCCCGCGAAGCGGCGGCACCGACGATCCGCCGCTCGCTGCGCTCGGGGATGATCACCCTCGTCGACTCGACCAAGACGACCGGCCTGATCTTCTTCCCGGGGACGATGGTCGGGATGCTCCTGGCCGGCGCCAGCCCCACCGACGCCGTCCGCCTGCAGTTGATCCTCCTCTACACCCTGCTCGGCAGCGTCTCGATCTCCGCCCTCGTGGCGACTCTGCTCGCCTACCGCAACTTCTTCACCGCGGCGGCCCAGCTGCGCGAGCCCTAGCGCCGGCAGCACCAGCCTTCGAGTCGGGGGAAGCTGGTCGGCCGACCGCTCGGCGCGATCGCCTTCGAGATGTCGGCGATGGCGCGGCCGCTGCCGTGTTCGAGCGGCAGGAAGAGCCACTGGTTCGCCCCCGGCCAGGCGGCCAGCAGGCGCCTGCCGTCCGGCGACCATTCGACCTGGCCGAGGCTGCCCGGGACGCTGAGCAGAGTCCGCGCGCCGTGTCCCGGTCGGTAGACGATTACCTCGCTGTAGGTCCCGTGCTTCTTCCAGTAGGTGACGGAGACGGCGACGAGCGGGCGCTGGGGAGCGAGTGCGGCGTCGTTCACGGTCGCTCCCGGCGGCAGGGCCAGGCGGCGGGCCCCGCCGAGCCCCGGCCGGGCCGGATGACCGGCCGGCAGGAGCGACCGCAGTCGCAGCGTCCCCGGTGAGGCTTCGAGGATCTTCCTGCCGCCGTCGGCCCAGTCCATCGAGGTGATGCGGGAGAGGGCGGGTGCGCCGGCGAGGACGGCGCCCGTCTCGCTGTCGATGATCCGCAACCGGGCCGCCCCGGTCACATAGGCCAGCTCGTCCGCGCCGGTCGGAGACCAGGCCGGGGGGACGTAGGCGGGGGAGACGCTGCCGTCTGGCGGGGTTCCGGGAGCCGAACCTGCCAGCAGGCGGTCTTCGCTGCCGTCACCGGCAACCACCCGCAGGTCGAACCCGGAGAAGTAAGCGATTCGTTCGCCGGAGGGCGACCAGCGGGGAACGGCGACCCGTTCGGCGGCGGTGATCGACCAGTGCGAGGTGCCGTCGGGCTCCAGTGCGCTCAACGTCCGGCCCTTGACCGCGGCGACGAAGAGGCCGTGCGGCGACCAGCTCGCCCCTTCGTAGTCGCCGAGCAGCCGCTTCGAGCCGTCCGCTCGTACGACCACGGGGCCTTCTCCGGTCTGCACGAGGAGCCTTCCGCCCCCGGGCACCCTCGCCAGCGTTGGTTCCGGATGCGGGGCGCCGTTGGTGATCGCGTCGTCGACCCAGCCGCGAACCGCGGCGCCCGCCGGTGAGAGCAGCGCGGCGGCAAGCAGCGTCGCCAGCCCCAGCGCGAGGGCGAGCCGCGGGAGCGGCCGGCGACCTTGCCTCTCCGAGGTTTTGGGGGTCATGACCCCCCGAAGTTCGGAGTCGCTGCTCCTCCGCTCGGCGTAGGCGGCTTCGACCACCCGCAACCCCCGCTTCTCGGCACCGTCAGGGGTCCGGATCTTCACCTCACGCAGGGCCTCTGCGAGCGGGTTGCGGCGGCTCATCGCCGTCCCTCCGCGACAATCTCCGCCTCCGCCACTTCACGTAGACGGTCGAGACCGCGCCGCAGTCGCGAGTTCACCGTCCCCCGCGGCAGCTCGAGCATCTCGGCGATCTCGCCGGGCGTGTACTCGAGCAGGTGGCGGAGGACGACGACCGCGCGCTGCTCGGCGGGAAGCTCCTTCAGTGCCGCGATCATCTCGCCGCCGATCTCTTCGGGCGGCGGCAACGGCTCGAAGACCGACTCGGTCTGCGCGACCCGCCGCCGCAGGCTCTCGCGCCGGGCCCAGTCGAGGGCGCGGTTGACGACGATCCGGTGCAACCAGGGGGCGAAGGGACGGCGGCGGTCGAAGCGGTCGAGGGCGTCGACGGCGGCGAGGAAGGCGTCCTGGGCGACGTCCTCGGCCGCGGCGGCGTCATGCACGACGAGGTAGGCGGCGCGGTAGGCGCGCCGCCAGTGCAGCGAGTAGAGCTCGGCCATCGCCGCGCCGGACCCTTCCTGGGCCTCGCGCACGAGCCGCCGCTCATCCACACTGCTCTCAGATCGCAACCCCGGCTCCCTTCCGACATCTCAATCTTCTCTCACCCGGCGCCCCATCCGCACCAGCGCCTTCGCCAGCCGGCCCCGCATCTGCGGCTTCAGCCTTCCCTGCGTCAGCTCGACGACGAACGCCGGGGCGGCGAAGCGGTGGTTTTGCCAGTTCGGGCCGGTTCCCGCCGGCCAGCGCATCGCCCGGAACGGCATCCCCGCCAGGGCCGCGAAGTGGCGGCCGGCGGCGATGCTCTGGCCCCAGGCGCGGACGAACGGGCGGGCGCCGCGGAACTGGTGGAACCAGATCGTCGCAGCCGGTTCGATCCCGTGGACGATGCGGGCGGCGAGCCGCGTTTCCGGCTCGGAGAACGGCCGCGGGCCGGCGTATTCGGGGTCCCCTGATACCCCGGCGGGTCGCCAGCCTGAGTTGAAGTTGCGGTTGAGGTCGACGCCGTGGGTGTTCAGCCGCGAGTGCGCCGCGGAGCCGTCGGGGTCGAGGTTCGGAACGAGAAGGATGTCGGCGCTCGGGTCCGGGCAGCCGTTGATCGTCGGCTCGAGCGCGGCGGCGCCGCACTCGTCACCGTGGATGCAGCCGAAGACGAGCAGTTTGCCCGGCCACTTGGGGTCGCCGACCTGATGCACCTCGATAGGCCGTCCCTGCGCCGAGTGGCCGACGATCCCGGTCCGGGCCAGCAGGTTCCCCGGCCGGCGCGGCGTTTCCGCGAAGGCGAGGAAGTCGCCGTTCGTGTCCGGGTGCGGCATGGGGCCAAGGAGGGCGATGGCGGCGAGCAAGGCGAGCATCAGAGGGGATACGTCCGGGCCGCCCCCAGAGGTCCCGGGCCCGCCCAACCCACCTGCCAGACTCCTCGCGTGTCCCGCCAGCAGCGACTGACGCTGATCGCGACGATCCTCGGCTCGACCGTCGTCTTCCTCGACAGCACCGTCGTCAACGTCGCCCTGCCGGCGATCAGCGACGGCCTCGACGTCGGCCTCGCCGGGCAGCAGTGGGTGGTCGAGGCCTACACCCTGGCGCTGGTCTCGCTGCTCCTCGTCGGCGGCAGCCTCGGCGACCAGTTCGGGCGCCGGCGGATGTTCGTCGTCGGCCTCATCGGCTTCGGCCTCACCTCGATCCTCTGCGCGGTCGCCCCCACCGACGTCTTCCTGATCGTCGCCCGGGCGCTGCAGGGCGTCACCGGGGCGCTGCTGGTGCCCGGCTCGCTGGCGATCGTCGCCTCGACCTTCGAGGGCGAGGCGCGCGGCAAGGCGGTGGGGACGTGGACCGCCTGGACCGGGATCGCGACCGTGATCGGCCCGGCCGGCGGCGGCGCCCTGATCGGCATCACCTCCTGGCGGGCGATCTTCTGGGTCAACATCCCGCTGATCGCCGCAACCGTTGCGCTGACCCTGCACTCGGTCGAGGAGAGCCGCGACGAGGACGCCTTCCTCGGTATCGACTGGGCCGGGATCGCGCTTTCGGCGATCGGCCTCGGCGGGCCGACCTTCGCCCTGATCGAGCAACCCTCGCGCGGTTGGAGCGACCCGCTCGTCTGGGGCTCGATGGCCGTCGGCGTCCTCTGCTTCGGCCTCTTCATCCTCCGCGAGGCGACCGCCCGCCACCCGATGCTGCCGCTCGGCCTCTTCCGCATCCGCAACTTCTGGGTCACCAACCTGACCACTCTGGCCACCTACGCGGGGCTGATCGGCGGCCTCTTCTTCGTCGGGCTCTACCTGCAGCAGGTGGTCGGCTACTCGCCGCTGGAGGCGGGCCTGGCGACGACGCCGATCTCGATCCTGATGTTCTTCCTCTCGCCGCGCTTCGGCCGCATGGCCTCCGGCACCGGGCCGCGGCTGCCGATGACCGCCGGTCCGATCGCCGGCGGCATCGGCCTGCTGCTGATGATGAAGATGGACACCGGGGCCGACTACCTGACCGACGTCCTGCCGGGGCTGCTCGTCTTCGGGGTCGGCCTCTCGGCGACGGTGGCGCCGTTGACCGCCACCGTGCTCGACTCGGTCGACGAACACCGGGTCGGGATCGCCTCCGGGGTCAACAACGGCGTCTCACGCGTCGCCGGGCTGCTGGCGATCGCCGTCCTCGGCGCCGTCATCTCGGCCAGCTTCGGCGCCAAGCTCGACGACCAGCTCGGGCCGGCGCCGCTCTCGGAGGCCGCGGCCACGGCGGTCGCCGAAGCGAAGGAAAAGCCGCTCGCCGTCCCGGCGGCCGAAGACCTGCCCACGGCCGAAGCCGATCGAGTGACGCAGGCGGCTGCGGACGCCTCGACCTCGTCGTTCCGGCTCGGCCTCGGGATCGCCGGGATCCTGATGATCATCGGCGGCATCGTCGCCGGGCTCGGTGTCCAGAACCCCGAGCGGCGGCGAGAAGCGATCCCCAGCCGCGGCTCCGCCCAGGCGGGCGAGTGCGGGCACGGCAGCGACGCCGATTGCGCCGAGCGCGAGCGCCCCGAGGAGGCGGCCGAACCCGAGCCCGCCTAGGGGCCGCCGAGGCGTCTAGGCTGCGGCCTCCATGGCGAAGCCGATCATCTTCTCGGGCATCCAGCCGACCGGCCGCAAGCACCTCGGCAATTACATCGGCGCGATCCGCCAGTACGTCGAGGGGCAGGACCGCGGCGACCCGGCGATCTTCTGCATCGTCGACCTGCACGCGATCTCGGTCCCCTACGACCCGGCCGAACTGCGCGAGCGCGTCTACGACACCGCCGCGATCCTGCTCGCCGCCGGGCTCGACCCCGAGCGCTGCATCCTCTTCCGCCAGTCCGACGTCCACCAGCACACCGAACTCACCTGGCTGCTCTCCGCCGTCACCGCCCACGGCGATCTCAACCGCATGCACCAGTTCAAGGAAAAGGTCGGCAAGGACCGCGAACTGGCCTCGGCGGCGCTCTTCTACTACCCGGTGCTGATGGCCGCCGACGTGCTCGCCTACCGGGCGACCGAGGTGCCGGTCGGCGACGACCAGCGCCAGCACGTCGAGCTGATGCGGGAGATCGCCCGCCGCTTCAACGCCCGCTTCGGCGACACCCTGGTGGTGCCGGAGCTGCGGATTCCCGAGGTCGGGGCGCGGATCATGGACCTGCAGGAGCCGGAGCGGAAGATGTCGACCACCGGCGGCACCGAGCAGGGGACGGTGTTGGTGCTCGACGAGCCGAAGGCGATTCGCAAGAAGTTCGGCTCGGCGGTCACCGACTCCGGCCGTGAGGTCGTCCGCGCGCCCGAGAAGCCGGGGATCACCAACCTCATCGACATCCTCGCCGTCGCCCGCGGCGTCGACCAGGCCCAGGTCGAGAGGGAGTTCGAGGGCGCCGGCTACGGCGACTTCAAGAAGGCGGTTGCCGAGGCGGTCGTCGAGCTGCTGGAGCCGGTGCAGGCGCGCTACGAGGAGCTGCGCCCCGACCAGGGCGAACTCGACCGCATCTTCGCGATCGGGGCCGAGAAGGCCGCGGCGCTGGCGGCCCCGGTCCTCGCCGACGTGCGCGAGCGCATGGGCTACGGCTCCGCTTAGGGCCGGCGGAACGCCCAAATAGCCGGGATTCGAGGCGCGGGCGTCCCGTTGCGCCTCTAGTCTGAGACGCGGTGGCAGTCACCGATCTCGACCTCGACCTCGACCTCGACGTCTTCGCCGGGCCCTTCGACTTGCTGATGGCGGTCGTCCTCCGCGAGGAGGTCAGCCTCTTGGACCTGCAGTTGGGCGAGGTCGTCGTCGCCTACGTCGAGCACCTCGAGCGCGAGGGCGAGCTGGAGCTGGAGGTGGCGACCGAGTTCCTCGTTCTCATCGCCGCCCTGCTGGAGCTGAAGTCGCGGCTGATGCTGCCGAGCCCCGAGGAAGAGCTCGACGAGCTGAAACCCGAGGAAGCGGTCGAGGAGCTGATCGCGCGGATGCTCGAGTACCGGCGCTACCGCGACGCCGCGGCCGAGCTGGCGGAGCGCTTCGAGAGCCAGCGCGGCTACCTCTACCGCTCGGCGCCGCTGCCGGCGGAGCTGCGGCGGGTCGCGGTGCAGGCGGCGAGTGCGGTCTACGACCCCGACGCGCTGGGGGCGGCGCTCGGCGACCTGCTGACCGAGCCGCCCGACGTCGACATCAGCCACATCCGCCCGACGGTTTCGCTGGAACGGCGGCTGCGGGCGCTGCGCGACGCGCTCCTGCGGCGCAAGGACTTCGACTTCGACGAGGAGTTCGGCGACGAGGATCGGCTCACCCAGGCGGTCACCGTCTTCGCGATGCTCGAGCTCTACCGCAAGGGCGAGGTGACCTGGGAGCAGGGCGAGTGCTTCGGCCCGATCCGGGTCAAGAAGGTCATGCCCACCGCGACCCACAAGAACGGATGAGCGACCTCTCCCGCACCGTCGAGGCGCTGCTCTTCCTCTCGCCGCAGCCGGTCTCCGCCCAGGATCTGGCCGAGGCGACGCAGGCGAACGAGGGTCAGATCGAGGAGGCGATCGGGCTGCTGCGCGAGGACCTCGCCGAGGGCAGGCGCGGGGTCGTCCTGCGTGAGGTTTCCGGCGGCTTCAGCCTCGCCAGCGACCCGGCCAGCGAGGAGGCGGCGCGGCGCCTGCTGGCGAAGCCGCGGACGCCGCCGCTGACCCAGGCCCAGGCCGAGACCCTGGCGATCGTCGCCTACCTGCAGCCGGTAACCCGGCCAGAGATCGCCCGCATCCGCGGCGTCACCTCCGAGTCGGCGGTGACCAGCCTCGCCGAGCGCGGCCTGATCGAAGAGTCCGGCCGCTCCCAGTTCGGCGCCGCGATCTTCAAGACGACCGAGCTCTTCGAGCGCCTCTTCGGCCTCAGCGGCCTCGACCAGTTGCCCGATCCTTCGAAGTTCGATCCGAGCCCGGAGGACGAGCGGCAGCTGCGCGAGCGCCTGCTGAAGGCTGGGGAACAGCGATCCGAGTGATGGTGGGGGAGGGTCGAGGGGGGTCCCTCCGTCACAGATTTGGGGAGGTTCCTCCGGGACCCCCCTCGACCCTCCCGTGAGGCTCGTCAAGTTTCTGGCCCACGGCGGGGTTGCTTCCCGGCGCAAAGCCGAGGAGATCATCGCCAAGGGGGTTGTGACTGTGGGCGGGGAGGTCGTTACCGACCCGGCACAGGACGTCGAGGTGGGAGATGACGTTCGGGTCAACGGCAGCCCGGTTGGCGTGGAGAGTCGCGAGGTGTGGGCGGTCAACAAGCCGGCGGGGGTGGTCTCGACGGCTCGGGAGCCTGGCGGGCGGCCGGCGGTGGTGGAGCTGGTGAAGACCGAGGCGCGGCTCTATCCGGTGGGGCGGCTCGATGTCGATACGACCGGGCTGCTGCTGCTCACCAATGACGGTGAGCTGGCGAATCTGCTTACCCATCCGCGCTACGAAGTGCCGAAGACCTACCGGGTGCGGCTGCGCAACGCGATCGCCGATCGGGATCTGGAGCGCCTGCGGGGCGGGGTACAGCTCGAGGACGGCCCGACGGCGAAGGCGCAGGTCAAGCGGCTCGGCGGGCGCGAGATCGAGATCACCTTGCGCGAAGGCCGCAACCGGCAGGTGAGGCGGATGGTCGAAGCGGTCGGGAATGAGGTCGACACTCTGCAGCGAGTTTCTTTCGGCCCGCTGCGTCTAGACGATCTCCCCAAGGGCAAAGCCCGGCGCCTCTCGGACCGCGAGGTTGCTGCTCTTCGAGAAGCCTCTCGATAGGGGCCGCCTCACCCTCCTAATTGCCGGGTAGGAGGGTGAGGCGGCCCCCAACCAACCGCGTTGGTGTTGTTTTGACGTGGGCGGCTCATCGGAGAGTCGGCCCTGAGAGGGCTCCGGCCACTGCGTCAGCCACGGCCGCCGCTTCGTGTTCTGCTTCGTGGTGCGTGACGCGCAGGGAGTTGTAGCCCGCCCGAAAGAGTTCGCGGTCGCGCCAGCGGTCGCGCTCGAAGGCGACGTCGGTGGAGTGGAAGGCGCGGCTGTCGGCCTCGACGACGAAGCGGTGCTCGGGCCAGAGGAAGTCGACCTCGATGCGGCCGTTGGGGATCTGCACCGGGGCGTTGAGAAGCGGGGACGGGAGGTCACGGCCGAGGAGCAGCGGCAGCACCTTCGCCTCGAGCGGGCTCTTGAGGCGGCCCTTTTTCGTCAGAGGCGCCGCTTGGCGCCATTCGTCGACCAGCTTTCGCAGCGACGGCATTCCCCTGCGTCCTGGATCCATCGAGCGCTCGATGGCGGGGATGTCCAGCAGGTGACGTCGTGCCGCCCGCTCGAAGCAACTTCGCAGCGTTCGGTCGCTGACGGTCCCCGCGAGGTCCACGAACGTCCGCGACGGGCTCGTGCAGGGAATGCCGTCGACCGTCCCGACCTCGTCCCGCCGCGGCGGCCGCACCCGGTGGAAGCGGATGCCGTCGATCTTTCGCCCGCGGGAAGGCGGTGCGATCACGTCGATAACGACCGGTCCTTTGTCGAGAAGCCCCAGCAGAGACCCGGCGCTGCGGTGAGAAACGGCCGCGCCGGTCCCGCAGGCAAGGGCCGCTGCGCGGACCCGTCCTCGCTCGTTCAGGCGCCGAGTCCCGACTGCATAGACGCCATGAAAGACCCGATGGAGGCGAGCGCTCTCAACCGCGCGGGCAATCTCGCGGTCGCTGAAACCAAGCGCCCGGATCTGGCGGCGGCCCACCACCCCAAACTGGTCCGCAGCGAGCTCTGCCAGGCTCTGCCTCCGATCCGTGCGCTTTTTGGACCCCATAGGTCCATAAGGCGCACCGCGGGAAGGTTTCGCCCCCCTTGCTTTGGAAAGATGCGGTTTGTGAGCGAGAACGGCGACATCACGTCGAGGCGTCAGGAGGGTCCGCAGGAGCGGCTTTTCGCGGTCCGCGGTGCGGTTCAGGCCGAGGCCAACGATTCCGCGGCGATCCTCTCGGCTACCGAAGAGCTGATGCGGGAGCTGATCGAGCGCAACGGGCTGGCGCCGGAGGCGATGGTCAGCTGCCTGTTCACTACCACCGAGGATCTCGATGCCGAGTTCCCGGCGGTGGCGGCGCGGGACCTGGGGCTGACAGCGGTGCCGCTGATGTGCTGCCGCGAGATCCCGGTCCCCGGCTCGATGCCGCGGGTGATCCGGGTGATGCTGCACTTCTACGGGCCGGCCGGGCACGAGCCCGTGCACGTCTACGTCGGCGAGGCCCAGAAGCTGCGGACCGACCTCGAGGCCGCCCAGTAGCGCCGCCTCAGCTTCGTCCGTCACAATCGATCGCCGATGACCATCACCTTCGCCGAGAAGCTCGCCCGGATGCCGGGATACCAGGCCGGGGTCCCGACCGGGCAGGCGCCGGAGGCGATCGCCTCCGGGAACATCGCCCAGCTCGCCTCCAACGAGTCGCCGTTCCCCCCGCACCCGAAGGTGGTCGAGGCGATCCAGGTGACGGCGACGGCGATGAACCGCTACCCGGACCCCGACGCGACGCTGCTGCGCCGGCGCCTTGCCGAGCGCTACGAGACCGAGCCGAGCCGGATCGCCGTCGCCAACGGCTCCTGCGAGATCCTCCTCGCCGCAGCCGAGGCGCTCTGCGAGCCGGGGGCCGAGATCGTCTACGCCTGGCCCTCCTTCTCGATGTACCCGTACCTGCCGGCGCTGACCGGCGCCCGCGAGATCCGCGTCCCGCTCGCCGACGGCGACGTCCACGACCTCGACGCGATGGTGGCCGAGGTGACGGCGGCGACGCAGCTGCTGATCGTCTGCAACCCCAACAACCCGACCGCGACCCACATCCCCGCCGCCGAGATCGCCGCCTTCCTTGAGCGGATCCCGACCCACGTCACGGTGATCCTCGACGAGGCCTACGTCGAGTTCCAGACCCACGACGACCCCGACGCGACGCTCGACCTGCTCGCCGACTTCCCGAACCTCGTCGTCCTCCGCACCTTCAGCAAGTGCTACGGCCTCGCCGGCCTCCGCGTCGGCTACGCGATCGGCTCGCCGAAGTTCCGCGCCGCGGTCGACGCGGTCCGCCAGCCGTTCAGCGTCAACGCCCTCGCCCAGGCGGCCGGGGCGGAGGCGATCCTCCACCAGGACGACGTCCGGCGCCGGGTCGAGAGCACGATCGCTGCCCGGCTCACCGTCGAGGAGGGACTGCGCGGCCTCGGCCTCGCGACCTCCGAGACGCACGCCAACTTCTCCTGGGTCGACCTCGGCGATGCCGACGAAGCGGCGATCCTCGCCGGCCTCGGCGAGCGCGACATCGCCGTCCGCCCCGGCAAGGCCCTCGGCGACCCCGGCCACATCCGCGTCAGCTACGGCACCGCCGAGGAGAACGAACGCTTCCTGCGTGGCCTGTCGGAATTACTTGACTAAAGCCCCGCTCGTGATACAAAGTCCGGGTGAGGTTGGACCAGGCCACATCCGCGACCGGCACCGCTTCGTACGACGCTGCCGTCGCGTGCGGCTACCTCACCTATTGGCGATTTAGCTAGGCGTTCGGCCCGGCGCCTGCGCGCCGCGCGAAGACAAAGTTCTTCCGGTCGGGCGCCAGGGCACCAGCTCGCGTTGCGCGCGCGCCGACCCAACCCGGCAGCCGGCAACCAGAAAGTACGATTTCCTCGGTTTGGAGAAAGGCATAGGCAAAATGTTCATCGGCATGGAGGGGGCGAAACGAGACGGCGTCCGCGATCAGCGGATCGCGAAAATCGTCGAGCTTGCGCCGCCGGAACGGCTGCTCGCGGAGCTGCCGCTCGGCGAGGAGCGGGCGAAAGCGGTGGTGCGCGGGCGCGAAGAAGTGCGCGACGTCCTGCAGGGGAAGGACCCGCGCCTGATGGTCGTCGTCGGGCCCTGCAGCGTCCACGACCCGAAAGCGGCGATGGAGTACGCGACGAAGCTGAGCGCGACGGCGCGGAACCTGCGCGAGGAGCTGCTGGTCGTGATGCGCGTCTACTTCGAGAAGCCGAGGACGACGACCGGCTGGAAGGGGCTGATCAACGATCCGCACCTGGACGAAAGCGGCGACGTCAACGCCGGCCTGCGGATCGCCCGCAAGCTGCTGTTGGAGGTGCTCGACACCGGGCTGCCGATCGGCTGCGAGTTCCTCGACCCGATCACGCCGCAGTACATCGCCGACTGCGTCGCCTGGGGGGCGATCGGGGCGCGCACCTCGGAGAGCCAGACGCACCGCCAGCTCGCCTCCGGCCTCTCGATGCCGATCGGGTTCAAGAACCGCACCGACGGCAACATCCAGATCGCCGTCGACGCGGTGCGGGCCGCGGCCGCTTCGCACGCCTTCGCCGGGATCGACGACGCCGGCGCGCCGGCGATCCTCCACACGACCGGCAACCCCGACTGCCACCTGATCCTCCGCGGCGGCCACGGCGAGCCCAACTACTACCCGCCCGAGGTCGAAGACGCGCTCGTCACCCTCGGCGTCGCCGGGCTGCCCGAGCGCCTGGTGATCGACGCCTCCCACGACAACAGCGGCAAGGATCCGGAGAAGCAGTTCTTCGCGGCCGGCGACATTGCCGACCAGGTCGCCGACGGCAACAAGGCGATCGTCGGGGTGATGCTGGAGTCGTTCCTGGTCGAAGGGCGCCAGAACCTGGTCCCGGGTGAGGAGCTGACCTACGGGCAGTCGATCACCGACGCCTGCATCAGCTGGGAGGACACGGTCTCGGCGCTCGACCGGTTCGCCTCGGCCGTGGAGGCGCGCCGCGGTTCATGAGGCGCCTCGCCCGCCGATGAGAATCGCTGTCCTCGGGGTGGGCCTGATCGGAGGCTCGATCGGGCTTGCCGCGCGACGGCGGCTCGAGGCCGAGGTGGTCGGCTGCGGGCGCAACCCCGAGCGGCTGCAGCGGGCGGTCGAGCTGGGGGCGATCGACCGCGCCGCCCGCTCGCTGGAGGAGGCCTGCGCCGAGGCCGACCTCGTCTTCTGTTGCGCGCCGGTGGCGACGCTGCCCGCGCAGGCGCGCGAAGCGCTGGCGGCCGCCGGCCCCGAGGCCGTTGTCACCGACGTCGGCTCGACCAAGGGGGAGCTGGTCGAGGCGCTCGGCGGCGACGAGCGCTTCATCGGCGGCCACCCGCTGGCCGGCGCCGAGACCGCCGGGGTCGAGAACGCCCGCGCCGACCTCTTCGAGGGGGCGCGCTGGTACCTGACCCCGACAGAGCGTTCGAGCGGCCTGCTCTACGACCGCCTGCAGCGGGTGCTGACCGGCCTGGGAGCGCGCCCACAGGCGATCGATCCCGCCGGCCACGACCAGCTGATGGCGACGGTCAGCCACCTGCCGCACGTCCTCGCCAACGTCCTCGCGGCCGAGGCGGCGCACTCGCTGACCGCGGACTCCGAGCGGCTGCCCGACGTCGGGCCGAGCTTCCGCGATGCCACCCGCGTCGCCGGCTCCAACCCGGCGATCTGGGCCGACATCTTCGCCAGCAACCGCGACGCCGTCGCCGATTCGGTCGACGCCGTCGCCGAGCGGCTGCGCGAGGCGGCGGAGTTGATTCGCAACGGCGATCGCGAGGCGCTGGCGGCCTGGCACGGCGCCGCCGGGGAGGATCGCCGTCGCCTGCTCGAAGCCAAGTCGGAGGCGGGGCCGCTGCGAGAGCTCCGCATCGTCGTCTCCAACAAGCCGGGGACGATCGCCGAGCTGGCGCTGGCGCTCGCTGAGGCCGGGGTCAACATCGAGGACATGGCGCTGCACCCGGCGCCGGACATGACCTCCGGCGCAGTCTCGCTCTGGGTCGGCGGCGACGAACAAGCGCGCAAGGCGGAGAGCCTGGTCCGCGAGCTCGGCCACACCGTCAGCGTCGTCGACGCCGACGAGTCGTAGTTGCCTGGCACTCCTAATAGGGTCGCCCGATGAGTCCCACCCGCTTCGCGCCCTCCGGACCCCTGCGCGGGAGCCTGCGGCCACCCTCGGACAAGTCGATCTCCCACCGCGCGGCGCTGATCGCGGCGATGGGGGATCGGGAGACGGTGGTCGAGGGCTACCTCGACGCCGCCGACACGCGGTCGACGCTCGAGGCGGTCAGGGCTCTGGGCGCGGCGGTGGACGAGGAAAGGCTGGGTGAGGGGGAGGGGATCGCAGGCGCACGTGGCCTCCAGCTGCGAATCAAGGGCATCGGACTGCGGAATCCGAGGCCGGCAAATATCGACGTCGGCAACGCTGGAACCCTCCTGCGGTTGCTGCCGGGGTGGCTTGCGGGGCAGGATGGAGGCGAGTGGACCCTGAACGGCGACGAGTCGATCCGCCGCCGCCCGGTCGACCGGATCGCGAATCCGCTGCGTGAGATGGGCGCGGACCTCTCAGCCCGTGAAGACCGGCTGCCACCGCTCGAGGTTCGCGGCGCGCCACTGCACGGCATCACCTACGAGATGCCGATTGCCAGCGCGCAGGTGAAGTCGTGTCTACTCTTTGCCGGTCTGCTCGCGGAGGGCGAGACGCGGGTGGTCGAGCCGGCAGCGAGCCGTAACCACACCGAGGTGATGCTCGAAGCCGCCGGTGCTCCGCTGACGAGCGACCAGAACGTGATCGCGATTCGCCCTGCCGAGCACCTCGAACCTGTCGACCTCCTCGTCCCCGCCGACATCTCCTCGGCCGCCTTCTTCCTCACTGCTGCAGTTCTCGTACCTGGAAGCGGGGTGGAGCTGGAATGGGTCGGCGTCAACCCCACCCGTACCGGGCTCCTGACCATCCTCGGGCGGATGGGGGCCGAAGTCGAATTCGACAAGGAGGCCGAAAGCGGCGGCGAGCGCGTGGCCACCCTTCGCGTGGGTCACGCATCCCTCCAGGCCACCGAGGTCGGCGGCGCCGAGATCCCGCTGGCGATCGACGAGCTGCCGCTGGTCGCCCTTGCCGCCTGCTTCGCCGAGGGCACCACCACCATCCGCGACGCCGAGGAGCTGCGGCGCAAGGAGTCCGACCGGATCGAGACGGTGACGGCGGCGCTGCGGGCGCTCGGCGGGCATGTGGAGCCGACCGCGGACGGGATGGTGATCGAGGGCACCGGCGGCCTCCGCGGCGGCTCGATCGACTCCCACGGCGACCATCGGATCGCGATGCTCGGCGCCGTCGCCGGCCTCACCTCGCGCGAGGGCGTCGAGGTTCATGGGATGGAGGCCGCGGCCGTCAGCTACCCCGGCTTCCTCGATGATCTCGGCTCGTTGATAATCCCGTGCTCCGGCGTCTCTGATTAAAAGGGAGGGCTATGGCGGTTCTGGGTAGACAGGAGATCCTCGACAGGATCCGGGACAAAGATTCCTCGGGGGGCAAGAACGGGATCTTCTTTCCCGGCACCTGGGAGGAAAAGAGGCTGCGGGGCGCCGCATACGATCTGCGGGTCTCCGGGACCTACCTGATCATGCCGGACGGCACCCGCTACTGGCCCGACTCCCCTGGGGCAAAAGAGCACCCCGGCGCCTTCAAGCTGTATCCCCGCGAGGTCGCCTTCGTCTCCACTGCCGAGTGCTTCTCGATGCCGCACGACCTCGCCGGCAATATCGCGCTGCGATTCCGACGCGCCCTGGAAGGCATCCTGATCATGGGAGGGATGCTGATCGACCCCTGTTACGAGGGCCGGCTTCACTTCCAGCTGGTGAACATCGGCGAGGAACCGATCAACATCGCGCCGGGCAAAACCAGCCTCGCCGCGGTTCAGTTCCTGCCGATCGTCGGTGCGACCGAGGCGTTGGAGCGGGTTCCGGATTCGCAGGACCTCCTCGACGAGCTCTTCTACGAGGGGGCCAAGAAGCCGTTACCGCAGCTCGCGTTCTTCACCAACGTGCGCCGGCTCGAGAGCGATCAGGAGAGGCTGGAATCTCGTCTCAGCGCGGTCAAGCGCGACGTCGACGACCAGCGGATCGAGCTCGACTCGACCAAACGGTCAACGGATCAGCTCCTCGTCTTCGGGGTGTTCCTGGTCTCGATCACGCTCTTCGCGGTGGCCATCGGGGTCATCGTCGATGCCTTGACCGGAGAGTCGGTGAAGAACGCCACCAAGGTCATCGGGGGAGCGGACTTGACCCCCGCCGGACTCGCGGTGGCGGCGGGATTCCTGCTCGTGGTCGGATTCGTCTGCTACCTGATGACGCGACCGGTCGCCGAAATCGTTTCCAGCCGGAAGGCGACGATCGACCTCTCAGAGGAAATCGAGGCGGGCGAGGATCGCCCGGGCTAGATCCTCCGGACTGCTCACCCCATCTTCGAGTTTCATCGTCTCCGGGGGGAGGGTCGCCGCTTCGTGCAGGTCCAGCGTCCTCGCGACGACGCCAGGATCGAGGCGCCCGGTGGTGCCGGCTCTCTCGCGCACCGTCTCGCGTCCGGGCATCAGCTGCACGACCTGCGAGGGCCGGGAGAGGCGGTCGGCCAGATGGAGAAGCGCTTCGAGCTGATCCAGGTGCAGCTCCGGTTCGCCGGCATCGGGAACGAAGGTGAAGGTGCTCTCGAGGATCACCGACCATCCGCGGCGAAGCAGTAGCTCAACCTGGGGGCGAAGGAGTTCATACGCGAGCGGGATCTCCCGCCACGGGTTCCCCGGTGGGCGGACCAGGGTCTCGTCGATCACCTTGTCGACTCCGACCAGCGCCACGGAAGGTGGGGCCAGGTCGAGGAGCGCGCGGGCGACGCTCGTCTTGCCGGTGTGCGAGGCTCCCGTTAGGACCAGCAGGCCCGATCGGGTGTCTGCGCCGCCACTCGGCTCCCCTTCCTCCTTCATCGAGCATGAACCTAGCGAGAGACCAGGTCACGCGCCCGGAACTGAATCTGCGGGGCCTGTTGATTCGGCTTGCGGCGGCCGAACTCGAGTTCGTCGTCATCGGCTCGAGCGCTCTGGCGATCCATGGCTGGGAGGTCTCTCCGACCGACCTCGATCTGCTGATGAGGCCGGAGGACGTGGACCGGCTGCTTGCGGCGCTGGACCTCGGGCCATCCCAGGGCAGATGGGTAACCGACGGGGCGGCGCGGCGGTTCGAGTCCTTGACTCCGGACGGGGCCGTCGACGTCTACGTCGAAGTCTCCGGCTCCCTCACCTTCGACGAGGTCTACCCGGAGGCGCCTCTGGTCTCCCTTGGGGAGGGCGACCTCCGCGTCAGGGCGGGCACCCCTGCGCATGTTCGCGATATGAGGGCAGCGGGAGGACGGAACACCCTTCCGGACAAGGCGATAGCGCCGGCGTCTAGAGAGGGTGTGCCCAGGGTCATCGCGATCGACGGTCCCGCCGGAGCGGGCAAGTCGACGGTGACGCGAGCGGTGGCGAAGGAGATCGGGTTCACCTACCTGGACACCGGGGCGATGTACCGCTGCGTTGCCCTGGCCGTCTTCGAGCAGAAGGCGGATACGGACGATCCGAAGAGGATCGGGAAGATCGCCGACGACATCGACATCTGCTTCGAGGGGGACCGTGTACTTCTCAACGGCGAGGACGTGACCGCCGCCATCCGCACGCCGGCTGTCACGGAAGCCACCTCCCACATCGCCGCCTATCCCGAGGTGCGCGAAGCGATGCAGCGACAGCAGCAGCAGCTCTTCTCGGAGGGGCCCTACGTCGCCGAGGGGCGCGACATCACGACCGTGGTGGCTCCCGACGCCCCGTTGAAGATCTACCTGACCGCCTCGTTGGAGGAGCGGGCTCGGCGCCGCGCCGCCGAGGGCGGGGAGTCGCACGAGGAAGTGATGCGGTCGTTGCGCGAACGTGACCATCTCGACTCCGCGCGGGAGCTGAGCGCTCTGAAGGTTGCCGAGGATGCCGTGGTGGTCGACACCACCGGTCATTCGGTGGAGGAAGTCGTCGATCAGATCGCCGCGCTGGCGCGGCAGCGCGGCCTCGTGTAGGCCGATGTCAGCCCCGACCGTCGCCGTCGTCGGCTTCCCCAACGTCGGCAAGAGCACCCTGGTCAATCGCCTCGTCGGCGGCAGGGAGGCGGTTACCTCGCCCGAGCCCGGCGTCACCCGCGATCGCAAGCGGCTGGCGACCGAATGGAACGGCGTCGCCTTCGAGCTGGTCGACACCGGCGGCATCGACCTCGGCGACGAGGCCGAGCTGGCGCGAGACATCCAGGCGCAGGCGCGGCTGGCGATCGCCGAAGCCGACGCGATCCTGCTCGTCGTCGACGGCCGCGCCGGCCTCCGCGCCGGCGACGCCGACCTGGCGAAGACGCTGCGCGGCGGCGACGTCCCCGTCCTCGTTGTCGTCAACAAGGCCGATCGCGCCAACGACTATGGGATCGCCGCCGAATTCCACGCTCTCGGCCTCGGCGACCCCCTGCCCGTCTCCGCCACCCACGGCCTCGGCATCGGCGACCTGCTGGACGCGATCGTCGTCGCCCTCGGCGAGCGCGACCCGCACGGGGACGAGGACGAGGCGACCCGCGTCGCCGTCGTCGGCCGCCCCAACGTCGGCAAGTCCTCGCTCGTCAACGCCTTCCTCGGCTCCGACCGGGTGATCGTCTCCGACATCGCCGGCACCACCCGCGACGCGATCGACACCCGCCTCGAGGTCGACGGCCGGCCCGTCGTCCTCGTCGACACCGCCGGGCTGCGGCGGCGCTCCAAGGTCGCCGGGACCGTCGACTACTACGCGCAGCTGCGCTCGGAACGGGCGGTCGACCGCGCCGACGTCGCGATCGTCGTCTGCGACGCCGGCGAGGGGGTCACCGCCGAGGACCTGCGGGTCTCCGAGATGGCGATGAAAGCCGGTTGCGCCAGCCTCCTGGTCCTGAACAAGTGGGACGTCACCGAGACCGACATCGACGACGCCCGCGCCCGGGTCGAACGCAAACTGCGGCTGCGCCCGGCGGTGATCACGGTCTCGGCCAAACGCGGCCGCAACGTCGGCGCCCTGCTGCCGAAGGCGCTGCGGCTGGCCGACAAGGCGGCCGAGCGGGTGCCGACGCCGGAGCTGAACCGCTTCCTCGCCGACGTCGTCGCCAAGAACCCGCCGCCGTCCCGCCGCGGCAAGCGCCTGCGGCTCTACTACGCGGCGCAGGTGGGCGAGAGCCCGCCGCGGGTCGCGATCCAGGTCAACGACCGCCGGCTGATCACCCGGGATTGGGCCTACTACCTGGAGAACCGGATGCGCGAGACCTACGAGCTCGAGGGCGTGCCGCTGATCGTCGACTTCGTCCCTGCGTCGGGCCGCAGGCGCTACGGCGACTGACCGCAGCCCAGCCACTCGACATTCCTTTACTCTTCCGCCATGTCTTCTTCCAAGCCGCTCGCCGAGGGCGAGTACCTCTTCACGTCGGAGTCGGTCACCGAGGGTCACCCGGACAAGGTCGCCGACGCAATCTCCGACGGCGTCCTCGACGCGATCATGGGCGAGGACCCGGGCGGCCGCGTCGCCTGCGAGACCCTCGTCAACACCGGCATGGCCGTGGTCTCGGGTGAGATCTCCACCGACGTCCACCTCAACATTCCCGAGATCGTCCGCGAGACGGTGCGGGGGATCGGCTACGACCACGGCGACTACGGCTACCACTGCGACCACATCTCGGTCCTGACTTCGATCGACGAGCAGTCGCCCGATATCGCCCAGGGCGTCGACAGGGCCTACGAGACCAAAGTCGACCCCTCCGACGACGACGAGCTCGACGTCGCCGGAGCCGGCGATCAGGGAATGATGTTCGGCTACGCCTCCGACGAGACCGAGGCGCTGATGCCGATGCCGATCCACCTTGCGCATCGCTTCGCCGAACGCCTGGCGGCAGTGCGGAAGGACGGCTCGATGGGCTACCTCGGCCCCGACGGCAAGACCCAGGTGACCGTCCGCTACGCCGACGGCCGGCCGGTTGCGGTCGAAAAGCTTCTGATCTCCACCCAGCACGACGAGGGGATCGACTCGCAGAGCCAGATCAAGCCGGAGCTGTGGGAGAACGTCATCCTCCCGGTGCTGAACGCCGAGGTCCCGGGTCGCTTCGACGAGGCCGAGCTGCAGGGCGAGTTCCTCGTCAACCCGACCGGCAAGTTCGTGATCGGCGGCCCGGTCGGCGACGCCGGCCTCACCGGCCGCAAGATCATCGTCGACACCTACGGCGGCATGGCCCGCCACGGCGGCGGCGCCTTCTCGGGCAAGGACCCGTCCAAGGTCGACCGCTCGGCCGCCTATGCCGCCCGCTACGTGGCGAAGAACGTCGTCGCCGCCGGCCTCGCGCAGCGCTGCGAGGTCCAGGTCGCCTACGCGATCGGCGTCGCCCACCCGGTCAGCCTGATGGTCGAGACCTTCGGTACCGGCAAGCTCCCCGATGCCCAGATCTCCCGCCTCGTCGAGGCCGAGTTCGACATGCGCCCCGGCGCCTTCCGCGAGTACCTCGACCTCCACCGCCCGATCTTCCAGAAGACCGCCGCCTACGGCCACTTCGGCCGCAGCGACGAGGACTTCACCTGGGAGCAGACGGACCGCGCCGACGCGCTGCGCGAGGCCGCAGGCGCAGAGACCGCCGCCGCCTGAGCGCAATTTCCGGCCTCAGCACGTGAGCCGAGCCCCGAAAGGGGGGCGAACCAAGGTCGTTTCCACCCTTTGAGCCCCTATGAGGGCCGAAAGTCTGGAAACGACCAGCCGGGAGGCTTGGAGGTTGGCGCGCCGGCAACACGGGGTGGTCGCCCGCAGGCAACTTCTGGCGCTCGGTTTCACCTCGAAGGCCATCCGGCACCGGCTTGCGGTCGGGCGACTCCATCCGGTCTGGACCGGCGTCTATGCCGTCGGGCGTCCGCAGATCAACCGCGAGGGGCACTGGATGGCGGCCGTGCTCGCCTGCGGGCCCGAAGCGATGCTCAGTCATCGCAGCGCTGCTGCGCTCTGGGGCTTCGGCGAGGAGACGCCGGGGGTCTTCGACATCAGCGTCGCCCGGCACTCTTCCGTCAGGCGGCCGGGAATCCGCTTCCACAACCGCGCCGGCCTCTGGAACCGCGACATGACTAGCCGCCTGGGCATCCCGGTCACCAGCCCGGTGAAGACCTTCCTCGACCTGGCGACGGTATCCGGGCCGATCACGATCGAGCGGGCGATCAACGAGGCCGACAAGCTCGAGGTGATCGATGCGGACTCGTTGCGCAGGGCGCTGGAGGACCATCCCGGTCAGCCGGGAATCTGCCTCCTGCGCCACGTCCTCGACGAGCACACCTTCCGGCTCTCCGACGACGAATTGGAACGGCTCTTCCGGCCGCTCGCCACGGCGGCCGGGCTGCCGGTGCCGCTGACGAAAGTGATGGTCGACAAGTTCGAGGTCGACTTCTTCTGGCCGGAGCTCGGGCTCGTGGTGGAGACGGACGGCTGGCGTTACCACCGCACGCCTTCAGCTCAGAGCCGGGACGCGCTGCGGTTTCAGCGCCACGTCGCCTCTGGTCTTACCCCGCTGCGTTTCTCCCACTACCAGGTGAAGCACGAGCCTCGGCACGTGGTAGAGATCCTTCGAAGAACCGTCGCGCACATACGGCGCGGCCATCCTGCACTCTCACAAAGCAAGTAAGGGTGCAGGATGGCCGCGCCTCGGAGCGCGCTCCGTAAAATCGAAGAACCGAGCGGTCTATTCGAGGATCGAGCGCCTCTCCGAACTTGGGTCCCCTATGGAGGACCAAATCTCGGAGTGGCTACCGCGGTCCGGGCGGCTGGGCCTCGCCCAAGCCGTGCGTCCCGGCTGACGCTACGCCCGTCGCTTTGTCGACCGCTTCGACGACGTCGCTGGGGTTCGCGACCCCGTTGAAGACGAAGTTGTAGTCGTCGCTCGCTGCAGTGTCGAAGTCGACGTCGCCGATCTGCATCAGGCGCTGGTAGACGGACTGTTGGTAATTGACGTTCTGGACCCGCTCCAGGCGGGTCTCCTGGACCACTTTGGAGATGATCCCGCGCTTGATGTTGAGGCGGCGGTCGGTGATCGTGTAAGTCGTCGCCACCCGCTTGATGAAGCCGATCAGCACCGTCAGGGCGAGGACGACGAGGATCACCAGAAAGGCGGTTCCGCCGCCCCAGATCAGCTTTGCGATCACGCCCAGGATTACGGCGACCAGAAGGCCTTTGAGGTAGAAGCCGAGGATCGCCCGCCAGGACGGGTGTCCTTCGAAGAGGACGCGCTCTCCCGGGTGGAGGTTGACGGTCACGCGGCCAGCATATGACCTGCAACGGCGCCTCGCCACGGTTTGGCGGACGCTGCGGGAACTCTCGGCGGACCATCTTCCCCCGCCCATAACCTCGGCCGGTGACGATTCTCCGGGTCGAGCCCCTGACCACCGCCCGCGCCCTCCGCGGCCCCTTCGACTACCGCCGCCCGGAGGCGATGGCCGACGTCGACGTCGGCAGCGTCGTCCGGGTGCCGTTCGGGCGGCGGCGGCTGCTCGGCGTGGTCGTCGAGGTTGCCGAGGCCTCCGAGCTGCCGCCCGAGCGGCTCGCCGAGCCGATCGAGGCGCTGGAGGCGGGGGCGACGCCGGCGCTGGTGCGGCTCGGGCTCTGGGTCGCCCGCGAGTACTGCTCGACCCCCTCGCGCGGGCTGCAGCTGGTGCTGCCGCCGGGAACGGGAACCGGCAGCGGCGGGCGGACCGTGCGCGCGAAGACCGAGCTGCGGGCGGCGATTCTGCCCGCCGGCGAGGCCGCGCTCGACGGCGAAGAGCGACTCGGCCCGAAGCAGCGCGCCGCCCTCGAGGCGCTGCGTTCGGGCGAGATGTCGGGCGGTGAGCTGGCAACCGCGGTCGGCTCCGATCGCCAGACGCTGCGCCGGCTCGAGGAGCGCGGCCTCGTCTCCACCCGCACCGTCGCCGTCCGCCGCATCCCCGGCGAGCCGGGACTGAGCGGCGCCGTCACCCGTCCCGAGCTGCTCCCCGAGCAGGCCGGGGCGGTCGCGGCGCTGGTCGCCGCCCTCGACGGCGAAGCCGGCTCCGAGCGGCAGCTGCTCCTTCACGGCGTCACCGGCTCCGGCAAGACCGAGGTCTATCTGGCCGCGGTCGAGGCAGCGCTGGAGCGGGGCAAGGGCGCGATCGTCCTCGTCCCCGAGATCGGCCTCGCGCCGCAGGCCGTCGCTCGCTTCCGCGCCCGCCTCGGCGACCGCTTCGCGGTCCTCCACTCGGCCCTCTCGGCCGGCGAGCGCTACGACGAGTGGCGGCGGCTGCGCAGCGGCGAGGCGAGCGTCTGCGTCGGCCCCCGCTCCGCCGTCTTCGCGCCCGTCCGCGACCTCGGTCTGATCGTCGTCGACGAGGAGCACGATGCCTCCTACAAGCAGGAGGGGGACCCGACCTACGACGCCCGCGCCGTCGCTCGGAAACGCGCCGCCGACACCGGCGCCGTGCTCGTCGCCGGCACCGCGACCCCGCGCCCGGAGAGCTGGCTGGAGCTGCCGCGGCTGGAGCTGCCGCGGCGGGTCGACGGCCGGCGGATGCCGCCGGTCCACCTCGTCGACATGCGCGAGGCCGACCCGCGCTCCGGCCCCGTCCACGCCGAGACCTGGGAGGCGCTGGAGGGGGTGCGGGCGGCCGGCGCCAAGGCGATCGTGATGATCAACCGCCGCGGCTTCGCGCCCTGGCTCACCTGTCGCTCCTGCGGCCACCACTGGGACTGCCCCAACTGCGATGTCTCGCTGATCGTCCACCGCCACAGCGGCCGCCTCGTCTGTCACCACTGCGCCCACTCCGAACGGGCGCCGCGGGCCTGCCCGGAGTGCGGCTCGACCACGCTCTCGCAGGCCGGCGCCGGCACCGAGCGGATCGAGGCGCTGCTGCGCGAGCGCCTGGAGCCGATGCCGGTGATGCGCCTCGACTCCGACACCGCCGCCGAGCGGGGCGCCCACGCCCGCATCCTCGCCCGCTTCGACGAAGCACCCAGCGCCGTCCTCGTCGGCACCCAGATGGTCGCCAAGGGTCACGACTTCCCCGAGGTGACGCTGAGCGCGATCCTCGACGCCGACGCGACCCTCCGCTTCCCCGACTTCCGCGCCGAGGAGCGGACCTTCGCGATGGTCGCCCAACTGGCCGGGCGCTCCGGCCGCGGCGAGGCCGGGGGCGAGGTGATCGTGCAGACGCTGGCGCCGCACGCGGCCAGCATCGAGCACGCCGCCCGCCACGACTCCGCCGGCTTCCTCGAGCTCGAGCTGAACCGCCGCGAGATCCTCCGCTATCCCCCCTTTTCGCACCTCACCCGGATCAACTTCGCCTCCGAACACGAGGGCAGGGTCGACGAGGCGGCGGTCGCCGTCGCCGCGGACCTGCGGCGCTCGCTGCCGAAGGGGGCGGAGCTGCTGGGGCCGGCGCCGATGTTCCGGGTGCGGAACCGGCATCGACGGCGGATCTTGATCAAGGCTGAGGAGCGGGAGAGGACGGTGGCGGCTGTGCGGGAGGTGGTCGAAGGGCGGGCGGCAGATCGCTCACTGAAGGACGTCGCGATCGGCGTCGACGTCGATCCGCAGTAGCGCCGCCTCGGCCAGCCGGGCTGCGGCGGCCGGGTTGGTGGAGAGGTAGAGGTTTGGCTCTATCAGCTCTAGCTCGATCAGGGCTGGGTTGCCCGTCTGGTTGGTGACGAGGTCTACTCGGGCGTAGAGAGGTGGTTCGTCGAGATGGGTTAGGGCCTTTTCGCCGATTTGCAGGTGGGTGGGTTCAGGTGTTGCTGGTTCGACGCTGCCGCCCCAGATTGATTGGACTCGGAAATCGCCCTTGGCCGGGTGCTTGCGGACGGCGTGGGTGAAGGTTCCTTCTATGTAGATGAGGGATAGCTCTCCCTCTACTTCCAGGGACGGGAGGAAGGGTTGGGCCATTGCGTCTTGGCGGGATAGGACCGTTGCCAGCGCCTCATCTGCTTGCCCGGTGCCCGCCTGCACTCGGTGCAGATTTCTGGCGCCAAGGTCTACGACCGGCTTGATCACCGCCTCCTGCCAGCCTTCGCGGGAGAGGATCTGCTCGATGTCTGTATTCGAGCCGCGGTCGATCCAGACGGTCGGCACCGTTGGTACGCCGGCCTCGGCCAGCTCCCGCAGGTAGGTCTTCTTGCTGTTCCAGGCGATCAGCTCGGCGAGATTGTGTAGCGCCGTCGCCGCGGCTACGCGCCGCGTCCAGGCTAGGAACTGCTCGTGCTTCTCGTGGTAGTCCCAGGTCGAGCGGACTAGGCAGAGGTCGAATGCGCTCCAGTCGACGGCTTCGTCCCAGACGACGAGATCCGCTTCGCATCCCCGGTCGCGCAGCGTCTCCCGAAGTCGTTCGTCGTCGCCCTTCAGCTCTGGATAGGTGGCACAAGTGGCGATGGCGATCCGCAGTCGTCCCATGGTTTCCACGCAGGAAGTATCAGAACGGATCGTCCTTTTAGACTCAGCCCGGATGAGCGAAGAGGTGAGGACGGAGGAGCGGGAGGCGGAGGAGCGCCGGCTCGAACTGGAGATGGTGGAGCGCCGGGAAGCGGCGCTCGCCCACGTCGTCAAGTTCGGCGACCCGGTGCTGAAGAGCAAGGCCTCGCCGGTCTCCAACTTCGGACCGGAGCTGCGCGCCGAGGTCGAGCGGATGGTCGCGATCATGCGGGACGGGCTCGGAATCGGCCTCGCGGCCACCCAGCTCGGCGCTCTGCGGCGTCTGCTCGTCTTCCAGGCCGGGCCGGAAAGCGAGCCGACCGCCCTCGTCAACCCCGAGGTCGAGTGGCTCTCCGACGAGTACGCCGTCGCCGAGGAGGGCTGCCTCAGCCTGCCGCGGGTGACGATGGACGTCGAGCGGCCGCTCTACGCGCGCTTCAGCGGCCGCGACGTCGAGGGGGAGCCGATCGTGCTCGAGGCCGCCGGGCTCGAGGCGCGGGTCCTCCAGCACGAGATCGACCACCTCGACGGGGTCCTGATCCTCGACCGCACCCCCCGCGAACAGCGCAAGGCGGCGCTGCGGGCGCTGCGCGAAGGCAGCAGCTACAGCCCCTCCTCGGAGGAAGAGATCGTCGACGAGGACGAGCTGCGCGAGCCGCCCGCCGAAGCGTGAGGACCGCCTACCTCGGCACCTCGGACTTCGCCGCCACGGTGCTGCGGCGGCTGGCAGCCTCGTCGCACCGGCCAGCGCTCGTCGTCACCCCACCCGATCGCCGCCAGGGGCGCGGCCGCAAGGTGAAGCCGCCGCCGGCCGCGATCGCCGCGCGGGAGCTGGGGCTGGAGCTGCTGCAGGCCGAGAACGTCAACCAGGAGGAGGCGCTGGAGCGGATCCGCGTCGCCCGGCCCGAGGCGGTCGTCGTCTGCGCTTTCGGGCAGCTGATCCGCGAGCCGCTGCTCTCTGAATACCTGATGCTGAACGTGCATCCCTCGCTGCTGCCGCGCTGGCGCGGGGCGGCGCCGATCGAGCGGGCGATCATGGCCCGCGACGAGAAGACGGGGGTCAGCGTGATGCGGTTGACCGAGGGACTCGACTCGGGGCCGGTTGCGCGCAGCTTCGAGCTGCCCCTGAACCCCGATGAGGACTTCGAGCAGCTTTCAGACCGGCTGGCCGATGTCGGCGCCGAGCTGCTGCTGGGCGCCCTCGATGAAGCCGAAGAAGAACAGCTCGAATTCTCCGAGCAGGACGAGGACGGCGTCACCTACGCGGAGAAGATCGAGCCGGCGGAGCGCCGCCTCGACCCCGAGCGCCCGGCCATCGAGCTTGCAGCGAAGGTGCGGGCCCTGACCCCGCACGTCGGCGCCTTCCTCGAGCTCGCCGAAGGGGAACGGCTCGGCGTCCGCCGCGCCCACGCGGTCGCCGACGCAGTCGAGCGCGGGAAGCTCGAGGAGCGCGAGGGTGCGCTTCTGCTCGGGACCGCGGACGGCGCCCTGCGGCTCGATGTCGTCCAGCCTCCCGGCGGCAAACCGATGGCGGCCGCCGACTACCTCCGCGGCCACTCGCTGCCCGGCGGATGAGCAACGCCTCCAGCCGGGTCTCCCCGGCCCGCGCCCTCGCCTTCGCGACGATCCGGGCGACCTTCGAGGACGACGCCTTCACCGAGCGCGTCTTCCGCGCCGAGGCCGACCGGCTCGGCCTTGCAGGCCGCGACCGCGCCCAGGCGCAGCACCTCGCCTACGGCGCCGTCCAGCGGCGCGGCACCAGCGACGTCGCGATCGAACGGCTGGCGAAACGCTCGACCAGGCTGCTCGATCCGCCGGTGCTGGCGGCGCTGCGGCTCGGCCTCTACGAGCTGCTCTTCGCCGACGCCACCCCCGACCACGCCGCCGTCGACCAGGCGGTCGAGCTGACCAAGGCGGCCGGCGCCGCCCACGCCTCTGGCCTCGTCAACGCCGTCCTGCGGCGGGCGATCCGCGAGCGGCGGGAGCTGGTCTCCCAGCTGCTGGAGAACGACGCCGACCCGGCCGCCGCCGCGGTTGCCGACTCGGTGCCGAACTGGCTCGCCGAGATGTGGTGGCAGGAGCTCGGCGCCGAGGCGGCCCGCACGGCTCTCGCCGCCTGCAATCGCCCGGCCGAGGTTGCGATGCGCGTCAACCGCCTCCGCAGCGACCGGGAGGAGATGCTGGCGCGGCTGCGCGAGGCCGGGGTGGAAGCGCACGCGCCGGAGGCCGCTTGGCCGCTCGCTGCCGTGGAGTCGATCGTGATCGCCGGCCGCACCGGCGAGACGGTCCCGGCCGCGGTCGCCGCCGGCGAACTGACTCCGCAGAGTCGCGGCTCCGCCGCCGTCGTCGAGATCTTGGGCCCGCAGCCCGAGGAGCACGTCCTCGATCTCTGCGCCGGCCCCGGGATCAAGACCGGCCAGATTGCGGAGCGGATGGGCGACCGCGGCGTCGTCATCTCAGTCGAGCTCGATCCGAAGCGGGCCGGCGAAGTCGCCGAGCAGGCGACCCGCCTCGGCCTCCGCGGCGTCACCGTGATCGAGGTCGACGCTCGCGAGGCCCAGGTCGGCCAGGACTTCGACCGCGTCCTCCTCGACGCCCCCTGCTCGGACCTCGGCGCTCTCGCCTCGCGCCCCGACGCGCGCTGGCGCAAGTCGCCGAAGACGATCGGGCGGCTGACCGAGATCCAGGACGGCCTGCTGCGCGCCGCCGCCACGGCGCTGCGCCCCGGAGGCGTCCTCGTCTACTCGACCTGCACGATCTCCCGTCGCGAGAACGAGGACCGCGTCGCCGCCCTGCTCCGCGCCTCCGAGCTGGGCGAGGTGCCGCCGCTCGAGATCGACGACCTCGGCGTGGAGATGCCCGCACTGGCTGCCCCGGCCGAACGGCGCTGCCTGCAGTTGCGCCCCGACCGCGACCTCACCACCGGTTTCTTCATTGCCCGCCTGACCAGAACGGAATAGCGAAACTCTCGCCGATAGCGGCGGTTTCACTGAGCCTGCCCGCTACCAGGCATGATTACCCGATGAGCGATCCCCACCAGTCAACGCAGGAGGACTCGAATCCTCTTGGCCGCGCCCCATGCCCGAACTGCGGCGAGCCCTGGCTGCGCCCGACCCAGCTGCCGGGCCGCCTGCGCTGTGTCAACTGCCTCAGCCGCTTCGAACTCGTCTCCCAGTGCCCCAACTGCGGCGAGCACCAGACGATCGCCCGGATGACGAACACCGCCGACATGGAATGCCAGTCGTGCGGAAGCAGCATGCTGCGTGAGGCATAAGTCCGGGCGGGCCTGGCAAGGACGCAGGGAGCGTGGCGTGCTCTGCACGCGAGCGACTGAGGACGCCGCCAGGCGCGCCCGGGTAGGCTGCGGCCCGTGGGCGAGCGGATGAAAGAGCTTCTCGGCGAGAAACGGGTCGCCCCGTCGATCCTCTCCGCCGACATGGGGCGGCTGGGGGCGCAGGTCGAAGAGGTGATGGACGCCGGCGCCCGGGTGATCCACTTCGACGTCATGGACGGTCATTTCGTCCCGCCGATCACGATCGGGCCGCTGGTCCTCGGCGGCATCGCCGACCAGGTCCACGACGCCGGCGGCGTCGTCGACGTGCACCTGATGATCGAGGCTCCCGAGCGCCAGATCGCCGACTTCGCCGAGGCCGGGGCCGACTCGATCACCTTCCACGAGGAGGCGACCCCGCACGCCCACCGCACCCTTGCCGCGGTCCGCGAGCTCGGCTGTCTGGCCGGGATCGCGATCAACCCGGGAACCCCGGTTGAGGCGGTGGCGGAGCTGCGCGGGCTCGCCGACATTTTCCTCTGCATGAGCGTCAACCCCGGCTGGGGCGGGCAGTCGTTCATCAAGACCTCGCCCGAGAAGGTCGAGCGGCTGCTGCCGCTGGCCGGCGGCGCCGCGATCGAGGTCGACGGCGGCGTCGACAAGGACACCGCCGGGCCGCTCGCTGCCGCCGGCGCCAATCTCTTCGTCGCCGGCTCAGCCGTTTTCGGGGCTGCCGAGCCCGCTGCCGCTTACGCCGAGATCGTCGACGCGGCCGGGGCCGTCTGATCGCCCGCGGGCGATCAGGGCGCCCGTCACCTCCTGCCACCAGGCGCGCTCGGTGCTGTTGACGTCGGGCCGCGCGGCGCGTCCCTCGCACCAGCCCGCCAGCGCCCTGCGGCCGCCGATGGCCACCAGACCTGCGTTCATCACGGCGTAGCGACCGTCGGCGAGAGCGACCAGGTAGGCGCCGCGTTCGCTGCGATCGCGGAGGACGCGGACGATCGGGATGCCGTCGATCTCCTCGCCCAGCTCCCCATCGCCCTTGGCTGGGCGGACGGTGAAGACCTGGGAGGCGCCGCGGCGGGGGAGCGGGGGCGGTGCCGGTTTGCCGATCGGGCCGTCCCTCCAGATCTTCGTCAGCGCCTCGACCTCGTCGCGCAGCTCGCTGCGGACGAGGACGTGGATCTCGTCGCCCTCCTGCAGCTCGGTCGAGCCGCGGGGCGGGATCGCGTCGCCGTCGCGGACGATCACGTTAACCAGTGCCTCGCGCGGCAGCTCGAGGTCTCGCACGGGGTGACCCGCCGCCGCCGCTCCCTCGGGCAGCCGGTAAGCGACGACGTCGCCGCCCATGCGGCGGATCCGGCCTGACTCCAGCAGCCGTCGCGGCAGCGCCGGCTCGTCGGTGGTCAGCCCGAGGCGCGTCGCCAGCGGCTCGAAGCTCGCCCCCTGGACCAGGGTCGAGGTGACGACGACGAAGAAGACGATCGCGAACTCTTCCTGGCCGCCGGCGATCCCGGCGACGACCGGGAAGGTGGCGAGCCAGATCGGGGTGGCGCCGCGCAGCCCGGCCCAGCCCAGCATCAGCCGCTCGCGCGCGTTCAGCGGGGCCAGCGCCGTGGCGGCGAAGGTCGCCAGCGGACGCGCGACCAGGATCAGGACAGCCGAGAGCGCCAGCCCCTTCAGGGCGACGTCGTCGAGCCGGCTCGGGAAGACGAGCAGGCCGAGGAGGATGAAGAGAGCCAGCTGCGCGACCCAGCCGAGTCCCTCGTGAAAGGCGACGACGGTGCGGCGGGCGGGGATGTTGGCGCTACCCAGGGCCAGTGCGGTCAGGTAGGTGGCGAGCAGGCCGGACCCGCCGGCGATCTCGGCGAGGCCGTAGGAGAGGGCGGCGATCGCGATCGTCGCCACCGGGTAGATCCCGTCGGTCGGCAGCCGCACCCGGTCCAGCGCCGCCACCGCGAGGCGCCCGATCAGGTAGCCGACGGCGATCCCGACCGCCAGTTTCAGCGCCAGCAGACCCGCCATGTCGGCCGGTCCGTAGCCCGGCTCCTGGATCCATTCGATGAACCCGATGACCAGCAGCAGCGCCACCGGGTCATTCATCCCGGACTCGCCCTCGAGCGAGCGGGCCAGCCGCTTCTCCAGGGTCGAGCGGCGCAGGACGGCGAAGATCGCGGCGGAATCGGTGGCGGCGATCGCGGCGCCGACGATCATCCCTTCCAAGGTGCTGAGGCCGAAGATCAGCTTCGCGGCGAAGCCAGCCACCGCGGCCGTGAGGACGGTGCCGACCGTCGCCAGCGAGGCCGCCGTCCCCAGGACCGGCCGGATCTCCGACCAGCCGGACGTGAGGCCGCCCTCGAAGAGGATCAGGATCAGCGCGATCGTCCCCAGCGTCCGTGCCAGCTCGACGTTGGAGAACTCGATGCCGCCGATCCCCTCCGAGCCGGCGAGCATCCCGAGGGCGAGGAAGAGGAGCAGGCCGGGGACCCGGACCCGGTCGGCGAGCAGCGCCCCGAGGATCCCGGCGCCCAGGAGGGCCCCGGCGACCAGGATCAGCTCGGCGTCATGGTGCCCCATCGGGGGACCCTAGCTACGTGTTCTCGTCGATCGAGGCGAGGCGCAGCTCGAGTTCCTCGGTCGAGCCCTCGCGCGGGATGTCCTCGACTCGTCCGTGCGGGTGGCGGTAGACGAGGTAGAGGAGGGAGAAGAGGACGCCGGCGGTGAGCGCGAAGCCGATCTCGACCCGGCGGTACTCGTTGCTGACGATCGGGAGGAAGTTCCAGAGGATGAAGAAGGCGGCGCAGGAGATCCAGCGGACGGCCGCCCGCCGCACCTGCCCCTGGGCGAGGCAGGCCTGGTTGACGGTCACCGAGCCGAGGTAGAGGCCCATCCCCAGCGTCACCAACAGCAGCCCCACCCGGTCGTAGGTGAACTTGTTGCTGAAGGCGATCTGCATCAGCTTCGGGCCGGCGGCGAGGACGACGAGGGCGGTGAAGGCGGTGAAGCCGCTGACGCCGAGGAGGACGCCACGGACCGAGCGGTGGAATTCGCGCTCGCTGTCGGGCGCGGTCGAGGTGTGGAGGCTGGTCAGGTGGGGGAGGATGCTGGTCGAGACCGCCTGGAAGAGCTGTAGCGGCGCCCGCGCCAGCATCAGGACGTTGAAGATGAAGCCGGCGGCAGCGGCGCCCTGGAGTCCGCGGGTGATCAGCGGCCCGGCGTTGAGGAAGGCCTGTTCGCTGAACATGATCACCAACACCGCCGCGGCGAAGCCAGAGCCCTCGCGCATCGTCATTTCCGATCCTGCCGCCGCGTCCTCCGCTTCGCGTCCGGGCGCGGCGGTGGGGGGCTGCTGCGGTTGCTCGACCCCCTGCTTTTTCGCCCGCCGCATGAAGGCGAACGGGACCACCAGCAGGCTCAGGCTCGGCGCCGCGACGATTCCGACCGCGACCCAGGACTGGCCGCTCAGCAGCCCGACCGCGACCAGGACCGCGAAGAGGGTGCGGAAGCAGGACTCGGAGAGGATCAAGGCCGTGAAGAGGCCGAAGGTGCGCTGGCCGGCGAGGAAGCCGCGGGCGAAGTAGCTGGCGGCGTAGAAGAGGACGGCGCCGAAGAAGACCCAGTAGAGGGTTTCGTTGCCTTCGAGGAGGTCGTTCTGGATCGGGCCGCGGAGGACGAGGGCGACGACGGCGAAGAAGAGCGCCAGCCCGATCTGGATCGTCGAGGCGACGCGCAGCTCCTGCCGCAGCGGTTCGCCTTTCGCCAGCCGCTCGGAGACGTGGCGGCTGAGCAGCTGTTCGACCGGCCGGTAGAGGGTCGAGATGGTGATGAAGACGGCCGACCAGAGGACCGTGATCTGGCCGTAGTCGGGTTTCGAGAGCGTATGCGAGGCGATCAGGAAGTAGGCGTAGGTGATCAGCCCGGTGAGGCCGACCCCGATCGCCAGGAAGCTCGCGGTTTTCCCGTATTCGGCGGCGTTTGCCTCCTCGCCGCCGCTGCGCCCGTTCGCGCTCACTCGCCGCTCTCGCGGCCGACCGGCGTGCCGCCGCGCTCGTAATGGGAGGGCTCGATCCCCAGCTGCAGCTCGACCCGCCGCACCCGCTCGAAGACGCGCTGCGTCATCACCCGCTGCCCGGCCAGGAGGTCGCCGATGACCCCGAGGGCGAAGAGCTGGACGGCGGCGATGAAGAGGACGGCGCCGAGGATCAGCGACTGCACGTGGCCGGTGCTGTCGCCGTTGAAGATCGCGTCGATCAGGAACGGCAGCCAGGCGCAGAGCGCGAGGAGGAGGACGACGGCGCCGGCGGTGGCGAAGGCGCGCAGCGGCTCGTAGCGGGCGTAGATGCGGAGGATCGCCGGCGCGTTGCGGCGCACGTAGGAGCCGGTCGAGGCGAAGAGGCGGGACTCGCGCGTCTGCGGGTTGGTCCCGACCTCGACCTCGTCGACGGCGACCAGCATCTTCCCGGCCTGGATCAGGCTCTCGAGCGTGTAGGTGAAGTTGTCGACGACCAGCAGCTGCAGGGCGGCCTCGCGGTTGTAGGCGCGGAAGCCCGAGGTGGCGTCGGTGACCTCGGTGCCGGAGAGGCGGCGGACGACCCAGCTGCCGAGTCGCTGCAGGCCTTTCTTCGGGCCGGAGAAGTGGTCGATCTCGGAGACGCGGCGGTCGCCGACGACCATGTCGGCCTCGCCGGCGACGATCGGCGCGACCAGCTTCGCCACGTCGGCCCCCTGGTACTGGTTGTCGGCGTCGGTGTTGACGACGATGTCGGCGCCGAGCTTCAGGCATGCATCCAAGCCGGCCTGGAAGCCGGCGGCGAGGCCCTTGTTGTTGGTCAGGCGGACGACGTGCTCGACGCCGCACTCACGCGCGACCTCGACCGTGCGGTCGGTGCTGCCGTCGTCGATCACGAGCAGCTCGACCTCGTCGATGCCGGGGACCTCGCGGGGAAGGTCGGCGATCGTCTGAGGAAGGGTCTCTTCCTCGTTCAGGCAGGGGATTTGGATGATCAGCTTCAAGGTGGCGGCTCAGCGTATCCGTCCAAGCCTCCATAGCTACGCCGCCGAGGGGGTAAACTCCTGGTTGATTGACGAGTCAATCAGTCGCATGAAAGCCGAGCTCACAGCCACCGATCAAGGCCACCTGCGGCGCGCCCTCGAGCTGGCTGAGGGTGGGCGCGGGCGCGTCAGCCCGAATCCGCTGGTCGGCGCCGTGATCGTCCGCGACGGCGATGTCGTTGGCGAGGGGTTTCATGCCGAGCTCGGCGGGCTGCACGCAGAGCGGGCGGCGTTGGCTGACTGCCGCGAGCGTGGTGAGGATCCAGCCGGGGCGACGATGTACGTGACGCTCGAGCCCTGCGCCCACCAGGGGCGGCAGCCGCCCTGCGTGGAGGCGATCCTCGAGGCGGGGATCGGCCGCGTCGTGATCGCCTCCGAGGACCCGAGCGGGAAGGCTGCCGGCCGCGGCCCGGGCATCCTCCGCGACGGCGGCGTCGAGGTCGCCTTCGCCTCCGGGGCAGAGGTGACCGCCGCCCGCCGCCTCAACCAGCCCTTCCGCAAGCACGCCCGCACCGGCCTGCCGCTGATCGTCCTGAAGATGGCGATGTCGCTCGACGGCCAGACGGCGACGGCGCCCGGCGACAGCCCCTGGATCTCCGGCCCGCTGAGCCGCGACCTAGTCCATGAGTGGCGCGCCGAATCGGACGCGATTGCGGTGGGTATCGGCACTGTCCTCGCCGACGACCCGCTCCTCACGGCGCGAGTCGAGGACGCACGCCAGCCACTGCGCGTCGTCTTCGATTCGCAAGCCCGCCTGCCCCTCGACTCCCAGCTCCTCCAGACCCTCGACCGAGCGCCCGTCTGCGCCGTCGTCGCCCCCGACGCGCCTGCCGATCGCGTCGCTGCTCTCAAAGACGCAGGCGCCGAGATCATCACCGCCCCGGACATCGAGTCGGCGCTCCGAGAACTGGGCCGCCGCGAAGTCACCAGCCTCTTCTTGGAGGGCGGCTGGACGCTCGCATCGGCCTTTCTCTCGGCCGGCCAGATCGACGAATCCCGTACCTTCATCGCCCCGATGCTTCTTGGTCGTCAACCCAACCCGGCTTCTCGCGCGGGTGCCGTGACAGGACCCGCGCGCCAATCCGCCCTGTGGTCGTCAACCCAATCCGTCGGCGACGACACCCTGATCACCGCGACCTACAAGGAGTGGTGAGTTGTTCTCGGGATTGATCGAAGACGTGGGCACGGTTTCATCGGTCGATCGGGGAGCCGACGGCGCCCGCTTGCTGATCGTTAGCCCGCTAGGGGCACAGCTTGAAGAGGGGGACTCGGTAGCGATTAATGGGTGCTGCCTCACGGCCACTGCTGTTTCTCCTCATGGCATCCGGACCGAGGCGATGAACCAGACGCTGGAGGTAACCGCCCTCGACTCCCTCGAGCAGGGCTCCAAGGTCAATCTCGAGCTGGCGATGAAGGTCGGCGACCGCCTCGGCGGCCACATCGTCCAGGGCCACGTCGACGGCGTCGGCACCGTCGCCTCGGTCAAGGACGACGGTTTCGCGCGGCGCCTCCGCGTCGACCTCCCCGCCCAGCTTCTGCAGTTCGTCGTCGACAAGGGCTCGATCACCCTCAGCGGGGTCAGCCTCACCGTCGCCGATTTGGGCGACTCTTGGGCTGAGGTTTCCCTCATCCCTGAGACGCTGGAGCGGACCAACCTCGGCGATTCGGCGCCAGGAGACCGATTGAACGTCGAGTGCGACGTGGTGGCGAAGTACGTGGAGCGATTGATGTCACCATTCGCCCGAAAGGAGCAGGCGTGAGCCAGATGACGGAGACCCAGCGACAAGACGAAGCGGCGCCGGCGGGGGAGAGCCCGTTCGCGCCGATCGAGGAGGCGATCGAGGAGATCCGCGCCGGCCGCATGGTCGTCGTCTGCGACGGCGAGGACCGTGAGAACGAGGGCGACCTGGTGATGGCGGCGCAGTTCGCGACCCCGGAGGCGGTCAACTTCATGGCCAAGGAGGCGCGCGGGCTGATCTGCCTGGCGCTGACCGCGCAGCGCTGCGAACGGCTCGGCCTCAACCTGATGGCGGCGAAGAACGAGGCGCCGCTGGAAACCGCCTTCACGGTCTCGATCGAGGCCGCCGGCGGGGTCAGCACCGGGATCTCGGCCCAGGACCGGGCCCACACGATCCAGGTCGCGATCGACCCCGACTCGGGCCCTCGCGACATCGTCGTCCCCGGCCACATGTTCCCGCTGCGGGCCAAAGAGGGCGGCGTCCTCGAGCGAACCGGCCACACCGAGGCCAGCGTCGACCTCGCCCGCCTCGCCGGGCTGACGCCCGCCGGCGTGATCTGCGAGGTGATGAACGACGACGGCACCATGGCCCGGGTCCCGGACCTCGTCCCCTACTGCCAGAAGCACGGGCTGAAGATGATCACCGTCGCCGAGCTGATCGCCTACCGGCGGCGGACCGAGAAGCTGGTCGAACGCGTCGTCGGCACCGCCCTGCCGACCTCCTTCGGCGACTTCCAGGCGGTCGGCTACCGCTCGCTGGTCGACGACAAACACCACGTGGCGATGGTCAAGGGCGACGTCGACGGGGCCGAGGACGTGCTCGTCCGCGTCCACAGCGAGTGCTTGACCGGCGACGTCTTCCACTCGATGCGCTGCGACTGCGGCGAACAGCTGGAAGCGGCGCTCTCGATGATCGAGCGCGAGGGCCGCGGCGTCCTCCTCTACCTCTCCCAGGAGGGGCGGGGGATCGGGCTGCTCAACAAGCTCAAGGCCTACAAGCTGCAGGAGGAAGGCGCCGACACCGTCGAGGCCAACCTCAAGCTGGGCCTGCCGGCGGACCTGCGCGACTACGGGATCGGCGCCCAGATCCTCGGCGACCTCGGTCTGACCAGCATCCGCATCCTCACCAACAACCCGAAAAAGATCGTCGGGCTGGAGGGCTACGGGCTCTCGGTCACCGAGCAGGTGCCGATCGAGTCGGTTCCCAACCCCCATAACGACGCCTACCTGCGCGCCAAGCGCGACAAGATGGGCCACCTGCTGCATCACCAGGGGCTGGCGCTCGACGAGGAGATGATCCACGACGAGGAGGAGCGCGACGCCCGCGAGGGGCGCGACGGCAAGGGCGCCGATGGCTGAGGCGGGGAGCTTCCTCGAGGGGTTCGGCGACGAGGAGAAGGCGAAGCTGGAGAAGCTGCGCTTCGCGGTCGTCGTCGGGCGCTTCTACGAGGACCTGGCGCTGCGGCTCCTCGACGGCGCCGACCACGGCTTCCAGATGGCGGGCGTGCCGATCGGCAACGTCACCCACCACTCGGTCCCCGGCGCCTACGAGCTCCCCTTCGCCGCCAAGGAAATCATCGATGGCGTCCGCCGCGACAACGCCGGCCAGGGCGGCGGCATGGAGATCGGCGGCGTCGCCTGCCTCGGCGTCGTCATCCGCGGCGAGACCGACCACTACGACTTCGTCTGCGCCGAGTCGGCGCGCGGCATCCAGGACGTACAACTGGCGACGGGGGTGCCCTGCGCCTTCGGCGTCATCACCTGCGACAACATGGAGCAGGCCCTGGCCCGCGCCGGCGGCGACAAGCGCGACCAGGGCCGCAACGCCGCCCTGACCGTCGCCCGCATGGCCCTCCTCAAGCGAGAGGTCGGCGGCTAGGAGGGGCTGATGGGACCCCCGCGCGCGTCTGGCGGCACCGGACGCTTCGCGGGGCGTCGTCCTCAGTCGGCCAAATGGCGCTGCCATTCGGCCTCCCTGCGTCCTACCCCCGCTCGGTCCGGCACTCGCCATCCGCACACGCGGGCCCCATCAGCCCCTCCAGGCGCCCCAGCGCCTGCACCCTGTACCATCCCGCGACCGATGGCCAAGGTATGTCACAGCTGCGGCAAGGGACCGGCGTTCGGCCACTCCCGAAGCCACTCGATGGTCGCCACCAAGCGCCGCTTCGACCCGAACCTGCAAAAGGTGCGGATCCAAGAGAACGGCCGCCCCCTTCGCACCTACGTCTGCACCAGGTGTCTGAAGGCGGGCAAGGTCACGAAGAGCGCCTAGTCCTCGAGCGCCCAAAGGGCGCGAAAAAGAAGCGGGGTAGGGGGAGAGCTCTAAGGCCCTGTCGACTTACGTGCCCACGTGGGTCAAAAACTCGACACACCCGATCTTGAGGTGGCGAGAGTCGCGGGGCGCCAGCATGGTGCGGTTACGCGGCAGCAGCTTGAAGTCGCCGGCTTGGGAGCGAGGGCGATTCGGAACCGGGTCTCCCGGGGCCAACTCCACCGCATCCATCGCGGCGTCTACGCCGTCGGCCACCACGCTCTGAGCCTCCACGGGCGCTTCATGGCCGCTGTGCTCGCCTGCGGTCCCGGCGCGGTCCTCAGCCACACCTCCGCCGTGGTTCTCTGGGAGCTCCTCAAACCCATTGACGGCCCAATCCACGTGACCGTCCCGACCTACTCCGGGCGCTCGAAGCGCCGCGGCATCCACCTCCATCGCTCTCCCTCACTCAAACCCCACCGAGAGCCTTCCCCCTCGCCCTCCTACCCGCAGCAAGAAGGAGGGCGAGGGGGAAGGCTCCTTGTCACCCACCGCCACGACATCCCTGTGACCACTGTGGCAAGGACGCTCGAAGACCTCAACGCCTCCGATCTGCTCCAGCCCCGACTCCTCCGCCGAGCGATTCGACAGGCCGAGCTCAAGGGCTACCGCCTCGACCACGTCAACACCGACCGCACGCGCTCAGACCTCGAGACCCTCTTTCTCGCCATCGTCCACCACCACGCCCTCCCGCACCCCGAGGTCAACGTCAAACTCGGCCGCTGGACCGTCGACTTCCTCTGGCCCGCCCAACGCGTCGTAGTCGAGACCGACTTCTTCGCCTACCACCGCGGCTCGGTCGCCTTCGGAGACGACCACGCCCGCGACCTCGACCTGCGCTCGGCCGGCTACACCGTCCTCCGCTACGACGACGTGCAGCTCGAAGCCGAACCCATTCGCGTGGCCACCGACGTATCGCGCGCCCTCAGAGGCGCTTGCGCCGCTTAACCGTCGGACTCAGCCGCAGCGACAACCGGGTGCTCGCCGGTCGGCGAGGGATCGCCCTCGTCGGGCTCTACGTGCAGGCGCGGCAGGATCCTGTCCAGCCAATCCGGGAACCACCACGCCCGGGCGCCCAGCAGCTGCATGATCGCCGGGACCAGAACCGAGCGGATGATCACGGCGTCGATCAGGACCGCCGACGCTAGGCCGAGGCCGAAGAGTTTGATGATCCGGTCTTCGCCGAGCATGAAGGCAGCGAAGACGGTGACCATGATCGCCGCCGCGGCCGTGATCACGCGGCCGGTCAGGGCGAGGCCGCGGGTGACAGCCTCGGAGGCGTCCTTGGTGTGTTCCCACTCCTCGTGGATCCGCGACATCAGGAAAACCTCGTAGTCCATCGAGAGCCCGAAGACGATCGAGAAGAGGAAGATCGGGAAGAAGGCGATGATCGGGCCGGTGCTGTCGACGCCGATCAAGCTTGCGCCCCAGCCCCACTGGAAGACGGCGACGATCAGGCCGAAGGCGGCGCCGATCGAGAGCAGGTTCATCGCGATCGCCTTCAGCGGCACCCAGACCGAGCGGAAGACGATCATCAGCAGCAGCGCCGAGAGCAGGACGACGACGCCGATGAACAGCGGCAGCTTTTCGGAGATCGCGTTGCCGAAGTCCTCGAAGATCGCGTTGACGCCGCCGACGTGGACCTGGGCCCCGGTTGCCGCCTCCGCTTCCGGGATCGCTTCGCCGCGGATGCGGTCCAGGAGGTCGGTGGTGTCGACGCTCTGCGGCGAGGTCGTCGGGTAGAGCTGGAAGACGCCGACGGTTTTGTTCGGGTTGAGGGTGACGTCGGTGACCGCTTCGACTCCTTCTTCGCCCTGCAGCTGGTTGTGGAGATCCTGGAGGACTTCGTCGTTGCCCTTTTCGGGCAGTTCGGCGGCGATCACGAAGGGGCCGTTGAAGCCCGGCCCGAAGCCTTCGGCGAGCAGGTCGTACGCTTCGCGCGTCGTCGTCCCCGTCGGGTCGGTTCCGGCGTCGTTGGTGCCGAGGCGGAGCGAGAGGGTCGGGATGCAGAGGGCGAGCAGCAGCGCCCCCGAGAGCAGCGCCGCCGTCCACGGCCGCCGCTGGATCTTGTTGCTCCAGCGCTCCCACCAGGTGCCCTCGTCGACGCTGCGGCGGCCGCGGCCGAGGCCGGGAATCCGCAGCCGGTCGACGCGGCGGCCGACGATCGTCAGCAGCGCCGGCAGCAGGGTCAGGGCGCTGACCATCGTGAAGAAGACGGCGATCGCCGCCGCCATCGCCACCCCGTAGAGGAAGCTGAGGCCGAGCAGCATCATCCCCAGCAGGGCGATGATCACGGTGATCGCGGCGAAGAGGACGGCGCGGCCGGCGGTGTCGATCGCCGCGATCGCCGCCTCGCGTGGCTCGAACCCGTCGGTCAGGCCATTACGGAAGCGGGTGAGGATGAAGAGGGCGTAGTCGACGCCGACCCCGAGCCCGATCATGAAGGCCAGCTGCGGCGCGAAGTCGGCGGTGTTGAAGACGTGGGTGCCGAGGGTGATGAAGCTGATCCCGACCCCGAGGGCGAAGAGGGCGGTGATCAGCGGCAGCCCCATCGCCACCACCGAGCCGAAGGTCAGCAGGAGGACGATGATCGCGGCGAGCACCCCGATCCCCTCCGAGAAGCTTTCTTCTTCTTCGCCCCGGACTTCCTCGATCGGCGAGCCGCCGAGCTCGATCTTGAGGCCGTCGCCGGCGGCGGCCTGCGCGGTCTCCATCACCCGTTTGGCTTCCGCCGTGTCGAGGTCGGGGCCGGCGACGTCGAACTGGACGGTCGCGTAGGCGATCTTGCCGTCGTCGCTGACCGCGGCGGCGCCACCGCCCTTGCCATAGGGGCTGGCTACTTCGCTGACGTGCGGTTCCTTTTCGACTTCGGCGAAGACCGTCTTCATCTTCCGTTCCACGGCCGGCGAGTCGACGCCGGATTCAGCCTTGAAGACGATCTGGGCGACTTCCCCCGACTGCGCCGGGAACTTCTGTTCCAGCAGGTCGAGCGCTTCCTTGGAATCGGAGTCCGGGAGGCTGAATTCTTCGCTGAAGTCGCTCCCGACCATGCCGGAGATCGCACCCATCGCGAAGAGGGCGACGATCCAGCTGATGATCACCGTCTTGCGGTGACCGGTGGTCCAGGTGGCGAAGCGACGCATTGGCGCGGGCACCGTACCAATGCGAGGGGCGGCGCAGTGTGAAGAATCTCCCGTCGCGGGCGGGGACTAGATTCCCTGCAGATGCCCGAACCCCAGATCGCCCGCTTCCGGCGGGTAATCAGCAGTGCCTACGCCTCTCTGGAGGCGCGCCGCCAGGAGGTCAACGACCTAAACGTCTTCCCTGTCGCCGACGGCGACACCGGCGACAACATGGCGATGACGCTGCGCGCGGTGATGGAGGAGCTCGACCACCTCGACGGCCAGTCGGTCGACGAGGTCGGGCGCACCGAGCTGGTCCAGGCGCTGGCGCGGGCGGCGCTGATGGGGGCGCGCGGCAACTCCGGCGTCATCCTCAGCCAGATCGTCCGCGGCGCCGCCGAGGAGCTGGCCAGTCGCCCCGGCGAGCTGATCGACCCGACCCTCGTCGCCGCCGCCTTCGCCCGCGCCGCCGACGCTGCCTACGACTCGGTCCGCGACCCGGCGGAGGGGACGATGCTGACCGTCTTCCGCGAGATGGCCCACTCGCTCTCCCGCCAGCTCGCCCACCTCGAGCAGGACAAGCAGCGGCTCGGCTCAGACGCCCCCGAAGAGGTCCAGGACGCGGTCCTCGCCGAGGTGCTGGAACGGGCGATCGAAGACGGTGAGCGCGCCGTCGCCCGCACCCCCGAGCAGCTCGAGGTCCTGCGCGAGTCCGGCGTCGTCGACGCCGGCGGACATGGCCTCGTCCTCATACTCGCGGGCGTCGTCGCCGCCCTGCGCGGTGACGGCGAGGAGCCGGAGATCCAGCACTACGAGGCCCCGCGCCGTAGCCTCCCGCACCACGAGGACAGCCGCTACCGCTACTGCACCAACTTCATCGTCTCCGGCCGCGGGCTCGAAAACCGCGAGTTCCTGCCGCGGCTGGAGAAGCTCGGCGACTCGGTCCTCGTGGTCGGCGACGACGCCACCCTCAAGGTCCACGTCCACACCGACGAGCCCGAGGCCGCGGTCACGGTCTTCGACGGGGTCGGCGAGGTGACCAACCTCGACGTCGCCGACATGCGCGAGCAGATGGCCGAGCGCGACGCCCGCCTCAGCGGCCGCACCGGCGTCGTCGCGGTTGCCGCCGGCGACGGCCTCCTGCGCCTGTTCGGCGAGCTCGGCGCCCACGTCGTCCCCGGCGGCGAGACCCTCAACCCCTCGACCTACGAGCTGCTCGCCGGGATCCACTCGGTCGCCGCCGACGAGGTCCTCGTCCTGCCCAGCTCCTCGAACGTGATCATGGCTGCCGAGCGCGCCTGCGAGCTCTCCGACAAGCCCGCCCGGGTGGTCGCAGCGACATCGCAGCAGGCGAGCCTGCTGGCGCTGGTCGAGCTCGACGCCGAGGCCTCGTTGGACGAGAACGCCGAGCGGCTCGAGGAGGCGCTTGCGGGAGTCGGGACCGGCGGCATCGCCCCTGCGGCTCGCGACGACGCCCAGGGCCGTTTCCGCAAAGGCGACGCGGTCGGCTTCGCCGCCGGCGAGATCGTCGCCTGGGGCGGCGCGGGCTCGACCCTGACCGAGACCCTGCGGCATCTCGCCGAGGGGGCGGAGATCGTCACCGTGATCGCCGGCGAGGGGGCGCCGATCGCGCTCGGGGATCTCGACACCCACGCCCCCGACGGGGTCGAGATCGAGACCCACGAGGGGGGACAGCCGAGCTGGTGGTGGCTGCTGGCCGCCCAGTAGTGCGGTCCTTCGCCGGCGAGCGCGAGTTGGGACGCGCCGAGTTGCTGAACGCGCCGCTGCACTGGCCGCGCCCGAGCGTCCTCGAGCAAGGGCTAGGAGCCCTCCGCGGCATCGGCCCGAAAACCGCCGAAGCGGCAGCCGCGGCCGGCCTCCGCAACGTCGGCGACCTTCTCTACCACGTGCCGCGACGGCATCGGGATCTGCGGATCAGGGAGCTGGGAGACCTCAACCCCGGAGAGACGGCGACCGTCCTGGTCGAGGTCCAGGGATCACAACCCCGCCCCTTCCGCAAAGGCCGCCTGCGGATGGTCAGCGTCAAAGTAGGCGACGAAACCGGCCACGTCCGCGCGACCTGGTTCAACCAACCCTGGGTAGCGAGCAAGCTCACTCCCGGCACCGAGCTCCTGATGACCGGCAAATTCTCGGGCAAAGGCTTCGCAGTTAGGGAATGGGAGCTCGCCTCATCTGCGGGTGGCGCTGGCGCAGGGGACCCCGAGCATCCGGCGCAGGGGTCCCCTAACAGCCGGCGACGGGACCCGCAGTCGAGCGCCCTCGTCCCTCTCCACTCAGCCACCGAGGCGATTCGTCCCGCCCAAATCCGCGACTGGGTAGAGCAAGCAATTCCGCTCGCCCCGAACGCAATCGAGGGCCTCCCCTCAGACCTCCGCGCCCGCCGCGACCTCGCCACCGTCGGCGACGCCCTCAGCGTCGTCCACTTCCCCAAGGACGCCGAGGAGCTGAAGCCCGCCTACGAGAGGCTCGCCTTCGAAGAGCTCTTCCTCCACCAGGCGCTGCTGGCGAGCCGCAAGGGCAGCCACCGGACCGCGCGGCCGGCGCCGCGGCTGGGGAAGCCGGGCGACCTCGTCGCCCGCTGGCTCGACTCGCTGCCTTTCGAGCCGACCGGCGACCAGCTCGGGGCCTTCGACGAGATCGAGCGCGACCTCGACTCCGGCCAGCCGATGCAGCGGCTGCTGATGGGCGAGGTCGGCTCCGGCAAGACGGTCATCGCCGTCTACTCGATGCTGCGGGCGCTCGAAGCCGGCTTCCAGGCGGCGCTGATGGCGCCGACCGAGACCCTCGCCGAGCAGCACGCGATCACCCTCGGCAGGCTGCTCGCCGAAGAGGCGATCCCCTTCGCGTTGCTCACCGGGTCGACGCCGGCCGCGAATCGCCGTCGCGCCCTGAACCAACTCGCCTCGGGCGAGTTGGGACTCATTTTGGGGACCCATGCCTTGATCGAGCCGACCGTCCGCTTCGCCCGCCTCGGCCTCGTCGTCGTCGACGAGCAGCACCGCTTCGGCGTCTCCCAGCGCCGTGCCCTCGACGAGAAGGGGGTGGAGGGGATGGCGCCGCACGTCCTCCACATGACCGCGACGCCGATCCCCCGCACCCTCGCCCTGACCGAGTACGGCGACCTCGACACCACCGCCCTGCACGAGCTGCCGGCGGGGCGGCAGCCGGTGACCACCCACCTCGTAACCGAGGACCAGCGCGGCACGGCTTTCGAGTTCCTGCGCAAGCAACTGCGCGAGGGCCGGCAGGCGTTCGTCGTCTGCCCGCTGGTCGGCGAGTCGGAGAAAGTGGCGGGGAAAGCGGCCGCGGTCGAGGCCGAGCGGCTGCGCGAGGGCGAGCTGCGCGAGTTCCGGGTCGGGCTCCTGCACGGGCAGATGCAGTCGACCGAAAAGGCCGAGGCGATGCGGGCCTTTGCCGCCCGGGAGACCGACGTCCTCGTCTCGACCACGGTGATCGAGGTCGGGATCGACGTAGCCAACGCGACGGTGATGATCATCGAGGGGGCCGAGCGCTTCGGCGTCTCCCAGCTGCACCAGCTGCGCGGGCGGGTCGGTCGCGGCGAGCACCCGAGCCAGTGCCTGCTCTTCGCCGAAGAAGCCGGCGAGACGGCGCAGAAGCGACTCGCCGCCGTGGCGCGGGAGGGCGACGGCTTCAAGCTCGCCGAGATCGACCTCGAACTGCGGGGGGCGGGGGAGATCCTCGGCACCCGTCAGAGCGGCCTCGCCCGCTTCGCTGTCGCGAAGCTGCCCGAGGACGGCCCGCTGCTGCTCGAAGCCCACCGCGAGGTGCTGACCCTGCTGCAGCGCCACGGCTCCCTCTCCGACCCGGGCCTCGGCCCGCTGCTCGACGCCGCCCACCGCCGCTTCGGCACCGGCGCCGCCGGCCCGATCCCCCTTTAGCGACAAAGTCCGCCGGACCTTTGTGCCGGATAGCGAACCAAAGGTCCGGCGGACCTCATTAGGTTGAGCGGATGCGGGTCATCGCCGGAGAGCTGAAAGGCCAGCGCCTCGTCGCTCCCAAAGGGTGGAAGGTGCGCCCGACCTCCGACCGGGTCCGCGAGGCGATCTTCTCCGCCCTCGGCGAGCGCGTCGCTGGCGCCCTCGTTCTCGACCTCTACTGCGGCACCGGGGCGCTGGCGATCGAGGCGCTCTCGCGCGGCGCCGAGGGCGCCGTCCTCGTCGACCGCGACACCCGTCCCGCCCTCGGCAACGTCCAGCGCCTCGGCCTCGGCGAGCGGGCCGAGCTGGTCCGCGCCGACGCCGGTCGCTGGCTGGGAGAGGTTTCGTCTGCCTCTTTTGCGGGGAAATTCGACCTCGTCTTCGTAGACGCCCCGTATAAACTCGCCGACCGCGTGTCCCGTCTCCTCAACTCACACCTGCCCCTGCTGCTCGCCGCCGACGGCCGCGCCGTGGTCGAGAGCGGTGCCCGGAAGCCGCTGCGGATCGACTCGCTGGAGCTGCTGCGGCAGCGCCGCTACGGCGCCGCCGACGTCACCATCTACGGGAAGGCGAGCGGATGAGCGAGAAGAACGGGACGGTCGTCTGCCCGGGCAGCTACGACCCGGTGACCAACGGCCACCTCGACATCATCACCCGCACCTCGAACGTCTTCGACCGCGTCGTCGTCGGCGTCGTCAACAACCCGGTTCGCAAGCAGAAGACGCTCTTCAGCGCCGAGGAGCGCAGGGCGTTCATCGAGGAGGCGACCGCCGACCTGCCCAACGTCGAGGTGCAGATCTTCGCCAACCTGCTGGTCGAGTTCGCCCGCGAGAACGAGGCGAAGGCGATCGTCAAGGGGCTGCGGGCGATCTCGGACTTCGAGTACGAGTTCGAGATGGCGCAGCTGAACCGCAAGCTCGACCCGGGGATCGAGAGCATCTACGTGATCGCTTCCCCGCACTACAGCTTCCTCTCGTCCACCGGGGTGAAGGAGATGGCCACCTTCGGCGGCAACGTCTCCGACCTCGTTCCGGCCGCCGTCGCGGCGGCTCTGGGAGAACGCCTGCCCGACAGGTAGGCTGTCCGACACCAGTCCGTCCGCTTGGGCGACGCGTTGCAAAAAAACGCTCTTTTATCCGCTTGATCCCTAAAACCCCCGCATACACGTAGGCTTACGATCTTCATATGGACGTACTGGTCCTCATAGACAAGCTCGATGACGTAGTTCACAACGCCCGTCCGGTCCCGTTGACGGATCAGGTGCGCGTGGATCGCGAGGAGATCTACGACCTCCTCGATCAGATGCGCGCCACGATCCCCGAGGAGATCAAGCAGGCGCGGTGGATCGTCAAGGAGCGCCAGGAGATGCTGGCCGAGGCCAAACGCGAGGCCGAGCGGATCGTCCGCGAGGCACGCGAGCAGCAGGCCCGCCTGATCTCCGACGAGGAGGTCACCAAGCAGGCCGAGCGCGCCGCCGACGAGATCGTCGAGGACGCCCGCACCCGCGAGCGCGAAATTCGCCTCGGCGCCGAGGACTACGCCGACGAGATCCTCAACACCCTCGAAGTGAACCTGCAGAAGTTCCTCGCCGCCGTCCAGCGCGGCCGCGACCGGCTCGCCGGCCGCGAGGAGGAACAGCCGCAGCCCGAGCTCGACCAGCAGCCCTAACGGCTGCCGCTACTCGAGCTTCAGGTCTTTCAGTGTCGACCAGCGCGGGTCGGTCGCTTCCTCGTGCTCGTGCGGGTTGTCGTTGAGCGACTCGCCGCAGACCGGGCAGAGGCCGGCGCAGTCGGGGCGGCAGAGGATCCGGGTCGGGAGGGCGAGGACGGTGGCGTCGTGGGCCCAGCGGCCGATGTCGAGTTCGTCGTCGGAGACGTAGGGGCTGCGCAGTTCGGGATCGTCGGTTCCGGCCTGATCGATCTCCCGCGACTCGATCTCGAGGTCGAGCTGCCCGGGTTCGAGGCAGCGCATGCACGGGCCTTCGAGGTGGACCGGGAAGTTGAGCCGGAAGGCGAAGCCGTTGCTCGGGCGCGAGACCTCGAGCCGGACCGTCGGCGCCCAGGGCTCCGGCTTGTAGGTCTGGCCGCCGAGCTCAAACGGCTCCAGCGCCACCGGCACTTCGATCCGCTTGCCCTCACCGTGGGCGAGCGTCAGGCGGGAGAGGTCGATGATCGTCTGCGGTGCTTGTGACATGCTCCCGTCGAGGTTACGAGATGGGCCAATTCGACTGGAAACCGGACACCTACCTGGAGCTGATCCGCTCCGAGATCCCCCGCTACGACGAGCTGCAGGAGCAGGCGATCGCGTCAATTCCGTTCCCGCCCGAGCGGGTGCTGGAGCTGGGGATGGGGACGGGGGAGACGACGAAGCGGCTGATCGAGGCCTACCCGGACAGTTGGGTGATCGGCCTCGACTCCAGCGCCGACATGGTCTTCCGGGCCCGCGAGGCCTACGACGACGTGCAGCTGGCGCGGATCGAGGACCCCCTGCCCGACGGCCCCTGGGACCTGGTCATCGGCGTCCTCTCGATCCACCACCTGCAGGCCGAGGCAAAGAAAAACCTCTTCCGCCAGGTCAAAGACCAGGCCCGAGCCTTCGTCATCGGCGACATCGTCAAGGCCGACGTTCAGGTAGCTCCGATCGAGAAGGACTACGACTTTCCGGAGACCGCCGAGGACCTTGCAGCATGGTGCGGGGGAGAGGTCACCTGGGAGGCCGACGATCTCGCCGTGGTGCGGGCGACGTACTGAGAGTCCTGCACCCGCTACCATCCCGCGACCGATGGCCGTCCCTAAGAAGAGAACTTCCAGCGCCAGGCGCGACAAGCGTCGCGCCCAGCACAAGGCCGGCAAGCCGAACCTGAACAGCTGCCCGCGCTGTCACAGCCCGCGGCTGCCGCATCGCGTCTGCCCGACCTGCGGAACGTACGCAGGGCGCGAGGTCGTCGCCCAGCGGATCGCCGACCCGACGGCGCCCCACACGCACGAGTAATCGTGGCGCAGGACCGCGCGGTGACCGTGGCCCTCGACGGCTACGGCGCTGAGCAGGGGTTCGAGGTGCTCGCGGAGGGCGCTCGCCTGGCCGCGGCCGACGGGATCGGCGTCCGCGTCTTCGGGCCCGAGCGCGCCCTCGGCCTCGACGGCGTCCAAGAGGTCGAGGTGGTCGACACCCCCGAGTCGATCGGCAACGACGAGGACCCGGTGCCCGCGGTGCGGGCGAAGAAGGAAGCCTCGGTCGTCAGGGCCGCCCGCGAGGTGGCCGAGGGTGGCGCCGCGGCGATGGTCAGCTGCGGCTCGACCGGGGCGACGATGGCCGCCGCGACCTTCGGCATCCGCCGGCTCAAGGGCGTGCAGCGGCCGGCGCTCGCCGTGCAGCTTCCGGTCCCCGGTAAAGCGGTCCTCTTCCTCGACGTCGGCGCCAACGTCGAAGTCCGCGCCCAGCACCTGGTCCAGTTCGCCTTCCTCGGCGCCGCCTTCGCCGACGCCGTCCTCGAAGTAAACGACCCCACCGTCGGCCTGCTGACGGTGGGCGAGGAGTCGGGCAAGGGACGCGAGGAGGTCGTCGAGGCCCATCGTCTGCTCAGCGCCGCCCCCGGGATCAACTTCGCCGGCAACGTCGAGGGCCGAGATTTACCGGCGGCCGTGACCGACGTCGTCGTCACCGACGGCTTCACCGGCAACGTCTCCCTCAAGCTCCTGGAGGGGACCGCGAAAACGGTCGCTGCGGCGGTCGGCGACGCCGCCCGCTCCAACCCGATGGCGGCAGTCGGCGGGCTGCTGCTGAAACCGTCCCTGAACGGGCTCCGCCGCGAGCTCCACCCGGACTCGACCGGCGGCGCGATCCTCCTCGGCCTGCGCGGGATCGCCGTCGTAGGCCACGGCAGCTCCGGCGCCGAGGGGATCGCCAACGCCGTCCGGCTCGCCGCCCGCTGCGCCGAAGTCGACGCCGTCGGCCGCACCGCGGCGCTGCTGGCCGAGGGCGGCGCCGGCCGCGGCGCCCTCGCCGATGACAGAGCCGACTGATAAACAAGGCAGACGATGAACCGCGACGAAGTCCTGACCCTGGTTCGCGAGCACCTCGCCGAGGAGCTCGAAGTCGACAAAGGGCGGATCGACGACGGGACCCGCTTCAAGGAGGATCTCGACGCCGACTCGCTCGACCTCTACGAGCTGGTGATGGAGCTGGAGGACCGCTACGGCGTCAGCGTCTCCGAGGAGCAGGCGACCCACATCAAGACGGTCGGCGACGCGGTCGGCTTCGTGCTCGAGCACGCGCCCGCCTGAGCGCGGTGGCGTCGCAGCCCGATTCCCCCGTCGCAGCGCTGGCCGCGCTGGTCGCCGAGCTGCCCGAGGACCTGCGCCGGCAGGCGCTCACCCACTCCTCCTGGACCGAGCGCCGGGTCGACTCCTTCGAGCGCCTCGCCTTCCTCGGCGACAGCGTCCTCGGCCTCGCCGTCGCCACCAGGGTCTCCGAGAGCTTCCAGAAGCTGGCCGCGGGCGGCCTGACCAAGGTCCACAACCAGGCGGTCAGCGGCATCTCCTGCGCCGAGGTGGGGACCCAGCTGGGGGTGCCGGAGATGCTGCGCGCGAACGAGCCCGAAGAGGTGGTCGGGGCGATCCCGGCCGAGATCCTGCTCGACGGGGGACGGCCGCTGCCGGAGGCGACCGAGGCGCTGATCGGCGCCTGTTACGTCGCTTTCGGCTTCGAGCGCACCGCGGCAGCGGTGGCGGCGGCCTTCGAGCCGCGGATCGAGCTCGCCTCCGAGACCCGGATCGATTTCAAGTCCGCTCTGCAGGAGCTTTTGGCCCGGCGGGGAGCGCGCGTAACCTATGAGGTGGTCGCGGCGACGGGTCCCCCGCATCAGCGCACATTCGAGGTGGCGGCGATCGTCGACTCCGAGCGGGTCGGGAGGGGGAAAGGGCGGAGCAAGAAGGCGGCCGAGCAGATCGCCGCCGAGGAGGCATTGGCGCATCTTGGGGGTTAATCCAGCGATCGTCGCGTCCGAGGGGACCGGGAGCATTCGGGCGATGCGGGGTGCCTGCGCATGTATCTGAGGTCGATCTCGATGAAGGGCTTCAAGTCCTTCCCCGAGCGCACGACCCTGGAGTTCTCCCCGGGGGTCAGCGTCATCGTCGGGCCCAACGGCTCCGGCAAGAGCAACATCACCGACGCCGTTCTCTGGGCGCTCGGCGAGCAGAGCCCCGGCGCGATCCGTGGCGCCTCGATGCAGGACGTGATCTCCGCCGGCGGCAAAGGGGTCGGCCAGCGCCGCGCCGCCGAGGTCGAGGTGACGATCGACAACTCCGACGGTCGCGCCGCCACCGAGTTCTCCGAAATCGCCGTCGAGCGCCGCCTCGACCGCTCCGGCGACAGCGGCTACCGCTTGAACGGCGCCCGCTGCCGCCTCGCCGACGTCACCGACGTCCTCTCCGACACCAACCTCGGCCGCGAGATGCACTCGGTGATCAGCCAGGGCCGGGTGGAGACGATCGTCCACTCGAAACCGCGCGAGCGTCGCCTCCTGGTCGAGGAGGCGGCCGGCCTCGGCAAGCACCGCAAACGGCGGCGCCGGGCCGAGTTGAAGCTGCGCTCGGCGCAGGACAACCTCGACCGCGCCCTCGACGTCGAGCGCGAGGCGCGGGCGCGGCTGCGGCCGCTGAAGCGCCAGGCGCAGGCGGCCGAGTTGGGAGCGCGGATCGAGCGCGAGGAACTGGGCTTGAAAGCACAGCTCGTCTCCGAGGAGCTGCGCTTCGGCGCCGACCGCGCCGCCGCCGCCGAAAAAGCCGCCTCGAAAGCGCGCGGGGTCCGCGGCAAGCTCGAGGAACAGCTGGCCGAGGTGGCGAAAAGGCGCTCGGCCGCCGAGGAGCGCTTTGCCGCCCGCGACCGCGAGCGCACCCAGGCCTGGGGCCTGCTGACGAAGCTGCGCGGCGAGCAGGAGCGGGTCGCGGTCCGGGTCGCCAACCTCTCCAGTCGCGAGGCCGAGCTGGAGGCGGGGCTGGAGAACCTGCGGACGGAGATGGGGCCGCTGACGCTCGACGTCGGCCCGGGCTCCTCGCCGGGCGAGCGGGCGCGGAAGCTGGAAGAGGAGCTGGGGGAGATCGACGCCGGGCTGCGGACGGCGACCGACGGCCTCGGGGTCGCCCGCTCCGCCGACGCCGCCGAGTCGGCGCGCGAGTCGGCGCTGGTCCACGTCCGCGAGGGCGCCGAGCGCGCCACCCGCCACGCGAAACGGGCCGAGGGTCTGCTTGGCGAGCGCCACCGCGAGCGGATGCGGGCGCGGCTCGCCGCCGGCGAGGAACTGCTCGACGACGTGCGCAGCGCGCTGAAGGCCGCCGAAGCGGCCGGGGCGGCGATCCGCGCCCGGGTCGACGGGATCGAGCGCAAGGTGGTCGGCGGCCAGGACGACGGCGACGAGATCGCCGACGAGCTGCGCCGCTGTTCCCAGCAGGAGTTCGAGCTGCAGGCGCAGATGAAGGAGACCTCCGACGAGCTGACCCGGGCCGAGGTCGAGGCCGCCCACCTCGGCGACCGCCGGGCCGAGGCCGCGCGCGAGCTGGCGGCGATCGCCGAGCGCCTCGGCGAGGAGATCTCGCCCGCCGAGGAGGCCCTGACCGACGAGGCGCGGGCCGAGATCGACCGCCGGCTGGAGCGGCTGGAGCGGCGCCGGTCGCAGATCGGCCCGGTCAACCCTCTGGCCGAGCAGGAGTACGACGAGGCGCGTGAGCACGTCGAGTCGCTGCAGGCGCAGCGCGAGGACATCGAGCGTTCGCTGCGGGAGCTGGAGTCGCTGATCCGCGACATCGACGACGAGATCGAGCGGGCCTTCGAGGAGACCTTCGAGGCGACCGCCAAGAACTTCGAAGAGATGGTCGAGCACCTCTTCCCGGGTGGCCGCGGCCGCCTGCGCCGGGTCAGCCTGCGGCCGGTCCGCGACGACGAGCGCCCGGCCGGCGAGCAGGAGGCGCCGACCGACGCCGAGCCCGAGCCCGAGCCCGAGGAGGAGGAAGAGCAGCGCGACGAGCAGGGGGTCGAGATCGAGGTCACCCCGGCCGGCAAGTCGACGCGGAAACTGCAGCTGCTCTCCGGCGGCGAGAAGTCACTGGTCGCGCTCGCCTTCGTCTTCGCCGTCTTCCTCGCCCGGCCCTGCCCCTTCTACATCCTCGACGAGGTCGAGGCCGCCCTCGACGACGCCAACATCGACCGCTTCCTGCAGCTGATCCGCCGCTTTTCCGACCGCGCTCAGTTCGTCATCGTCACCCACCAGAAACGGACGATGGACGCCGCCGACGTCCTCTACGGGGTCAGCATGGGCGGCGACGGCGTCACCAAGATCGTCTCCAAGCGGCTGCCGCGGGACGTTGCCGCGGACGACGGGGACGAAGGCGAAGCGCCGGGTCTTTCTGCTGTGGCTTAGTGGAAGGGGGCGGGGGTACCCCTTCTGGACGCAGCTCGGCGGAGATCGTTCTGCCGGCTTTCGCCCCGGTCGCCACTTGGCCGCCTCATGCTGAGTGTCCAGAAGGGGCACCCCCGCCCCCTCTACGACAGGGGTTGAGGGTCGGTAGCTTTCTCCGTCGTGTCTACTAGCTGGCAGGAGATTGTTGACCTTGGGGCGCGGAGTCCTTCTGCGGTGGCTACCGCGGAGGATGAGGCGCCTGAGCAGCGGCGGGGGGTCTTTCGGAAACTTCGGGAGAGCCTTTCTAAAAGCCGCCAGGCGCTTACCGAGGAGATCTCGGCTTCTCTCTTCGACAAGATCGACGACGAGACCTGGGAGCTGCTGGAGGAGGCGCTGATCCTCGCCGACGTCGGGGCTCCGACCACCGCTGCGGTGGTGGAGAAACTGGAGCAGGAGGTCGAGTCGGGGGCGGTGCCGATGGACGGGGTCGCGGTGCGGGACCGCTTGATCGAGATCCTCGCCGAGGTCGCCTCGACCGGGCGGGTGCCGATCGACCTCAGCGCCGAGCCGGCGATCCTGATGATGGTCGGCGTCAATGGCACCGGCAAGACGACGACGATCGGCAAGATCGCCTGGCACCTGAGCAAGGAAATGGGCCTCAGCGTGGTCATGGCCGCCGCCGACACCTACCGCGCCGCCGCCGCCGAGCAGCTGGAAACGTGGGCCGAGCGCGCCGGCGCCGAGCTCGTCCGTGGCGAGGAGGGGGCCGACCCGGGCGCCGTCGCCTACGACGCGATCAACGCCGCCCGCGCCCGCGGCGCCGACGTCGTTATCGTCGACACCGCCGGCCGCCTCCACACCCAGACCAACCTGATGGACGAGCTGTCGAAGGTCTGCCGCGTGATCCAGAAGCAGGTGCCCGAGGCCCCGCACGAGACCCTGATCTCGATCGACGCGACCACCGGCCAGAACGGCCTCCGCCAGGCGAAGATCTTCTCCGAGGCGGTCGACGTGAATGGAGTCGTCCTGACCAAGCTCGACGGCACCGCCCGCGGCGGCATCGCCCTCGCGATCGCCTCCGACCTCGGCATCCCGGTGAAGCTGATCGGCGTCGGCGAGACCCTCGAGGACCTGCGCCCCTTCGACCCGGGCGACTACGCGAAAGCTCTGCTGGCGGAGTAGTCATTCGCCTGTTCCTTTTCGTTGCCTGGGACGGATAAGGAACAGCCGAGCGTCCCGTAAGCTGCTCGGACATGTTCGACCAGCTATCCGAGCGCCTGCAGTCGACCCTCTCGGAGGTCCGCTCGCGCGGGAAACTGAGCGAGTCCGACGTCGACTCGGCGATGCGCGAGATCCGCCTGGCGCTGCTCGAGGCCGACGTCAACTTCAAGGTCGTCAAAGCCTTTACGAAGACGCTGAAGGAACGCTGCCTCGGCTCCGACGTGCTGGAGAGCCTCGATCCCGGCCAGCAGGTGGTGAAGATCGTCAACGAGGAGCTCGCCTCGCTGATGGGCGGGACCGGCTCGGAGCTGGCGATGGCGTCGAGCGGCCCGACCGTGATCCTGATGGCCGGCCTGCAGGGCTCCGGTAAGACGACTGCCTGCGCCAAGCTCGCCCAGTTCTTCAAGAAAGAGGGCAAGGACGCCGCCCTCGCCGCCTGCGACGTCTACCGCCCGGCCGCGGTCGAGCAGCTGGTGACGATGGGCGGCCGCGCCGGCGCCCACGTCTATGAGCGCGGCACCGACGCCGACCCGGTCGACATTGCCTCCTGGGCGCTCGACCAGGCGCAGGCCGAGCGCCGCGACGTGCTGATCGTCGACACCGCCGGCCGCCTCCACATCGACCAGGACCTGATGGCCGAGCTGGCGAAGATCCGCAAAAAGACCCGCCCGCACGACGTCCTCCTCGTCGTCGACGCGATGACCGGCCAGGACGCGGTCGGGGTCGCCGAATCCTTCGCCGAGGTGGCCGAGTTCGACGGCGTCGTCATGACCAAGCTCGACGGCGACGCCCGCGGCGGCGCCGCGCTCTCGGTCAAAGCGGTGACCGGCAAGCCGATCCTCTTCGCCTCGACCGGCGAGAAGATCGAGGACTTCGACAAGTTCCACCCCGACCGCATGGCGCAGCGGATCCTCGGCATGGGCGACGTCCTCAGCCTGATCGAGAAAGCCGAGCAGCAGGTCGACGAGAAGGAAGCCGAAGAGCTGCAGGAGAAAATGCGGAAGGACCAGTTCTCGCTCGAGGATTTCCTCACGCAGATGAAGCAGGTCCGCAAAATGGGGCCGCTGAGCGGGATCCTCGGAATGCTCCCCGGCATGGGGGCGATGAAGCAGCTGAAGAACGCCGACATCGACGAAAAGGAGCTCGACCGCGTCGAGGCGATCATCCTCTCGATGACGCCGCAGGAGCGGATCAACCCAGGGATGATCAACGGCTCGCGGCGCAAACGGATCGCCAACGGCTCGGGGACCAAGGTGCAGCAGGTCAACAACCTGGTCAAACAGTTCGACCAGATGCGGGTGCTGATGAAATCGATGGCGAACGGGCGGATGCCGACGCCGCAGCAGATGGCCCAATTGGCGGGCGGAAACCAGCGCGCACCGCGCCCGAGGGCCCGCAGACGCTAATCTGCCCGACCCTATGGCAGTCCGAATCAGACTTAGACGCGTGGGTTCGAAGAAGAACCCGATCTGGCGCATCGTCGTAGCCGACAAACGCTCGCCGCGTGACGGGCGCACGATCGAGACGATCGGCCAGTACAACCCGCAGACCGAGCCCTCGACGATCAACATCGACGAGGAGCGCGCGCGCCACTGGCTCGAGCACGGGGCGCAGCCGTCGGAGACGGTGGCGACCCTGCTGCGGACCAAGGGCATCAAGGCCACCGGCAGCTAGCCGGGCCCGTGCGGCGATGACCGAGCTGCTCGAGTTTCTCGTCAAGGCCCTCGTCGAGGACCCGGAGGCGGTCGTGGTCGAGGAGCTCGAAGAGGACGGCGACCTCGTCTACGAGATCACCGTCGCCGACGGGGACCTCGGCCGCGTGATCGGCAAAGGGGGAAGGATCGCGAACGCGATCCGGACGATCGCCAAGGCGGCCGCGGTGCGGATCGACCGGCGCGTGATCGTCGACATCCTCGATTAACAGCGCTCGCTAACGCTCGCAAGTGCGCCTCGACGTCTTCACCCTCTTCCCGGAGGCCTTCGACTGGTTTCGGACGCAGCGCCCGGTCCAGAACGCGCTCCGCGAAGGCAACGAGCTCCAGCTCTTCAACTACCGCGATTCGACCCCGCTCAGCGCCGGGCAGGTCGACGACTCCCCCTATGGCGGCGGCGCCGGGATGGTCCTACGGGTCGACGTCGTCGACGCCGCCCTGAAGGCCGCCTACGGCGATGCGCCGCGGCCGCGGATCGTCCTGCTCTCGCCGGCCGGGCCGCTGCTCGACGACCGGATCGCTGACGAACTGGTCGCCGAGCCCCACGTCGCCCTGCTCTGCGGCCGCTACGAGGGCTTCGACGACCGCGTCCACCAGCACCTCGCCGACGAGGAGCTATCGATCGGCCGCTACGTCCTCGCCGGCGGCGAGCTGCCCGCCCTGGTCGTCGCCGACGTGATCATGCGCAAGCTGCCGGGTGCCCTCGGCCACGAGGACTCCGCCGTCGAGGAGTCCTTCAGCAACGCGCTCGAGGGGATGCCCGAGTACCCGCATTTCACCCGCCCGCCGAGCTACCGCGGCTGGGACGTCCCCGAGGTTTTGCTCTCCGGCGACCACGGCAAGGTGCGGCAATGGCGGCTCGAGCAGAGCCGGCTGCGGGCAGAGCAGTTCGAAAAAGACGCGGAATAGCTACCATTCCGCGACCGCGCGGTTCCCGCCACCGGGTCCCGGCGGTTTTTTCTCGCAGGAATTCCTCAGCAACACCCTTCAAATGAGCTCTGTAATCGACAGCATCGAGCGCGCCCAGCTGAGGCAGGGTCTGCCCAATTTCGCCCCTGGTGACCGTGTCCGCGTCCATTTCCAGGTGATCGAGGGCACTCGCAAACGGACCCAGGTCTTCGAGGGAGTCGTCCTGCGGCGCCAGGGCTCCGGCGTGCGTGAGACCTTCACGGTCCGCAAGCAGTCCTTCGGCGTCGGCGTCGAGCGGACGTTCCCGCTGCACTCGCCGAAGATCGAGAAACTCGAGGTCGCCGCCCGCGGCGACGTGCGTCGGGCGAAGCTCTACTACCTGCGCGGCCGCATCGGCAAGGCCGCTCGCGTCGCCGAGCGGCGTTGGGGGATCGACGACGACGTCGTCTCGGTCGCCGGCGCGGCCGACGGCGAGTCCACCGCGGTCGACGCCGAGGGGGTCAGCCAGGAGGAGGTAGTGCCGGTCGCGCCTCCGGTCGAGTCTCCGGAGGACGCCGAGGAGGAGGCGCCGGCCGCCGAGGCTGAGGCGGAGGCGAACGAGGCAGCACCAGAGGCTGAGACCGCGGAGGCACCAGAGGCCGAGGCCCCTGCGGAGCCGGAGGCGGCAGCTGAGACTGAGACTGAGACGGCGGCGGAGCCGGACGCTGATGCGTCCGAGGCGGGGGAGACCGAGGACACTGCAGCGCCCGAGGATGCCGAGGACGAGGAGCCGTCAGCCGACGGTGACTCCGACGAGGACTCGGCAGCCTGAAACGCCTGATCCCGAAGCCGGAATCGAAAGGCGGCGGGCTCCTCGAGTTGGTCGTCATCGTCGTGCTCGCCTTGGGGCTTGCGCTGGCGATCCAGGCCTGGATCGTGAAGCCGTACCAGATCCCCTCCGAATCGATGGAGCCCACCCTCGACGTCGGCCAGCGCGTCCTCGTCAACCGCTTCCTCTACCACTTCAAGGACCCGCAGATCGGCGACGTCGTCGTCTTCCACCCGCCGGCCGGGGCCGACCACGGCTCCCAGTGCGGGGTCCCCGGAGGCTCCCCCGAACAGGGCGAACCGTGCCCCGAACCGACGCCTGGGCGGTCCGACCAGAACTTCATCAAGCGGATCGTCGCCGGTCCCGGCGACACGCTCAGCGTCAAAGACGGCCACCCGGTCGTCAACGGGGTCGAGAAGACCGACGAGCCCTACACCAACCCCTGCGGCGCTGCTCCCGTCTGCAATTTGCCGAAACAGATCACGATCCCGCCCGACCATTGGTTCATGATGGGCGACAACCGTGGGGCAAGCGACGACAGCCGCTTCTGGGGACCCGTCCCCAAGGAATGGATCATCGGTGAGGCCTTTGCCACCTACTGGCCCCCGAACCGAATCGGCGGCCTCTAAGCCCAAGCCGGGCAGGTCCCACCGCCGCCGGCTCGCCCGCAGCCGCCGGCTCTTCGCTTTCGATCGAGGCTTGCAGAGCCGCTACGTCGCCGGCGCCGACGAGGCCGGGCGGGGCTGCCTGGCCGGGCCGCTGGTCGCCGCCGCGGTGCTGATCGATTACGAGCGGCTTTCGGTCTCCGACCGGCGGGCGCTGAGCGGCCTCCACGACTCCAAGCAGATGACCGAGACCCAGCGGCAGGAGATGTACCCGTGCGTCCTGCGAGCGGCCGAGCGAGCCACCGTCGTCGTCCGCTGCGCGGCCGGGATCGACCGGCGCGGCCTCCACGTCACCAACATGGAAGCGCTGGCCCTGGCACTGGAGCGGCTGGCGCCACCGCAAGACGAGGCGATCAGCCTGGTCGACGGCTTCCGCCTGCCGGGATGCGCGGTCCCACACCGCCGGGTGATCAAGGGCGATGCGACCAGCGGCGCGATCGCCGCCGCCTCGGTGATCGCCAAGGTCACCCGCGACCGCTACATGCGCGAGGTCGCCTCCCTGCACCCGGGCTGGGGTTTCGAGGAGCACGTCGGCTACTCGACCCCCGAGCACCGGCAGGCGATCGAGACGATCGGGATCTCGCCGCTGCACCGCCGCTCGTTCCAGTCTGTGGCGTATTCGCAGCTGGAGCTGTCCTGACCGGCGCATATCGGCGTCCTCGGTCGCTCGCGTGCAGAGCACGCCACGCTCCCTGCGTCCTTGATCTGCTTGGTCAGGACGGCGTCAAAAAGCACCCTGGATGTGCTCGACGTCGAGCGGGCGGCCGCCGGCGTCGAGGATGACCCCGACCGCGTCAAAGCGGATGTCCTCGTAGCGCGGCTGATCGCGGCGTTCTGACATCCAGGCGGTGGCGAGGTGGCGGACCCGGCGCTGCTTGCGGAAGTCGATCGAGCAGATCGGGCGCTCGGGGCCGTAGCTGGTGCCGGCGCGGGCGCCCTTGACCTCGAGGAAGACGAGGACGTTGCCGTCGAGGGCGACGATGTCGAGCTCGCCGTAGCGGGTGCGGGCGTTGCGCTCGACGATCTCCCAGTTTTCCTCGGCCAGATACTCGGCGACGAGGTCCTCGGCGATCTGGCCGGTGCGGCGGCGGGCGACGGTCATGGGGGCCTAAGAGTTGGGAAGTCACAAACTCGCCCCCTTTGCGGTCCTAAAGAATTTGTTTCTGCGCGTAACGCGTGAATCGAAGCCGCCTAGCGTGGCGGTCGTGCTCGCCACCGCCCGCACCTTCACCCTCGACGGCATCTCCGCCCGCCCTGTGCGGGTCGAGGTCGACGTCCACCGGGGGCTGCCGAACTTCGCGATCGTCGGCCTTCCCGACGCCGCCGTCCGCGAGGCGCGGGAGCGGGTGCGGGCGGCGCTGGTCAACTGCGGCTTCGAGTTTCCGCTGCGGCGGATCGTCGTTAACCTCGCCCCCGCGAACCTGCGCAAGGTCGGGCCGGGGATGGACCTGGCGATCGCCGCGGCCCTTCTCAGCGCTTCCGAGCAACTGCCGTGGGAGGGCCTGGCCGAGGCCGCCCTGGTCGGCGAGCTGGCGCTGGACGGTTCGACCCGGGCGGTCCAGGGTGCCTTGGCGATGGCGGAGGCGGCGCGGGAGGAAGGGGCGAAAGAGCTCGTGCTCCCCGCCGAGAACGGGGCCGAGGCAGCGCTGGCGGAGGGGATCGACGTGCTGCCGGTGGAGGCGCTCGGACAGCTGCTGGCTCTGGCCGAGGGAGAGTGGCGGCCGTCCCGCCCCCAGCCGCTGCCTTTGCTGCCGAGCGTCGCGGGCGGCGCCCCGGACCTCGCCGACCTGCGCGGGCAGCCGCACCTGCGCCACGCGCTCGAGGTCGCGGCCGCAGGCGGCCACAGCCTGATGGTGGTCGGTCCACCCGGAGCCGGGAAGTCGCTGGCGGCGAGCCGGCTGCCCTCGATCCTGCCGCCGCTGGCGCCCGCGGAGGCGCTCGAAGTAGCGCGGATCGCCAGCGCCTGCGGTCGGCTCGGCAGCGGTCTGCCCGGAGGCCGTCCGTTTCGCGCCCCGCACCACACGATCAGCGCCGCCGGCCTGGTCGGCGGCGGGCAGCCGATCAGGGCGGGGGAGGTGACGCTCGCCCACCGCGGAGTCCTGTTCTTGGACGAGCTCTGCGAGTTCCGGCGCGACGCCCTTGAGGCGTTGCGGTCTCCGCTTGAGAGCGGCGAGGTCTCGATCGCCCGGGTCGGCGACCAGCGTCGACTGCCCTGCCGCTTCATGCTGGTTGCCGCGGCGAACCCCTGCCCATGCGGTCGCGGCGAAGCCGACCCCGACTGCACCTGCTCGCCATATGAGGTGCAGCGCTACCAGGGGAAGCTGAGCGGAGCGCTCGCGGACCGCATTGACGTCCTCGCCGCGGTGCGGCAGCCGAGTGCCGCCGAGATCGGCGGAGCGCCAGGCGAGACCTCGGCGGCGGTGCGGGAGCGGGTCTGCGCCGCCCGCGAGCGCCAGGAGCACCGGCTCGGAGCCGGTCGCTGCAACGCCGAGATGACTCCCGCCGAGGCGAGGAGCTGTCCGCTCAGCGAGGGTGGCGTCTCCCTGCTGGCGGATCTCTACTCGCGCCAGCGGCTCAGCGGCCGCGCCCACGACCGGGCGCTGAGGCTGGCGCAGACGCTTGCCGATCTGGCCGGGCTGGGGGAGATCGGCGAGGAGCAGATGGCGCAGGCGCTGCAGATGCGGAGGCGTGACCATGGCTGAGTCGGGCGCCTGTCTCGATTGCCTCCGGCGGAGCTGGCTCCTCGCGGCCCTGGGTCCGTACGTGGAGCGCATCGCCACCGGCGAGGTCGGGTCGCGATCGCCGGAACTGCTGCGCCTCTCGAACGAGGAGCTGGTCGAGGTCGCGGCGCCGAAGGTCGCCGAGCAGATGCTGGGGAGGATCGCGGCGCTGGGTGAGGGGCGGCTGAACGAAGAGCTGCTGCTCGCCGATTGCTGGGCCTGCTGCCGCCACGGTGACCTCTACCCGGCGCCGCTCCGCGACGCCGCCGACGCGCCCTGGGCGCTGATCGGCCGCGGCGACCCGGCGCTGCTCGACGGCTTGGAGCCCTTCGGCGCGGTGACGATCGTCGGCGCCCGCCGCGCCACCTCCTACGGGCGTGAGATCGCCCGCGAGCTGGGGAGGGAGCTGGCGCGGGCCGGGATGGTCGTGGTCAGCGGCATGGCATTCGGGATCGACGGCTGCGCCCATCGCGGCGCCCTCGACGGCGGCCGCACGATCGCCGTCCTCGGCTGTGGCCCGGACGTCGCCTACCCGGCAAGCCACCGCGGCCTCTGGCGGCAGATCTGCGAACAGGGCCTGATCATCTCGGAGCTGCCGCCGGGAGCACCGCCGTGGAAGTGGACCTTCCCGGCCCGCAACCGGATCATGGCCGCCCTCGCAGGAATGACCGTGGTAGTAGAGGCCGCCAGGCGCTCCGGCTCGCTGATCACGATGGACCTGGCAGCCGACCTCGGCCGCGATCTAGGCGCCGTACCCGGCCCGGTCACCTCCCGCGCCTCCGCCGGCCCCAACGCCCTGCTCGCCAGCGGCGCCCACGTCATCCGCGATGCCCAGGACGTCCTCGACGCGATGCTCGGCCCCGGCCGCCAACTAGAACGCCCCGACCCCGTCGCCAGCCTCGACCCCGAGCTGCAAGCCGTCCTCATCGCGGTCGAAGGTGGCGCGTCGACCTGTGACTCGATCGCCGCCGCCACCGGGCTCCCCGGAGGGGGCGTAGCCGCCGCCATCGCCCGCCTCGAGCTGCTCGGGTTTCTCGCCTGCTCGGCGGCCGGAACGTATTCACGATCGCTGCAACCGCTCTGATCATGAATGATTGCTTGAAGATGTCCGAGCTGAGCGACCTCCTGACCCGCACGACTTTCGGCAGCCGGACCGCCGAGGATGAGATGGGCAAGCTCACCGGCTACTTCGTGGAGACCGCACAGTGGAGGCGGATTCGGACCGGGCAGAAGGACATCGTCTACGGGCCCAAGGGCTCCGGCAAGAGCGCCATCTTCAGCGTTCTTCTGCAACGGGCCGGCGAACTGCGGGCGGACGGGATTGTCGTCAAGCTCGCCGAGCAGTCCCGCGGCGAGCCGGTGTTCGCTGAACTCGCCCAGGAGCCGCCCCAGAACGAGGAGGAGTGGCGACTTCTCTGGAGGGCGTACTTCATCCAGCTGATCGCAGAGACGTTGGAGGACTACGCGGTCGAAGTGGATGCGGCCAAGCGGGTCTATCGTGGGCTCGAGGAGCAGGGGTTGAGGGAAGGCAAGGGCCTGAAGGGGGCTCTGCAGGCCGCCCGGCGCTTTGCAAAGCGGGTGCGAGGTGCAGAGACCGTCGAGGGAAGCACCGAGGTTGTGGGGGCAACCGGCGCTTTTAAGATGACCGGAAAAATGGAGTTGCCGCCAGAGCACGCGGACGCCGTTGCAGCAGCAGCTGCGGTCGCCTCTTTGCTAGACGACGCCGACAAGGCGTTGAAGGAAGCCGACCTGGAAGTCTGGATAGCCCTCGACCGCCTCGATGCCGTCTTCAGCGAACCGCACGTGGAGGCGGCGGCGATCCGGGCGTTGATGCGGGTCTACCTCGACTTCACGACTTTCACCCAGGTTTCGCCGAAAATCTTCCTCCGCTCGGACATCTGGGAGGAGATCGTCGAGAACAAGGTCTTCCGGGAGGCGAGCCACGTCGTCCGCGACGAGACGATCACCTGGAAGCGAGACACCCTCTTAAACCTGGCGATCAGGCGCATCCTCGAGAACGACGCGCTCCTGAAGCGGTTCGGGGTCGAGCCGAAGAGCGTTTTGGCAAGCATCGAGTCTCAGGAGGCGCTCTTTGAGAGCCTCTTCGAGGACGGGGCGGCGGCAGGAGGGGGCAGCAGGCTCGACTGGGCGTTGGAGGCGATCGAAGATGGGAGGGGTCAGAGCTCTCCTCGCGAGCTCATCGACCTGCTCAACCAGCTGCGTGACCAGCAGCTGGAGCGGCTTCAGGTGGGAAGGCCCGACCCGGCAGGAACGCCGCTGTTCGAGGGGGCCGTGTGCGACACGGCCTTGAAGGAGGTTTCGGTGACCCATCTGACCCGAACCCTTTATGCCGAGACGCCGAAGGTGAAGGAGTACGTGGAGATGCTCCGGGACGGTCCGGTGACGTATACCGCCGAGGAGCTGGACACGCTCTGGGGCGAGACGGTCGATACGAGCGAGGGGCTCAGGAGGTCACTCATCAGGGCGGGCTTTTTCCGCCCCCCGACCGGTGGTCAAGCAGGGTTTGATGTGGCGATGCTGTATAGACCAGCGTTAGGGCTTTCAAACGAAGCTGGAGAAGACGGTGAAGCCGATGGCGTTTGAGGACATTAGCCAGAAAGACGTAATCGATCTGGTCGAAGATCTGGCTCGAGCCACCGAAGCCGGCACTCTCACCTGGAATCTCTTCAGCGATGCGGAAGAACGATTCGGCCTGGAAACCCCCGGCGGGTCGGTGACCATCGAGAGCCGGAACAACCGAGAGCATCCTTTCGTGCTGCGATTGTTCGACCGGACCGATAAAAAGATCTTCGAGATGCAGACGGAAGTGGCGCCTTTCTACAACACGCCTGAAATGCAGCTGGAGCGCTTGTTCGGCGTCGCTCGGAACTCGGTTTTCGACGTCGGCGGAACGATCGCCCAGATTCGGCAGTCCCTCGACATCTAAGAAGGCCGATGGCTCCCCGGTTCAGTAGGGGAACCCCGCCGGCCGTCCTCTCGATTGCCGGCTCCGACTCCGGCGGTGGTGCCGGCATCCAGGCCGATCTGAAGGCGTTTGCCTGTGTCGGCGTGCATGGGATGACGGCGATCACTGCGATCACGGCTCAGAACACGATCGGGGTCGAGGCTGTGGAAGCGGTCTCGCCGCGGATCGTCGTCGCGCAGGTCCGGGCGGTGGCCGAGGACATCGGTGTTGACGCGGTAAAGATCGGGATGCTGGGGACGGCGGAGATCGTGGACGCGGTGGTGGAAGCGCTCGGCCATGTGGGCGAGGCGCCGGTGGTGATCGACCCGGTGATGGTCGCCGAGAGCGGAGCGGTGCTGCTGAACGAGAACGCTCGCGCTGCATTGATCGAGCGGTTGCTCCCGTTGACCGCCGTCGCCACCCCCAATATCCCCGAGGCCCGGGTGCTAACGGGGCTGGGTGAGGGGGCGAGCCAGAAGGAGCTGGCACGGGCGGTGGTCGCGCTCGGGCCCAAGGCGGTCGTCGTCACCGGGGGGCACAGCGAGGAGATGGTCGACCTCTTCTTCGACGGCTCACAGGTGGTCGAGATTCCCGGCGCGCGGCATCCCGACGGCGCGGCACATGGGTCCGGCTGCACCCACTCCTCCGCCTTGGCGGCCTATCTGGCCCTGGGGGAGGAGCCGCCGGAGGCGGCGCGGAAGGCCCGCGAGGTCGCATCGGCGGCGGTGGGGGCGGGGTTGCGGGGGATCGGTAGAGGGCCCGGCCCGGTCAACGCGCTCGGGGTCGGATGATCAGATTGGCCGCCCCAAGCTCCAAAACGGTGCACTCGCCGCAAGGGAACCCTCAGTAGATTCCGCTGCCATGAGCACGAACGGCGATACCGCGACCAAGCTGCCCCGTCCCCGCTCGGCGACCGTCTTCGACGGCCCCGACCGCGCCCATGCGCGCGCCTACATGAAGGGGATCGGGTTCGACGACGACGCCCTCAGTCGGCCGACGATCGGGATCGCCAACACCTGGACCGAGGCGATGCCCTGCAACTTTCACCTGCGGGCGCTGGCCGAGCACGTGAAAGCGGGAGTCCGCGCCGCTGGCGGCACGCCGATGGAGTTCAACACCGTCGCCGTCTCCGACGGGGTGACGATGGGGACGCAGGGGATGAAGGCCTCGCTGGTCAGCCGCGAGGTGATCGCCGACTCGATCGAGCTGATGGCCCGCGGCTACCAGTTCGACGCGATCGTCGCCCTCTGTGCCTGCGACAAGACGATCCCCGGCTGTGCGATGGCGCTGGCACGGCTCGACGTCCCCTCGGTCCTGCTCTACGGCGGCTCGATCTCCCCCGGTCACTGGCATGGCCGCGACGTCACCATCCTCGACATCTTCGAGGCGATCGGCGCCCACAACGCCGGCGACATGACCGACGAGGAACTGCACGAGCTCGAGGGCGTCGCCAGCCCCGGCGCCGGCGCCTGCGGCGGCCAGTTCACCGCCAACACGATGGCCTGCGCCTTCGAGGCGCTCGGAATCAGCGCCGGCGGCTCGGCGATGGTCCCCGCCGAAGGCGACGAGAAGCCGACCGTCGCCGAGAAAATCGGCGAGCTGGTGATCAACGTTCTCGTCGACGATCTACGGCCGAGCAAGATCCTCACCCGCGAGGCGCTGGAGAACGCGATTGCCTGCGTCTGCGCCTCCGGCGGCTCGACCAACGCCGTCCTTCACCTGATCGCGCTCGCCCACGAGGTCGGGGTCGAGCTGACGATGGACGACTTCGAGCAGATCTCGCGCCGGACGCCCCTCTTCGCCGACCTGAAGCCAGGCGGGCGCTTCGTCGCCACCGACCTCTTCGCGGCCGGCGGCGTGCCGGTCATCCTCGAGCGGCTGGCGAAAGCCGGGATCCTGCACGGCGAGGCGATCACCGTCACCGGCAGAACGATCGGTGAGGAGGCCGCTGCAGCCACCGAGGCACCCGGCCAAGAAGTCGTGCGCTCGGTCGAGAACCCGCTGAAGCCCGAAGGCGGCCTGGCGATCCTCCGCGGCAACCTTGCCCCCGAGGGTTCGGTGGTCAAGGTCGCCGGCACCGAGCGGCGGCAGCAGACCGGCCCGGCCCGGGTCTTCGAGAACGAAGAGGAATGCTTCCGCGCCGTCAAGGACCAGCAGATCAACCCCGGCGACATCGTCGTCATCCGCAACGAGGGACCGGTCGGCGGCCCCGGGATGCGCGAGATGCTCCAGGTCACCGCGGCGATCGTCGGCGAGGGGCTGGGGGAGAGCGTGGCGATGGTCACCGACGGCCGCTTCTCCGGCGCCACCCGCGGCCTGATGATCGGCCACGTCGCCCCCGAGGCGGCTCGGGGTGGGCCGATCGCGGCGATCCGCGAGGGCGACGAGATCACCGTCGACATCGACAACCGCAGCCTCAGCGTCGCCCTCTCCGACGAGGAGATCGCCGAGCGGGTCGCGTCCTACGAGTCGCCCCCGTCACCCTTCGGCCAGGGCGTGATGTCGAAGTACGCCGCGACGGTCTCCTCAGCGGCCAAGGGTGCCGTTACCGGCTAACCGACAGCCGTGTCCTGCGCCGCCTCCAGCGGCCGCGAGGACTCGATGAACTGGTCGAGCAGCGGGTTGAACCGCCGCGGCCGCTCCAGCATCGGTAGGTGGCCGGTGCGCTCGAAGATCTCCAGCCGCGAGCGTGGGATCAGGCGGTGGTACCCGATCGCGCCCTCGACCGGGACGATCTGGTCGTTGAGGCCCCAGACGACCATCGTCGGGATCTCGATTTCCGGCAGCCGCTCGCGCGTGTCGTAGCCCCAGATCTTCGTCAGCGCATCGGTGAAGCCGGGCGCCTGCAGGCCCGGCCGCACCTGCTCGGCGAGAAGCTCGGGCCGCAGCTTGTTCGGGTTGCGGAAGAGGCGGCCGAAGGCGATCTTGCGCCCCCGCGGCGTCGTCCAGTAGACGCGGCGGTCGCCGCTCAGCATTGGAATCGCGGCTTTGAAGATGCGGGCGGCGGCGTCGAAGGTCCGGCCCTGCCACTCGGCGAAGCTGATCCCGGCGGCGGAGATCAGCACCAGGCGGTCGAAGCGCTCGGGCTCCTCGATCACCGCCTCGGTGGCGATGAAGCCGCCCATCGAGTTGCCGACCAGCGCCGCCACCTTCTCGATCCCGAGGCGCTCGCAGAAGTCGTGGATCAGCCGCCCGTAGTTGGCCATCGAGATCTCCCAGGAGGGCAGCGGGCTGTCGCCGAACCCGGGCAGGTCGATCGCGATCGCGCGGTGGGTGCGGCCGAAGTAGGGCAGATTCTCGAGCCAGTTGCGCCAGCAGCCGGCGATCCCGTGGATGAAGATGATCGGCTCGCCCTCACCGATCTCGACGTAGTTGACGGCCTCGGCCCCCGGCAGGTCGACCTGGTGCAGGTGCTCGCGCCAGTCGATCTTCAGCCACTCGGGGTCCGGCTCGCCGTAGTCGGGCGCCGGGAAGAGTGGCAGCTCTCCCTTCTCAGGCATAGCCCATTCTTTCCAGAATCGGGATCTCGCGGATCTGCGGCGGCTGCAGGTGGTCCCAGAGAATCCCGCGCGGCCGCACGTACTGGCGCTCGACGTCAATCACCGCCCGCGGCGTCGCGATCAGGTCGACCGGCAGGTCGTGGTCGGTGACCATCAGGTGCTGGCGCAGGATCTGGATCGGGTGAACGGTCGTGGCGACTGTGGTGTGCTCGTCGATCTTGCCGGCGTCGGCGAGGATCCCGTACTCAAGGTCGTGGTAGCCGCCGCCTTTGCCGACCCGGGCGCCGCTGAGGTTGACGGCGACCGAGCCGCAGAGGATCAGGTCGACGTCGGGCAGCTCGTCGAGGGCGACGACGCGCCCGTGCTTGAGCGCGCCCTTGATCGTCGCCGCCTCTTTCATCGCCGCCTTCGAGAGCTTTTTCGGGTCGAGCACGCGGAAGGGGTGGGGATCGCGCAGCCGCGGCACCGCCATGATCATCGTCTTGCCCTCTTCGAGGGCGATCCGGCGGGCGTGGGTCTGCGGCGAGTCCGGATTCGCCTTGATCACCCGCGCCCGCTTCCAGAGCCGGTGGCCGGCGAGCTTCTCGGCCGCCAGTTTGGCGCCGGCGAAGTTGGGAATCCGCCCCTCGGCCCCAGGGAAGCGGGAGACGCTCTCGCGTTCCATCGCCTTCCAGACCTCCTCGCGGACTTCGTCCTTGGTGCGCACCGTCCGCGAAAGATATCCGCCGCGCCTGCCGATAGAACCGTTACAGATGCGAAATTGCAGGGAAGAGGGGCTGTTGAGCCGAACTATTCGGGTGCCTAGACTTTGGCAACCGGCAAACCGACGTACTGAGGATTAGTCCAGTCCGATGCGAGCGAAGACTTCGATAGCGGTGCTGATCGCCGCGCTGCTGCTGGTCCTCGTCGTCGGCGGGGCCTACGCCTACGACAGCAGCCAGAAGGACGAGATCGCCGACGGCGTCACCATCGCCGGCGTCGACGTCGGCGGGCTGAACGAAAATGAAGCGGCGGCGAAGGTCCAGCGCAAGCTGCTGGCGCCGCTCAAGCACTCGCTCAAGGTCGGCTTCGACGGCGAAAGCTGGAAGCTCTCGGGCGAGCAGCTGAAGATCCGCGCCGACGTCGACGGGGCGGTCGAAGAGGCGCTCGAAGACAGCCGCCAGGGGGGCCTGCCGGGCCGCCTGGTCCGCTACGTCAGCGGCGGCGAAGTCGACGAAAGCATCACCCCCGAAGTCGAATACTCCGTCCCCGCGGTTAACCGCTTCGTCCGCAAGGTCGCCGAAGACGTCAACCGCGACCCGAAGAACGCCGACGTCGAACCGAGCGGCGACTCGCTCGAAGTCGTCGCCGGCGAACCGGGGCGGAAGCTGCGCGACAACCTGCTGGAGGAAGACCTGAAGGCGGCGGTGCTGAACGCGAACGCGCCGCACACGATCAAGGCGAAGGTCCACTCGATCACGCCGGAAGTGACGAAGAAGGAAGTCGCCGCCGAGTACCCGTCCTACCTGACGCTCGACCGCTCGACCTTCACCCTGCGCCTCTGGAAGCACCTGAAGCTGGCCAAGACCTACACCGTCGCCGTCGGCATGGAAGGGTTGGAAACGCCCGAAGGCCTCTACGCGATCCAGGAAAAGGAAGAAAACCCGGTCTGGCACGTGCCGAACTCTGCCTGGGCCGGTGACCTCGCCGGGCAGACGATCCCGCCGGGCCCGTCGAACCCGATCAAGGCCCGCTGGATGGGGATCTTCGAAGGCGCCGGCATCCATGGCACCGAAGAGACCTACTCGCTCGGCAGCGCCGCCTCCCACGGCTGCATCCGGATGGCGATTCCCGACGTAGAAGAACTCTACGATCAGGTCGAAGTCGGCACGCCCATATTCATCGGCTAGGCCCCGGGCGAAGGACGACACCGATCCGAGGCGAATGAAGCCTCGATGAACTGGACGGATGCTCTAGCGGCCTACGACCGCGATCTTCGGGCCCGTGGCTCCGCCGAGCGCACCCGGCGCGCCTACGGGGTCGACCTCGGCGGCTTTGCCGAGTGGGCCGGCGAGCAGGGGCTCGACCCGGGCGACGTCCGCCACCGTGACGTCCGCCGCTACGGCGCCGGCCTCTCCAGCGCCGGTGCGGCGCCGGCGACCGTGGCCCGCAAGCTGGCGGCGATCCGCGGCCTCTACGGCTACCTCGTCCGCATCGAGAAGGTCGGCTCCAACCCGGCCGAGCTGGTCTCCAGCCCGAAGCGCTCGGAGAAGCTGCCGACGGTCCTCACGACCGAGCAGATGCGGACGCTGCTGGAGCGGATTCCGGCACGGACCCCGCTTGAGCTGCGGGATCGGGCGATGCTGGAGCTCGCCTACTCCTGCGGCCTGCGCTGCGAGGAGATCGTCAATCTCGACGAAGGCTCGCTCGATTTCGAGACCGAGCAGTTGCGTGTCCTCGGCAAGGGCCAGAAGGAGCGGCTGCTGCCCGTCGGTGAGCCGGCGCAGAAGGCGCTGCGGCGTTATCTCGACAAGGGCCGGCGAGCGCTGCTCGCCGATCTTCGCGAGCACGCTCTCTTCCTCTCCAAGAGCGGTCGCCGCCTCTCCAACTCCGACGTCACCCGGCGCCTTGGGCTCTGGACCCGCGAGGCCGCCCTCGCCGCCGGCGTCTCGCCGCACGCACTCAGACATTCCTTCGCAACGCATCTGCTCGAGGGGGGTGCCGACCTGCGTACGATTCAGGAGCTACTGGGTCACGCGTCGATCTCCACCACCCAGGTTTACACCCGGGTCGACGCGGCTCGGTTGCGTGACACCTACGCTGCAAGCCACCCCCGCGCATGAGACAAACCCCCGCAAACAAACGTAGGATTACGTGATGGAAACGGGCGTCAAAGAGGTGGAGCTCCGTGACCTGTGGCGGCGTTACAAGAGCGAGGGGGACGATGGTGCCCGCGAGCGCCTCGTCGTTGCCTACTCGCCGATGGTCAAGTTCGTCGCCGGCCGCCTCGGCGCCGGCCTGCCCTCGCACGTCGAGGACGCCGACCTGATCTCCTACGGGCTCGTCGGCCTGATCGGCGCAATCGAGCGCTTCGAGCCCGAGCGGGGGATCAAATTCGAGACCTTCGCGATGACCCGGATCCGCGGCGCGATCATCGACGAACTGCGCTCGCTCGACTGGGTGCCCCGCTCGGTCCGCTCGCGCGCTCGCGAGATCGAAGCCGCGCAGGCCAAGCTCGAGCACGAACTGCAGCGGGCCCCGAGCGAGGCCGAGCTCGCCTCGAAACTGAACATGACCGAGGAAGAACTGCAGGAAGCCCTGCTGGAGATCGCCAACTCCTCGGTCTACGCGCTGGACGAGCTCTGGACCGTCTCCGACTCCTCCGGCGACCAGGTCTCCCTGCTCGACACGATCGCCGACGAAGGCGCCGCCGACCCCCAGGAGGCGCTCGCCTCCAACGAGGTCAAGGACCGCCTCACCGAGGCGATCGGCTCGCTGCCCGAGCGCGAGCAGCTCGTCGTCGCCCTCTACTACTACGAGAACCTCACCCTGCGCGAGATCGGCGAGGTCCTCGGCGTCACCGAGTCCCGCGTCTCGCAGCTGCACACGAAGGCTGTGATGCGGCTGAAATCGCACCTTCAACAGGCTTGATGGGAGCGACCTGCGCGATCTGCGGCCGGTCGATCCTCGCCGGCGAGCGCGTGCACGAGTTCAGCAACGGCGGTGAGGAGCAGGCGGTCTGCGAGCTCTGTGTCGCCCGGGCCGAGCGGTTGGGCTGGCGAGCGGCAGGAGCCGAGGAGCCCGAGCGCCAGGAGCGGGGCCACGAGGGCCGCGGCCGGCTGCGCGGATTGCTGCGGCCCCGCGGCCGTCGTCCCGGCGCGGCTCCGGTTGCCGCGGAATCCACCAAGCCCCACCGCCCGCGACCGCTTCCCGCCGTTGACGCGCCGCCGCCCTTCGAGCGCGCGGTCGCCCGCTTCAACTCGAGCGAGGCCGGGCGCGCCGTCGTCGGCCTCACCCGCACGCTGGGGCGGCCGCGGGCCTCTGTCGGCGCCTCGGCCGGGACGCCGGACGAGGTCAGGGTGACGGTCGCCTGGGAGCTCTCCTGGTACCAGTGGGGCGTCGACATCGCCGACGAGCTGCGGCCGGTCTTCGAGCTCGGCAAGGGCGGCCAGGTCGACCAGCTCGACGCGGCGGCGAAGCAGTGGAACGCCATCGTCGGCGAGGACGGCAAGCTGCGGCTCGCCGCCGAGGGAGCGCGGCGGTGAGCCGGGTCACGGTCAACGTCGACGGCGGCGCCCGCGGCAACCCCGGGCCGGCGGCGATCGGCGTCGTCCTCCGCAACGGCGACGGCAGCGTCCTCGAGGAAGTGGGGGAGACGATCGGCGAGGCGACCAACAACGTCGCCGAGTACATGGCGCTGCTGCGGGGCATCGAGCTCGCCGCCGCGAAAGGCGCCGAAGAGCTGGAGCTGGTCGGGGATTCAGAGCTCGTCGTGCGGCAGGTCGAAGGGCGCTACAAAGTCAAAAATCCCGGGATGAAGAAACTGCACGAAGAGGTGACGCAGGCGTTGCGCGGCTTCGACTCCTGGTCGATCCACCATGTGCGGCGGGCCGAGAACGCCGACGCCGACCGCCTCGTCAACGAAGCCCTGGACGGGAAGCGATGAGCGAGCCGATTGATCCCCGCGTCGACATCGGCCACGTCCACCTCAAGGTCGCCGATGTCGACCGGGCGCTCGATTTCTACTGCGGCATCCTCGGCTTCGAGCTGATGCAGCGCTGGGGCGCCGACGCGGCTTTCATCTCCGCCGGCGGCTACCACCACCACATCGGCCTCAACTCCTGGTCCTCGAAAGGCGGCTCGCCACCGCCCCCTGGCACCACCGGTCTTTTTCACACGGCGATCCGCTACCCGACCCGACGCGCCCTCGCCGACGCGCTGCGTCGGGTGAGCGAGGCGCGCTGGCCACTCGAAGGCGCCTCCGACCACGGCGTCAGCGAGGCGCTCTATCTCTCGGACCCCGACCAGAACGGGGTCGAGCTCTACTGGGACCGGCCGCGGGAAGAGTGGCCGATGACGCCCGACGGCAAGGGTGTCGAGATGGGAACGACACCGCTCAATCTTGACGACCTGATCGCCGAACTTCGCGACTAGCGCGCCCAAAACCCGACGCGAGGCTTGGAGGGAGCGTCAGGGCGGCCGTTGCCAGGGAAACGACGGCGCCGGTATTGAACTCTTTGTGCTCCTCCCGCCTCGCGCCGGTTGGGAATGGATCATGTGGGAACGAGAGCAGCTTACCCAATATTCGGTAGACAAAACAGCCGCTCCACGCTCCGCCGGGGGCGAGCCTAAGCTTGCCCGCCCTTGTACGACTCGTCCCAGCGCCCCAGCGGCAGCAGCCCACGCGTTCGAGCCCTGCCGGATTGGCCCATCGGCCGGCCGCTGCGCGCCTGGCAGCAGGAGGCGACCGAGGCCGTGCGGGCGCACGAGGGCGCGAGCTTCCTCGCCTCCGCAACTCCGGCGGCCGGCAAGACCACCTTCGGCCTCCACATCGCCCACCGGATGCTGCGCGCCAACTTCGTCTCCCGTGTCGTCGTCGCCGGCCCGACCACCCACATCTGCCGGCAGTGGGCCGCCGATGCCGCCCGCTACGGGATCGACCTCGAGCCGAACCGGCCGAACTCCGACGGGCCCGAGTCGGCCGACTTCCACGGCGTCGCCGTCACCTACCAAACGATCGCCGCCGGGCCTGAGGTGCACCGGCAGGGCGCTCGCCGGCCGACCCTGCTGATCGCCGACGAGCCCCACCACATGGGCGATCTCGCCGCCTGGGGCGTGCAGACCCGCAAGGCCTTCGACGGCGCCCGCTTCCGGCTGCTGCTCTCCGGGACGCCGTTCCGCTCCGACAACTCGGCGATCCCCTGGGTCACCTACGACGACGAGGGTCTCAGTCGCGCCGACTACTCCTACGGCTACCCGCAGGCGCTGGTCGACCGGGTCTGCCGCCCGATCACCTTCCTGCCCTACGACGGCGAGATGGAGTGGGTCTCGGACGGACGCCTGCGGAGCGCCGACTTCGACCTCGTCCTGCCGGCGGCCGAGGCGGCGCGGCGCCTGCGGACGGCGCTCACCCCGGAGGGCGAGTGGATGGGGGAGGTGCTGCGCGACGGCGATGCCAGGTTGAGCGAGGTGCGGGCCGAAGGGCACCCCGATGCGGGCGGCCTGGTGATCGCCTCGGACCAGGAGCACGCGCGGGCGATCGCCGCCCGGCTGGGAGCGATCTCGGGGGAGCAGCCCGAGCTGGTGATGAGCGACGAGCCCGGCGCCAGCCGTCGGATCGCCGACTTTGCCGCGTCCGACCAGCGCTGGCTGGTCTCGGTCCTGATGGTCTCCGAGGGCGTCGATATCCCCCGCCTGCGGGTCGGCGTCTACGCGACCGCGGCTCGGACCGAGCTCTTCTTTCGCCAGGTGGTCGGCCGCTTCATCCGCGCGACGCCACGGCCGAGGCGCCAGATGAGCTACCTGCTGATGCCGGCCGACTCGCGGCTGAAGGCGCTGGCCCGCGAGATCGAGATGGAGCGCCGGCATGCGTTGGACCTCACCCCGATCGGCGAGGAGGCCGAGGAGCAGGAGGACTCGCCTCCGGACCGAGGAGAGCCCGGCGAACGCTTCGCCGCCCTCAGCTCGGGAGATGCCGAGCTGGACGAGGCGATCATGAGCGAAACGACGCTGCAACTCTTCCCGACCGACGACCCCAAGCCGAAAAGACCGGTCGGCGCAGCCCCGCGCCAAGCGCCATCGAAAGACGCCGAGCCCAAGCGAGTGTCGGCCTACGAAGCCCGCGAGCGCCTGCGCCGCGAGCGCAGTCGCCTGATTGGCGACGTCGCCCGCCGCACGAACAAGTCCCACCGCGAGATCCAAAGCCGCATCAACCGCGCCACCCGAGCCCGCTCGGTAGCCGACGCCACCATCCAACAGCTCGAACGCGGCAACGAGATGCTCCGCCGCGAGCTGTGGAAGTAGGGCCAAGATTTTGGCTGATTTCTCCGCTTTGGTTGCGCATGCGGTTTACCGGTGAGAGGGTTGGGCGATGACGGGCGAGCGCTCCGAGCGGGTGGGCAGGCCGCCGGTATGGCTGCTGGCTGCGCTCGGTCTGCTCGTCGTCGGCGAGAGCGTCGCCGTCGTCTTCGACCTGTCGACCTGGGTCAAGGCGGTCGTCGTCGCCCTCGCCGGCCTGGCGGGGTTGGTGCCGAGACTCCTGGCCGATAGGCGGGAGCGTGCCCTCGAGCAGACGCAGCGGGAGCGGAAACTGAGTGAGCATCTGCGCTTTTGGGCTCGGGATGGACGCCCGCCGCGCATCGTCGACGTCGATCCCTGGAAGGTCGGCGTGGTCCAATCGTCCCTGACGGCGGAGCAAGGTCTCGACTCGTACCTGAGTCGTGATCGCGATCGCGACCTCCTCGATGCGCTCGGAGAAGGGCACTTCGTCCTGGTCGTGGGCGACTCGGGCGCCGGAAAGTCACGGGCGGCATTCGAGGGGTCCAAGAAGCGCTTTCCCGAGCGTGGTTTCGTGATGCCCGAGCGGGCTGAGTCGCTGCGCGAGGTTCTCGCCCTCGCCGACCCCCCGGATCTGGCCGGAGCGATCATCTGGCTCGACGACCTCGAGCGTTACCTCGGCCCTGACGGCCTCAGTCATAACGTCCTCGATGCCCTCGACCGATTCGAGCCCCCCGCAGTTGTCGTCGCGACGATGCGAAGCGCCGAGTACGAACGGCTCGAAGGCGACCGCCAGACGTCCAGGAGCCTGCGTGCGATCGTCGAGCGAGCGCGGCTGATCCGGCTCGACACCCATCTCTCCGTCGCCGAGTTGGAGGCGCTCCAGGGTCGCGGGGCTGACGCCGCAGCCATCGAGGCGATCACTCAGGAGGGTCTCGGTCCCTACATCGTCTCTGGCCCGAGGCTGCTCGATCGGCTGCAGAACGGCGCCGCCACCTGTCCCGAAGGAGAGGCGGTGGCCAGGGCAGCGCTCGACTGGCGGCGCGCCGGCGCCTTCGAGTCGGTCCCCGAACCGGCTCTGCGCGCTCTCTTCGAGTTTTGCCTGCCAAAGCATCTCGACGCCGACGACACCGCGTTCGAGCGAGGCCTGAAGTGGGCGCGCGAGCCCCTCGCCGGGGCCACCAGCCTGATTAAGCTCAGCGATCGTGAGCCGACCCGCCGCTTCGTCGGCCTCGACTACCTGGTGGACAAGCTCGAGACCGAAGCGACCCCGATCGAATCGGCGTTTCGCGCCGAGGTCATCGCTCAGGTCGAGGCGGACGAGGCCTACAGCGTCGGCATCGCCGCCGATGCCGCAGGTGACCGCGCGGTCGCCAAGATCGGCTTCCTCCGCGCCCTCGGGACCGGGGAGGTTGCGGGCGCCTTCGGCCTCGGAGTGCTGGAGCACGAGGAAGGCGACGCCGAGGCCGCCGAGAGCCACTATAGGGAAGCGCTCGAGGGCGGCGTGATCGAGGCAGCTACCAACCTTGGCCTCTTGCTGATCGAGCGCGGAGACGATGAGGAGGCCGAGGAATTGCACCGCTTCGGCGCCGAAGCGGGCGATGTCACCGCCGCCGTCAACCTCGGCGAGACCTACCGCAAAAAGGGCGAGTTGGCGGAGGCGGAGGCCTGGTTCGGCGTCGGCATCAAGCAGGGCCACCCCGCGGCGCACCTAAACCTCGGTCTCCTGCGCTCCTCGCAGGGGGACTACCTGGCCGCCTCTCACCATCTGCGGATCGCCGCCGATGCCGGGATGCCGCGCGCGATGACTGCGCTCGGCCTCACCCTCAGCGTGCATCTCGACGAGGAAGCCGACGGGGAACGCTGGATCGAACGTGCCGCCCAGCTCGGAGAGGCGACGGCTGCTCTGGCAATTGCCCGGCGGGCGACCGATCGCTCCGAGAAGGACGAGGCGCTGCCTTGGTGGCGAATGGCGGCACAAGGGGGCGAGCTCGACGGGGAAGTCGGCTACGGAGAAGCGCTGGCGGCGCGCGGCGAAGACCTAGAGGCAGAGCCCTGGCTGCGTTCCGCGGCCGAACGCGGTGACCCGCAAGCGGCGTTCCGGCTCGCTTTCCTGATCAGAGACAACGACGGTGACAGGGCGGAGATGGAACGGTGGTGGCAGGCAAGCGCCGACGCCGGTCACGCGATGGGCGCCTTCATGTTCGGCACTGTCCGCGGCGAAAAGGGGGACCTCGCAGCGGCAACCCAGTACCTGACTCAGGCCCACGAAGGAGGAATCTCACAGGGGATGGTCCAGTTGGGGGGCCTGCGCGAAAAGCATGGCGACCGAAGCGGCGCCACCGAGGCCTTTGCAGTGGCAGCGGCCGCCGGCCACGACGAAGCCGCATTCGAGCTCGGCCGCCTATATGCGGAAGATGAACGCTTGGACGATGCCGAGACCTGCTGGAGACAGGCGGCCGAGCAGGGGCACGCCGAAGCCGCCTACTTCCTCGGCTTGGCGCTCTCCGAACGCGAGGACCCGGAAGCGGCTGCCTGGATCGAACGCGCCGCCGCCGCGGGACACGAGCGGGCGACGGAGCGGCTGGCGTCCGCGACAGTCGATGACGCTCCCGCCTGACGACCGGCCGGAGCCGAAGCCCTTACCCGGACAGAAAAAGCCCCGCCTGAGCGGGGCTTTCGAGGAAGCGGCTGAAGGGATTCGAACCCTCGACCTTCTGCATGGCAAGCAGACGCTCTAGCCAGCTGAGCTACAGCCGCATTGGAGGGCATTCTAGCTGTGGCGGCGAGCTTGGCGCGGTAGCCTGCTGAAGAGCAGACGAAGATGCTTTTCCGACAGATCATCCACGAGGACCTGGGCTGCGCCTCCTACCTGGTCGCCGACCGGGAATCGGGGGTCGCGGTGGTGGTCGATCCGCAGTGGGACATCGATCCCTACCGGCGGTTGGCGAGCCTGCACGGCGTGCGGATCGGGCACGTGCTCGAGACCCACAACCACGCCGACCACGTCTCCGGGCATGGACGACTCTGCCGGCGCACCGGCGCGACCGTCCACGTGCACGAGCTGGCCGAAGCCGAGTATCAGCACGAGGCGTTCACCGACGGCTGGAAGCTGGAGCTCGGGAACCTCGTCGTCGAGGCGATCCACACCCCCGGCCACCGGCCTGAGCACACCTGCTTCCTGCTCAGCGACAAAGGTCGCGGCGGCGACCCCTGGGCACTGCTGACCGGCGATTCGCTTTTCATCGGCGACGTCGCCCGGCCCGACCTCGCGGTCGAACCGCGGGATGGCGCCGCCGACATGTTCCGCTCGCTGCACGAGCGCCTGCTGGTCCTTCCCGACGAGGTCGAGGTCTGGCCCGGCCACCTCGGCGGCTCGCTCTGCGGTGGCTCCGGCCTCGACCTCAAGAGCTCTTCGACGATCGGCTTCGAGCGCCGCCACAACCGCGCCCTGGCGATCGCCGACGAGGCCGCGTTCGTCGAGGACCAGGTCGGCTCGCTGGGCGACAAACCGCCCAACGTCGAGCGCATCGTCGGCCTCAACCGCGGCCCCCTGGTCGAGGACTTCGGGAACCCGGCGCCGCTCAGCCCGCACGAGGTCGAAGAGCTGGTCGAGCAGGGCGCCGTCGTCGTCGACGGTCGCACCAACGAGCAGTTCGACGAGGCCCATATCGAGGGCGCGATCAGCTCCTCTTCCTACGACACCGGCTTTGCGACCAAGGTCTCCCGCGTCGTCCCCGAGGGCAGCGACATCATCATGGTCGCCGCCTCCAGCGGCGACGAGCGCCAGGCCGCGCAGCTGCTGGCCTCGGTCGGGCTCGCGGTGCGCGGCTACCTCGAGGGCGGGATGACCGCCTGGCGGCTGGAGGAGCGGCCGATCCACCGGATCGAGCTGATCGACCCCGACGAGCTCGCCCGCCGCGTCGACGGCGACGGTGGCCCGGTGATCCTCGACGTCCGCGACGCCTCCGAGTACGCGGGCGAGCACATCCCCGGCTCCCTCCACATCCCCTACGCCGACCTCGCCGGCCGCCTCGGCGAGCTGCCCCGCGATCGCCAGATCGCGACGATCTGCCGCGGCGGCAAGCGCAGCGGCCTTGCCGCCTCGATCCTCCAGCGGGCCGGCATCGAGGACGTGATCCACGTCGGCCAGGGCGTCGGCGTCTGGCGCGACGGCGGCCACCCGGTCCAGAGCGGCGCCCCCGAGGCGGCTCCCGCTACCTAGCCGCCAGGTGGCGGTCGATCTGCCAGGCGACCACCTTGCCCGGCTTGCCGGAGACCATGCCGACGTGCGGTCCCGGCACCCGCTCGATCTCAATCTCGCCGGCGGTGACCCGGCGCCAGACCGGGAGCGGATCGGCGAAGAGGTGGAAGCGGCGCTCGGTGGGGAGGAAGTAGGTCATCGAGCCACGGTAGGGGCGGGGTCGGTAGGCGGCGGCGAGCTGGAGGAAGTGGGCGGCGAGACGCTGGTGGGCGGCGGAGGCTCCTTCCATCCAGGTCGCCTCCGACTCGGCCAGGGCGGCGTCGCGCTGGAAGTGGGAGAAGCCGCGCCGCAGCAGTTTCGGCACCGCCCCGAGCAAGACTCGCAGGGCCTTTTGCGGTTGGCGCATCGCTGCCCGTAGGTAGTGGTAGGGGAGGGCGACGCGGTGGCCCCAGCGCCGGGCCGGCGAGTGCGCCGCGGTGCTGAGCTCCGCGTCGATCAACCCCAACCACTCGATTACCTCGCCCGCCTCGGACAGCAGGCGGGCGACCTCGAAGGCGAGCAGACCGCCGAAGGAGTGGCCGGCGATTCGGTAAGGCCCCTGCGGCTGCTGTGAGCGGATCACCTCGACGTAGCTCGCCGCCATCTCCTCGACGCTGCCCTGCGGTTCTTCGCCCTGCAGCCCCCGCGCCCGCAGCCCGTAGACGGGAACGTCGCCCCGCAGCGCGACGGCGAGCTGGCGCATCCCCAGCACGTCGCCCCAGATCGAGTGGACGAGGAAGAGCGGCGGGTCGTCGTTGCCGGACCGCATCAGGACCAGCGGCTCGAAATGCTTACCGGGGTCATCAACGACTCCGGCAAGAGCGGCGACCGTCGGCGCCTCCAGCAGCACCGAGAGCGGCAGGTCGACGCCGAGTCGGTCGCGGATCTGGGTGAAGAGTCGGACCGCCTGCAGCGAGGTGCCGCCAAGGGCGAAGAAGTCGTCGCCGTCGTCGATCCCCTCGAGGCCGAGGACCGATACCCACAGCGTCCGCACCTTGTCGACCGTCGGGCTGTCGGCCGAGAGCGCCCCGCGATCCCGTCGCGTCAACGCCGCTTCGTTCGCCACGACCGCCTCGCGGATTCGCTCCAGCGAGTCCGGGTTGGCGAGCGCTTTGCGGTTGCTCGCGGCCTCGCCCTCAACCGCGGCGCGGCCGGCGCGCTCGGAGCGCTTGCCGCTGTGGGTGATCGGCAGCTCCTCGACCGCGACCACCAGCTCCGGCACATGCAGGGGCGTCGTCTGCTCGGCGATCACTTCGCGGATCCGCTTGCCGGTCTCGCCGTCGAGCTCGGCCCCGTTTTGGGGAACGGCGAGGAGGACGAGCCGCGCTCCCTCGGGCCGGCGCTGTTCGACCGCCATCGCCTCGGCGACCTCCGGCACCTCGCGCAGCGCCTGGTAGATCTCGCTCGGGCCGATGCGGACGCCCTGAATGTTGATGACACCGTCGGAGCGGCCGTGGATTCGGGCCTGGCCCTCGTCGTCGAACTCGATCAGGTCGCCGTGGGTCCAGACCCCCTCGTTCTGGGCGAAGTAGGCGTCGTGGAAGCGGCTGCGGTCCTCGTCACCGAGGAATCCGAGCGGCCGCGAGGGGAAGGGGTTGCGGCAGACGAGCTCGCCGACCCGCGAACCCGACGGCGTCGTCTCGGTCGCCAGCGCCGCCACATCGAGGCCGAGGCTGCGGCACTGGATCATCCCGCGGCGAACCGGCAGGTCGGGATGGCCGAGGACAAAGCAGCCGATGATGTCGGTGCCGCCGGAGATCGACTGCAGCTTCACCGGGCCGACCTCCTCGGCGACCCAGTCGTACTGCCAGTCGCGCAATATCGAGCCGGTCGAGAGGACCGAACGCAGCGACCGGGGTGGTGCCGACCGGCGTGGCGAGTAGCCGCTGTCCTGGCAGAGCTGCAGGTAGGGCGGGCTGGTGCCGAAGACGGTGACTCCCTCTGCGGCGACGAGCTCCCACAGCGTCCCCGGCTCGGCGATCGGGCCGTCGTAGACGATTACTCTGGCGCCGCAGGCGAGTGCGGAGAGCTGCCAGTTCCACATCATCCAGGCGGCGCTGGTCTGGAAGAAGAGGGTGTCCACGGGCCGCAGGTCGACGTGGAGCCGGTGCTCCTTCAGGTGCTCGAGCAGGGTGCCGCCGGCGCCGTGGACGATGCACTTCGGCGGTCCGGTCGTCCCCGAGGTGAAGAGGATGAAGAGGGGGTGGTTGAAGGGGAAACGCTCCCAGCCCTCGGGCAGCGGCGCGGCCGGGGGAGAGGCGAGCAGGTCATCGAGCCGGAGTACCGGCGCCGCGGCCTCGGCCGGCAGGTCCGCGGCGTCGAGGCCGATCACCGTCTCCAGCGAGGGCAGGTCCTCGATCACCTCGGCGAGGCTGTCGCTGCCGGTGTTGGCGAAGAGAAGCTTCGGCGCCAGCTGCTGGAAGCGGCTGAGGATCGCGGGCGCTCCCATCTCGGGCGCGGCGCTGGAGAAGGTGGCGCCGAGGGTGGCGGCGGCGAGCGCCGCGACAACAACCTCGGCGTTGTTCGCGGCGATCGCGACCACCCGGTCGTCCCTGCCGATCCCGAGCGCGCGCAGGTGGGCAGCCAGGTGCCGAACCCGCTCGCGCAGCTCCCGCCGTTTCAGCTCCTCGCGCGACCCGTCGCCGTGGCGGGCAATCAACGCGACCCGCTCGTCGGCCTCCTCGTCGGCCGCCTCGAGCAGGTTCTCGGCGTAGCTCAGTCGCAGGTTCGGGAAGAAGGTCGCGCGCTCGCAGAGATCATCGGTGCAGGCCGGATCGGCCTCGCCCGAGTGGGGTGGGTCAGCCCATTCAAGGAGGAGGCGCCAGAACTCGCGGAACTCACGAACCGCGAAAGCGTCGAAGGCGGCCGGATCCCCGAAGCTTTCCCCGGTCTGGGTCTCACAGAAGCTGACGAACTCTCCAAGCTGAGAAAGTTCGCTATTTGCGGGAAAATTAGGGTCAGCGACCATATACGTTCTTTACTTCGACCTGACGGATGTAAACCGTGAGCGTTGGACTTATGCACGTGCAGCGGGCGTCGTGGTCGCTGACTGGTCGTCTGCGACGCCCGCTCCACGTGCGCCCGTAGACCTCTTCTTGAGAGACTTACCCGGATGGACGCTTCGCGCTCCTACGACCTCGTTCTTTTCGGGGCGACCGGCTTCACCGGCGGACTGACTGCCGACTACCTGGCCGCCCATCTTCCGGCCGCAAAGCGCTGGGCGCTGGTCGGCCGAAACCGCACCAAGCTCGACGCCGTGGCAGCGCGACTGGCGGCGGCGAACCCCGACTCGGCGACCCCGCAGCTGATCGAGGCCGACGCCGGCGACCCGGCGGCGATGCGCGAAGTGGCGGAGGCGACCCGCGTCGTCATCACCACGGTCGGCCCCTACGTCCTCTACGGCGAGCCTCTGGTCGCGGCCTGCGCGGCCGCCGGGACCGACTACGTCGACCTCACCGGCGAGCCCGAGTTCGTCGACCGGATGTGGGCCAAGTACCACGCCGAGGCCGAGCGCACCGGCGCCCGCATCGTCCACTGCTGCGGCTTCGACTCGATTCCGCACGACCTCGGCGCCTACTTCACCGTCAAGCAGCTGCCCGAGGGGGTGCCGCTGACGGTGAACGGCTACGTCCGCTCCAACGCAAGCTTCTCCGGCGGCACCTATCACTCCGCGATCAACGCCTTCGGTCGTGCCCGCCAGACGATGGGGGCAGCCAAGGACCGCCGCCGCCTCGAGCAGCGGCCGCCCGGGCGCGAGGTACACGCCGCCCCGGCCCGCGTCCGCCATGACCCCGAGCGCGGTGGCTGGACGGTGCCGCTGCCGACGATCGACGGCCCGGTCGTCCGCCGCTCCGCCGCCGCCCTCGACCGTTATGGCCCCAACTTCACCTACGGCCACAACATGGTCGCCAAGCACCTCAGCAGCGTCGCGGCGCTCGCCGCCGGGGTCAGCACCGGCTTCACCCTCGCCCAGCTGCCGCCGACCCGGAAGCTGCTGCTGAAGATGAAATCGCCCGGCGAGGGGCCGAGTGCGGAGAAACGGGAGAAGAGCTGGTTCAAGATCGTCTTCGTCGGCGAGGGCGGCGGCAAGCGCGTCGTCACCGAGGTCAGCGGCGGTGATCCCGGCTACAGCGAGACTTCGAAGATGCTTGCCGAGTCCGGCCTCTGCCTCGCCTTCGACGAGCTACCCCAGCGCTCGGGCCAGCTGACCACCGCGGCGGCGATGGGCGACGCCCTCCTCGAGCGCCTCCAGAAAGCCGGCATCCGTTTCGAGGTTGTCGAAACCTCCGCCGCCGGGTAGAACTGCCGCCATGGATGACCAACAGGTGCTCGACCGCATCGACAAGCTGGTCCAGGAAGAGGAGGAACTGCTCCATCGCCACGAGGGCGAGGGCCTCGACGACGACGAGCACGCCCGCCTCGAAGAGCTCAAAGTCCAGCTGGACAAGGCCTGGGATTACCTCCGCCAGCGCCGAGCCCTCCGCCGCGCCGGCGACGACCCCGACGAGGCCAGCGTCCGCGACGGCAACACCGTCGAGGACTACGAGCAGTAGACGGCACCTGCGGTGGCATATAGGGTGAGCGCGTCCATTTAAGGATCTATGGAGGGTGGAATGGGTACTGCTCGAGTTCTTCGTCTGTCCCTGCTGTTGACGCTGGCGATATCGCTTGTTGCCACGTCCAGCGCATCGGCGGAAGTGGTGGTCGGACAGGTTGCGCCAGGGACGCCCGCTGTCACCTGCGAAGAATCTGCCGGGTTCGACGAAGTGCAGACCGCGGTCAGCAGTGGGACCAGCTACGTCATTCCGTCCAGCGGGGTGCTCACTTCGTGGAGTACGAACGCAGCTACCGGGGATGGTCAGTCGCAGGGCTTCAAGGTGTTCCGCCCTAGCGGCAGCAATTTCCTGGTGGTAGCCGAGGACGCTCCCCGTGCGCTCACGGGGGGAACCATCAACACCTTTCCGGTGAGCATCCCCGTTCAGGCGGGCGACGTGATCGGGCTCGTTTATGTCGGTGGCACCCAAACCGCCTGCGCTCTCTTTACCGGCAGCGCCAGCGATGTCTTCGCATTCCGGGAAGGGTCGGTTGCACCGGGTGGCACCTTCGAACCCGAAGCAACGGAAACCGAATGGCGGCTCAACGTCTCGGCCACCGTCCTGCCTCCGCCCGCGATCAGCGGCATCTCGCCGGCGAGCGGGTCCGTGAAGGGAGCAAGCGTCGTCATCGCCGGCTCCAACTTCGCCCACGTCTCTGGCGTCTCCTTCGGCTCGATGCCGGCGGCGGCGATTACCGTCGACTCCGAAGGTCAGATCACCGCGACCGCACCAGCCGTGAGTGCAATCGCCTCGGTCCCGGTCACCGTGACCACTGCCGCCGGTACCGCCACCAGCCCGCAGCCGTTCACCTACGAGGGCTGCGTCGTGCCTAAGCTCGTCGGCAAGAAGCTGAAAGCGGCGAAGAAGAAGATCCGCAAAGCCGACTGCAAGCTGGGGAAGATCAAGAAGCGGGGCGATGCCACGGCCAAAACCGGCAAAATCGTCAAGCAGAAGCCGAAGCCCGGCAAGCTTCTCGCCCCCGGCGCCAAGCTGAGCATCGTCCTCGGCGCCTGAACACGCCTGGGCGGCTACCCTTCCTCCAGCTCCCGGCGCCTTGGCGGAGTGGCTACGCAGCGGCCTGCAAAGCCGTTTACACCAGTTCGATTCTGGTAGGCGCCTTTCGCTCTGGAGTGCCATGGTTTTGGTCACAGGCTGGGATTCACATTGTCGGGATCACTCGGTGCAACAATGTCTTGGCAATGAAGCCTCAAGCTCCAAATGCCCCGAAGAAGACGGTTAAGAAGACCGACATGAGATCGGGCCTGCCGGGCACTCCGGAGGAGCAGCGTCGCGATTTTCGCGCGACGATGAAGAAGCATGAGGAGACGCTGCGCCGCTTGGCGCAGTAGCCAGCCACTCATCAATTGGCCGAAGTCTTCTACGTCACGCTCGGCGATTACTGCCGCATCGTGGCCGAGGTGCTTGAAACGACGCCAGAGCAGATCGCTCGCCTACCTCGCATCGCTTTGGCCGACTCCGCCTTGGCATCGCCGCAGGCTGGCGTCGGCGACCAGGAGGCCTATCCCACCGTGATCGAAAAGGCCGCTGTTGTGGTCGAGCACCTGGCGAGGAATCACCCGCTGCCCGATGGCAATAAGCGTTGTGCCTTCCTCGCCCGTGGAGCGCTTTCTGGCGGCTAATGGTCGGCCGATTCATGGGGCCGATCCCGACACCGACGCGCCGATGGTGGAGCAGATCGCTGCAGGTGAGGCGACTCCGAACGAAATCATCGAGTGGCTGGAACGGCGAACTACTCCGATCAGCTAGCGCGACTATGCCTCGCCCCTGGGCGTGGGTCGGATTGGGTCGGCTCCCCCGCCCTTAGAAGACGCGGCGGAAGAGGTAGATCGCGAGGAGGATGAGGATGATGATGATCAGGATCGTGATGATGCTCATAGTTCTCCTTTGGGTCAGGAATACGGGGTCCCGCCAGACCATCCCCAGGTAGCAGCTAAGTCAAACTTCCCGTTCCGGCTCATGCTGCTCGGCGAGTTCCGAAAGTGCCTCCAGCGAAACGCCGAGTGCCTGCGCGACGCGGCGGATGTCTCCCCAGAGGGGGTCTTGGCCGGCGTTCTCGATTAGGGCAATCGTGGCCTCAGGCAGGTCCGCTCGCTCGGCGAGGGCAGCCTGGCTCAGCTCCGCCTCTTCGCGCAGCTCGCGAACCGCTTTCGCCAGACCCAGTCGGCCTTCGGATGGTGGGGGGCCGGCAGGCACCACCCGAGAGTCTGCCGTCTCTTGCGGACCTTCAGCAATGCGAATTTCCGAAACGAAGCCCAATTGGCGCCTTCTGGCACTCCGGGAGACCTTGTGTGTACCGCTATGTCTCCCTAGCCTTCAAGCGTGGCCGAGCACTCGGCAGGCGCTGAGAACTCGAACGATTATGGGACGGCTCGCAGCCCTGCGCAGCTTGCGCGCCTGTACCTGGATGCGGTGCGGGCCGCCGACGCGCCCGGGGCCTTTCGCGTCGCCGCCGGGGCGCTCGCAGCCGGGATGACCATCCCCGAGCTTTACCAGCGGGTGATCGCGCCGGCGATGCACGAGATCGGCGAGCTCTGGGTGAAGGGGGCGCTGACCGTCGCCGACGAGCACTTGGCGACCGCCCTTACCCACCGGGTGCTGGCGGCGTTGCGACCTCCTGTTTGGGTCGGTGTGGGAGAGCAGGCGCAGCCCGCCCTCCCGAAGCGCCGGGTGATGCTGGCCGCCGTCGAGGGCGAGCAGCACGCGCTTGGGCTGCGAATGGCCGCCGACGTCTTCGAGGACGCCGGCTTCGAGTCGATCTACCTCGGCGCCGACGTTCCGATCGACGCCCTCCTACAGGCGCTCGACTCGCTCTCCCCGGACCTGCTCGCCCTCTCGGCGACGATGCCGGAGCTGGCCCCCGAGCTGGACCAGGTCGCCCTCGCGGTGCGCCATGCCCATCCGCGCTTGAAGCTCCTCTTCGGTGGGCAGGCAGCGTCCCCCCTGGTTGCCGAGGGGACGCTGATCCAGAACCTCGAGTCCCTGCCCGAAGCAGCCCTGCCTGCCTGACTAGGTGTGGTTGGGGCCGTCGTCGGCGCCGCCCCCACCGCCGCCGTTGTCGTCAGCACCGCCACCTCCGCCGCCGCCGCGGGGCTCGACGTGCTTGGCGAGCAGGCCGCTATCGGTGGACTGGGCGTCGACCTCTATCCGCATCCCCTTGTGGAGGGAGCCGAAGCCGCCGATCCCCTGGAATTTGGTCGTGCTGTTGACCTTGATCCGCACCGTGTTTCCGCCCTGGGTCTTGAGCTTGAAGGTGCGGTTGTCGGAGTTCTTCGAGACCACGGTCCCGTCGATGTGCCGCAGGGCCGCCTGAGCGGGCGCGGCGAAGAGGCCGACCGTCAGTGCTCCGGCGAGCATCGCGGTGGCGATTAGAGAAGCGCTCTTCCTGATCATCGTTCCTGCCTTTCCTGTTGTCCCTTTCGCCGCCATACGGAACCGCTGGTCCCGAGGTTCAGATCGCTTAGACCCTGTCACTCCGGGTATCTAGGGGGTCCGGCCAGTCACCGAAAGGCAACCAGGGACCAGGAGGAAGAGATGGCTGAGAGGACCAGGGAAAGCGCGGTTGAAGACCGCGATACGGTCGATCGCGGGGCCGAAAACGGCAACACCGTGCGCGAGGACGGCGTCCGCGACCGGGCGTCTGCTCGCGAGCGGGCTACGACGGCCGGGCCCGCCGTCGTCCACGAGCGCCAGCGCGACGAATACGGGGGCTTCAACATCGGCGCCGCTTTCTTCGGCTGGCTGGTCGCGGTCGGGATCGCGGTGCTGCTGACCGCACTGCTGAGCGCAGCGGGCGCGGCGATCGGGCTCACCGAAATAAGCGAAGGCGAAGCGGAATCGAACGCCGCGACGATCAGCATCGTCGGTGGCATCCTCTTGATCGTGGTGCTGGCGATCAGCTACTACGCCGGGGGGTACGTCGCCGGGCGGATGTCGCGCTTTGACGGCGGCCGTCAGGGCCTGGGAGTGTGGCTGCTGGGATTGGTCGCGACCGTGGCGCTGGCGGTGCTGGGCGCGATCGCGGGTTCCGAATACAACCTCTTCTCGCAGCTCAACCTGCCGCGGATCCCGATCGACGAAGGCTCGCTTGCCGGCGGCGCCGCTGTGGCCCTGGTCCTCGTTCTGATCGCGACCGCGCTCGCCGCGGTTTCCGGCGGCAAGATGGGGGAGCGCTACCACCGCAAGGTCGACCGGGTCGGCTACGAACCCCGCGATCGCGAGTAGTTCGGCCTCAGGTAGGCCTCTTCGAAGCCCGCCTTGAGGATGTTGCGATAGCTCGCCGAAGGCCGGTCGGGCACGCGCTCCCCCGTCTCCACCAGGAGGGTGCGGCAGCCGGCCTCGGCGGCGTCGACGATGCGCCGGTGCAGGAGCGCGGTCTGGCAGCCGCGCCCGCGTGCCGCCTCCAGCGTGGCGCCGATCCCGAGCTCGGCGATCCCGTCCTCGATCACCATCGCGCCGCAGCCGCACGCCTCGCCGTCGACCCGGGCGACATAGCAACGCCAGCCGTCCCGTCCCGGCAGGTGGGCGAAGAGCTCGGCGCCCCAGGCCGGCATCCCGAAGCCGAGCGCGGCGATCGTCCCGAACGGCTCCTGGTCGGGCGACGTCACCTCGACCACCTCGACCCCGTCGGGAGCCGGGAAGCGCGGCGGGTGCGGGGCGCGGACGAACTTCATCCAGGCGTAGGTCGGCTCGAAGCCCTGATCGCGCAGCCACTTCTCGGCGGCGGCGCTGCCGGGGAGGTTGGGGGTGACCGAGACGTAGGGGTTCGAGCGCTCCTCGGCCCACGCCACCGCCGCCTCTAGATCGGACAGCCCCGGCGCCTCGGCGGCCCCGAGGACGAGGTTCAGCATTCCGACCTGGCCCAGAGATCTAACCGCCGTCACCTGGATCGGGCCGAAGGCGCGCACCTCGACCCCGTGCTCGGCGGCGACGTCGCCTGGAACCGATTCCCAGATCCCGCGCCAGAAGCTGCGGTCGACCCGGTCGAGCGCCACCGGGTCGTACCGCACCCCGTTTCTGGTTTCGGCCGCGGCCATCGGTGGGCAGCATAGGCTGGAGCGATGGCCGAGCGGACCGACCAGCCCGAAGTTCCCCGCGACCAGGTGATTGTCCTCTTCGGCGCCAGCGGCGACCTCGCTAAGCGCAAGCTGCTGCCGGGGATGTTCCACCTGATGCGGGTCGGGCTGATGCCGAAGCGGTTCCGGATCATCGGCGCCGCCCGCAAGCCGCTCGGCGACGAGGAGTTCCGGGACCTGGCGCGGGAGTCGGTAGCTGGCTCCGGCCGTCGGGGCGAGGAGCCTGCGGATTGGGAGCGGTTCTCCGAGTCGTTGCGCTTCGCCGGAGTCGGCGGTGGGTTGGGCGAGCTCGAGCGGGCGATCGGCGAGGCGCGCAAGGAGTTGGGAGAGGAGGCCGAGGTTCTCTTCTACCTATCGCTGCCGCCGCAGGCTGCGGCGGGCACGGTCGAGCAGATCGGCGAGCTCGGGCTCGGCCAGGGCGCCCGGGTAATCACCGAGAAGCCCTTCGGGACCGACCTCGAGTCCGCCCGCAGCCTCAACCGCAAGCTCCACTCGGTGTTCGCCGAGGAGCGCATCTTCCGCATCGACCACTACCTCGGCCGGGAGGCGGTCCAGAACCTGCTGGCACTGCGTTTCGCCAACGGCATGTTCGAGCCGGTTTGGAACCGCAACCACATCGACCACGTCCAGATCGACATCCCGGAGACGCTCTCGATCGAGATGCGCGGCTCTTTCTACGAGGAAACGGGCGCCTTCCGCGACATGATCGTCACCCATCTGTTTCAGGTGCTCGGCTTCGTGGCAATGGAGCCGCCGACCTCGCTGGAGCCGAAACCGCTCGGGATCGAGCGCGAGAAGGTCTTCGAGGCGATGCCGCCGCTGCGACCTGAGAACGTCGTCCGCGGCCAGTACGAGGGCTACCGCGACGAGGACGGTGTCGCCGGCGACTCGGACACCGAGACCTTCGTCGCCGTCAAGGCCTTCGTTGACAACTGGCGCTGGGAGGGGGTTCCGTTCTACCTGCGCTCGGGCAAGCGGCTGGGGGAGAGCCGGCACCTGCTGACGATCGCCTACGCGCGGCCGCCGCGGCGGATGTTCCCGCTCGACTGCGACCAGATCGCCGAGTCCTTCGGCCACGACCACCTCACCTTCGAGCTCGGCGACCCCGGCAGCATCTCCGCCTCCTTCCTCGCCAAGGTGCCGGGACCACGGATCCAGCTCGGCGAGGCCCACATGCGGTTCAGCTATGCCGACACCTTCGGCGGCCCCGACGAGGCGCTCGACCCCTACGAGCGGCTGATCCACGACGTGATGATGGGGGACCGCACCCTGTTCACCAGCTCCGAGGCGATCGAGCGGCTCTGGGAGGTCTCCGAGCCGGTCCTGCGGGAGCCACCGCCGGCGATCCCCTACGAGCCCGGGTCCTGGGGGCCGCGGGAGGCGGACGAGCTGATCGCGCCCCGCCGCTGGCACCTGCCCAACGACCACGTCTAGAAGAACGGAAAAGGGCCCCGCGCGGGGGCCCTCTGTTTCCGAAGGACGTACCACCAGAGAGTGTTAAGTCGCTGGCTCGTCGGTCCTCAAACTCTGCAAGCTCGCCATAGAAACACCCGCAAGCTCCGAAAGTTGCACCAATCGCATCGGCCGTTGCAGCGGAACCTTTAATGACCCGTCGGCCACCCGTCCAGCGCTGCTAGATTCCGCGATCCCGGGCGTATAGCTCAGTTGGGAGAGCGCCGCCTCGACAAGGCGGAGGTCACTGGTTCGAGCCCAGTTACGCCCATCCTCTTCCCGGGCAAGTCCGCTGAAATCCACGTCTCCTCCGCGGGCATCTACGGATGTTCGCCTTGCACGCCGGTTTTAGGTTTGAGCGGCAACCCCAATGGCTCCCGGAGCCGTGAAAAAAGGAGAACCCGAATGAGAGGTTTGGGTCGGGCGGTGTTCGTGGCGATTCTGTTGTTGATCGCCGGGATCTTGAACGTCATCTACGGCATCGGGGCTATCGCCGACGCCAATTTCTGGGTCGGTGAAAACCACTTCGTCCTCGGCAACCTGCACACCTGGGGTTGGGTCACCGCGATCATCGGTGTGATCGAGGTCTTCGCCAGCTTCTCGCTTTTCGCGGGCGGGACCTTCGGGCGCACGATCGGGATCGTCGCCGCCAGCCTCGGGGCGATCGCCGCGCTGCTCGCCGTCGGCGGCGCCTATCCGTTCTGGGCGCTGGGCGTCTTCGCGATCTGCGTCATCTGCATCCACGGGCTCGTCGTCTACGGCGAGCCGCTCGAAGAAGAACACCGCCTGCCGGGGAGCAACGACTCCCGCGCCGGCGCTCCGCGCGACACCGTCGCAACCCCGCGCGGCTGAAAACTCTCCCGCCCGGAGGTCCCGGCGCCGCGCGCGCCGGGACCTTCCCCCAACGCTTCCTCAGACGTTCGCCGGCAGTTTCACCTGGGTCAGGCGGAGGCTGTTGCCCGACGGATCGCGGAAGCCGCAGTCGATGCCGTAGGGGCGCTCTTCGGGGGTCTCGGTGAACTCGACGCCGCGGGCCTTCAGCTGCTCGTAGTCGGCCTGACAGTCGTCGGTGGTGAGGAAGACGGTGCCGGAGAAGCCCTTGGCCATCAGCTCCTCGACCTGCCGGGTCGTCTGCTCGTCCATCATCGGCGGGCCGGGGATCGCCATCAGGACGACGGCGACGTCCTCCTGGTCGGGCGGGCTGACGGTGAGCCAGCGGAAGTCGCCCATCTCCGGCAGGGTCACGTCGGAGCGCACCTCGAAGCCGAGCTTCTCGGTGTAGAAGGCGAGCGCCTCCTCTTGGTCGTGGACCCACAGCTGTGCGGTTGAGATCTTCACGTTTCCTCCTTCTCGGGATTGCTGGGGGCGATGCTAGGCCTGCTCGGAGCTCCCGTCTTCTCCAATCGTGCGGTGTTGGGGGCGGCCGTAGGCGCGGACCACGCAGGCGGGGACGACGGCGTGAGCCGAGGCCGGGGGCGCGCCTGCGCGGTACTCGGTCGGCCTCATCCCGTACATGCGCTTGAAGCTGGTCGTGAATGAGCCGACGCCCTGGAGGCCGACCTCGAGACAGATCTCGGCGACCGAGTAGTCGGTGTTGCGGAGCAGCGCCGCCGCCCGCTCTAGCCGTCGGGTCTGCAGGTAGACGTAGGGGGACTCGCCGAAGGTGCGGCGGAACTCACGGCTGAAGTGGGCCTTGGAGAGGCCGGCCGCCCGGGCAAGGTCATCGACCTCGAGCGGCTCCGAGTAGCGGGCGTCAGCCAGGTCCTTGGCCCGGAGGAGGTGACGGGCGGGAGGTACGAAGGCCACGGCCCAAGCGTACGCTCAGGCGCATTAGGGCACGGCGATCGGTTCGCAGGAGGTTTCGACGACGATGACTCGGACCTGCCGGACCGAGGCGAGGGTCGCTTCCATCAGGGCGAAGCATTCTTCCTTGACTACCGGAGTGGACGTGGATGGCTGGGTCCATTCGGCGTTACCGAGGAAGCTCACACGGCTTTGACGTTCGAGGAATCCCAGGTTGACCCGCTTGCCGGCGATTTCGGCCCCGCGAGCGCGAATTGCTACACCGGCCGCCTGTGCCGTCAGCTTTCTCGTGTCCTGGGTCTGACAGCGGGAGGACGCCAGGCGGGCCTTCGGGTGGCGATTGACGCCCCGCACGGCGACCCGGAGCTGGCAGGTCGTCTTCGTCGTGGTGGTGTGACCGCGGGCGACTGCATCGCAGTCGATTCGGCGTTCGCCTAATCGGCGGCAGGCCCCGACCGATCCCGCGGTGACGTTCGGATTCCGCCGAACGAACTCACGCAAGACGGAGTGGGCAGCATGTCGGGCCGCTGCCTTCGGCAGGTGGTAGGGAGGAGGCGGAGGTGGAGGCGTCGATTCCCCGCCTCCGCCGCCACCGCCTTCGGATCCCGATTCGGTCGAGCAAGGGCAGGGGAGGTCCTCGCAGGCGACTCCATCATTGTCTCCGTCGAGTCCATAGGGATCGCCGGGAAGCAGGTATTCCTGCGCTTCGGCCTGGTTGGCGAAGTCGGCGCAGTCGTAGTCGGTAGCGGCAACCGCTGAAGTTGGTGCGAGAAACGCAATCGCGGCCACGCCCAGCAATGCGCTCAGGAAGAGCCTCATCTCTAAGTCAATTTAGAGATGTTCAACAAACCCGGATGTATGAGTGTTTTGGTGGCCGAGCCTTCAACCGTCAACGCCAAGAGCGAAACCAAGACCCGCCTCAGCGGCGGACGTCAGGGCCTCCGAATTAACCGCGAAGGCACCGGCGAAGCGGGTGATGCAGTGCATCAAGCTCGAAGGGGGCTTCATCGAGCCGCTGGCGCCGACGAGGCGCAAACGGGAGCCGCCGAGCAGATCCTTCGCCCACGGCGTCGGCCCCCACGAAACCCACGTCGCCATCTATTTGGAGACCTCACCTAGGGAAATCGACAGCCTGATCAAGGAATACGATGGGGAGAAGGAATACCGCGCGATGAAGACCCCGGATGGCCGCAACCTCGTCCTCGTCGACGGCAATCCCGCCTCGAACGATCGGCAGGTGGCCTTTCACTGTCTCGGCGTCGCGACCCACTGAACGCAGGTCGGTAGCCCGCGGCGCCGAACGCGGTTAGGCTCGCCGCCTCGTGACCGGGACTTACGCAGCCGTGCTGGCGATCTGCGCAGCCTCGCTGGCGATCGGGCAGGCGGCGATCGTTCTCTGCGGTGGGCGCAGCTGGTCGTGGCCGGCGCCGGCGGTTGGGCTGGCCCTGCTCTGCGCGGTGTGCTGGGCGACCGTGCGGCTGCCGGGGGACGGGGTCATCTCGGCGATCGCCGTACTGGTGCTGACCGTGGCGGCGATCATCTACCTGTCGAGTCGAGTCGAGGGTGAGCGAGATGCCTTTCGGACCGGATGGCCGGTCGCGCTCGTAGCCCTCCTGGCCGCCTCGCTTCCCTTCGCGGTCGAAGGGCACTTCGGGATTCTCGGCACGAGCTTCAACCCGGACATGTCCCAGCACCTGCTGGCCGCCGACCGGCTCGCCGAAGGCCACTCGTCCCAACTGCTCGCGCAGGGCTACCCGCTCGGGCCGCACTCGATCGTCGTCGCTCTCGACAAGGGCCTCGGGGTAGGGCTGGTCCAGGGGTTCAGCGGATTGACGATCGCCGTCGCCGTGCTCGCCTGCCTGACCGCGCTCGCGGCCTTCGGCGACCTGCCCTGGCTGCCGCGGAGCGCCGGTGCCCTCCTCGTCGGGCTTGCCTATGTGGTCGCCTCCTACTTCGCCCAGGGCGCCTTCAAGGAGACGATGCAAGCTCTGTTCCTGCTCGCCTTCGTCCTCGCGCTGCGGGAGGCGGACCGGAGCTGGGGTGACCTGCCGCTGCGCTTCGTCCCCGCGGCCCTGATCGCGGTCGGCTCCATCTACACCTACAGCTTCCCCGGCCTGATCTGGCTGGGGGCGGCGGCGGCTATATGGGGGCTGCTGACGCGGCCCGCCCCCAGGGCACTAGGCCTCGCCTTGGTCGTCTTCCTCGTTGCCGCCTTGCCGGAGATCGGCCGCATGGTCGACTTCCACAGCTTCGAGACCTTCGATCCAAACGGACCGGGTCTCGGCAACCTCTTCGGCCAGATCTCGCCCTTCGAGGCGCTCGGGATCTGGCCCTCGGGCGATTTCCGCCTGGCGCCGGGAGATGGGGCGGTACCCGCGGTCGCCTACTACCTCGGGATCGCCTTCGCCCTGACCCTCTTCACCTACGGCCTGGTCTGGCTCTGGCGCCGCCGCGAGGCCGCGATCCTTTCGGGGCTCGCCGCCGCCGCGCTGGCCTACGCCGCCGCCCGAGTCGCCGGCACGCCCTACACCGCCGCCAAGGCGCTCGAGATCGGTGCGCCGCTCGTGGCGGTGGCGATCCTTTTGCCGCTGCTCACCCCGACGTGTCGCTTTCCTCTCGGTATCCGAGAACAAAGCGACAGGCGCCGCTCGCTCCTCATGGTTGCCGCTGCGCTGTTCGTCCTCGCCGCCGGCGTCTGCTCGCTGCTCGCCCTCGCCAACGCGCCGGTCGGCCCGACCTCCTACTCCTCGAAGCTCAGCGAGTACCGCAAGCTCGTCGGCGAAGGGCCGACGCTGGTGCTCGCCTCGCCCCAGCTGCTCGAAGAGGAACACGGCGAACCGTTCCTCGCCTGGGAACTGCGCGGCGGCCGGGTATGCATTCGCGCGGCCGACGAGCCCGGGAAGCTGCCGGCGGGAACTCGCTTTGTGATTACCCAAGACCCAGAAGATGCCTTCGAGCTCTCTACGGACCCGGAAGAGGGCTCCGAATGGAGCTTGGACAAGGTCCTGGCCGTTCCTCCCGGCAAGAGTCCCTGCCCGCTGATCGCGGTGCGCCAGGCCCGGCAGGGTCCCGCTCGCTGAAGTCCCCGTACCATTGCGCGGGCATGGAGGCCGCGACCGACAAGATCGTCTTCACCCTGCCCGACGGCAAGCCGCTGGAGCTGCCGGCGGGGGCGACCGGTGCGGACGCGGCTGCCGCGATCGGCCCGGGCCTGGCCAAGGCGGCGCTGGCGATCAAGGTCGGCGGCGAGCTGCGCGACCTGGCGGCGCCGCTGCCGGCGGACGGGGGAGAGGTGGCGATCCTCACCGACCGCGACCCCGAGGCGCTGGAGCTGATCCGCCACGACGCCGCCCACGTGATGGCCGAGGCGGTCGTCGATCTCTATCCCGGCACCAAGGTGACGATCGGGCCGCCGATCGAGAACGGCTTCTACTACGACTTCGAGTTCCCGGCGGGCACCAGGATCACCGACGAGGACCTGCCGAAGATCGAGGCGGCGATGAAGGAGCACATCGACGCCGACGAGAAGTTCAGCCGCCGCGACGTCCCCGTCGCCGAGGCGATCGAGCTCTTCCGCTCCCAGGACCAGGGCTTCAAGGTCGAGCTGATCGAGGACCTCGTCCGCGACGAGGGCGTGGAGACGGTCTCGCTCTACCGCAACGGCCCCTTCGAGGATCTCTGCCGCGGCCCCCACGGCCCCTCGACCGCCCGCATCAAGGCGATCAAGCTGAGCTCGGTCGCCGGCGCCTACTGGCGCGGCGACGAGCAGCGCGAGAGTCTCACCCGCATCTACGGCACCGCCTTCTTTTCGAAGAAGGACCTGGAGCAGCACCTCGAGCGCCTCGAGCAGGCCAAGGAACGCGACCACCGCCGGCTCGGCCCCCAGCTCGGCCTCTTCATGCTGCGCAAGGAGGCGCCGGGGATGCCCTTCTGGCTGCCCAACGGGACGACTCTGCTGCGCTCGATCGAGGCCGAAGTCCGCGACCAGCTGCGCAAGCGCGGCTACCAGGAGATCGCCACCCCGCAGGTGATGGACGAGAGCCTCTGGCACCGCTCCGGACACTGGGACAACTACAAGGACGACATGTACTTCATGGAGGACGACGACCGCCGCTACGCGCTGCGGCCGATGAACTGCCCCGGCGCCTGCCTCGTCTACTCCGCCGACCGCCACTCCTACCGCGAGCTGCCGCTGCGGCTGGCCGAGTTCGGCCGCGTCTCCCGCAACGAGCGCGAGGGCGTCCTCCACGGGCTGCTCCGGGTCCGCGCCTTCACCCAGGACGACGCCCACGTCTACTGCACCGAGGAGCAGATCGGCGACGAGGTCGCCTCGATCTGCGAGGCGATCGACGAGCTCTACGCGCGCTTCGGCTTCGAGGACGTCCACGTCGAGCTCTCGACCCGGCCGGAGAAGTCGATGGGCTCCGAGGAGCAGTGGACCAAGGCCGAGGCGGCGCTGGCCGAGGCGCTCGAGAGTCAGAACCGCGAGTACACGCTGAACCCCGGCGACGGTGCCTTCTACGGGCCGAAGATCGACTTCCACATCACCGACGCGCTCGGCCGCTCCTGGCAGTGCGGGACCTGCCAGCTCGACTTCCAGATGCCCGAGCGCTTCGACCTCTACTACACGGGCGCCGACGACCAGGCCCACCGCCCGGTGATGATCCACCGCGCCCTGCTCGGCTCGATGGAGCGCTTCGCCGGGATCCTGATCGAGCACTACGCCGGCCGCTTCCCGACCTGGCTGGCGCCGGTGCAGGCGATCGTCCTGCCGATCTCCGACCGCCACAACGACTACGGCCGCGAGGCCCACGACCGGCTCCGCGAGCTCGGCGTCCGGGTCGCGATCGACGACCGCTCCGAGTCGATCGGCAAGAAGATCCGCGACGCCTCGACGATCGGCTTCTACCCTTACATGCTGGTGGTCGGCGACCGCGAGGCGGAGAACGGCGCCGTCGCCGTCCGCTCCCGCGCCGACGGCGACCTCGGGGAGACATCGCTGGCCGAGTTTGCCGCCCGGGTCGAGGCCGAGACGGCGGAGCGTTGAGTGACCGGGTTCACGAACCGGTCTTCTGTCTCTATACTGCGCCGAACTTGATCGCTGGCACGAAAAAACTTCACCGCCGCCGCTGAGCGCCCCGTGCCTGCCTACCGTTTCGTCCTCTTGAAGTCCCGCCTCCGATAGTGCCGGTCCCGCGAAGGTTTGATCGGCGCCCACCAGAGCGCGACACCACCCGGATCAACGAGCGGATCCGGGTCCCGCAGGTGCGCCTGATCGGCGCCGACGGCGAGCAGCTGGGGATCGTCGAGATCAACGACGCCCTCAAGCGCGCCCAGGAGGCCGAACTGGACCTGGTCGAGGTCGCCCCGGGCTCGAAGCCGCCGGTGACCCGCCTACTCGACTACTCGAAGTACAAGTACGAGCAGGAGCAGAAGCAGAAGCAGGCGCGCAAGCACCAGCAGCAGGTCAACATCCGCGAAATCAAGCTGCGGCCGAAGATCGCGACCCACGACTACGAGACCAAGAAGGGTCACGTCGAACGCTTTCTCAAGCACCGCGACAAAGTCAAGGTGACGATCATGTTCCGCGGTCGCGAGCAGGCCCACCCCGAGCGCGGCCGCGACCTCCTCAACAAGCTCTTCGAGGACCTCGGCGGGCTCGCGGTGATCGAGTCGGCGCCGCTGCAGGAAGGCCGCAACATGAGCATGCTGCTCGGCCCCAGCAAAGAGGTCGACAAGCTCGCCGGTGAGGGTCAGGGCGATGAGCCGGCCGCGGCCGGCGACGCCTCCGGCGAGGCGGACGCTCCCGCAGCGTCCTGATCCTCGAAGTCCTCTTCTACGGCGCGGCGCTGCTCTGGGCGCTGACCGTTATCCCCGCCGGCGCCGTCTGCTGCGTGCGCGGGCAGTGGATGTACTTCTGGTTCGGCTGGCTGACGCTGGGGCTCCTCTGGTACATCGGCGCCTTCGTCCGCAAGCCCGGTCAGCGTCCCTACTCGCCGTCGCAGGTGGCCATCGTGCTGGCAGCGAGCGCGGCGGCGTTTCTCGCTCTCGGCCTCTTCGGCGCCCGTCCCTCACCGGTGCTGGGCCTGGACGGCGGCGTCTTGCAGGGCTCGGTCGGCGGCAACCTGATCGGCCCCTCGAACTCATGCCGGCCCCAGCCGGATGGCGGATGGAGGTGCAGTCATTACGACGATGGTTTCAGCGGCACCGCTGCCTACGAAGTGCACGCGAACGGTCTCGGCTGCTGGCACGCCGTCAGGGTCGGCGGAGCCGGCGAGGGGAGCCGTAAGCGGCTCTCCGGCTGCGTCACCCTCTACGACTTCGTCTTCTGAACTAGTTGGCGCCGAGGATGACGTCGGCGATCCGCTCCGCCGCCCGGCCGTCCCAGAGCGGCGGCGGTCCCGGCGGCGTCTGCCGGCCCTCGGCGAGGACTCCCGGGATGCGTGAGATAGCCGCCGGATCGAGGCCGAGCAGGGTGTTGGTGCCGGAGGTGACGGTGACCGGCCGCTCGGTGTTGTCGCGGAGGGTGAAGCAGGGGACGCCGAGGTAGGTCGTCTCCTCCTGGATGCCGCCGGAGTCGGTGAGGACGGCGCGGGCGTCGGCGATCAGCGAGAGGAAGTCGAGGTATCCGAGCGGGTCGGTGAGGTGGAGGCCGGGGGCGTCGCTCTCCAGGCCCTCCATCATCTTCCGGGTCCGCGGGTGGACCGGGAAGAGGACGGGCATCTCGGCGGCCAGGGCGGCGAGGCGGGAGACGGTCTCGCCGAGCAGCGGCCCGTCGACGAGGGCGGGGCGGTGGAGGGTGACGAGCAGGTAAGAGCCGGGCTCGACCCCGAGCCGGGACGCCGCACCTGCCGCCCGGAAGCGACTTTCCAGCGCCACCAGGGTGTCGATCATCGTGTTGCCGACCATCTGCATGCGCTCCTCGGGGATGCCTTCGGCGCGCAGGTTGGTGATCGCCTCGGGGCTGTGGAGGAAGAGCCACTCGGAGAAGCGGTCGGCGACGATCCGGTTCACCTCCTCGGGCATCGTCATGTCGAAGCTGCGCAGTCCCGACTCGATGTGGGCGACCGGGATCCCCATCTTCACCGCGGTCAGCGCTGCCGCCAGGGTCGAGTTGACGTCGCCGGGGACGATCACCAGATCGGGCTGCTCGTCGGCCAGCACCGGCTCCAGGCGCTCCATCGTCCGCGCCGTCTGCGCCGCGTGGCTGCCGGAACCGACCTCGAGCATGTAGTCGGGTGCCGGCACCCCGAGCTCGGAGAGGAAGACCTCGGACATCAGCCGGTCGTAGTGCTGGCCGGTGTGGACGATCGCGTGGCGGCCCTCCGGGTGGCGTGCCCGCAGGGCGCCGATCACCGGGGCGGTCTTGACGAAATTCGGCCGCGTTCCAACGACGTAGAGGATGCGCATCGCGGCGGCAGCGTATCTGCTTCAATAGCGAGCCCGATGCCGAAGATGAAAACCCATTCCGGCGCCAAGAAGCGCTTCAAGAAGACCGCCAAGGGCAAACTCCGTGGCCGTCGCGCTTACTCCAGCCACATCCTGGAGAAAAAGTCGCCGAAGCGGAAGCGGAAGATGGCGAAGCCGGTCGAGATCGCGCCGAGCGACCAGAAGAAAGTCCGGACCCTGCTCGGAGGCGGCAAGTGAGCCGCGTCAAGCGCAGCGTCCACGCGCGCAAGAAGCGCCGCAAGGTGCTGAAGGAAGCGAAGGGCTACTTCGGCCGCAAGCACTCCTCCTACCGCTTCGCCAAAGAGCAGGTGCAGCGGTCGGGGATGTACGCCTACCGCGACCGGCGCAACAAAAAGCGCACCTTCCGCCGCCTCTGGATCACCCGCATCAACGCCGCCGCGCGGCTCGAGGGCATGAGCTACTCGGAACTGATGCACGGCTTGAATAAAGCCGAGGTCGAGGTGAACCGCAAGATGCTTGCCGACATCGCCGTCCACGACCGCGATGCCTTCCGCCGATTTGTGGAGCTAGCCCGGGAGGGTGCGGCCGCCTAGCGGCAACACCGACATTCCTCTCTCCCGGGCGGGCCGTGAAGACGGCCCGTTTTTTATTGGTCCGGGCGTTCCAGGAGAAGAAACCGCCAAACCGAACCAAACATCACCAACAGGACCATCTGATGATCGAAAGCCCCCAAAACGAGAAGCTGAAGCTGGTTCGCAAGCTGCGCGAGCGCAAGCACCGCGAGCGCGAGGGGCTGTTCGCGACCGAGGGCGAGGATCTGCTCGAGGCGGGGCTGGCCGCCGGCGCCGAGCCGCGGTTCGTGTTGGTCGCCGCGGGGTCGGGTCTCGAAGGTGAAGAGGTGGAGCCGGGGTCGCTGGCGGACGTCTCGACTTTGGGATCGAGCACGCGGGTAATCGCGGTCTGGCCTGTCGATTTCCTCTCGCTATCCGAGAGCAACGCGACAGGCACCTGCATCTATCTGCACGGCGTCGGCGATCCGGGCAACGTCGGCACGATCATCCGCACCGCCGACGCGCTGATCGGCGGCTCGGTCGTCCTCGGCCCCGATTGCGCCGACCCGTTCTCGCCCAAGGCGGTCCGCGCCAGCATGGGGTCGATCTTCTCCCGGCCGCCCGCGAAGGCGGCAATCGACGCAACCCCCCAACCACGTGTCGCTTTGGTGGCCCACGGGGGTCAAGAACTCGACAGCCTCGCGGGGGCCGCCACCGTCTGCCTCGGCGCCGAGCGGGAGGGGCTGCCCGACGAGGTGGTCGCCCGGTGCGATCGCACGGTGACGATCCCGCTGCGGAGCGGCGGCCCCGACTCCCTCAACGTCGCCGCGGCGGCGGCGATCGCCGCCCAGCGGCTATCTTCGCTCGCGATGACGGAGGCACGGCCCGATGCTTGAGCGGATCGAGGAGATCAGGGGCGAGGCCGCCACGGTGATCGGGGCCGCCGGCTCGAGCGCCGAGCTGGAGGAGCTGCGGGTCCGCTACCTCGGCCGCAAAGCCGAGCTGACGAGCGTCCTGCGCGGGATCGCCGAGCTGCCCCAAGAGGAACGCGGCCAGGTCGGCGGCGCCGCCAACCGCGCCCGCAAGGAGCTGGAAGCGCTGCTCGAGCAGAGCGCCGAGCGGCTCGACGCCTCCGAGCTGGAGGCGCAGCTGGTCGACGACCGGATCGACGTCACCCTGCCCGGGGCGCCGCCGCGGCCGGTCGGCCACCCGCACCTGATCGCCCGGACGACGCGACTGATCGAGGACACGATGGTCGGGCTCGGCTACCACGTCGCCGAAGGCCCGGAGATCGAGCACGACTACTACAACTTCACCGCCCTCAACCACCCGCCCGGGCACCCGGCGCGGATGCTCCAGGACACCTTCTACGTGCAGTCGCACCCCGACGTGCTGCTGCGCACCCACACCTCGCCGATGCAGGTGCGCTCGATGGAGACCCAGCCGCCGCCGATCTTCGTCGTCGTCCCCGGCAAGGTCTACCGGCGCGATTCCGACGCCACCCACAGCCCGATGTTCCACCAGGTCGAGGGGCTGGCGATCGCCGAGGGGATCACCCTCGCCGACCTGAAGGGGACGCTGCTGGCGATGTGCCGGGCGCTGTTCGGGGCCGAGCGGGAGCTGCGCCTGCGGCCGCACTTCTTCCCCTTCACCGAGCCGAGCGTCGAGGTCGACGTCTCCTGCTTCCAGTGCGGCGGCAGCGGCGAGCTGGCCGGCGGGGAGCGCTGCAACCTCTGCAAGGGCCAGGGCTGGATCGAGATCCTCGGCGCCGGGATGGTCGACCCCAACGTGCTCGGCTTCGTCGAGAGCCACGGCTACGACGCCGAGCGGGTCCAGGGCTTCGCCTTCGGGATCGGGGTCGAGCGGGTGGCGATGCTGCGCCACGGCGTGCCGGACCTGCGGCGCTTCTTCGACAACGACGTGCGGATGCTGGAGCAGTTCTCATGAGGGTGCCGTACAGCTGGATGACCGAGTACTGCGATCCCGGCATCGACCCGGCCGACCTGGCCGACCGGCTGGTGATGACCGGGACCGAGGTCGAGCGGCTGGAGACGATCGGGCCGTCCTCGAGCGAGGGCTTCGTCGTCGGCAAGGTGCTGGAGCGCGAGCAGCACCCCAACGCCGACCGGCTCAGCGTCTGCCGGGTCGACATCGGCGAGGGCGAGCGGACGATCGTCTGCGGGGCCCCCAACATCGACGCAGGTCAGACCGTCGCCGTCGTCCTGCCCGGGGCGGTCATGCCCGGCGGGATGAAGATCCGCAAGGCGAAGCTGCGCGGCGTCCCCTCCGAAGGGATGATCCTCTCCGCCGCCGAGCTGGAAATCGCCGAGGAGGCGGACGGGATCATGGTCCTCGACGACGGTCCGGCGCCCGGCACGCCGCTGGCCGAGGTGCTGCCGCTGGGGGAGCGGGTGCTGGAGATCGAGGTCACCCCCAACCGGACCGACTGCTTCGGCGTCCACGGCGTCGCCCGCGAGGTGCACGCGATCACCGGCGCGCCGCTCGCCGCCGACCCTTGGGCCGAGGACGCGCCCGCGGAGGGCGAGGGGGAGGCGAGCGACTACGCCTCGGTCGCCGTCGCCGTGCCCGAGCTCTGCCCGCGCTTCACCGCCCGCGTCTTCACCGACGTGCAGATCGGACCCTCGCCGCTGTGGCTGCAGGCGCGCCTGGCCGCGGCCGGGCAGCGGCCGATCAACAACGTCGTCGACATCACCAACTACGTGATGCTGCTGACCGCCCAGCCACTGCATGCCTTCGACCTCGACCAGGTCCCGGACGGAGAGCTGACCGTCCGCACCGCGGCCGAGGGCGAGAAGATGACCACCCTCGACGGGGTCGAGCGCAGCTTCGACGCCGAGACCGTGCTGGTCTGCGATCGCAACGGGCCCTCCGGGATCGCCGGGATCATGGGCGGCCAGACCTCCGAGGTCTCCGACGCGACCACCCGCGTCCTGCTCGAGGTCGCCTGCTGGAACGGGACCAACATCCTTCGCACCTCGCGACAGCTTGGCCTGCGCTCGGAGGCCTCCTCGCGCTTCGAGAAGCAACTGCACCCGGAGCTGACGATGCGGGCGCAGCAGATCGCCTCGAGGCTGATGGTCGAGCTCTGCGGCGCCCGGCTGGTGCCGGGGACGATCGACGTCGCCGCCGAGGTGCCCGCGCCGCGGCGGCTGACCCTGCGGGCCTCGCGGGTCTCGGGACTGCTGGGGATGGAGATCAGCCAGGACGAGCAGCGCACCTACCTGCAGCGCCTCGGCTTTGAGGCGGAGCCGGCCGGCGAGGACCTCGAGGTCACGGTCCCGCCCGACCGTCACTACGACGTCACCCGCGAGGTCGACCTGATCGAGGAGGTGGCGCGGGTCCACGGGATCGACGAGCACCTGCCGACGACGCTGCCGGCGACCGGCGAGGCGGTCGGCGGCCTCAGCCGCGAGCAGCGGCTGCGGCGCCGGGCCGAGGACGGCCTTCGCGACCTCGGCTTCGACCAGGTCGTCGGCTGGAGCTTCACCGACCCCGGCGAGGCCGGGCGGCTGCGGATCCCCGACGACGACCTCCGGGCGAACCCGGTCCTGCTCGCCAACCCGCTCTCCGAGGAGCAGTCGGCGATGCGCACGACCCTGCTCGGTTCGCTGCTGGACGTCGCCGCGAGAAACAACGCCCGCGGGACGAGCGACCTCGCGCTCTTCGAATCCGCCCGCGTCTACCTCAAGGACCCGCCGACGGGACGAAAAGCGGTTGATGAGAACGCAAATCGTCCCGTCGACCCGCTGGCGGGGCGGTTTGCCGGCGATCAGCCGGCGCCGTTCGTCGAGCCGCACCGGTTCGCGGCGCTGGCGACCGGGTCGCTGAGCGAGCGCTCGTGGCGCGGCGGTGGCGAGCCCGCCGACTTCTTCGCCCTCAAGGGGGTGCTGGAAGCGCTGGCGCGGCAGCTCGGGGGCGAGCTCTCCTTCGTCCCCGCCGAGCAGCCGTTCCTGCACCCGGGCCGCTCGGCCGCGGTCTCGATCGGCGGCGAGGACGCCGGCTGGCTCGGCGAGGTGCATCCGCTGGTCTGCCGGACCTGGGACCTCGAAGCCGCCGTCGGCTTCGAAATCGACTCGGCGCCGCTGATCGCGGCGGCGACCGTGGGCGAGGAGTACTACGAGGACGTCACCACCTTCCCGGCCGTCTACCAGGACCTGGCCGTGGTCGTCCCCGCCGACCTTCCCGCCGAGGCCGTCAGTGAGGCGATCCGCGCCGGCGGCGGCGAGCTCCTGCGTGGCGCTGAGGTCTTCGACCTCTACGAAGGCGAGCAGCTCGGCGAGAACCGCAAGAGCCTCGCCCTCAACCTCGAGTTCCGCGCTCCCGACCGAACCCTCACCGACGAGGAGGTCGCCGAGCGGCGCGAGGCGATCAAGGCAAAGCTGGACGAGATCGGGGGGGCGCTGCGTGAATAAGCGCGTGCTGGTCGCCGGCGCCTCCGGCTTCACCGGGGCGCTCGCGGCGCAGATCGTCCACGACCACCCGAGTCTGGAACTCGTCGCCGCGACCTCGCGCAGCGACGCCGGCAGATGGCTGGGCGAGCTCTACCCGCGCTACCGGGCGCCGATCGAGCTGACCGAGCTCGATCTCGACGACCTGCCCGAGGTCGATGCGGCGATCGTCGGCTACCCGCACGGGGCAGCGGCGCCGACCGATGCGGCGCTGCGCGCGGCGGGCATCCTCGTCGTCGACCTCTCGGCCGACTTCCGGTTGCGCGACATGCAGACGTACGAGCGCTGGTACGGCGAGCACGGCGCCCCCGACCTCTTCGGGACGGGTGTCTACGGCCTCACCGAGCTCTACCGCGACGAGCTGCGCGAGGCGACGCTCGTCGCCACCCCCGGCTGCTACCCGACCGCGAGCGTGCTGGCGCTGGCGCCGCTGGCCGAACAAGGCCTCGTCTCCGAGGCCTTCGTCGCCGCGATGCAGGGGACCTCCGGTTACGGCCGCAGCAGCGACGACCTCGTCCACTTCTCGAACATGACCGAGAACGCCTTCCCCTACAAGACCGAGGGCCATCGGCACCGGCCGGAGATCGAGCAGGAGCTGGCGGCGCTCGGCAGCCCCGCGCCGGTCACCTTCGTCCCGCACCTGCTGCCGCTCGACCAGGGTGAGCTTGCAACCTGCTTCGCGACGCTCAGCGAACCGACCTCGGTGGAGGCGGTCCGCGACCTCTACGAGAAGCGCTACGCCGACGAGCCGTTCGTCCATGTGCTCGACGGGCCGCCGAATCTGCGCGCCGTCCGCGACACCAACGAGTGCCACGTCTACGTCACCGTCGAGGAGCGGGGGAGGGTGATGGCCTTCTCTGCGATCGACAACATCTGGAAGGGCGCCTCCAGCCAGGGCGTCCAAAACCTCAACCTGATGCTGGGTCTCGACGAGACGGAAGGTCTCAAATGACCCGGCCCCGCACATTCGTCTGTTCCTTTTCGTTGCCCTACAGGGATAAGGAACAGGTGAAGCGATGATTGGGACCTTCTTTCGCTCCCGCTGGGTGGACGCCCCCGACGGAGTCGAGGAGCTCGATCCGAATCAGCTCGCGCCCGGCTTCCGCGCCGGCGGCGCCCACTGCGGGCTCAAGGGCGGCGGCCGCACCGACGTCGGCCTGGTCGTCTGCGACGCCGACGAGGTCGCCTCGGCGATGGTCCTCACCCGCAACGCTTCCGCCGCGGCGCCGATCCGGGTCTGCCGCGACGAGGTCGATAGCAGCCGGGTTCGCGCTGCGGTCGTCAACAGCGGCAACGCCAACGCCGAGACCGGCGAGCAGGGGTTGGCCGATGCGCGGGCGATGTGCGAGCGGACGGCCTCTGAGCTCGGCCTCACCGCCGGCGAGGTCGCCGTCGCCGAGACCGGGACGATCGGCGTACCGCTCCCGGTCGACGCCGTCCTCGGCGGCATCGCCGAGGCGGCGAAGACGCTCTCGCCCGAGGGCGGCGGCGCCTTTTCCGACGCGATCCTCACCACCGACCGCTGGCCGAAGCGCTGCACCCTGCGCGCCGGCGGCGTGACGCTTTCCGCCCAGGCGAAGGGGGCGGGGATGATCGAGCCGAACATGGCGACGATGCTCTGCTTCGTCCAGACCGACGCCGTCGTCCCCAACGCCGACGCGCGCCTGCGCGACGCCGTCGATGCTTCCTTCAACCGGATCACCGTCGACGGCCAGATGAGCACCAACGACATGGTGCTGCTGCAGGCGTCCGGCAAAGCCGGGCAGCCGCTGCCCGAGGGTCTCCTGGAGGCGGTGCTGATGCAGCTGGCGATCGAGATCGTCCGCGACGGCGAGGGCGCCGCCCGCACCGCCCGGATCGGGGTCACCGGGGCCGCCTCCCAGGCCGAGGCCGAGCGGGTCGCCCGCGCGATCGCCAACTCGCCGCTGGTGAAGACGGCGTTGTTCGGCCGCGACCCCAACTGGGGCCGGATCGCCCAGGCCGCCGGAGCCGCCCTTGCCGGCGAGGAGCTGCCTGAGCTCGGCGCCGAGAACATCGACGCCGCCGAGCTCGGCGCCGAGGTCGAGGAGGCCGAGATCGGCCTGCGGCTGGGACGCGGCGAGCACGCCGCCCACGTCTGGTTCTCCGATCTCGGCTACGACTACGTGAAGCTGAACGCGGAATACACGACGTGAGGAATCTTTTATGAGTGAGCAGCCCACATCAAAGTGGAGCAGCGCCACCGTCGACACGCTGCTCGAGGCGCTCCCCTATATCCGGCAATACCACGGAAAGCGAGTGGTGATCAAGTACGGAGGGGCAGCGATGGAGGATGAGGGTCTTCGAGATGACTTCGCCACCGACGTGGTGCTACTCAAGTATGTAGGTCTCAACCCGGTCATCGTTCATGGCGGTGGTCCGGAAATCACTCGTTACATGGATCGACTAGGGATTGAGAGTGAATTTCGGGCTGGGTTACGGGTGTCGGATCCAGAGACCGTTGAGGTGGCAAAAATGGTTTTGCGCGGCAAGCTCAACTCAGAAATTGTGCGGCGCCTGAACCATCATGGCCAACCTGCTGTTGGTCTATCGGGTGAGGACGGGAGCCTGTTCGAGGTCGTGCCCGTGGCGAACTCTGATGAAGTTGGATTTGTCGGCACTGTCGCTGATGTCCACGTCGGTCTGCTCGATCACATTGCCGCCGATTACATCCCCGTCATTGCCTCCTCGGCGACTGATCGGGAAGGGCAGCCCTACAACGTGAACGCCGACGAGGCAGCTGGAAAGGTCGCAGCGGGCATCGACGCCTTTAAGGCCGTCTTCCTAACCGACGTTGAGGGTTGGTTGCGTGACCCAAAGGACAAGGACTCCCTGATCTCCTATGCCGGTGTGGAAGAGGTCGAAGAACACCTCCACGAGCTCGACGGAGGGATGCGGCCAAAGTTGCAGGCCTGCGTCGACGCCGTCCGGGGTGGAGCGCTGTCGGCTCACATCGTTGACGGGCGGAAACCGCACAGTCTGCTACTTGAGCTCTTCACCGATGCTGGAATCGGCACGATGATCGGTCGCGAACGTGGCGGCCTGATTTGACCGACGTCGCCGAGGGGATCGGACTCGCGGAGACCCGGGCGCTCGAGGAGCGTTACCTGATGCGCACCTACAAGCGGGCGCCCGTCGATTTCGTCCGCGGCGAAGGGGCGCTCCTCTGGGACGCTGACGGCAAGCGCTACCTCGACTTCCTCACCGGGATCTCGGTCTGCTCGGTCGGGCACTGCCACCCCGACGTGGTGAAGGCGGTCCGCGAGCAGTCCCACCGACTGATGCACGTCTCCAACCTCTTCTACACCGAGCCGATGGCGCAGCTGGCCGCGCAGCTCTCGGACTCGAGCCTCGGCGGCCGCGTCTTCTTCACCAACTCGGGGACGGAGGCAAACGAGTGCGCGATCAAGATCGCCCGCAAGCACGCCCACGGCCGCGGCGTCAGCGCCCCGGAGATCGTCAGCTTCGAGCGCGACTTCCACGGCCGCACCTATGGCGCCCTCTCGGCGACGCCGGGGCTGGCGACGAACGAGGCGCTCGGGCCGATGCTGCCGGGCTTCCGCTCGGTCCCCCGCAACGACGCCGCCGCCCTGCGCGAGGCGGTGGGAGAGAACACGGCCGCGGTCCTGATCGAGCCGATCCAGGGCGAGGCCGGCGTCTTCCCGATCTCCGAGGAGGCGCTGTTGGCGGCGCGGCAGGCCTGCGACGAGGCGGGGGCGCTGCTGATCTTCGACGAGATCCAGACCGGTGTCGGCCGCACCGGCTCGCTCTGGGCCTACGAGCAGACGCCGGTCCGGCCCGACGTCATCACCAGCGCCAAGGCGCTCGGCGGCGGCTTCCCGATCGGCGCCTGCATCACCGGACCCGCCGCCGCCGAGGTGCTCGAGCCCGGCGACCACGGCTCCACCTTCGCCGCCGGCCCGGTCGCGACCGCCGCCGCGACCGCGGTCCTGGCGCTGGTCGACGACCCGGTGCTGCTGCGCCACGTGCGCGAGCTCGGCGCCTACCTCTGCGAGCGCCTGCGGGAGCTCGACGGCGTCCGCGAGACCCGCGGCCGCGGCCTCATGGTCGGGGTCGGCCTCGAGGAGGGGATCGACTCGGCCGCGGTCGGCGCCGACCTGCTCAAGCGCGGCCTCGTCGTCAACGCACCCCGCCCGGACACGCTGCGGCTGCTGCCGCCGCTGGTGATCGATTCCGACCACGTCGACCAGGCGGTCGGCCTGATCTCGGAATCGCTTCTAGGCTTCGCCCAGCGATGAGCCGCCGCGGCAGACGGGACGATCCCGCGAAGAAGACCCTGCGCACCGACACCGCCGAGCGCCTGGAGGCGATCGTGGAGGCGGCCGAGCGGGCGGCCGAGAGCGTCATCGACGACGCCGAAACCCAGGCCCGGCGCTACCTCGCCCAGGCGCGGGCGGAGGCCGAGCGCCAGGCTGGCGACCGCGTCGCCGAGTTCTCGCAGCTGATCGACACGCTGCTGAGCCAGGCGATCACGCTGCAGCGCGATGCCGAGCGGCTGCAGGTGACCCTGGAGGTGGCTAAGGACCGGCTTCTCCAGCAAGGCGAAGGGAAAGAGCAGGAGGCCGAGGTCGAGGTGCCGAGGATGATCGAGCAGCCCGCCGCCCCCCGCCTGCGAGCCGTCGACGAGCCGGAGATCCGTCCCGAACCCGTTGCCGACCCGGGGTCGGAGCCCGCCCCCCGCGGCGACCCTGCCGGCGCCCGCCTCCTCGCGACCCAGCTTGCGGTTTCCGGCAGCAGTAGAGAGGAGATCGCCGAGCGGCTGCGAAACGGGTTCGAGATCGAGGACACCGACGCGATCCTCGACGCGATCCTCGGACCGGAGGGATAGACGATGCACGAGGACCCGACTCGCCTGATGGGGCCTGAAGACCGCGGCCCCGGTGGCCATGGGCCGGACGGGGGACGTCCCCACGGCAACATGCGGTTGCTCGTCGCCGGCTTGATCGCGGTGATCATCGGCCTGCTGATCGCGGTGATCGTTATCGCCGGCAACGACAACAGCGGCGAAACCACGACTTCCAGCCCCGAATCGACCACGACGACTCCGACGACGACCGAAAGCTCGACCACGACGACGGAATCGACGACGACCACGACCGAAGAAGAACCGACGGTGGAAGAAGACGAAGAAGCGCCGGAAGAAGAAGAACCCGAAGAAGAAACGCCCGAAGAACCCGAAGAAGGCGGCTCCGGCGGCCTCGAGGCCCCCTAGACCTCTCGATCACCGGCGGCGTGACAGACTTCCGCCCCCGTGAGTCCGCAGCCCCAGCCGACCGCCACCTACGAGGCGGACCCCGCCAACGTGCATCGCGTCCTCCTGCTCTACTCGGGCGGGCTCGACACGAGCGTGATGCTGAAGTGGATCCAGGACAGCTATGAAGCCGAAGTCGTCTGCCTCACCGTCAACCTCGGCCAGCCCGGCGAGGATTACGAGGTGGTCGAACAGAAGGCGCTGCAGCTGGGGGCGGTCGAGTGCCACGTCGTCGACGCGCGGGAGCGCTTCGCGGCCGAGTTCGTCGGCCCGGCGATCAAGGCCAACGCCGTCTACGGCAACGGCTACCCGCTCTTCACCGCCCTCGGCCGGCCCCTGATCGCGCAGCTCGCCGTTGAGTACGCGCGCCGATCCGGTTGCGACACGATCGCCCACGGCTGCACCGGCAAGGGCAACGACCAGGTCCGGATCGAGGCAACGGTGGCGACCCTCGCCCCGGAGCTGAAGACGATCGCGCCGGTCCGCACCTGGGCGATGGGCCGCGACGAGGAGATCGCCTACGCGCGTGAGAACGGGATTCCGGTCAAGGGCGGTACCGAGGTCGCGCCGTATTCGATCGACGACAACCTCTGGGGCCGCTCCTCGGAGGGCCGCTGGATCGAGGACCTCGAGCGCGCTCCCGAAGACGACGTCTTTCAGCTGGTGACCCGGCCCGAGGAGGCCCCCGACGAGCCGGAGACGGTCACCGTCGGCTTCGAGCGGGGCCTGCCGGTCTCGTTGAACGGCGAGCGCCTCGAGCTAGTCGACCTGCTGGAACAGGCGGCCGCGATCGGCTGCCGCCACGGCGTCGGCATCGTCGACCACATCGAGGACCGGATCGTCGGGCTCAAGGTCCGCGACATCTACGAGGTGCCGGCGGCGGCGATCGTCCTCACCGCCCACGAGGAGCTCGAGCGCCTGGTCGGGACGATCCACCAGAACCAGTTCAAGCCGGCGCTCGACCAGAAGTGGGGCTACCTCGTCTACGCGGGCCTCTGGTGGGAGCCGCTGCGCAGCGACCTCGACGCCTACATGGACGCCGTCAACTCCCAGGTGACGGGGGAGATCGGCCTGCGCCTCTACAAAGGCAGCGTCCGCGTCGTCACCCGCTCCTCACCGAACGCCGTCTACGACGCCAGCCTGGCGGGCTTCGCCGAGTCCGGCGGCCTCTTCAAGCAGACCGCCTCGCCAGGGTTCATCGAGCTCTGGTCGCTGCAGTCGCGGATGGCGCATCAACTGCGCGAGCGGGGCGAGAGCTGATGTACAACCGGGTCGGCAAAGCCTCGGTCAAGTTCGCCTTCCGCTACCTGCGGCGGCGATACCGGCGCGAGACTCGGATCGGGCTCGGGATCCTGGGAGCAGGGGTGGTAGCCCTGGTCGCCTACATAGCCACCCGCGAAGTCCCGGAAGGCTGATAACCGGACGCACTTCTCCCCGGTATGCGGGGACGACTGCGTCCGCAACCTTTGTTGCGGGTTATCGACAACTTGCAGGGAAATCGACGCCGGCTCGCTAGCCTCAGCCGCCCTCGTGCGGTCGCTCCGACTCAGCAGGAATCTCCTCGGGATCTCCACCGCGGCGCTGTTCTTCGCGCTGCTGGTGCTGCTCGTCGCTGCCTCCGGCAGCGCCGGCGCGACCGAAGCCGAGCAGCTGGAATCGAAGCTGACGTCGGCGCGCGACGAGGCGAGCTCGATCTCGGCGCAGCTGCAGTCGACGACGGCTGAACTGGCGAGCGCCGAAGCCGAAGCCAAGGATGCGGCCGCCGAAGAGGAAGAACTGACTGCGCTGCTCTCCGAGGGGCGCGAACGAGCGGCGGAACTGGAGCACAAGCTGGCGGCGACGCAGCACCGGCTGGCGCTGGAGAAGGCGCGCCTGCGGCGCTCGCGGGCGGTCCTCGCCGAGCGGCTCGTCGCGATCTACGAGAGCGGCACCCCCGACACCGCCGACCTCGTCTTCGGCTCCGGCGACTACGAAGACTTCGTCGCCCAGAGCGATTACCTGCGGGCGATCTCCGAAGCCGACAGCGCCCTCGCCGACCGCGTCGCCTCGGTGCGGGCGGAGGTCCACCAGCAGGTGCTGCGGGTCGCCGATCTGCGGGCGGAAGCGATCGCCTACGACGAACGCCTCGAAACCGCTCGCGCCGAAATCGCCGACGTCCGCGCCGCGGCGGAGGCCGCTGCTGGCCGCCTGGCCTCGCTCCAGGGCAGCCGCGAAGCCTCGCTGGCTACGCTGAAATCGGACATCTCGCAGTGGGTCGGGGAGATCCAGGAAGCAAAGCTGGCCGAATCGGAAGCCGAAGCCGAAGAAGAAGTCGGCCGCTGGCTCGGCGGCCCGTACTCGATCCCGACCTACATCGTGATGTGCGAGTCCGGCGGCAACTACAGCGCCGTCAACCCCTCCAGCGGCGCCGGTGGCGCCTACCAGATCCTCCCCTCGACCTGGGAACTCTACGGCGGCCAGGGCGAACCCCAGAACGCCCCGAAGGCCGAACAGGACCGGATCGCGGCCGAAATCTGGGCGGACTCCGGCCCCAGCGCCTGGGTCTGCGGATAGGTCCTACGGGACAAGCACGGAAGTACCGCAAAAGCGTCACCTGACCCTCCGTTTCCGACGGACCGATTTGCCATGCTCGACGCCGCCCGTGAGTCAAGCCTCCGCCGTTCATCTTCATGCCCACAGCGAGTACTCGCTGCTCGATGGCGCCTGCAAGATCGACGCGATGGCGGCGCGGGCGGCGGAGCTCGACCAGCCCGCCCTCGGCCTCACCGACCACGGGGTCATGAACGGCGCCGTCGAGCTATACAAAGCCTGCAAGGTGCACGGGATCAAGCCGATGCCCGGGCTCGAGGCCTACCTGGTCGACGATCGCAAGACGATCAAGGAACAGACCCGGTACGAGCGCAACCACCTGACGCTGCTGGCCGAGACCGACCAGGGCTTCTCCAACCTGGTCAGGCTCACCTCGGCCGGCTTCCTCGAGGGCTTTTCCCGCGGCAAGGCGAACGTCGACATGGACCTGCTCTCCCAGCACTCGGAGGGCGTGATCGTCCTCACCGGCTGCCTGCAGTCCCGCTTCTGCCGTCGCCTGATCGAAGAGCGCGAGGACGACGCCCGCGCCCACCTCGACGACCTGATCCAGGCCTTCGGCCCCGAGCAGGTCTACTTCGAGGTCCAGAAGAACGGGATCGAAGAGCAGGACAAGGCCAACCAGGGGATCGTCCGCTTCGCCCGCGAGCTGAACCGGCCGCTGGTCGGGACCGCCGACGTCCACTACCTCCGCCGTGAGGACTTCGACAACCACGCCGCGCTGCTCTGCGTGCAGACGAAGTCGACTCTGCAGATGCCGAAGATGAGCTTCGACACGAACGAGTTTTACATCAAGGACAACGCCGAAATGGCCGCGTCGTTCGCCGAGTGGCCGGAGGCGGTGCCGACGACCCTGGAGATCGCCGAGCGCTGCAGCGTCGAGATCGAGCTCGGCAAACTGCTGCTGCCGCGCTATCCGACCCCCGACGGCGAGGAGCCGGGGGCGGTGCTGCGGCGGATCGCGATGGACGGCCTGCGCGCCCGCTACGGCGACCCGCCGCCGGCCGAGGCGGTCGAGCGGCTCGAGTTCGAGCTCGGGGTGATCGAGGAGATGGGCTTCGAGTCCTACTTCCTGATCGTCTGGGACTTCGTCAGCTACGCGAAGCAGAACGGGATCGCCGTCGGCCCGGGCCGCGGCTCGGCCGCCGGGTCGATCGTCTCCTACTGCCTGCGGATCACCGACCTCGACCCGCTCGAGAACGAATTGATGTTCGAGCGCTTCCTCAACCCCGGCCGCAAATCGATGCCGGACATCGACATCGACTTCTCGGTCCGCGGCCGCGAGCGGATGATCCGCTACGTCGGCGAGAAATACGGCCGCGAGTCGGTCGCCCAGATCATCACCTTCGGCAAGATGGCGCCGCGCGCCGCCACCCGCGACGCCGCCCGCGTCCTCGGCTTCGACTACGCCACCGGCGACCGGCTGGCGAAGCAGATCCCGGAGCCGATCATGGGCCGCAGCCCCTCCTTCGAGGAATGCCTGAAGAACGGCCAGGAGTTGCGCAAGACCTACGACGAGGACGCCGACGCGAAGAAGATCATCGACGTCGCCCAGGGGCTCGAGGGGATCATCCGCAACAACTCGATCCACGCCGCCGCCGTCGTCATCGCCGACCGGCCGCTGCACGAGATCGTCCCCCTGCAGCTGGCCGAGGACAAGAGCGCGCCGGCGGCGCCCGCGAACGGCAACGGCAACGGATCCGGCCCCGGCTCCGGGAAACAGGAGCGCCAGTACAAGATCGTCACCCAGTACTCGATGAACCCGATCGAGGAGATCGGGCTGCTGAAGATGGACTTCCTCGGCCTCCGCAACCTCGACGTGATCGAGGACGCGATCGACATCATCGAGCGCTCGCGCGGCGAGCGCGTCGACATGGAGCAGATCCCGATCGACGACGCGAAGACCTACGCGATGCTGGCCGACGGCGACTCGACCGGGGTCTTCCAGTTCGAGTCGGAGGGCATGCGGGACGCCCTGCGCAAAGTCAAGCCGACCGAGTTCGCCGACATCGTCGCCCTCGGCGCCCTCTACCGCCCGGGCGCGATGGCCTACATCCCCGCCTACGCCAAAGGCAAGCGCGATCCCTCGACGGTCCGCTATCCCGACCCGCGCCTGGAAGCGATCACCAAGGAGACCCACGGCTGCGTCATCTACCAAGAGCAGCTGATGCAGATCGCCCGCCAGATGGCCGGCTTCTCCGGTGCCCAGGCGGACGACCTCCGCAAGGCGATCGGCAAGAAGAAGCGCGACCTGATGGCGACGATGAAGGACAAATTCATGGAGGGCCTGGCGGAGTCTGGGACCGACCGCAGCGTCGCCCAGGACCTCTGGAAGCTGAACGAAGCCGCCGCCGACTACTCCTTCAACAAGTCCCACGCCGCCTGTTACGGGCTGATCTCCTACCGCACCGCCTACCTCAAGGCCAATTACCCGGCCGAGTACATGGCGGCGGTGATCTCCTCGGTGATGAACACCAAAGACAAGGTGCCGTTCTTCGTCAACCGCTGCGCGGAGATGGGGATCGAAGTGCTGCCGCCCGACGTCAACTCCTCCGGCCACAGCTTCGTCGTCTCCGAGAACGCGATCCGCTTCGGCCTCGATGCGGTCAAGAACGTCGGCCACGCGGCAGTCGAGGCGATCCTCCGCGCCCGCGAGGAAAAACCGATCGAGTCGATCTGGGACTTCTGCGAGCGGGTCGATTCCAGGGCGGTGAACAAACGGGCGATCGAATGCCTGGTCAAGTGCGGTGCCCTCGACTCGACCGGCGACAGCCGCAAAGGCATGCTGGAGACGCTGCCGCAGGCGCAGTCGGCGGGCCAGAAGGCGCAGGCCGACGCCCAGCTCGGCCAGGGCTCGATCTTCGACTTCGGCGAAGAGGCCGGGGGCGGCGGGCCCTCGCAGGCCCAGCACCGGCCGCCGATCCCGGCCGCCGAGTTCGACCGCGCCGAGATGCTCTCGATGGAGAAGGAGACCCTCGGCACCTACCTCTCCTCGCACCCGTTGACCGAAGTCGGTCCGGCGCTGCGGGCGCGGGTCGACTGCGGGCTGTCGCAGCTGGCGAGCAAGCCCGACGGCGCCTGGGTGACGGTCGGCGGGATCGTCGTCGATTGCAAGAAGATCCGCACCAAGAGCGGCAACCAGATGATGTTCGCCACCCTAGACGACGTCGAGGGGCAGATCGAGATGCTGGTCTTCAAGGCCGACCAGGCCGAGAGCGCGGCGGTGATCGAGCCCGACGCGATCGTCCTCGTCCGCGGCCGGCTCGACCACAAGGACCGCGGCGAGACCAAGCTGGTCGTGCAGGAGGCGCAGCGCTTCGAACCCGACGAAGCTGAGATCGCCAAGGCGGCGAGGTCGGCCCCGGCGGCGACGGCGATCGCCGGGCCCTTCGAGATCTCGATCGACCTCTCGCGCTGGAACGAGACGCTCTGCGAGGAACTGAAGGCGGTCTTCGAGCACCACAAAGGCGACTCCGAGGTCCACCTGGTGGTCGGCGCACGCCGCTTCAAGGTGGGGGAGGGTTACCGGGTGAAGCCGTCGGGAATGCTCCGCACCGAGCTCGACCACGTCCTCAGCGCTCAGCCGATCGCCGCTTGAGGGTGGCAAACCGCTTGGTTCCGCGGTCCGGCATCCCTAAGCTTTTCGGATGACCGCGACGCGCACCAAGGCCGGCGAGTGCCGGCAGTGCCGCTCCTTCTGCGACAAGATGATCGAGCCGCGCGGCTGCATCGAGCTCGGCTGCCGCTACCTCTACAGCTTCGTCGACCGCCTCACCGGCGAGCAGTACGTCGGCTGCATGCAGGAGGTCTACGCGGCAGAGGTCGAGCTCGGCGCGGTGCTTGAGAAGGGCGGTTTCGGCGGCGTCAAGATGACCGGCGAGCCGCTGCCGCACTGTCAGTTCTCGGTCGAGCGCGCCTACGAGGGCGAAGGCGAGTCCTACGGCTGCGTCAACAAGCGCTTTTTCGACTGCAGCGATGGCGGCGCCGAGGGTCTGCGGGCCTTCGACCTCCGCGACATCTGAGTGTTCCCAGAGCAGACGAGAGGATCTCGTCACTTTTTCCTGACGCGACACCGTTCTATGTAGAATTCGCCGCCATGGCTGATTCCTCCGTCGCCGACGTCGACGCCAACGCGCTGCTCGACGAGGCCAACTCCACGTCCGAGGCTCAGGGCGAGCCGCAGTTCACGCTCGAGCTCAATCAGGATCAGAAGGACATCCGCGACTGGGTGCACGGCTTCGCCGAGGGCGTCGTCCGGCCCGCGGCCGAGGAGTGGGACGAGCGCGAGGAAACGCCGTGGCCGGTAATCCAGGAGGCCGCCAAGATCGGCCTCTACAGCTTCGAAGCGATGGGGCAGTTCTGGGCCGATCCGACCGGCCTGACCCTCCCGGTCGCCAACGAGGAGCTGTTCTGGGGCGACGCCGGCATCGGCATGGCGATCATGGGCACGACGCTCGCCGTCGCCGCGATCTTCGGGCAGGGAACCCCGGAGCAGATGGGCGAGTGGATTCCGCAGTGCTTCGGCACCCCGGAGGACGTCAAGCTGGCAGCCTTCTGCGCCTCCGAGCCGGACGCCGGCTCCGACGTCTCCGGCATCCGCACCAGCGCCAAGTACGACGAGGCGAAAGACGAATGGGTGCTGAACGGCCAGAAGGCATGGGCGACCAACGGCGGCATCGCCGAGATTCACGTCGTCATCGCCTCGGTCGACCGCGAGCTCGGCTCGCGCGGCCACGCCGCCTTCGTGATCCCGCCGGGAACGCCCGGCTGTGAGCAGGGCGCGAAGGTGAAGAAGCACGGCCTCCGCGCTTCCCACACCGCCGACGTCCACCTCGACGACTGCCGCGTCCCAGGCTCCTGCCTGCTAGGCGGCAAAGAGAAGCTCGACGAACGGCTCGCCCGCGTTCGCGAGGGCAAAAAAGCGAAATCGCAGGCGGCGATGCAGACCTTCGAGGCGAGCCGGCCGACCGTCGGCGCGCAGGCGCTCGGGATCGCCCGGGCCGCCTACGAGTACGCGCTCGACTACGCCAAAGAGCGCGAACAGTTCGGCAAGAAGATCGTCGAGAACCAGGCGATCGCCTTCGACCTGGCGAACATGAAGCTCGAGATCGACGCCGCCCGCCTGCTCGTCTGGCGCGCCGCCTGGATGGGCCGCAACGGCCACAAATTCGAAAACGCCGAGGGCTCGATGTCGAAGCTCAAGGCCGGCGAGGTCGCCGTCTGGGTGACCGAGCGGGCGATCCAGATCCTCGGCGGCAACGGCTACACCCGCGAGTTTCCGGTCGAGCGGATGCACCGCGACTCGAAGATCTACACGATCTTCGAGGGAACCTCAGAGATCCAGCGCCTGGTCATCTCCCGCGCGATCTCCGGCTTCCACATCAAATAGAGACTTACGGCGGGAGAGCAAGGGCCGGGCAGGGGTGCGCGGCCCTTGTCGCCTGCTCTGAAGCGGGTGAGGTAGGGAGGGATGGGGGTCCCCTGACCTCCCTGGGTTCCTCGCCGCAGCGCCTCAACTTCCGGCTGGTGGATAGGGCGAGGAACAGGACGCCGGTCGGCCAGGGGACCCCCATCCCTCCGAACGACAGCCTCGAAGATTCTTTCTTTCATCGAGTCCGCGAGAAACGTCGTATGGGGATGCTTTTCGCGGACTCGCTCATTTCGCGCGGCGTTTGAGGCCTTCGCGGCGCAGCCGCTTGGCGAGCGTCACTTCTGCTTTCGAGGAGCCTTTCTTTTCGGGCCCTGGGGTCTCCAGGGTTGCCGGGAGGCCCTCGAAGCGGGGCTCGGAGAGGAAGGCGGAGAGGCCTCTTTTGCCCATCTCGCCTTTGCCGATGTTGGCGTGGCGGTCGAGGCAGGCTCCGAGCGGGACGGCGGCGTCGTTGACGTGAACGGCGCCGAGGCGCTCGATCCCTACCTTGGCGTCGGCTTCGTCGAGGACGGCGCCGAGGTGGGCCTCGTCGGTGATGTCGTAGCCCTGGACGAAGAGGTGGCAGGAGTCGAGGCAGAGGCCGAGGCGCTTGCCGGAGCCGGCGAGCTCGATCAGCTCGGCGGTCTGGTCGAAGTCGCGGGCGAGGAGGCCTTTGTGGCCCGCCGTCTGCTCGATCAGCAGCGGGCAGGAGTCGGTCTCCTTCAGTGCCTCGGCGATCACTTTGGAGGCTCGTTTCAGGGACGGTTTCAGGGGGTCGGTTTTCTGCGAGCCCGGGTGGAGGACGACCCCCCTGGCGCCGATCCCGTCGCCCACCCGCAGCGCGTGGGTCAGCGAGTTGAGCGACTTCTTCCGCAGCTCTTTGTCTTTGGTCGCGCAGTTGATCAGGTAGACGGCGTGGATGATCACCGCTTCGACCGGGGAGGCGTCCATCGCCTCGCGGAAGGCCTCGAAATCGGGCTCGCCGTATTTCGTCGGCCGCCACATCCGCGGGCTCTGGTGGAAGATCTGGATAGATTCGCAGCCGCGTTCCTTGCCGCGCTGGACTGCGTTGGCGAGCCCGCCCCCGGTTGAAACATGCGCTCCGATCAACATGCCAAGCGATAACTCCCGTTTCAGGTTTGCCCCCTCGCCGACCGGTGCGCTGCACATCGGCGGAGCGAGGACGGCACTCTACAACTGGCTCGCCGCCCGGCACGGCGATGGCGAGCTGGTACTGCGGATCGAGGACACCGATCGCGAGCGCTCGACCGAGGAGAACGTCGCCCAGATCCTCGACGCGATGCGCTGGCTGGAGCTCGACTGGGACATCGGCCCGGTCTCCCAGGCGGGACGCGCCGACCGCCACGCCGAGGCGCTGGCGCAGCTGCTCGAGTCCGGACACGCCTACCGCGACCACGCCACCGGCAAGGAGGTCGAGGCCTGGAAGGCCGAGCACGGCGCCGGGCGCGGCTATCGCGGCACCCCCGTCGACGACGAGACCGCGGCGATCCGCCTGCGCGTCCCCGACGAGGGTGAGACCGTCGTCCACGATCTGATCCGCGGCCCCGTCGCCTTCCCCAACGCCAGCTACGACGACTTCGTCATCGCCCGCGCCGACGGCTCGGTCCTCTACAACTTCGCGGTCGCCGTCGACGACGCCGAGATGGGGATCACCGAGGTGGTCCGCGGCGACGACCACCTATCCAACACCCCGAAGCAACTGCTCGTCCTCGAGGCCCTCGGCCACGAGCCGCCCCGCTACGCCCACCTGCCGCTCCTCCACGGCCCCGACGGCAAGAAGCTCTCCAAGCGCCACGGCGCCGCCTCGGTCCAGGAGCTGCGCGAGGCCGGCTACCTGCCGGCGGCGGTCCGCAACTACCTCGCCCTGCTCGGCTGGGGCACCGACGACGACACGACCCTGATGTCGACCGAGGAGCTGGTCGCGCGCTTCCGGGTCGAGGACGTCGGCAAATCGGCGGCGATCTTCGACGAGAAGAAGCTGCGCTGGCTGAACGGCCGCTTCATGCGGGAGCTGCCGCTCGATCGGTACACCGCCGCCGTCGCCCAGCATCTCGGCCGCGAGGCCGACGAGGCACTGCGCGCCGCCTGTGAGATCGCCCAGGAGAAAGCGCAGACCCTGGAGGAGGTCTGGCCGCTGATCCACTTCCTCTTCGAGCCCCCGGTCAGCGACGAGAAGGCTTGGGGCAAGGTGATGAAAGAGGGGACCGGGGAGGTGCTCGAAGCCGTCGCCGAGGCCCTTGAGCCCGTCGAGTCCTTCGCCCCGCCGCCTATCGAGGCGGCGCTGGCGCCCCTTCTGGAGCGCTTCGACCTCAAGCCGGGCCGGCTCTACCAGCCGATCCGCGTCGCGATCACCGGCACCTCGGTCTCGCCGGGGATCTTCGAGTCCCTCGCGGCGCTGGGCAAGGAGCGTTCCCTGGAGCGCATCCGCGCCGCCGCGGCGCGACTCCCGGGCTGACAAACCGGTCCTTGCTCCACAAAACTGGGGTCAGACGGGTTTTCTGAGCTAAACCAATAGGCGATTGCTGCCGATGTGTTGTGCCAATGAGCGTTACGGCAGCGCAAAGCAATGGCAAGGTGCCCCTGCACGAGACCCCGAAGTCGGGTTCCCGCGCGGCGGCTCCCGGCAGCCGCCTCGCCGAGGCCTTCGAGGCCGTCGAGAGCTTCCCGGTCTTGATCGAGTCGCGCGAGCGGGTGATCACCGCTTCGACCGCGGAGACCGCCCGCGTCGGCGAGATCATCGAAGCCGTCGAGAGCGACGTCGCCCTGACGATCGCGGTCCTGCGCCAGGCCAACCGTGGCGGCATCGTCGCCGGCGGTATCGCCAGCATCCCTGCCGCGCTCGACGTGCTGAAGCCGGCCGGCGTGCTCGCCCTCGCCGGCACCGCCCCGAGCTTCGACTTCTTCGACTCCAACGGCGGCTGGGAGCTGAAGCCCGAGCGCTTCCGCGTCCACGCCCTCGCCGTCCAGCGCGCCGCCGACCAGATCGGCCGCATCGTCGGCTGGGTCGAACGCGACGAGCTCGCGGTCGCGGCCCTGCTCCACGACGTCGGCCGTCTCGTCATCTCCCGCCTGCACCCCGGCTACAAGGTCTACTTCGACGCGGTCTCCCGTACCCCCGAGCAGCGGCTGCGCGAGGAACGCGAGCAGCTCGGGATCGACCATGCCCTCGTCGGCGGCGTCCTTGCCCGCCGCTGGAACCTGCCTTCGCGGATCGCGATCGCGATCGAGCGCCATCACTCCGAGGAAGCGGAAGGGCTGGCGGCGATGATCGCGACCGCCGACATGGTCGCCCACTACTGCCAGGGTGAGGCGATCGCGCCGGAGCGCCTGCGCGTCGCCGCCGAGCGCTGTGGCCTCAGCCCCGAAGCGCTCCGCGACCTCCTCTACGAGCTGCCCTTGCCGACCCAGGACGCCTCTCGGATCAGCGAGCCCTGCCCGCTCTCGGCCCGCGAGCTCGACGTTCTCCGCCACCTCTCCGAGGGCATGGTCTACAAGCAGATCGCCAGCGAAATGCACCTCTCGGTCTCGACCATCCGCACCCATCTCCACAACGTCTACGGCAAGATCGGCGCCGTCGACCGCGCCCAGGCGGTTCTAACCGCCAGGGATCGAGGCTGGATCTAGCGATGGCCGAGAAGTCTGCGGCGACGGCAATCACCGCCGCTCAGAAAGATCAAGCGCCTCCAACCTGGCGCCGTCGCTCCCTGGTCCGCGTCCGCCGCCCCAGCTGGGCGACGAACCAGCCGCAGCGCACCGTCAGTCGATAAGGCACTCGCGCAGGGCGATCGCCACCGCGTGGGTGCGGTTGCGGGCGCCGAGGCGGGCGAGGACGTGCTTGGTGTGGGTCTTCACGGTCTCTTCGCTGAGGTCGAGTTCGCGCGCCGCGACCGTGGTCGACTCGCCGTTGGCGAGCAGCTGCAGGATCTGCCGCTGCCGCCGGGTCAGTTTGCCGCGGCTCCCTTTCGGCGGCACCGCCGGGTCGACGAAGGGCTCCTGGGCGACCGCGGCGTCGACCGCCCGGCGCAGGTCGGCGGGGCCGGCGGTGCGGGCGACGTAGGCCGCCGCACCTGCCTGCAGGGCGGCGCTGGCTAGGTGGCGTTCGGGTAGCTCGCCGTGGGCGACGATTCCGAGGCCGGGGCTGGTGCGGTGCAGCATCCGGATCGCGTCGGGGCCGTTGATCGCGTTGCCGTCGCCGTTGCCGCGATAGCGCATGTCGATGATCGCGACGTCGAAGTCGCCGACGTCGCGGACGAGGTCGAGCGCTTCCTCGCGGGTCGGCGCCTCGTGGATGACGAAGCCGTCTTCCAGGGTGCCGCGGATCCCCAGCCGGACGAGGGGATGGCCGTCGATCACCAGGCAGTGTGGGGGCTCGCTCAGGACTGCTTTCCGATCAGGTGGCTTGTTTTGCGGGGACTGGTCGCCCGCTCGGGCTCCCGCCAGCCGATCCTACCCAGCCGAAGGGTGCGGTAGAAAGGCCCTGTGATCTCAATTACCTCAAAGTCGAGATACGCCGTCGTCGCTTTAGCGGAGCTTGCGAGGGCGGGAGAGCGTCCGGTTCCGATCAAAGAGCTCGCCGAGCGCCGCGACATCCCCGAGCAGTTCCTCGAGCAGCTCTTCTCGAACCTGCGCCGCAACGGCCTCCTGACCAGCCACCGGGGGATGCGCGGCGGCTACACCCTGGCCCGCCCGGCCGAAGAGATCACCGTCCTCGACGTCGTCCAGGTCCTCGACGGCAAAGTCGGCGACGAGGCAGACGAGGCGGGAGGCATCTGGGCCGAGGGAGTCGCCGCCCTGCGCAAGGTCTTCGGCCAGACGACGATCGCCGAAGTCGCCCGCCGCGAGGCCGAAGAGTCCGGCAGCGGCATGTACTTCATCTAGGTCCCGAACGCGATCGATCCTCCTAGGCCTCCTCGCAGGCCGCCTCTGCGACGTCTCGCGCGATGCGCCCGCTGTCCTGCGCCTCCGTAATGGCCAGAGAGATCTTCACGAGGTCTCCCTTTGCCCGGCGGTAGGCGAGCCGCGGTATACCCCCGACGGCGAGATAGGGGTCGATCGTCAACGCCAACTCTCTCGGGCCGCCGGGGTCGATCCCCTTCCTCAGCAGCCAGAAGACCACGAAGCAGACGGTTTTGTGGACCAATTCGAGTATTTTCCCCTTGTGCTGGGCGGAGCCTTCGTCGACCGCCCCGCCCAGGTGCTTGGCCGCCACCCCGATCTCGAAGCCCAGAGCAGCCCCACGGGCACTCGTATCGATGAGGACGATCTTCGACGGCGGTTCGGGGGCGCGCACGGTCGGGTGCCCCAGCGGCGCCTTCTTGTAGGCGGTCGCCTGCTCCTGCGACCAGTTTCGGGCTCCCTGCGCGTCGCCATGCGCGCCGTGGGCGCCCCCGACGGCCAGGGCGCCGGCCGCGAGCGCCGCCGCCGCGACGGCGCGCATCCTCTTGCCGGGCCGCATGGACCGACGTTGACAGGAAGACGCCGTGTTCAGCGGGGGAAATTCGGACCATTTGGGAGATCTGCTTCCCGGAGTTCGGCTACCCCCCGTCCGCATTCGCGCCCGGCGGAGGGCACCGGGCTAGACTCGCGCGATGCGCATCGGAGCTGAGGCCTCGGCCGTCGTCGGCCACACGCCGATGGTCCTGCTTGACCGGCTCTCCGAGGGGCTGCCTGGGGACGTCTGCGCCAAGCTCGAGTACTTCAACCCCGGCGGGTCGGTCAAGGACCGGATCGGGGTGGCGATGATCGACGCCGCCGAAGCGGAGGGGCAGATCCGGCCGGGCAGGTCCGTCGTCGTCGAGCCGACCAGCGGCAACACCGGCATCGCCCTGGCGATGGTCTGCGCGGCCCGCGGTTACGAGCTGATCCTCACCCTGCCGGAGGGGATGAGCCGCGAGCGCAGCAAGCTCCTTCGCGCCTACGGCGCCGAGGTCCGCGAGACGCCCTCGCTCGGCGGCATGAATGAGGCGGTGGCGCTGGCGGAGGAGATCCGCGAGCAGCGCAAGGGGTTCATGCCGATGCAGTTCTCCAACCCGGCCAATCCCGCGGTCCACCGGCGGACCACCGCCGAGGAGATCTGGAGCGATACCGACGGCGAGGTCGGCGCCTTCGTCTCCGGTGTCGGCACCGGCGGCACGATCACCGGCGTCGGCCGGATGTTGCGGGAGCGGGCACCGGACGCGCTCGTCGTCGCGGTCGAGCCGGCGAGCTCACCGGTCCTCTCCGGTGGCCGACCGGGCCCGCACAAAATCCAGGGGATCGGGGCCGGTTTCGTCCCCGAGAACCTCGACCGCGAGGTGGTCGACGAGATCCTCGCGGTCGGCGACGAGGACGCGCTCGAGATGGCGCGGCGGGCGGCAAAGGAGGAGGGGGTCCTGGCCGGAATCTCCGCCGGGGCCAACATCTGGGCCGCCCTCGAGGTTGCCGGGCGGCCGGAGATGGCGGGGAAGAGGGTGGTGACGATCGTCTGCGACTCGGGTGAGCGCTACATGTCCCTACCCTTCTTCTCACCATGAATCGCTGGAAGCGGCTGGTTAAAGAGATCCGCGCCGACGTCTCCGCGGCGCGCCAGCGCGACCCCGCCGCCCAGGGCGTATCCAGCTTCGAGATCGTCACCAGCTGGGCCGGGGTCCAGGCGCTGCTCGCCCATCGCGCCGCCCACGCGCTCTTCGAGGCGGGGGTGCCGCTGCTGCCGCGGGCGATCGCCTACATGACCCGCGCGGTGACCGGGATCGAGATCCACCCGGCGGCGGCGATCGGCAGGGAGTTCTTCATCGACCACGGCTCCGGGGTGGTGATCGGCGAGACCGCGGTGATCGGCAGCTGCGTGACCCTCTACCAGGGGGTGACGCTCGGCGGCACCGGCTTCCAGCGCGGCAAGCGCCACCCGACCCTCGGAGATAACGTCACCGTCGGCAGCGGCGCCAAGCTGCTGGGGCCGATCGCGGTCGGCGACGGGGCCAAGATCGGCGCCAACACCGTCGTCGTCGAGGACGTGCCGCCCGGTGCCACCGTCGTCGGCAACCCCGGCCACCCGGTCCGTCTCGAAGGCCGCAAGGTCGAAGGCCCCGACGCCGATTGGATCCACCTTCCGGACCCGATCGCCGACGCGATCAAGGCCCTCTCCGAGCGGATCGCCGAGGTCGAGCAGCGGCTCGCCCGCCTCGACGGCGCCGATGCCCCCGAGCGCGACGGCGCCGAGATCAAACCCCGGACGGGTCGCTCCTCCGCCGGCGGCTGAGATTCGTTCCACCTTCAGACATCGATGTTTACGAGAGTTCTCCCTGCGGTAGAGCTTTCGCCAAGGTAAACGGCGGAGGAGGAGACCGATGAGAAAACGCTTCGTAGTTCTGGTGACGATGGGCATGGCTGTATTTGGTCTCACCGCCTGTGGGAGCAGCGACAGCGGGAGCGACGAGGAACGAATCGCCGAGACGATCGAAACCGCCCTGGTGAAGACCGATCCCGATAGCTGCACCGGGCTGATGACGCAGAAGTACCTCGAGCAGACGTTCCAGGGCAGCGGCGAGAACGCCGTCGAGGGGTGCGAACAGAACGCCCGCGCGGAAGAAAGCGACAATCCGCCGGTCAAGGTGAGCAACGTCAAGGTCGAGGGGGGCAAGGCGACCGCCGAAGTCGGTCTCACCGGCGGCGAAATCGCCGGGCAGACCACCCTCGTCGCCCTCGTCGACGAAGGCGGCTGGAAGCTCGACGAATTCGTCCGTTTCACCGAGTTCGACCCCAAGGAGGTCGTTCCCCGGATGGTCGAGGGATTCGAAGGCGGGGAGAGCGCGACCGACCCGAAGGTGGTCGACTGCATTCACAAGGCCCTTAACCGGATGTCGCGTCCCCAGTTGGAAGGCATGTTCCTCGGCGAAGGAGCCTCCCAGCGGTCGATTGAACTCTACGAAGACTGCGGATAGGGAGTCAACCGAGCCAGCCGCGCCCCTGGCTATCCTCGCCGGGTGACCCTGCAGGAGAATTTCGACACCGATCCGGAGGCGAATGCCCCCGCCCCGGCCGCCCCGACCGAACCCGGTGCGGCGCCCGCCGAGCGGCTGCTGGCGGGGCTGAACGGCCCCCAGCGCGAAGCGGTCGAACACAGCGAGGGGCCGCTGCTGGTCCTGGCCGGCGCCGGCTCCGGCAAGACCCGCGTGCTCACCCACCGGATCGCCTACCTGCTCGCCACCGGTGCCGCCCGCCCCGGCGAGATCCTGGCGATCACCTTCACCAACAAAGCTGCGGCGGAGATGCGCGAGCGGGTCGGGATGCTGGTCGGCCGCTCGGTGCGGGCGATGTGGGTGACCACCTTCCACTCGGCCTGCGCGCGGATGCTGCGGGTCGACGCCGAGCGCCTCGGCTACTCGAAGAGCTTCACGATCTACGACCAGGCCGACTCGCTGCGGATGTTGAAACGTTGTCTGATCGAGCTCGGGTTTGACATCAAACGCTTCACCCCGAGAGGAGTGCAAGTAGTGATGTCCGGTGCCAAGAACCAGATGATCGACTCAGACGCTTACGCAGAGTCCGCTGATACCGAGCAGGAAGGAATCGAGGCTGTAGTTGCCGAGACTTACCCGCTCTACGAGAAACGGATGCGCGAAGCCAACGCAATGGACTTCGACGACCTCCTCGTCCGCACCGTCAACGTGGTCGAGCTCTTTGAGGACGTGCGTGAGCGATGGCGTCGTACCTTCCGGCATGTCCTAGTCGACGAGTACCAGGACACCAACAGGGTTCAGTACCAGCTCCTGAAACTTCTCTCGGGTGGGCACCGCAATCTGATGGTGGTCGGCGACGAGGACCAATCGGTCTATGCGTTCCGGCACGCAGACATTCGCAACATCCTCGATTTCGAGGACGACTTCCCCGACGCCGAAATCGTGAAGCTCGAGCAGAACTATCGTTCGACGCAGACGATCCTCAAAGCGGCCAATGCCGTTGTCGAGAACAACAGGCAACGCAGAACCAATCCGAAGGCACTCTGGAGTGATAAGGAAGAGGGCGAGCGGGTCCAGCTGAACGAGCTCCGGGACGAGCACGAGGAGGCGCGCTGGGTCGCCGGCGAGATCGCCCGGCTGGAAGAGGAGCACGGCGTCTCCCGCGACCAGGTCGCGGTCTTCTACCGGACCAACGCGATGAGCCGGGTGCTGGAGGACACGCTGCAGCGCTTCGACGTCTCCTACCAGGTGATCGGCGGCACCAAGTTCTACGAGCGGGCCGAGGTCAAGGACGCGATCGCCTACCTCAGCCTGCTCGTCAACCCCGCCGACCTCGTCTCCTTCACCCGGGTCGTCAACTCGCCGCGGCGCGGGATCGGCAACACCACCCAGGGCCGCGTCGCCTCCCACGTCAACACCACCGGGCTGCCGGTCTGGGAGGTGATCGAACGGGCCGAGGAGGTGCCGGGCCTGAGCGGCGCCGCGATCAAGTCGCTCGGCCGCTTCCACGAGACGATGGCGGGGCTGCGCGAACGCGCCGACGAAGGCGGGCCGGTGGCAACGCTGCTGGAGGCGGTCCTGCACGAGAGCGGCTACCTGGAAGCGCTGGCCGCCGAGCGGACGATCGAGGCCGAAGGGCGGGCGGAAAACCTGGAAACCCTGGTCGGCGGCGCTGCCGAGTTCGACATCGAGCGCGAACGCGAGGGGGAGAGCGAAATCTCGCCGCTGGAGGAGTACCTGCAGCAGATCTCCCTCTACAGCGAGCAGGACGGGCTTGCCTCCGAGAGCGAGCTGGTGACGCTGATGACGCTGCATAACGCCAAGGGGCTCGAGTACGACACGGTCTTCATCGTCGGCTGCGAGGAGGGCGCCTTCCCGCACATGCGGGCGCTCGAGGAGGGCGGCGAAGAAGAGGAGCGCCGCCTCTGTTACGTCGGCATCACCCGCGCCCGCCAACGCCTCTACATGACCTGGGCGCGCGAGCGGCGCCTCTTCGGCCGCGCCGAGCACAACCTGCCCTCGCGCTTCGTCGACGAGCTGCCCTACGAGCTGACCGAGCGCCACTCGACCGCCGCCCGCAGCCTCGGCACCAGCTGGGGTACCTCGGTCGCCGACGAGGTCACCCCGGCGCAGTCGCAGGAGGTCGACCCGGGGCCGGCACTGGAACTGCAGACCGGCGACGACGTCGTCCACGCCAGCTTCGGCGACGGGGTCGTGACCGCGGTCGAGCCGGGCGGCGTGGTCGTCGTCCGCTTCTCCGGCGACGGCGCCGAGCGCAAGCTGATGGCCGACTACGCACCGATCCGGAGGCGCTGAGGTGGCGGCGCGGGTGATCGACGGCAAAGCCGTTGCCGCCGCGGTGCGCGAGCGGGTCAAGGTCGACGTCGCCGCCTACAAGGAGGAGGCGGGCCGCACTCCCGCCCTGGCGACGGTGCTGGTCGGCGAGGACCCTGCCTCGGAGATCTACGTCCGCAACAAGCGCCGGACGACCGAGGAGATCGGGATGCGCTCGGTCCACCACGGGCTCGAAGCCGGGATCAGGGAAGAGGAGCTGCTGGGCCTGGTCAGAGAGCTCGGCGCCGACGACGAGGTCGACGGCATCCTCGTGCAGCTGCCGCTGCCGGCCCAGCTCGACCCTGACGCCGTCGTGCAGGCGCTGAACCCGCAGAAGGACGTCGATGGGCTGACCCCGGTCAACGCCGGCCTGCTCGCCCACGGAACCCCCGGCCTCGTCCCCTGCACGCCCGCCGGGGTGATGGAGCTGCTGAGCCACGAGGGTGTCGAGCTGGAGGGCGCCGAGGCCGTCGTCGTCGGTCGCTCGAAACTGGTCGGCATCCCCGTCGCGCGCCTGCTCCTGGGGGCTAATGCGACGGTGACGGTCTGCCACTCGCGCACCCGCGACCTCGACGAGACCTGCAGCAGGGCCGACGTCCTCGTCGCCGCCGTCGGCGTCCCGCGCCTGCTCGGCGCCGAGGCGATCAAGCCCGGCGCCGTTGTCATCGACGTCGGCATGAACCGGCTCGAGGACGGCCTTGCCGGCGATGTCGACTACGAGGCGGCGTCCGAGGTCGCCGCCGCGATCACCCCGGTCCCGGGCGGGGTCGGGCCGATGACGATCGCGATGCTGCTATCCAACACCCTCCAGGCGGCACGGTCTCGAACCACCTGATCCGGCGGCCCGAGACAAGGTTTTTCGGTGTTTTCCTCGTATACGTCCTTGAACTCATTACCCCAAGGAGGAAGCGATGGACGCCAACAGGCTGAGTACGGGGGAGAAGATCGCCGGCGTATCGGCCGTCCTTCTCTTCGTCTTCATGTTCTTCGACTGGTTCACGGTCAACATCTCCGGCGGCGAAGGTCTCGTCAGCTTCAGCGCCGGCGGCAGCGCCTGGGACGTCTTCAGCTGGATCGACCTGTTCCTGTTGCTGACCGTGATCGTCACCGTCGCGGTCGCCGTGATCCGGCTCTCCGACGCGATCGTCGAGCCACCGTTCTCGATCAACGCCGCGGTGGCGATCCTCGGCGGCCTCTCGGTCCTCTTCGTGCTCTACCGGATCATCGACCCGCCGATCGACACCGGCGGCCTCCCCGGCGTCGACGTCGGCCGCGCGATCGGCGTCTATCTGGGGCTGCTCGCCTCGGCCGGGATCGCCTACGGCGGCTACCGGGCAATGCAGGAAGAAGGGACCTCGTTCGGCGACCTCGGCGACCAGCTCTCGAGCGGCCGCGGCCCGGCCGGCGGGCACACCCACCAGCCACCGCCGTCCTCGAGCGCTACGCCACCGCCTCCGCCGCCCCCGCCGAGCTCCGGCCAGGGCGGTCCCCCGCCCCAGTAGGCCCGCCGTCTCCCGCGGCTATGCCCCGGGAGACCTGCTTGGCGAAGGCGATGATGGTCATCATCGGGTTGACCCCGACCGAGGTCGGGAACAGCGAGGCATCGGCGACATAGAGCCCCGGGGTTCCGTTGACGGAGCCGTCGGCGGCGCAGACGCCGCGGCGCGGATCGTCACTGATCCGCGCCGTTCCCATCGGGTGGAACGCCTCCAGGCGCAGTTCTGAGCGTTTGAAGCTCGTCGCCTCGAAGCGGGCGAGGTCGCCCGGCTTCAGCGTGCCGGCACCGGGGATGTTTGGGTAGACCTCGGTGGCGCCGGCGGCGAAGTGGACTTCGGCGGCGCGGGCGATCCCGAAGACGACGTGGCGGGCATCGTCCTCGGTCAGCCCGTAGCTCGCGCGCAGCGCCCCTTCGTTGGCGAGGCCGACGCGGCCCTGGGAGAGGTCGCAGAGGTGGACGCCGATCGAGCCGACGTGGCCGAAGTCGAGCATCGAGCGCTGGTGCTCGGCGCCGCTGCCGACGAGCCAGGCGCCGCCGAAGGCGAGCGGGGTGAAGGTCGCCTCGAGCAGGATCCGGTGCTGGTCCTCCCACTGGTCGATGTAGTAGCTCTGCATGACGCCGTCCCAGCCGCGGACCTCCTCCTCGTAGCGGGCGCCGACCCAGCAGGCGGGGTGGATGTGGAGGTTGCGCCCGACCTGAGGACCGCCGAGACCGGAGCGAAGCAGCAGCTCCGGGGTGCCGAAGGCGCCGCCGGCGGCGATCACGGCCTGGCGGGCGCGCACGGCGAAGGGGCGGGTGCGACCCGAGCTATCCCGCGCCGTGCAGGAGAGCCCGACGGCGCGGCCTCCCTCGACCAGCACTCGCTGCGCTTCGACCCCGGCCCGGACCCGCGCCCCGGCGGCGACAGCGCGGGGGAGATAGCTGACGTGCATCCCCCTCTTGGCGTCGATCTCGCAGCCGAACGGGCAGGAGCTGCACTGGACGCAGTTGCCGGCGTTGCGGTGGATCGGCGCGCCGCGAACGCCGAGCGCTTCGGCGCCTTCCATCGCCAGCTGCCCGTTGCGTCCCATCCGGTTGGGGTCGAGCTGGGTGACGCGGAGGAAGTTCTCGGCCTCGGCGTAGTCGGCGTCGAGCTCGCCTGCCCAGGAGACGCCGAACTCGTCCCGCCAGTTCTCGAGGATCGAGTCGGGGGCGCGGAAGCAGGTGCCGGAATTGATCACGGTCGTGCCGCCGATCACCTTCGCCACCGGGATCGGGATCGGGGGTTTGCCGGCGGCGATCGTCAGGCCGGCTTCGCGGTAGAGCTTGGTGATCGCCTCCAGCCGGCCCTCCGGGTAGTTGTCGCGGTTGTAGTGGTCGCCGGCCTCGAGCACGAGGACGTCGAGGCCCGCTGCGGCCAGCTCCGCCGCCGCGACGGCGCCGCCCGCCCCAGAGCCGACGATCGCGACGTCGCATTCCTCGCCTTCGCCGCGCGCTTCGGTCTCTCCGAGCGATCCCGCCGGCTCCGGCAGCGTGCCGTCGGCGAGGGCGCAGCTGATCTCGGTCCCGATTCGGGCCTCCACCTCGGGCGCGACCGCGTAGCCGAGCGTGGAGAAGATCTTCGCCATCAGCAGGAGGTCGTGGTGGAGGGGGAATCGGGAGCGCTCCAGCCGCTGCAGGAAGTCGTCGGCGGCCTCGGCGTCGAGGCGGCTGAACCGCCAGGGGAAGGGCAGCCACTCGAAGGCGCGCAGTCCCAGCCGCAGCCGGGCGAGGACTAGCGGCGAGAGCGAGCGGAGGAACTCGGCGACCGGGCCGGAGACGTCGACGTCGCGCTCCGCCGCGGGCAGGCCGTCGATGCCCGGCGCCATCGCCGCGCAGATCGCGCTCAGGGTGCGCTGCTCAGCGGCCGAGAGCCCTGGCGGGCGCTGTCAACCGGGGGCGGCGGGGCGGCCGACCCGTCCCGCCAACATCCAGAGCCAGAGGGCGAGCACGGCGAGGGAGCCGTCGACGAGGAAGTTCAGCAGGTAGATGAAGACCTGTTCCTGGATCGCGAAGAAGGCGAGCGAGCCGAGCGAGGAGGCGGTCTTGCCGGCGGCGAGGACCAGCAGCAGCGGCCGGTAGCGGACGACGTCGGCTTGGGCGACGAGGCAGATGCCGGTGATCACGACCATGTAGGCGAAGGCCAGCGCCAGCCACAGGTACTCCTGGGTGTGGGGGGCGCGGGTGTCGTTGCCGAACCATTCGCCGACGTCGGAGATGACGTCGAGGACGCCGCTGGGGACGGCGATGAAGAGGATCCCGACGACGGCGAACGTGACTGCGAGCAGGCGCAGGTTGAAGACGACGAATCTCTCGGCGGCGGGCCCCTGCATCGCTCGGCACAATAACTGGCTGAGCAGCCAGTTTCCACACCCACCTAGAATCGCGGCGATGATCGAGCGGGACCAGGTATTGCACGTCGCGCGGCTCGCCCGCCTCAGCCTCTCCGAGGAGGAAGTCGAGCAGATGGTCGGGGAGCTCTCGGGGATCCTCGAGCACGTCGACCGGATCGGCACCCTTGACCTCGAGGGGGTCGAGCCGACCGCCCACGTGGTCAAGCTGGAGAACGTGCTCCGCCCCGACGAGCCGCGGCCGAGCCTGCCGCGCGACGTCGCCCTCGCCTCGGCGCCCGAACCCCAGGACGGCGCCTTCCGCGCTCCCTCGCCGCAGGCCGAATAGATGAAGGACCTGCTTGACCTGACCGCCCTCGAGGCGCACGAAGCGATGGTCGGCGGTGACCTCGCCGCGAGCGAGTACACCGCCGCCTGGAGCGAGGCAGCCGCCGGTGACGAGCTGAACGCCTACCTCTGGCGCGACGAGGGTGGCGAGGAGGGGAGGGCGATCGCGGTCGAGCGCGACTGCATCGCCCCGATCGCGGTCAAGGACATCTTCACGACCGAGGGGGTGCCGACCACCGCCGGCTCGTGCATCCTCGAGGGCTACCGTCCGCCCTACACGTCGACCGCCGTCCGCAAGCTGCTCGAGGCGGGCGCGCCGATCCTCGGCAAGACCAACATGGACGAGTTCGCGATGGGCTCCTCGAACGAGAACTCCGCCTACGGCCCGGTGCTCAACCCGTGGGACCGCGGCCGGGTCCCCGGCGGCTCCTCCGGCGGCTCGGCGGCGGTCGTCGCCGGCGGCCTCGCGCCCTGGGCGATCGGCACCGACACCGGCGGCTCGATCCGCCAGCCCGCCGCCTTCTGCGGCATCGTCGGCCTGAAGCCGACCTACGGCGCGATCTCCCGCTACGGGATGATCGCCTTCGCCTCCTCGCTCGACCAGTGCGGGCCGCTGACCCGGACCGTCTCCGACGCGGCGCTGCTGCTCGGCATCCTCCAGGGCCACGACCCCTGCGACTCGACCTCGGTCGGGATCGAGGGTGGCGTCTCGCTGCCCGGCCGCGAGGATCTCTCCGGCCTGCGCTTCGGCGTTCCCGCCGAGCTGCGCGGCGACTACGACAGCGGCGTCCGCGACGTCTTCGAGCAGACGCTGAAGCGGATCGAAGATCTGGGCGGCGAGATCGCCGAGGTCTCGCTCCCCAGCTCCGAGCACGGGATCTCCGCCTACTACGTGATCGCGCCCGCCGAGGCCTCCTCGAACCTCGCCCGCTACGACGGCGTCCGCTACGGGATGCGGGCCGGTGGCGACGGCGACCTCGTGCAGATGTACGAGACGACCCGCTCCGAGGGCTTCGGGCCCGAGGTGAAGCGCCGGATCATGCTCGGCACCTACGCGCTCTCCTCCGGCTACTACGAGGCCTACTACGGGCAGGCGCAGAAAGTGCGGACGCGGATCGCCGAAGACTTCACGGGCGCCTTCGCCGACGTCGACTTCGTCGTCACCCCGACGGCGCCCTCGGTCGCCTTCGGGCTGGGGGAGAAGACCGACGACCCGCTGTCGATGTACCTGAACGACTTCTTCACGGTGCCGATGAGCCTCGCCGGCATCCCCGCGATCTCGATCCCGGCCGGCCTTGCTGAGCCCGAGGGCGGCGGCCCGCAGTTGCCGGTCGGCTTCCAGATCGCGGCGCCCGCCTTCGCCGAGCAGAAGCTGCTCGACGCCGCCTACGCTCTCGAGCAGGGGATCGGCTTCGACGCCAAGCCGGGGGACGGCAATGGCTGAGCTCGAGGCGGTGATCGGGCTGGAGATCCACGTCCAGCTGGCGACCAAGACGAAGATGTTCTGCGGCTGCGAACTCTCCTTCGGCGACGAGCCCAACGTCCACACCTGCCCGGTCTGCCTCGCCCATCCCGGCGTCCTCCCGGTGGTCAACGAGCAGGCGGTCCGCTACGCGCTGCAGATCGGGCTGGCGCTCGGCTGCGAAATCGCCCCGCACTCGATCTTCCACCGCAAGAACTACTTCTATCCCGACAGCCCGAAGGCCTACCAGATCAGCCAGTACGACATCCCGATCTGCGGCCCCGGCCGGCTCGGCGACGTCCGCATCCACCGCGCCCACCTCGAGGAGGATGCGGCGAAGATGATCCACGTCGGCTCCTCCGGCCGAATCCACGGCTCCGGCTCCTCGCTGGTCGACTTCAACCGCGGCGGCACGCCGCTGGTCGAGATCGTCACCGAGCCCGACCTCCGCGGCGCCGCCGAAGCGGCCGGGTGGGCCCGGCTCCTGCGTGAGACGGTCCGCCAGCTCGGCGTCTCCGACGTCAACATGGAGGAGGGGAGCCTGCGGGTCGACGCCAACGTCTCGGTGCGCCCGGCCGGCAGCGAGGAGCTCGGGACCAAGACCGAGCTGAAGAACATGAACAGCTTCCGCTTCCTCCAGCGCGGGATCGAAGCCGAGCTCGCCCGCCAGCGCGAGCTGGTCGAGAGCGGCGGGACGGTTGAGCAGGAGACGCTCCACTTCGACCCGGCCAGCGGCAGCCTCACCTCGCTGCGTTCGAAGGAGGAAGCCCACGACTACCGCTACTTCCCCGAGCCCGACCTGGTGCCGCTGGTTCCGACCGAGGAGATGCTGCGCGAAGCCCGCGAGGCGCTGCCGGAGCTGCCAGCGGCGCGGATCGCGCGCTACGAAGAGATGGGCCTGGCAAGCGACGTCGCCCTCACCCTCGCCACCGACCCGCGCACGTCGGGGTACTTCGAGAACGTCGTCGAGGCGGCTGACGGCATCGAGCCCCGCATCCTCGCCAACTGGGTGACGGGAGAGCTGGCAGCGGCGCTGCGCCAGGCGGAGGTCGAGGGGGGCGCAGCCGACTCCCGGGTCACCCCACCCGCCCTGGCGACCCTCGTGCGGATGGTCCAGGACAAGAAGATCTCCCACGGCAGCGCCAAGACCGTCCTCGCAGCGCTGGTCAGCGAGGGGGGAGACCCCGAGCCCATAGTCGAGCGCGAGGGCCTGGCCCAGATGTCCGACTCCAACGAGCTGGAGGCGATAGTCGAAAAGGCCATGGCCGAAAACGCCGACGCCGTAGAGAAGATCCGCGAAGGCAACAACAAGGCCATAGGAGCCATAGTCGGCGCCGTAATGCGAGAGACGAAGGGCCGAGCAGACGGCGGCGAGGTCAACCGCTTGATCCAGGAAAAGCTGTAGTCATTCACCTGTTCCTTTTCGGCCCTGAGCAACGAAAAGGAACAGGTGAATGGTGGGCTACGTCACATCCAGCACTTTGTAACAACGTGTTACAAGCGTGCTAGGTTGAGGTCATGGCTTGGAACGTCGTGATCGCGGGTGGTGGCTTTGGCGGTGCTGCCGCAGCGCGAGAGCTGGAGCGGGTGATGCCGAAGCAGTCGGCTCGTCTGGCGCTGGTGAACGAGACGAACTTCGCTCTGTACACGCCGTTCTTGCCGGAGGCCGCCGCGGGGACGCTTGAGCCTCGGCATGTGGTGACGCCGCTGCGGGAGATGTTGAAGCGGACCTATCTGCGGATCGGGGCGATCGTCGGGCATGACCCTGAGCGCAAGACGGTGACGCTGCGGGCCAAGTACGGCGAAACCGAAGAGCTCCCTTATGACCAGCTGCTGCTCTCGCTCGGCTCGGTCTCGCGGGTGCTGCCGGTGCCGGGCCTGGCCGAGCATGCCGTCGGCTTCAAGAGCCTTGCCGACGCGATCTACCTCCGCAACCACGTGATCGAGACGCTGGAGGAAGCGAACGCGACCGAAGACGCGGAGCGGCGGCGGCAGCTGCTCACCTACGTCTTCGTCGGCGGCGGCTACGCCGGCCTCGAGGCGCTGGCCGAGCTGCAGGATTTTGCCGCCGATGCGATGGACAGCTACCCGCGTGCCCGCCTGCACGGGATGCGCTGGGTCCTGGTCGAGGCAACCGATCGTGTCCTGCCGGAGATCGACCGCCGGCTCGGCGAGTACGCGCTGAAGGAGCTGCGCGGCCGGGGCATCGACATCCGCATGGAGACGACGCTGGAGGAGGTCACCGCCGACAGCGCCAGGCTTTCCAGCGGCGAGGTGCTGCCGACCCGGACCGTCGTCTGGACCGCCGGCGTGGCGCCGCAGCCGATCCTCAAGGAGCTGAACGTGCCGCTCGACGAGCGCGGCCGCGTCCCCGTCGACAACTACCTGCGGGTGCAGGGCATGGACGCGGTCTGGGCGATCGGCGACTGCGCCGCCGTCCCCGACTCCGGCGGCGGTACCTCGCCGCCGACCGCGCAGACGGCGGTGCGGCAGGGCCCGGTCGCCGGCCGCAACATCGCCGCCGAGCTCGGCGTCGGCTCCCCGGCCCCCTACGAGTACAAGTCCGAAGCCGCCTTCGTCAACCTCGGCCGCTATAAGGCCGTCGGCAAGATCGGCGACCGCACCTTCCGCGGCTTCCCCGCCTGGTGGCTGGCCCGGACCTACCACATGAGCCAGATCCCGGGCTCGGCCCGAAAGGTCCGCGCCGTCCTCGACTGGACCGCCGGTCTGCCCTTCCGCCGCGACCTCTCCGAGGTCGGCTCGATCGGCCACCCCAAGCCGCTGATCTAGCTATTCGACGACCAGGGTCGTCGCCATCCCCTTTTCTTCGTGTTCGGGGAGGGAGCACCAGAGGCGGTATTTGCCTGCTGGAAGGTCGAAGGTCGCGACCGTGCGCTGACCCGAGTCGGTTTCGGCGATCTCGTCCGGTTCCTCCGCTGATCCTTCGAGGCGGAGGTTGAGATTGTGGGCGTCTTCGCCCTGGTTGTTGAGTTCGATCGTCACCTCGCCGGCTTTGACGCCGGGCCGTGAGAGCACGAAGTAGTACTCGGCGCTTTTCACCGCGAGGCGGTTGGCTTCCGGTTCGGATTCAGGCGAGGGAGCCGGCGGCGGGGGGATCGAGGTGGCCGCTGCCGCGGGAGCGGCCGGCAACGGGACACAGGTCCACCAATGCCGCACCCGAACCACCCTCCGCACCTTCCCATGCCGTCGCACTCGCTTCACAACTCGCTTCGAATGCCGCTGCCACTCGCATTCGCCCGTGCCGAGGTTCCCGGGCAGCGGCTGCGGTACGGCGGCCGACTTGGCGGTCATGAAGAGCAGGAGAGCGGCGGCGAGGAAGACCGCCTTCCAGGTGAACCTCACGGCTTCACCAAGGTCGGCCGGGCGAAGCCCGATGCGCCGGGGATGATCGCTTCGGCGTCGAATTCGAGCCACTGCTCGAGCAGCGAGCAGTACATGCCGCGGAAGTCGCTGGTCACCCGCAGGTTGTCGTCCTGGTCGAGCGTCGCCAGGCCCGGGAACTCGCCGACCATCTCGCCCTTGGCTTTGGAACCGATCACGAAGGCGCAGCCGGCGGCGCCGTGGTCGGTCCCGAGCGAGCCGTTCTCTTCCGGGCGGCGGCCGAACTCGCTCCACATCTCGAGCAGGACGCGGTCGGCGAGGCCGCGCGCTTCGAGGTCGCGCTGGAAGGCGAGGATCCCCTCGCAGGTCTCGCGCAGGTTGGCTTCGAGGTCGCCCGCCTGGTCGGCGTGGGTGTCGTAGCCGCCCGGCGCCCGCAGCGTCACCACCCGGATCGGCAGCCCGAAGTCGATGTAGGCGGCGAGGCCGGCGAGCTTGTGCGAGAACCAGGTGTCGGGATAGGCGACGGGGCTGGAGAACTCGCCGACGCCGGCGAGGTCCTTGCGCAGCTTGTCGGTCTGCGAGGCGGCGCGACGGACCTGAGAGAGCCCGGGCGAGTCGGAGGGCAGCGAGCCGAAGCGGGCGAAGCTGTCGAACATCTCGCTTTCGATCGGATCGCTTACCCGCGACCAGAGGTCGTAGCCGTCGACGCTGTCGATCGCCGCCACCGGCTTGTCGGCGGTCGCGATCATCGGCGAGAGGGAGCCGTCGAGCGAAAGCCCCTGCAGGGGGTTTTCGTCGTTGCCGACCGCGTCGAGGTAGCGCCCGAGCCAGCCGGTCCGGTAGCCGACCTGGAGCTCGCCGATCTCGTAGTAGTGGCGGGAGGTGAAGTGGGACTGGTCGGGATGGTCATAGCCGATCGCCGGGAAGGCGCTGACCTTGCCCTCGCCGTGCAGGGTCGCCAGCGCCGCCGCGGCCGGGTGCCACTGCAGGTTCGGGTCCTCGCTGAAGCCGGCGCCGGCACCGGCCGGCAGCGCCAGGTTCGGGCGCAGCTGCTGGTAGCGCGGGTCGCCGACCGGGGCGAGGACGCTGAGCGCGTCGATGCCGCCGTCGAAGAAGACCGAGACGAGGATCTTGTCGCCCTGAGCGGCCTGCGCGATCCCGATCTCGAAGGCCGAGAGCGGGATCTTGGAGGCGCCGTAGACCGCCAGCGCGAGGCCCGCGCTCTGGGAGAGGAAGCGCCGCCGCGAGAGCCCGGTGCCGGCGGGCTCCGGCATCCCCGGCTCGATCGCCGGCAACCCCTGGCCGGCCTCGGCGGCGGCCGAGCGCAGCAGCTGCGAGCGGGTGTAGCCGTCGCAGCAGGAGTGGGTCTGGCGTCGTCCGCTCATTGCAGGATCACGTCCGGGCTGACGCCGATCAGCTGCAGGAGGGCGTTCTGGCGCAGCGCCCGGTAGGGGCCCTTCTGCCAGTTGGCGACGATCAGGCTCTCGCTGCGGTGGCCGAGGTCGAGCAGCTCGTCGCGGTGCTCGGCCCGCAATTCTGGCGAGCCCCAGCCGGCCAGCGCCCGCGCCAGCGCTTCCTCCGGGGTCTCGGTGGTGCTGTAGTCGTCGTTCCAGGGGTCGACCGAGAGCTCCTCGAGCGCGTAGGTGACCATGTTCCAGCGTGCCCGCATCCGCGAGGTGTCGAGCCAGCGGTTGTCGTCCCAGCCGGAGACGTTCGGTGGCCAGAAGAGCCGCTGCCCGGCTTCTTCGCAGAGCCAGCTCCAGGCCTCGGTGTCGACGTAGCGGCCTAGCGCCCGCAGCATCGAGGCCAGCTGCACGACCGGGGGCTTCACCATCGGCGGCCCTTCGTAGAACTCCGGCCGCATCAGGATCTCCTCCAGCACCGGCCGGATCTGCCGGCCGGAGCCGACGTAGGTGCTTTCCAGCCCTTCCCGGACCGCGGTCGAGGGGGCGACCGGGATGAAGTAGCTCCACAGCTTGGCGACGAAGAAGGAGGGGTGGAGCGGGTGCTCGACGCAGAGCCGGCAGGCGTCTTCCCAGCCCCAGTTTCCGGTCTGCCCGAAGACCGTCTTGGTGCCGGTGTCGTGCCGTTTCGGGTCGAAGCGGAAGTTGTAGGCGCCGAGTTCGCCGGACCAGTCGTTGCGCCAGCCGGTCAGCGACCGCGCCTGTTCGCGGATGTCGTCCTCGCTGTAGGCGCCGCGGTCGGCGCCGAGGCTGAACAGCTCCATCATCTCGCGGGCGTAGTTCTCGTTCGGCGCCCACTTGTCGTTTTCGTTGCCGTTCAGCCACTGCAGCATCGCCGGGTCGACCGTCACCGCCTGGAAGAGGTCGAGGAAGCTGCCGAAGCAGCGACCGCGGAAGAGGTTGGACTGGTCGATCATCTGCTGCGTCTTCGAGACGTTGGCGTTCGAGGTCGCGAACCAGTCGTGGAGGATCAGCGCCATCCGCTCGACCAGGGGCTGGTCGGTGCGGACCATGCGGTCGAGCCACCAGAGGTGGTCGTGGCCCCAGGCGTCGGCGGGGGCGAGCGGGTTGCCTTCGTCGTCGTGGGGGGCGGGGCCGTGGAGGACGGCGGCGCCGCTCGGCCGGGTCAGCGACTGGACCGCGGCGACCAGCCCCATCGAGGCGAGCTGGTCGGCCTGGCCCGCCACCGGGCCGAAGCCGGCGCGCTGCAGCAGACGCACCGCCTGCGCGTGGCCGAAGGCGCCCTGGAAAGCGCCGGGCGGACGCGGGTCGGAGTTGACCGGAGCGGGGGCCGCGGCCACGGCCTGCCTGGGTGGCTTCTTGCCGGGACCGCGGTAGTGCCCCCGCTTCGGCTTGTGGTGGTGGCGATAGACGTAGGCCTGCACCCGCCAGTCGCCCTGGCCGTCGGGGACCCAGCGGAAGTGCTTGTCCTTCCAGACATGCCGACGCCTGCGGCGCCCGTGCTTCCGCTTCTCGGTGACTGGTTTGTGCTGTGGGATCGCCATGCCGGCCTGGCCCCTCGAGAGGGGCCTCTGTTGAGGGTCGGCGGTGCCTGCGCTCCGCTTGAAGCCCGCCGACCCCACTGGACGATCGGTCTAGCCCGCGGCGAAGCGCAAGAATGGGGGCGTGGAGTACCTCGTCATCGCCTTCTTCTTCGGCCTCGGCACCGGCATCGTCGGCAAGGGCAAGGGCAGCTCGTTCGTCATCTGGTTCCTGGTCGGCGCCGTCCTGCCCCTGCTCGGCCTGATCGCAGTAGTTCTCTACCGCGTCGACAAGGACGAACCCGAACGCCAGTGCCCGACCTGCCACAAGGCGCTGAAGCTCTACGTCCAGGTCTGTCCCCGCTGCGGCACCGACCTCTACCTGCCGGACCCGGCCGCGGTGCGGCACCCGGGCGTGCGCTGACCTCCAGGTCAGCGCGCTTTTAGCGCAGCCAGGTCCTGACGATCGCATTGGCGAAGCCGGCCCCGTAGCGGAAGGCGGCGGGCTTCTTCGAGTGGCCGTGGAGGCGCTGGTCGACGGTGATGGGAACCTCGGTTGCGGGGATGCCGCGCTTGATCGCCTCGATCATGAACTCGGAGGTATGGAACTGCTCCTGGCGGAGGACCAGCTGCGGGAGGACGGTGGTGCGGACGGCGCGGTAGCCGTTGGAGCAATCGGTGACGTGGGTGCGGGTGATGAAGGAGACGAGGCGGTTGAAGAAGACGATGCCGAGCTCGCGGGCGAAGTGGTTGCGGTCGGCGTGGCCGAGGACGCGGGAGCCGTGGGCCATGTCGACCTCGCCGTCGACGATCGGCTTGACCAGGCGCTGCATCTCGTCGGGGCGGTGCTGGCCGTCGGCGTCGAGGGTGACGACGATCTGCGCGCCCGATTCCACCATCAGCCTGTATCCCGTTCGCAGCGCCGCGCCGCCGCCGCGATTGGTGACGTGGCGGGCGACCGCGGCGCCGTGCTCGGCGGCGACGTCGCCGGTGCCGTCGCGGGAGCCGTCGTCGGCGACGAGGATCTCGGTGCGGATGCCGCAGACGGCGGGTGGGATCTGGCCGAGGACGGTGCCGATGTTCTCGGCCTCGTTGTAGGCGGGGATGAGGATCGCGATCTTGTCGCGGAAGCGCTCCGGCAGGCCCGCCTGCCGGAACTCCTCCCAGGCCAGGCCCTCGAGCGCGGCGGCGAGCTGGCGGTTGTTCCGCGCCGACTGCGCCAGCGCCCGCAGGGTGAGCAGGAAGAGGACGAAGATCGCGAAGACGGCGAGTCCGAGGATGCGACCGCCGTTGCCCTTCTCGAAGGAAAAGGCGGAGAGCAGGCCGTTCACGATTTCCGTCCCCGCGACCAGCGCCAGGCCGAGGCCTGAGGCGATGAGGATGAGGACGTCGGCGTTGCGCAGGGTGCGCCGGCGCGCGACGGCGTAGGCGACCATGAAGATCGCGATCAGGAGGCCGGCGCTGCGGAGCGCCGTCAGTTCGGCCGGGAAGATGCCTGCTCTGAGGACCATTCGCGACCGGAGGATATGGCCGCGAGGGCGGATGAGAGGGCGAGACCGGCCAGCGGAAAGACGAGCGTCATCAGCACCTCGTTGCGCCGTGGGGCCGCCAGGGAGACCGCGCCGACCAGGGTGACGAGGACGATCGGTACTGCCAGGACGACCAGCTCCCACCAGCGCCGGCGCAGACCGAGGAGAACGAAGCCGGCCAGTCCGAGGGCGACGAGGAGGATCTGTACGGCGCGCCCGAGGGTGCTGCTCATCGCCTCGCCGACGCCGCTGCTCCACATCCGGCCCACCTTGCGGGCGGTCATCGCCGCATACCCCCAGGGGTCTTCGCCGAAGTACTTGTGGAAGTTTTCCTTGCCCGCCTTGCCGAGCGCTTCGTCGCGGGTCAGGCCGGGATGTTCCTTCTGCACTTCCCTCGCCACTTCGTTGAAGAGTGGGGTGGGGTCGATTTCGTCGAGCTCGGTAGGGGTGAATTTGGAAAGCCCGGGGCCGATGTAGCGTTCGGCGAGGGTCCGCTTCACCCGCTGGTATTCGCCGTCGGCGGGTAGGTAGGTGCCGACGAAGAGGGCCTTGCCGCCGCCGGTCGAGATCGGGACCACGCGGTCGAGGACGATGACGTTGCGGATCGTCCACGGAAGGATCGGCAGAACCAGGGCGACGAGGAGGACGGCGGCGCCGGCGAGGCCGAGTCGCCATCCGCGCTGCTGCCAGACGCGAACCGCGGCGAGGCCGACGAAGGCTGCCCCGACCAGCAGGTACTCGGGGCGGAACATCGCCGTCAGGCCGAAGAGCACCCCCGGGAGTGCCCAAGGAAAGACTGAACGCAATTGGCCCCGCATACCGGGGACAACTGCGTTCGCTTCCCGATCAGAGGCCCATAAAAAGGCGAGGATCGCCGCCGGGAGCGTCAGCATCGCCGGCGGCTCGCTCATCAGCTCGCCGGTGGAGTGGAGGAACGGGGGATAGACGGCGACGGCGACGGCGGCGAAGAGGCCGGCCCAGCGGCCGAGCTCGCGTCCCCCGAGCCGCCAGCCGAGGGCGAAGACGACGAGGATCGTCGCCACCCCGAGCAGCGCCTCGACGATCCGCGCCGTCCCTTCGCGGGCGCCGCCGGTCGCGTAGAAGGAGGCGGCGTAGAAGAAGGGTGCGCCGGGCGACCAGTCGCTCGAGTCGTCGAATTCCGGCCCGCCGAAGCTCTGTTCGGTGTAAAGCGACTTCGAGAGCGCGTAGTAGGCGCGCGAGTCGTCGCCGGGGTGCTCGACCGGGTTGACGACCACATAGGCGCGCACCACCAGCCCCAGCAGCGCGATCAGCCCCAGCGCGATCAGCGTCCGCTTCCCATAGCGCTGCGGCAGCACCCGGATCCACTCGGCGAAGGCGGTCAAGAGGCGCCCAGGCTATCCGGGAGCGGGTCGTTTCCAGACTTTTGGCCCCTATGGGGGCTCAAATGCTGGAAACGACCCTGGATTAGGTCGAGCGAGACGGGCAGGAGGGCGGCGATGAGCGGGACGAGGACGAGGACGCGGCGGGGGGAGGCGACGAGGAGGGCGCTGATCGCGGTGATCGCGAGGAAGATCGTTCCGATCAGGAGCGCCTCCCAACGGCGTCGCCAGGCCAGGATCCCCAATCCGAGCAGAGCGAAGGCAACGAGGAGCCAGTGCACGACCTCCCAGAGCGGCTCGCGCATTACGTCCCGCGGCCCGTGCGACCAGATCCGCCAGACCTTCGTCGCGACGAAGCCGGCGTAGTCGGCCGGTTCTTCGGAGACGTCATCCCATAGCTGTTCCTTGCCCATCTTCGAGAGCGCCTTGTCGGTTTCCATCCCCGGGTAGCGATCGGCGGCGAGGAACGCGAGGATCTGCTCGAGGCGCAGCTGCTGCGCGGTCCCGGGCGCGAAGAGGTCGGGATTTTCGGCCACCACTTCGGCGCCGACCTTTTCCGGATCGCCCTCAGAGGGCAGGTAGGTGCCGGCGAAGAGCACCTGGCCGCCGCCGGTCGAGATCGGCACGAAGCGGTCGAGGGCGACGGCGTTGCGGATCGTCCAGGGGGCGATGACGACGAAGGCGGCGAGGAGAAAAACGGCAGCACGTAAGAGGGAGGCGCGCCAGTCGCTTCGCAGCTCCCGAATCGCGATTACGATCGCGATCAACACGGCAACCCCGAGATACTCCGGCCGCACGAGCGCAAGCCCCCCCAAGAGCGCCCCGGGCAACAGCCAACGCCGGCGACCGCCATCCCAGGCCCAGAGGACCGCCAGCACGCCCCCGGACAGGAGGGTCGCCGCCAGCGGCTCGCTCATCAGCATCCCGTGGTACTCGAGCAGCGCCGGATATATCGCCACCACCAGCGCTCCAATGAGCGCCGGCCAGACGTTTGGTGAATTTCCCACCCCCCAAGGTGGATTTTTCACCAACGGCGGTTCGCGGGCGGGCACTCCAGCGACCTCACTTGCCTTGGGTCGCTGGAGTGCCCGCCCCAATCGCATTCCGATCAGATAGGCGAAGAGCACGCTCAGCGTCCCGATCAGCGCCAGCACCACCCGCACGAGCTGCTCGTGCTCGCCACCCGTCACGGCATAAAGCCCCGCCACGAACAGCGGCAGCCCCGGCGAGTAGTTGCTCGACGGCTGCGTCGCCCCCGGCCCGACCGTGAAGCCCTCGCCGCCCTCCAGGTTCTTCGCGATCGCCGCATACGCCGCCGCGTCGTACACGGGCGCCCGTCCGTCCCAGGCCTCGTTCAGCCGCAGGCCAAGACCGAGAAGCAGGATCGCGACCAGCGCCGCGAGGCCCGCCCGGCCTCCGTGTCGCGCCGCCAGTCCGCTCATCACCGCCCGGATTCAACTAGGGCCATCGGTCCCGCGCGCCGCGCGAGCGTTTAAAGTGCCGCCCTCATGCGAATCCTCATCCTCGGGGGCGACGGCTACCTCGGCTGGCCGACGGCGCTCCGCTTCTCGGCTCGCGGCCACGACGTCTCCGTCGTCGACAACTTCTCCCGCCGCCGCTGGCACACCGAACATGGCACCGCCTCACTGACCCCGATCGGGGATCTGGACGAGCGGATCGCCGCCTGGCGCGAGGTCTCCGGCGAGCAGATCCGCAGCTACGTCGGCGCCGTCGAGGACGGCGACTTCCTCGACGAGGTCGTCGCCGAGACCAAGCCAGAGGTCGTCGTCCATTACGGCCAGCAGGCCTCGGCCCCGTTCTCGATGCTCTCTCGTGAGCGCGCGGTCGAAACCCAGCACGCCAACGTGATCGGCAACCTCAACCTGCTGTTCGCGATGCGCGACCACGTCCCCGACGCCCACCTGGTCAAGCTCGGGACGATGGGCGAGTACGGCCAGCCCGACATCGACATCGAGGAGGGCTACATCACGATCCAGCACAAGGGGCGCGAAGACACGCTGCCCTATCCGAAGCTGCCGGGATCGCTCTACCACTGCTCCAAGGTCCACGACTCGACCAACATCCACTTCGCCTGTCGCACCTGGGGCCTGCGCGCGACCGACCTCAACCAGGGCGTCGTCTACGGCATCGAGACCGAGGAGACGGTCCGCGACGAGCGCCTCATCACCCGCTTCGACTACGACGAGCTCTTCGGCACCGTCCTCAACCGCTTCTGCGTCCAGGCGGTGATCGGCCACCCGCTGACCGTCTACGGCGCCGGCCGCCAGACCCGCGGCTTCCTCAACATCCGCGACACCCTCGCCTGCGTCGAACTAGCGGCGCTGAACCCCGCCGAGGCGGGCGAGTTCCGCGTTTTCAACCAGTTCACCGAGCAGTTCTCTGTCGGGCAGCTGGCCGAGCTGGTCAAGGAGGCCGGCGAGCACCTCGGCTACAGCGTCGAGATCCAGCACTACGAGAATCCCCGGGTTGAGAAGGAAGAGCACTACTACAACGCGATGCACACCAAGCTCCTCGACCTCGGCCTCGAGCCGACCCTGCTGGGCGAGGAGCTGGTCGAGTCGATCATCCACTCGATCGAGCGCCACAAAGGCCGCGTGATCGAGACCGCGATCGACCCGAAGACGCGCTGGAACCCGGCCAAATCGCCTGCAGGACAGGCGTAGCCCGCACCTAGCGGCCGCCGGGGCTGAAGCCCCGCCGCTGGTACCATCGCCAGTTCCTTATGCGCGCCGCTGACACGTTGATGGAATCCCTCAAGGCCGAGGGCGTCAAGGACGTCTTCGGGATCCCCGGCGGGGCGAACCTGCCGACCTACGACGCCATGGTCGATGCCGAGTTCCGGCACGTCCAGGTGCGCCACGAGCAGGGCGGCGGCCACGCCGCCGAGGGCTACGCCCAGGCCTCGGGCCGCGTCGGCGTCGCCTTCGCCACCTCCGGCCCTGGCGCCACCAACCTCGTCACCGCGATCGCCGACGCGATGATGGACTCGGTCCCGACCGTCTTCATCACCGGTCAGGTGCGGACCGAGCTGATCGGCACCGACGGCTTCCAGGAGGCGGACATCCTCGGCGCCACGCTGCCCTTCGTGAAGCACTCCTTCGCCGTCACCGACCCGCGCCAGATCCCCGAGTACGTCCACGAGGCCTTCCACCTCGCTTCGACCGGCCGTCCCGGGCCGGTGCTGCTGGACATCCCGATGGACCTCTCGCGCGCCGACATCGACTACCAGCCGCGGACCGAGCCGGTCGAACTTCCCGGCTACAAGCCGTCGACCGAGGGCAACATCAAGCAGATCCGGATCGCAGCCAAAGCGCTGGCCAACGCGCGCCGGCCGATCTTCTACACCGGCGGCGGCGTCATCAACGCCAACGGCTCGGCTGAGCTGCGCGAGCTGGTCGACTCCGACCGCTTCCCGGTCACCTCAACCCTGATGGGCCTCGGCGCCTTCCCGGCCTCCAGCGACCGCTTCCTCGGGATGCTGGGGATGCACGGCACCTGGACCGCCAACCAGGCGATGGACAAAGCCGACCTGATCGTCTGCGTCGGCGCCCGCTTCGACGACCGCATCACCGGCAAACTCGACGAGTTCGCGCCGCACGCCAAGGTCATCCACATCGACATCGACCCGGCGGAGATCTCGAAGAACGTCGGCGCCCACATCCCGATCGTCGGCGATGCCAAGCAGGTGCTGCCGAAGCTGACCCGGGAGTACCGGGCGCTGCAGACCGACTCCAGCCGCCTCGACGACTGGTGGAACACGCTGCGCGGATGGCAGGACGCTCACCCGCTCTACTACGACGAATCGAGCGACCAGGGCGGCGAGATCAAACCCCAGTTCATGATCCGGGCGCTGCACCGCGCCACCCAGGGCGACGCGATCATCACCTCCGACGTCGGCCAGCACCAGATGTGGACGGCGCAGTACTACGGCTTCGACAAGCCCCGGCGCTGGATCAACTCCGGCGGCCTCGGGACGATGGGCTTCGGCCTGCCGAGCGCGATCGGCGCCAAAGTCGCCTGCCCCGACGAGCAGGTCGTCTGCGTCGGCGGCGACGGCAGCCTGATCATGAACATCCAGGAGCTCGCGACCTGCGTCACCGAGAGCGTCCCGGTGAAGATCTTCCTGATGAACAACGGCTACATGGGCATGGTCCGCCAGTGGCAGGAGCTGTTCTGGGACAAGCGCTACAGCTCGGTCGACATGGGCTCGAGCCCAGACTGGGTGAAGCTGGCCGAGGCCTTCGGCGCCAGAGGGATGCGCTGCGACAACTCGGCCGACCTCGAGGAGCAGATGGTCGCGGCGCTGGAGCACGAGGGCCCGGTCCTGCTCGACGTCCGCGTCGCCCGCGAAGAGAACTGCTATCCGATGATCCCGCCGGGCAACGCCGCCCGCGACATGGTCGAGTCACCCGGGAAGACGGTGTCATGAGCCACCTGGCGCGGCGCATACCGGCGTCCTCGGTCGCTTGCGTGCAGAGCACGCGGCGCTCCCTGCGTCCTTGGTCTGCTTGGCCAGGAGACTCATGATGGAGGCGGGAACCCCTCAGGTGGTCAAACTCGAGGACCTGCACGTGGCCGGCCAGCTCAGCGGCCGCAAGCACATCCTCTCGATCCAGGTCGAGAACAAGCCGGGGGTGCTGGCGCGCGTCGCCGGCCTCTTCTCGCGCCGCGGTTTCAACATCGACACGCTCGCCGTCGGGCCGACCGACGACCCCAGCGTCTCCCGGATCACCCTCACCCTCGACGGTGCCGTCCACCCGATCGACCAGGTGACCAAGCAGCTGCACAAGCTCGTCAACGTCTTGAAGATCCGCGACATGGGGCCGGAGGAGACGGTCGCCCGCGAGATGGCGCTGTTCAAGGTCTCCTCGGCGGTCGAGAACCGGGCCGAGATCATCCAGTTCGCGGAGATCTTCCGCGCCAAAATCGTCGACGTCGCGCGGCGGACGATGACGATCGAGGTCACCGGCTCCGCCGACAAGATCGAGGCCTTCGAGCGGATGGTCCGCCCGCACGGCCTGGTCGAAATGGTTCGCACGGGCGAGATTGCGATCGGCAGAGGACACGAGTAACGCTCTTTACGGCGCCCTGAAGAAGGCCGCCGGGCGGGGACGACGCACCCTCGTAAGCGTCACCAGCGAGGTCGAGGCCGATGACCCCTGCGCCGTGGTGTTCGCTTCGCGGCTGGCCAGCGACCGCTGGTTCTGCTGGGAGCAGCCCGACCGCGGGTTCGCCCTGGCTGGGCTGGGGGTCGCCCACGAGGCGAGCTCGCGGGGGGCCGGGCGGTTCGCCGAGGTCGCCGAGGAATGTCTGCGGGTGGGAGGCGACGCGGTCGTCGATGAGCCTCGCGGGCTGCCCGCAGGGGCGGGGGCGGTCTGGCTCGGCGGCTTCGCCTTCGCGCCGGACGGCGGCACGACCCCGACCTGGTCCTCGCTCGCTCCCGCCTCGATGGTGCTGCCGGAGGTATCGATCTGCCGCAGCGAGGGCAGGGCCTTCCTCACCGTCAACGCCGTGCTGCGGCCGGGGGAGGATGCCGAGCGGGCGGAGGAGAGGCTGTCCGCTCGCCTCACCGGGCTGCGGCTGCAAGCGCCGCTGCCGCTGCTCGACCCGCACCCGACCGCTCGCGCCGAGATCCGCAGCGCCCGGCCGCCACGCGAGTTCGAAGCCGCGGTCGAGGGCGCCACATCGCGGATCGCCGTGGGCGGGCTGAGCAAGGTCGTTCTCGCCCGCGAGGTGATCGTCGACGCCGCCGCCGCCCACGATCCCGCCGCCGTCTTCGGCGCCATGCGTGAGCAGTTCCCGGCCTGCTTCTGCTTCTGCTGCGGGACCCCGGAGGCGGCCTTCATCGGTGCCAGCCCCGAGCTCCTGGTGCGCCGCTCCGGCGCGGGCGTCTCCACCGTCGCCCTCGCCGGCTCCACCCGGCGCAGCTCCGACCCCGCCGTCGACGACCACCTCGGCGAGCAGCTGCTGCGCAACGACAAGGACCGGCGGGAGCAGCGGATCGTCGCCGAGCGGATCGTCCGTACGCTGCGCCCGCACGCGGTCTGGGTCGAGTCCGGCGCCGAGCCGGAGATCGTCAAGGTGGCGAACATCCAACACCTGGCGACGCCGGTGATCGCCCAGCTCGCCGAGCCGCACTCGGCGATCGAACTGGCCGGAATCCTCCACCCGACCCCGGCAGTGGGCGGCGAGCCCTGGCCCGCCGCGGCCACCACGATCAACGACCTCGAGGGCATGGACCGCGGCTGGTACGCCGCCCCGGTCGGCTGGATGGACGCCACCGAGGACGGCGAATTCTGCGTCGCCCTCCGCAGCGCCCTCCTCCGCGACCGCCAAGCCCACCTCTTCGCCGGCGTCGGCGTAGTAGCCGGCTCCGACCCGGCAGCGGAGTTGGCCGAGACCGAGGTAAAGCTCGGGGCATTGCTGCCGCTGTTGGCCGAGTAGTGCAGAATCCTCCAGGTGACTCGTCGCCTGGCAAGGGCTTTCCTCCTGGCGTGCTGCTGTTTTTCGCTCTGCGCCGGCGGGGCGTCTGCGGAGCCTGCCAACGGCCCCAGGCTGATTTTTGTTGAAATTGGCGACGCCGGCTTCAAGTTGGTCAGTACCGATCCCAGCGGCCGAGACCGGCGAGTGATCGTCGGCGGAGGTTTCAAGAGCAAAGTCCTTCCCTTTCCCTTCAGTAGCCCCAGCTGGTCCAGCGACGGCAACCGCGTCGCCTTTACCGGGATCGAACTGGTCGGGAAGAACGCTGTTTTCAACGTCTATGACGCCGCTGCCGGCGGGACCGAAATCACCAAGCTTCCCGGCACCACCGGAGGTCTCTCCGCCGTTCTCTCGCCGGATGGACGCACGCTGGCCTTTGCCCGTAAACGTGAGCGCGAGGCGAGGAGGCCCCACCGAGGGAAGGTGACCGTCTTCCGCAGCGTCTCGATCTGGCTGCTGAGTATCGATTCCGGCACGGTCAGGCAGCTGACTCCGTGGAGGAATGGTCTCTCGGCTTATCCGTCCTCCTTCAGCCCCGATGGCTCGATCCTGGCCTTTTCCCGCGATTGGCAGAATCGCCCTTCCGCGGTGTCGATTCGGTTGGACGGCTCCGAGGAAACCGTCCTGGCAGGGAGCGCGGCTGATCCGGCGTATTCGCCCGATGGGACGCGCCTCGCCATGACCACGCTTGGCAGACCGAGGACCATCAGCCGGAAGGGCGAATCCCTGACGTTCTCTCCGACCGAGCTTGCCGTTGCCGCCGCTGACGGCTCGGGACTGACCAGGCTGACCCGGACGCGGAACCTGGAGCTGACGCCGAGCTGGGATCCGTCGGGGCAACGCATCGCTTACGTCCTCTTCTCCCCGGTCCTGAACGACTTCTCCGCGCTTGCCGCAGGCGACTCTGTCATGGAGATCAATGCCGACGGCAGCTGCAAGACCAAAGTCTTGTCGGTGCCGAAGGTCGGTTTCTTCGGTCCCACCTGGCAGCCCGGCCCCGGGCGCGAGGCCGGGCCGATTAGCTGCTGATCGCCTCGGCGACCTTCGCCGCGAGCTGCCGGTGCAGATCGGCATTCGACCCTCGATCCGTCTTCACCTCGATCAGACCGGTGCCGGTGGAGAGTGTGTCCGGCAGGTCAGCCAGTGATTGGAGCCGCCGATAGGGGAGGTCGAAGAGCCCTGCGGCTCTGGCCGCATCGACGCCGCGCGGGGTCCCGAGTAGGGCCTCGAACTCGTCGCTTCCCAGCGCCTGCTTTTGGGGGAGGAAGTGGAAGATGCCGCCGCCGTCGTTGTCGATGACGACGATGCGGACTGGGGTCTCGACATCGCGGAGCGCTGCGAGGCCGCCGATGTCATGGAGGAGGCCGAGGTCGCCGGTGACGATCGTCGTCGGCCGGCCGCTCGCCTCGGCGGCGCCGATCCCGGAGGAGACGAGGCCGTCGATGCCGTTGGCGCCGCGATTGGAGAGGAAGAGGACGTCGCTGCCGCTCGCGGCGAGGAAGGCCTCCTGGTCGCGGATCGGCATGCTCGAGCTCGTGTAGACGAGGTCGCCGTCACGGTGGGAGACGCCGAGGGCGCGGTGCAGGGCGGGCTCTGAGATCCCTGCGCTCGTGAGCGCCTCGTCAAGCGCTGCCTGTGCCGCTCGCTCCGCGTCCACCCAGCGATCGGGCAGCGGTCGCTCCCGCCCCTCGAGCCCTTCGACTCGGGCCGCCCAGCCGGAAGCCAGCTCGGTCGGGTCGGCGCGAAGGATCGCCGCCGCCCGGTTGGTCGGCTCGTTCCAACCCCCCGTGGGGTCGACGACGATCTCGTCGGCGTCGCTGGCCTCGATCCAGGTGCGCAGCGGCTTGCTGGTCGGCATCGCGCCGAAGCGGAGGATCAGGTCGGGGACGACCGAGCGGGCGAAGTGCTCCTCGCGCAGCAGCAGGTCATAGGCGGCGACGACGTGGGAGCGGTCGTGGGGGCCGCAGCGCAGCTGCGAGGTGGGGTCGGCAAGGATCGGGAAGCCGGCGACGCGGGCGAGGTGGGCGAGCGGCTCGCGTAGCTCCGGGTCGAGCTGGCGACCGGCGACGATGACGCCGGAGATCGCGTTGCCGATGTGGCCGGCGACCTCGTCGAGCAGGAAGGCCGAGGGCTCGAGGTCGATCCGGGTCACCGCGGTCAGCGGCCGGCCCTCGCGGCCGTGCAGGGCCAACTCGTCCGTCGCCGTCACCGCCCCCTCGACCGGGACCGGCGCCAGCGGCTCCCGCCAGGGCAGGTTCAGATGGACCGGGCCGGGGCGCGTCTCGCCGCGGGCCGCCGCCAGGGCGCGGCAGGCGACCGAGCGGTAGTGCAGCAGGCCACTGTCGTCGGCCTCGTGGGTGCCGACTTCGCAGAACCAGCGCACCGAGGAGCCGAAGCTCTTAATCTGGTCGATCGTCTGCCCGGCCCCGATCCCGCGCAGCTCCGGCGGCCGGTCGGCGCTGAGGACGACCAGCGGGATCGCCGATTCGTCAGCCTCGACGACCGCCGGGTGGTAGTTGACCAGCGCAGTCCCCGAGGTGCAGAGGAGCGCCACCGGCTCGCCGCTCGCCTGCGCGGCTCCCAGTGCGAAGAACCCGGCCGAGCGCTCGTCGACGATCACCTTCACCTCGATATCCGGCTGCCGCCAGAGCGCCACCGCCAAGGGCGTCGACCGCGAGCCGGGGGAGACGATCGCGAGACGCAGGCCACCACGAGCAAGCTCCTCCGCGAACGCGGAGGCAAGGGCGGTATTGGCGTTGGTCGGATCCATGCGGGGTGGCGTGTCGAGTTTGTTCGGAATAGCCGAACAAACTCGACACGTGCAGGCTAGATGCGGTGCGCCTGCAGGGCATCCTCGTCTATCTCGACGCCGAGGCCGGGACCGGGAGGGAGGTGCAACATTCCATCGCGGACCTCGCCCTCCACCGCGGCGACCGTCGAGGCGAAGAGGCGCTGGGTGGCGAGGCCGTGGGCGAGGTGAAGCCGTTCGGGGTGGGTCGTCTCCACGAGGCTGAGCGCAACCTGCGCCGCCACCGCGATTCCCACCGGCCCGTCGAGAGCGCTGGTGACGTAGGCGGGGAGGACGTCGGCAATCGCCAGGGCCGCCTCGGGGCCGCCGACCTTCGAAAGCTTGATCCCGGTATAGGCGCATGCGCCGAGCGCGGCGGCTCTCTCGGCCTCGCCGAGAGACGCGACGCTCTCGTCCGCAGCCAGCGGAATCGAGGTGCTGGCCGCCAGCTCGGCCATCGCCCCCAACCCCGCTACAGGCTGCTCCGCCAGCTCGACCCCGAACGGCTCGAGTTCCGCCAGCGTCGCCTTGGCCGTTTCCAGACCCCAAGCCTCGTTCGCATCGACCCGTATCCGCACCTCCGGCCCAAGCGCCTCCCGCACCGCCCGCACCTGCTCGACGTCCGCACCTACGCGAGTCCGCGAAAAGTCATCCTGAAGATGCTTTTTCGCGGACTCGGCGCCGAGCTTCAGCTTGAACGTCGTAAATCCCGCCTCAGCCCACCGTTCCGCCTCGGCCACCACCGCCGCCGGCATCCCCGCAACCAACGTCGCATTGCACTCAACGGCTTCGTCCCACACCCCCTTACCCAGCCCTTTTCCGGTCCGCCGCCCCCGCAGATCCATCAGCGCGGTCTCGACAGCGCACCTGGCCGGAGCCGAAAGCCCTTCCGTCTCCCGCGCCTCTTCCCACGCCTCCAACTCCCGCACCACCTCCGCCAGCCCGACACCGCCGCGCAACGCCAGCGGCACCGCTTCGCCGAGCCCCACGACACCGTCCCCATCCCGCACCCGCAGCAGCACCATCTCCCGCCGCATCAACGACCCGCGCGCGGTCACGTACGGCTCCTTGAACGGGAGCGCGTAGGGGATGACCTCGACCGAGCTGAGGCGCACGCCCCGAGTCTCTCAGGCGGAGACCAGCAGCCCGATCGTCACCAGCACGCTGAAGACGGCGAGTAGCGCCCCCGTCTGCCCCAGGACCGCGTTCAGCGACGGGCCGTCGCGCCGCTCGGCCAGCGTCCGCGCCGGTTTCAGCGCCAGCGGCGCCGCCAGCCAGCCGATCATCGGCAGCAGGCTCGTTTCGCCGGCGACCAGGGCGATCGGGAGGACGAGGAATCCGCCGCCGATCAGCATCCGGTAGAGCTGCACCGCCCGCTCGCGGCCGATCCGCACCGCCAGCGTGTTCTTCCCCGCCCGCCGGTCGGTCTCGACGTCGCGGACGTTGTTGACGACGATGATCGCGGCGGCGAGGAAGCCGATCGAGATCGAGAGCCCCAGCGGCAGAGCGTCGAGTTCCTCCAGCTGCACGTAGTAGGAGCCGTTGACGGCGACGAGGCCGAAGAAGAGGAAGACGAAGACCTCGCCGAACCCCTCGTAGCCGTAGGGCCTCGGCCCGCCGGTGTAGAGGACGCCGGCGGCGATCGAGAAGAGGCCGATGACGAAGATCCCGATCCCGGCGACGCTCCAGAGGTAGAGACCGCAGGCGACGGCGATCGCGAAGGCGATCCAGGTCGCGGTCATCACCCGCTGCGGGGTGACGAGGCCGCTCGCGGTGACCCGCACCGGGCCGAGCCGGTCGGCGGTGTCGGCGCCGCGCTTGGCGTCTGAGTAGTCGTTGGCGAGATTGGTCCCGATCTGGATGAAGACCGAGCCGATGAGGGCGGCGATGAACGCCCCCCAGCGCGGCAGGTCGCCGAACCAGTTGACCGCCGCCGCGGTGCCGACCAGGACCGGCGCGATCGCCGCCGGCAGCGTCCGCGGCCGCGCCGCCATCAGCCAGATCCTCATGCGCGGCGGGGGAACTGGGAGAAGTCGGGCTGCCGTTTTGCCTTGAAAGCCTCGCGCCCCTCCGCGGCCTCCTCGGATCCGTAGAAGAGGAGGTTGGCGTCGTGGGCGAGCTGCTGGATCCCGGCGTAGCCGTCCTCGTGGGCGTTGAAGCTCGCCTTGACGAGGCGGAGGGCGAAGGGGGAGAGGGCGAGCATCTCGCGGCACCAGGCGACGGTCTCGCGCTCCAGATCGGCGAGCGGCACGACCGTGTTGATCAAGCCCATCTCCAGCGCCTCCTCGGCGTCGTACTGGCGGCAGAGCATCCAGATCTCCTTCGCCTTCTTCGTCCCGACCAGGTCGCGCAGCAGCGAGGCACCGTAGCCGCCGTCCCAGGAGCCGACCCGCGGGCCGACCTGGCCGAAGACGCCGTTGTCGGCGGCGATCGTCAGGTCGCAGCAGAGGTGGAGGATGTGGCCGCCGCCGATCGCGTAGCCGGCGACCGCGGCGACGATCGGCTTCGGCAGCCGGCGCATCTGCACCTGCAGGTCGGTGACGTGGAAGCGCCCGACCGAGGCGCCCTCGGCCATGTAGCCGGTGTCGCCGCGCACGGTCTGGTCGCCGCCGGAGCAGAAGGCGCGCTCGCCGGCCCCGGTGAGGACGACGACGCCGACCTCCTCGTCCTCGCGCGCCAGCTCCATCGCCGCCGAGACCTCGATCAGCGTCTGCGGGCGGAAGGCGTTGAGGACGTCGGGGCGGTCGATCGTCACCTTGGCGACCCCGCCGCCGGTCTCGTAGCGGACGTCTTCGTAGTCGCCCTCGCCCGGCGTCCACTCGATCGGCGCGTAGAGCTGGTCGTCGGAAGGGGCTCCTTTGTGGCGTTTGGGCATGATGGGGACGATATCCCGATGAAGCTCGACGACTGGCTCTCGCAGAGATCACAGAGTTGTCCCGACCGGACGGCGCTGGTTGCCGACGGCGCCGAGATGACCTACGCCGAGCTGGAGGCGGAAGCGACCTGGGTGGCGCGGCGGCTGGCCGCGCACGGTGTGCGGCGCGGTTCGATCGCGGCGCTGACCATGCACCCGCGCCGCGAGCAGGTCGTCCTCATGCACGCGCTGATGAAGCTGGGGGCGGAGCTGCTGCCGCTCGGCCCGCGTCTGACCGCCGAGGAGCGGGGGGCGATCGTCAACGCCGAGGAGCCGATCATCGATCTGGACGACCCCGGGCAGCTGACCCAGACCGAGGCCGACATGCCGCTGCTCGGCGAGCACGACATGGACGACGTCTGCTGCCGCGTCCTCACCAGCGGCAGCACCGGCGCCCCCAAGCCGGTCGCGCTCAGCTATGGCAACTTCCTCTGGAACGCGGTCGGCTCGGCCTTCAACATCGGCGTCGAGCCCGGCGACCGCTGGCTCTGCTGCGTCCCCCTCAGCCACATCGCCGGCCTCGGGATCGTGATGAAAGCGGTGATCTACGGGACCGGCGCCGTCGTCCACGACGGCTTTGAGGTCGACCGCGTCGGCGAGGCACTGGAGCGCGACGGGATAACCCAGGTTTCGCTGGTCGCGACGATGCTGACCCGGCTGCTCGACGCCGGGGTCGACCTCTCGAAGCCGCGGGCGATTCTCGTCGGCGGCGGGCCGGTGCCGAAGGAGCCGCTGGAAGAGGCGCTCGCAAAGGGGGCGACCGTCGTCCAGACCTACGGCCTGACCGAGACCTGCTCGCAGGTGACGACGTTGGCGCCGGCCGACGCCAAGCGCAAGCTCGGCTCCGCCGGGCGGCCGCTCTTGACCACGCACCTGCGGATCCGGGAGGGCGAGATCCTCATCCAGGGCCCGACCGTCGCCCCCGGTAAAGCCGACGCCGACGGCTGGCTGCACACCGGCGACCTCGGCCACATCGACGAGGAGGGCTTCCTCTACGTCCGCGACCGGATCGACGACATGATCGTCAGCGGCGGCGAGAACGTGATCCCGGCCGAGGTCGAGGAGGTGCTGCTGCGCCACCCGCACGTCGCCGAGGCGGCGGTGATCGGTCGCGAGGACCCGGAGTGGCAGCAGGCGGTGACCGCGGTCGTCGTCCTCGAGGCCGGCGCCGAGGTCAGCCCGGACGAGCTGCGCCGCCACTGCGCCGAGTCGTTGGCGGGATTCAAAGTGCCGAAGCGGGTGGAGCTGGCCTCGGCGCTGCCGCGCACCCCCTCCGGCAAGCTGATGCGCAGGGCGCTCCGCTAGCCTGCCGCCCCATGCGAACCGACGACATCTTCACCGACAAAGACGCTGACCTGGGCAAGCTCGACGGCAAGACCGTCGCCATCCTCGGCTACGGCTCCCAGGGCCACGCCCACGCTCTCAACCTCAAGGACTCCGGCGTCGACGTCGTCGTCGGCCTCCGCCCCGACTCCTCCAGCCGCGCCAAGGCCGAAGCGGCCGGGCTCGAGGTGCTGGACGTCGCCGAAGCCGCCAGTCGCGGCGACCTGGTGATGATCCTGCTGCCGGACGAGAAGCAGGCCGAGGTCTGGCGCGAGGAGATCTCCGACGGGATCGCCCCCGGCAACCTGCTGCTCTTCGCCCACGGCTTCGCGATCCACTTCGGCGAGATCGAGCCGCCCCCCGGCGTGGACGTCGGCATGGTCGCGCCGAAGGGCCCGGGCCACCTGGTCCGCCGCCAGTATGAGGAAGGCAGCGGCGTGCCCTGCCTGATGGCCGTCCACCAGGACGCCTCCGGCGAAGCCCACGACCTCGTCCTCGCCTACGCCTCCGGGATCGGCGGCGGCCGCGCCGCGGTCATCGAGACCAGCTTCAAAGACGAGTGCGAGACCGACCTCTTCGGCGAGCAGGCGGTCCTCTGCGGCGGCGCCTCGGAGCTGGTCCGCGCCGGCTACGAGACCCTGGTCGAGGCCGGCTACGACCCCCGCCTCGCCTACTTCGAGTGCCTGCACGAGCTGAAGCTGATCGCCGACCTGATGTACGAAAAGGGCATTCAGGGCATGCGCTACTCGATCTCCAACACCGCCGAGTACGGCGACATGACCCGCGGCAAACGGGTGATCGGCGAGGAGAGCCGGGCGGCGATGAAGCAGATCCTCTCCGAGATCCAGTCAGGCGACTTCGCCAAGGAGTTCATCGCCGAGAACCGCGCCGGCAACGAGAACTTCGACCGCATGCGCGCCGAGGGCGCGGGACACCAGATCGAGGACGTCGGTCACGACCTCCGCGACATGATGCCCTGGATAGACCAGACCTTCAAAGACACCAAATAAGCAGTCGTCAGCCTTGGATCGACCAGGGCTTCTGAGACCAAGCAGATCAAGGACGCAGTGAGCGTGGCGTGCTCTGCACGCGAGCGAGCGAGGACGCTGATATGCGCAGGTCTCAGGAGGCCTGGCGGGGGTCCGTCTCGCCCTCGGGCAGGCGGCCGTCGCGGCCTACGTAGCCGTCTTTGCCGCCGACGCAGACGTAGATCGCGTCTTCGTCCTCGCTGAGGTTCTTGAGGCTGCGGACGACCTGGGCGTCGACCCAGGCGAAGCCGCCGGGGCCGAGCTCGTGCTTGGTCCCGTCCAGGTCGATCTCCATCCGCCCCTGGTGGACGAAGTAGAGCTCCTCCTGCTCGTCGTGGAAGTGCTTGCCGGACTCATAGCCCGGCGGCATCACGATCGCGTTGACGCCGAAGGCGGTCACCCCGAGCTCCTTGCGGACCTTGCGGAAGCCCCAGCCCTCGCCGAGGTCGTCGAGTTGGGCGACGGCGTAGCCGTCGCCCTTGGTCACCTTCGACTCGCTCTCGTCCATCAGGCCGCCGGAGCCGGGATGGTGGGCTCGGCCACGGCTCCGCCGCCACCGCCGCCATCGGCCTTCTCTTCGCCGATCGGCGGGTAGTCGTCGGTGAGGATCGCGACGTAGCCGTAGACCCGGGCGTAGAAGCTGTTGACGAAGGTCAGGGCGTTGTTGACGCCCTCAGGCTGGTAGCCCCGGAAGACGATCGTCAGCCAGGCGATCACCGCCACCCAGAGGTGCATGTAGTTGACCGCATAGGAGACGATCAGCATCGGCAGCGCCAGGATCAGGCGGAAAAAGGCCTTGAGGCGGCTCTGACTGGCGGCCGGGGGGGCGATGTTGATCCGGATCGGGTAGCTCGGATCGTCGGAGAGGCCGAACGGGGGCCACTCGTCGGTCTGCAGGTAGATCCAGGCCCCGGTACGGACCCCGAAACGGACGACGCCGGAGTTGAACTCATATAGCCACTGCGGGTAGCGGCCGAGGATCACCACCGCGACCCAGGCGAAGAGGTGGGTGAAGAGGAAGAGGATTCCCCAGAACAGGGCGACGATGATCCACGGGATCGCCAGCAGTGGCCGGAAGAAGGTGGTCCACCGGTTCGGCGCCGGGTTGAAATCGGCTTCGTAGTTGACTGGATACATCGTTCTCCCCCTCGTGTGGACGGTGCTCGAAAAGCGGTCCGGCCGAGCCTAACCGCGCTCTCGGCGGCAGTCCACCGGCCCCGGCGGCGCCGCGCCTGCCCGGTCAATAACCTGTCGAGCCCGATGGAGGCGCACACGACCCTGCAGATTCCCAGCGAGATCAAGCCCGCCGACGGCCGCTTCGGCTGCGGGCCCTCGAAGGTGCGCCCGGAGGCGCTCGCCGCTCTGGCCGAGCGCTCTGACCTGATGGGTACCTCGCACCGCCAGGCGCCGGTACGCGACTTGGTCCGCGAGGTGCGGACGGGGCTCGCCGAGCTCTTCTCGCTCCCCGACGGCTACGAGATCGCCCTCGGCAACGGCGGTACCACCGCTTTCTGGGAGGCGGCCACCGCCTGGCTCGTGCGCGAGCGGGCGCTGCACCTGACCTACGGCGAGTTCTCCTCGAAGTTCGCCAAGTCGACTGTGGCGGCGCCATTCCTGCAGGACCCGATCATCGTCGAGGCCGAGCCCGGCGACGCGCCCGACCCGACTGCCGATCCCGGCGCCGACGTCGTCGCCTGGGCTCAAAACGAGACCTCGACCGGGGTGATGGTCGGCGTCGAGCGCCCCGAGGGCGCGGCCGAGTCCCTGGTCCTGGTCGACGCCACCTCCGGCGCCGGCGGCCTGCCGGTCTCGATGATCGAGGCCGACGCCTACTATTTCGCCCCGCAGAAGGGCTTCGCCGCCGACGGCGGCCTCTGGCTGGCCGCCCTCAGCCCCGCTGCGATCGCCCGCATCGAGGAGCTCGACGGCGCCGGCGACCGCTGGCAGCCGGCCTTCCTCTCGCTGCAGACCGCGCTAGACAACTCGCGCAAGGAGCAGACCTACAACACGCCGGCGCTGGCGACCCTGCTGCTGCTGAACGACCAGGTCCGGTGGATGCTCGGCCTCGGCGGCCTGGCCGGCTGCGTCGAGCGCACCTCGGACTCCTCCGGCCGCCTCTACGGTTGGGCCGAGCGCAGCGACTTCGCCTCCTGCTTCGTCGCCGATCCGGCCAAGCGCTCGCTGGTCGTCGGCACGATCGACTTCGCCGACTCGGTCGACGCCGCCGCCCTCGCCAAGGCACTGCGGGCGAACGGGATCGTCGACGTCGAGCCCTACCGCAAGCTCGGCCGCAACCAGCTGCGGATCGGGATGTTCCCGGCCGTCGACCCCGATGACGTCGAGGCGCTCACCGCCTGCATCGACTGGGTGGTCGCGAACGTCGAGGGGGTCGCCTCGTGAAAGTCCTGGTCAAGGAGAAGATCGCCGACACCGGCGTCGAGCTGCTGCGCTCGCAGTTCGAGGTCGACCTCGGCCTCGAGATGTCCGACGAGGAACTCCGTCAACAGATCTCCCGGTACGACGCGATCCTGATCCGCTCGGCGACGAAGATGACGCCGGAGCTGATCGAGCTGGCGACCAACCTGAAGGTGATCGGCCGTGCCGGCACCGGCGTCGACAACGTCGACATCCCCGCCGCCACCCGTCGCGGGATCATCGTCGCCAACGCCCCGGAATCGAACTCGGTCGCCGCCGCCGAGCACACCCTGGCGCTGGCGCTCGCCCTCTTCCGCAACGTCCCCCAGGCGCACGAATCGCTCGTCGCCGGCCGCTGGGACCGCGCCAAATTCAAGGGCGCCGAGCTCTACGGCAAGACCCTCGGGGTGATCGGCTTCGGCCGCATCGGCCAGCTGGTCGCCAAACGGGCGCAGAGCTTCGACATGACCGTCGTCGCCTTCGACAAGTTCGTCTCCGCCGAGCGCTTCCGCGACCTCGGCGTCGAGGGGGCCGAGTCGATCGAGGAGCTGCTGGGGAAGGCCGACCTCGTCACCCTGCACACGCCGAAGACCCCGGAGACGACGGGGATGATCAACCCGGAGACGATCGCGGCGATGAAGGACGGGGCGCGCCTCGTCAACTGCGCCCGCGGCGAGCTCGTCGACCTCGACGCGCTGCTGGCCGGCCTCGAGTCCGGCAAGCTGGGCGGTGCCGCGCTCGATGTCTTTCCCGCAGAGCCCTTCACCGAGCATCCGATCTTCGCCCGCGACGACGTCGTCGTCACGCCGCACCTCGGCGCTTCGACCGCCGAGGCGCAGGACCGCGCCGGCGTCGTCACCGCCGAGCAGGTGACCGCGGCGCTGACCGGCGGCGTCGTCACCAACGCGGTCAACATCGCCGCGGTCCGCCCCGAGGCGATGGAGGCGCTGGCCCCCTTCGTCCCGCTCTGCGAAAAGCTCGGCCGCCTCGCCCAGGGCCTCGGCGACGGTGCCGTCGAGCGGGTGAGCGCCGAATTCCGCGGCCGCATCGCATCGCACGACACGCGGCTGCTGGGGATTGCGGTGATGGCCGGGATCCTCTCCGGGCACACCGAGGAGCCGGTCAACCTCGTCAACGCGCCGCAGATGGCCGAGGAGCGCGGGATCGACCTCTCCGAGACCACCGATGCCAGCGCCGAGGACTTCACCGAGCTGGTCAAGGTCCGGATCGAGACCGCCGACGGCTCGGTCGAGGTCGCCGGGACCAGCGTCGGCCCCCGCAACGTGCCCTACCTGGTCGCCGCCTGGGGCGAGAGCTTCTACCTCCCGTTCGCCGACCACATCACGGTCTTCCGCTACGCCGACCGGCCCGGGATGATCGGCCGCGTCGGCACGATGCTCGGCGAGGAGGGGGTCAACATCGTCTCCGCCGCCGTCGGTGCCGAGAGCGGCGGGGAGCGGGCGGTGATGGCGCTGACCACCGACGCCCCCGTCAACCAGGAGACGATTGACAAGATCCTCGGCGTCGAGGGCTTCTCCAACGGCCGCTCGGTCGACCTCTAAGTTCTTCACCGGGCGCAACCTCCAGCCGTTTAAGTTGTTGTGGGAATGCGGCCACAGGGACCTATGGGCCGACTGCCACACGCATGAAGAGACTGCTGACCCTTCTCATCCTCGCCCTGGTGGCCTGCCCCGCCACGGCTGCGGCTGCGCCCGAAAAGTCGGTGACCGTGCTGCTCACGGCCGGCCCCGGCCAGGACGTCTTCGACGTCAAGCTCAGCCAGGACGGCCGCGACTACCTGATCGACTCGCTCTCGCCGCTCGAAGCCGGGGGCGGCATCTGCACGCATGAAGAAGGTTCAGTGCACGAGCTGACCTGCGAAGCGCAGGCGATCGGCGGCTTCGAAGTGAACGCGGGCGCCGGCGACGACTCGGTGATCATCTCGCCGAAGATCCTCGTCCCGGCGACGTTGCGCGGCGGACCCGGCAACGACCGCATGCGCGGGGGAGGGACGGCCGACAAGCTGGTCGGTGGCCCCGGCGACGACCAGCTCTACGGCCACGGCGGCAACGACTGGATCTTCGGCGGCTCCGGCGCAGATCTGCTCTACGGCGGCGTCGGCGACGACCGCCTCGAAGGCGGACCGGATGCCGACTACCTCCACGGCGGCCCCGGCAACGACACCGAAAAACCGGGCCCCGGGGACTACACCGGTCCTAAGCCGTAGACCGCAGCCTGCCGCCTACCAGGGCGATTACCACCAGCAGGCCGACCAGCGAGAGCGCCGCGTCGAGCCGGAAGGCGGCCTGGATGCCGTCGACGAAGGGCGGGACCGCCCCCGAGAAGACCGTCGTCGTCAGCCCGAGCCCGATCGAGCCGCCGGCGATCTGGAACATGTAGATGATGCCGCCGGCGAGGCTGGTCTGGGATTCGTCGACCGAGGTGACGCCGGCGGTGGTCGCAGTGGGGTAGAAGCTGCCGATCCCGATCCCGAGGACGACCATCCCGAGGACCAGCGAGCCGTAACCCGAGCCGCCGTCGACCATCGAGAAGAGGAAGGGCGCGATGGTGATGCAGGCGGCGCCGAAGACGGCCAGCGTCTTCGCACCGAGGCGGTTGAAGAGCGGGCCGGCGACGAAGGAGACGGCAGCGAAGGTGGCGAGGAAGGGCAGCATCCCGACCCCCGCTTCGAGCGGCGTGTAGTCGAGTTGCTTCTCCATGAACTGCGGCAGGTAGAGCAGCGAGGCGAAGAAGGTCGCGGACATGAAGAGGACGGCGATGCAGGAGGCGGTGAAGCTCTCATTCCGCATCACTGCCCGGGGGATCAGCGCGTGGGCGCCGGCTCGGCGCTCGAGCAGCAGGAAGGAGATCAGCGCCGCCGCCGCCAGCGCCAGCAGCCCGACTATCCGCGGGTCGCTCCAGCCCCAGTCGTCCACCTGGTCGAGGGCGACGAGCAGGGAAACGAGGCCGACCGAGACCGCGGCGATTCCGGGGTAGTCAATCCTGCGATCGCCGGCCTCGGGCTCCTCGACGTGGACGAGGAACCAGGTGACGGCGACGGCGAAGGCGGCGATCGGGACGTTGAGGAAGAAGATCCAGCGCCAGCTCAGCTCCTGGGTGAGGACGCCGCCGATCAGCGGACCGATCGCGTTGCCGAGGCCGGCGGCGCCGATGATGATCCCGCCCGCCAGGCCGGCCTTCTCTTCCGGCAGCAGCTCGTAGGTCATGCCGAGGATCGCCGGCCACATCAGCGCCCCGCCGATCCCCATCAGCACCCGTGCCGCGATCAGGAAGGTCTCGGTCGGGGCGGCGCCGCCGAGAGCCGACATCGAGGCGAAGATCGCGGTGCCGAGGAAGAAGGCGTTGCGGCGGCCGAACATGTCGGCGAGGCGGCCGCCGGTGACGATCAGCACCCCGAAGGTCAGCGCGTAGGCGTTGACCACCCACTGGATCGTGTTGACGTTGGTCTCGAAGTCCTGCTCCATCGTCGGCAGGGCGACGTTGATCGCCGAGAAGTCGTTGGCGATGACGACGACCGCCATCGCCATCGCCAGGAGGGCGAGCCAGGGCGTTTTCTGGGGCGTGTCGGTGGCCTGCGGGGTTGCGATTCGCGCAGCCTACGGTAAGGTTCGGAGCCGAATGAGCTTCCGGCTCGACAGCCTCGCGCTACTCCTTCTCCTCCCCCCTCGGGGGGAATAGCGCTGGGCGGCGCGATAGCCGCGAGAGACAAAGGCCATTCGAATCAGAGAGAGAAGGAGAGGTCCGATGGGACCCCACAGCAACACCGAATCCGACGCCAACCGCGTCCACATCTTCGACACCACGCTGCGAGACGGCGAGCAGTCGCCCGGCATCTCGCTGAACACCGCCGAGAAGGTCGAGATCGCCCAGCAGCTCGCCCGCTTGGGAGTCGACGTGATCGAGGCCGGCTTCCCGATCACCTCGCCGGGTGACTTCGAAGCCGTCCAGGAGATCTCGCGCAAGGTCGAGGGGCCGACGATCTGCGGCCTGGCCCGCACGCACAAAGCCGACATCGACGCGGCCTGGGGGGCGATCAAGGAGGCGGCGCGCCCGCGTATCCACACCTTCATCTCCACCTCCGACATCCACATCCAGCATCAGCTGCAGACCGACCGCGAGGACGTCAAGGGGCAGGCCCGGGCGGCGGTGACCCTGGCCAAGTCCTACTGCGAGGACGTCGAGTTCTCGCCGATGGACGCGACCCGCGCCGACATCGAGTTCACCGCCGAAGTCTGCGCGATCGCCGTCGAGGAGGGCGCGACCGTCGTCAACATTCCCGACACCGTCGGCTACACGACGCCGGAGGAGTACGCGGCCTTCCTGGCGCGCTTGTACGAGCTGGTCCCGGGGCTGAGGGACGTCGAGCTGTCGGTCCACTGCCACGACGACCTGGGGATGGCCGTCGCCAACTCCTACGCCGGGTTGCTGGCGGGAGCGCGGCAGGTTGAGTGCGCTGTCAACGGGATCGGCGAGCGGGCCGGCAACTGCTCGCTGGAGGAGATCGCGATGCTGGTCGGCATCCGCGCGGACGTCCACGGCCTGACGACCGGGATCAACACCCGCGAGATCGCCCGCACCAGCCGCATGGTCAGTCGCCTGACCGGCTATCCGGTGCAGCCGAACAAGGCGATCGTCGGCCGCAACGCTTTCGCCCACGAGTCCGGGATCCACCAGGACGGCGTCCTCAAGGAGCGCAGCACCTACGAGATCATGGACGCGACCGAGGTCGGCCTGGAGTCGAACTCGATCGTCCTCGGCAAGCACTCCGGTCGCCACGCGCTGAAAGACGCCCTGGAGCAGCTGGGATTCAAGGTCGAAGGTCAGGCGCTGAACAACGCCTTCAAGGCCTTCAAGGAGGTCGCCGACCGCAAGAAGCAGGTGACTGCCCTGGACCTGGAGGCGATCGTCTCCGACGAGATGCGCGACCGTGCCGAAGCCCACGAGCTGGCCTGGTTCGAGGTCGAGGCCGGGACCAGGCGCCCGCCGGTGGCGAAAGTGGCGGTGACGCAGCCCTCCGGCGAGGAGTCGGTCGGGGAATCGAGCGGCGACGGCCCGGTCGACGCAATCTTCCACGCGATCCAGGACGCGGCCGGAACCAGGTGCGAGCTGGTCGAGTACAAGGTCGAGGCGGTGACCGGGGGAGAGGATGCTCTCGGCGAAGTGACCGTCCAGCTGCGAGCAGCGGGGCGCCTGGCGACCGGCCAGGGAGTGGCCACCGACATCCTCGAGGCCAGCGCCCGCGCCTACGTAAGAGCGCTGTCCAACGCCCTGGAAGGCGCAGCGACCAGAGAGGCCGAGGCAGCCACGGCCGAAGCAGCAGTGGAGCGTACCCCGGGGCCGTAAGACCCTGCCGTAGCCGGAAGTCACGCCTCGGGCACACATGAGCGCCTGAGCTGACCCAATCAGCGCACCAAATATGACCCCGCACCCGCCAGTCTCAGGGGGTGCCAACCGAGTCCGCGAAAAGTCATCTTGAGGATGCCTTTTCGCGGACTCGCGATGACGACCGCTGGCTGGCAGAAGTCGCCGAGCGGCAGCATGGGGTGGTCAGCCGTGGGCAGATGGAAGAGGCTGGATTCGGTCGAGGCGCGATAGCGGCACGGCTCCGGTCCGGGCGCCTCCATCGGCTCCACGCCGGCATCTATCTCGTCGGTCACCGGCTGATCCAGCGAGAGGGACGGTGGATGGCGGCCGTGCTCGCGTCTGGCCCCGAAGCCGTCCTCAGCCACTATTCCGCGGCGGCCCTCTGGCGACTCCGGCCCACCTCGCGAACCACCATCGACGTCATCGTCCCGCATGCCACCCGCTCCTCGAAGCTGATCCGCCGCCACGTCTCCCGCCTGCCGCCCGACGAGATCACGTTCAAGGACGGAATCCCCGTCACCACGCCACGAGGACCATCCTCGACCTCGCGACCACCGAGCCGCTCGACGTCGTCAAGAGCCTCCTGCGCGAGATGGAATACCGGGAGCTCTGGAGCTCGCTCTCCCTCTGGGACCTGGTCGAGCGCTATCCCGGCCGCAGGGGAATCCGCAAGGTCAGAGCCGCTCTGGAAGGCGTGAAGGACGAACCATCCGGCGAGCGCAGGAGCCGCCTGGAGGAACGTTTCGCCCCGTTTCTCCGAGATCATCGCCTGCCCCTGCCGCGCTTCAACCACCCGATCACCGTCGGCGAGAAGACCTTCCAGGTCGACTGCTACTGGCCGCGCCTACGCCAGGTAGTCGAGCTCGACGGCTGGCAGGGCCACAAGGGCCGCATGGTCTTCAGAGAGGACCGCGCCCGCGACCGCGTCCTCCACGTCCACGGCTATTCGGTGGACCACATCACCTGGAACCAACTCGACGACGAACCGGAGGCGATTGCCGCTGATCTTCGGGTCTTGCTCCAGGGAGAGAAATAGAAAAAGAAGAAAGAAAACCGCCTGAGCCGGGCCGCCCCTACTCGTGGCGCGTTTCTGCCGTCGCCGGTTCCGAGCGGCGCAGCGCCTCCAGCACCTCCTCGGCGAGCTGGGAGCCGTCCTCGGCGCGTAGGGGCGTCGCGTTGACGCGGAAGACGACGGCGTCGCCTTCCAGTTCCTCGAGCGCGACGCTCGGCTTGTAGCGGGTGGGGACGGTGATCGCCTGCAGGAGGCGTTCCTCGATCTCCTTCGGGCTCGCGTGAACGGGGAAGCGGACCCGAAGGTCGACTTTGTCGGGCTCACGCAGGGGCACGACGACGAGGCTGAGGAGGACGTTGTTGGGGACCATCAGGCGGTCGGCCCCCTGGCTCAGGGTCGTGTAGAAGAGGCCCAGCGAAGAGACCGTCCCCTCCAGCGAGCCGGCGAGGGCGCCGCCCACGAGGCGGACGCGTTCGCCCACCCGGAAGGGGCGGGTGCTCTGGAGGACGATGCCGGCGAAGATCCCGCTCATCGCCTGCTGCGCTGCCAGGCCGAGCAGGACCGCGGTGAAGGCGCCGCCGACCGCGAGCGTGCTGGCGTTGACCCCGGCGATCCGCAGCGCCAGGATCACCACCGTCGCCGTCGCCAGCAGGCGAACGACGAAGCCGGCGGTGCCCGCCGTCGCCGGGTCGAGACGCCGGTAGAGAGGGGGCGAAAGGCCGCGGACGAGCCAGTGGGTCGCCGCCGTCCCGACGACGACGAGGACGATGACGGTCCCGTAGCGGATCCACTGCCCGTAGCCGGGGGCGATGTCGTGGCGGTTGTAGTAGACGAAGAGGGTGCCGGCGATCAGCAGCAGCGCCGCCAGCAGCCCGCCGAACTGCCGTTTCGAGAAGCGCGGCGCCAGCTCGTCGCCGAGGCCGAGCGAATGCCAGGCATGGCTGCGGGTCTCGAACAGCTCTTTCGGGAGGCGAGGGCGTCGACGCGGAGCAGGGGACATCTAGGAGCGGCTACCCGAGGGCAGGCGACGCTATGCGAATGTGACGGTAGTCCCTCAGGAGCCGAACGCCGCGAGCGCCTCGTCCCGGGTCCCGTGGACCGGGATCGAGAGCTCGAGGCCGGTGATCTCGAGCACCCGCCGCACCTGCTCGTTATGGCTGCAGATAACGAGCCCGCGGCCGTTTCCGTCGCCGTCGAGACGCTGCCAGGCGCGCACGATCAGCGCGATCCCCGTCGAGTCGATGAACTCACACTGGGAGAGGTCGATCAGAACTGAACCCTCGCCGCCGTCGAGCGCTGCCTCCAGCGGCCCCTCGAGTTCGGGAGCGGTACTGAGATCGAGCTCGCCGCGGACCGAGATCGTCCGCACTCCCTGTTCAAGCTCTCCGACCTTCACCTCAAAGGGGACAGGGTTCACGGGACGATGCTACCGCAGGCATACCGCAGACGAATAGCTACTGACCGACGCGGTTTTGCGCGCCCGAGCCGGGGGTAAGCAGGCTTTGAAGCGAGGCAGAAGGTTATGCTCGCGATTCCGATGACGAGCCTCGACGTTCCTGGGGGCAGGCTGGAACTTTGAATACCTCAACCAATGATCGCTCGGGGCTGCAGATGTCCCTTCCTGCGCGGGCCGAGAACGTCGCGGTCGTCCGCCACGCCCTCGCCGGCTTGGCCGAACGGCTGGGGATGGACGAGGCCTCGCTAGCCGACCTGAAGACGGTGGTCACCGAGGCCTGCATGAACGTGGTCGTCCACGCCTATGCCGGCAGTGAGCCCGGCCCGCTCGAGGTCGAGGCCGAGAGCGACCTGGCCGGGATCACGGTCGTGATCCGCGACCACGGCACCGGCATCCGCCCGCGCCCAGACATCGAGCGGCCGAGCCTGCGGATCGGGCTGACCCTGATCGCCGCTCTTTCCAGCAGCTTCGAGATCAAAGGCGGGGCCGACAAAGGCACCGAGATCCGCATGCACGTGCCGCTGGCGGCCCGCGAGGACGGCCCCACCACCGGCTCGACCTTCAGCGTCACCAGCGACGATGCGACCCGGATCCGCGTCGGGCCGCCGGAGATCGTCGGCCCGGTCCTCAGTCGCGCCCTCTCGGCCCTCGCCGCCCGCCAGGACATCAGCGTCGACCGCCTCTCCGACACGATGCTGCTCAGCGACGCGATTTCTGCCCGCGCCCCCCAGGGCTTCACCGACGGCCACGTCTCACTCAGCATCGAGGAGCGGCCGCAGGGGATCGAGCTGAAGGTCGGCCCGATGACCCACGGCGGCGCCGAGCGCCTGCGCGAGAGCTTCGAGCTGCCCGAGGTGGGCGGCTCGCTGGAGAAGCTCACCGACGAGCTCCGCGTCGAGGACGGCGATGAAGGCGAGTACCTCGTCGTCGGCATCTCCTCGCTGTCTAAGAACTAAGCGCCGACAGACCGGAGCTAGTCCGACTCGGTGGCGGCGCTGCTCTGCTCGGCCACCTCGGCCCGGATCCGCTCCAGCGTGCGGCGGAGGATGCGGGAGACGTGCATCTGCGAGTGGCCGATCCGCTCGGCGATCTGCGACTGGGTCAGGTCCTCGACGAAGCGCAGCTGCAGGACCAGGCGCTCGCGCTCGTCGAGGTGGGGGAGGGCGCCCTCGAGCGCGAGTTTGTCCTCGACCAGCTCAAAGCCCGCGTCCTCGTCGCCAACCCACTCCGAGGCCGGCGATTCTTCGGAGTCTTCGCCGCCGACCGGGCGGTCGAGCGAGAGCGGCCGCCGGTTGTGGTTCGCCTCGAGGACCTCGAGCACGTCGGTAGGGTCGACGTCGAGGCGCTCGGCGATCTCGGAGACCGAGGGCGAGCGTTGCAGCTGCACCGTCAGCTCGGAGATCGCTTTCTCCACTTCAGCCATGCGGTCGTGCAGGCCGCGGGGAACGCGGACGGTCCAGACGCGGTCGCGGAAATGACGCTTCAACTCGCCGAGGATCGTCGGCGAGGCAAAGGCGGTGAAGGGCGCGCCGCGCTCGGGGTCGAAGCGGTCGATCGCGTTGACGAGGCCGAGGCTCGCAACCTGGAGAAGGTCGTCGAAGGACTCGCTGGCGCCGCGGTAGCGAAGGGCGAGGTTCTTCGCGAACGGAAGGTAGCGGCGGACCAGCTCCTCACGGATCGCCGGGTCGCGATCTTTGACGAAGCGCTCCCAGAGGATGCGCTCGCTCGCCAGTCCCTCCCCGGGTCCCGGACTCGACTGGTCGTTGTTACGCGTCTGGTCGCTGTTCACAGCACAAATCGTCCCATTAGGCGGCGCTACTTTTCCAAACGTCGCTGCCCTAAGAGCGTCAGGTCGAAGCCGTGCAGCGCGGTGGAGCGTCTCCACCGTCGGAGCAACCATAGCGATACCCGCTCATGCCCAAAATTCCGGGCGCGCGGGAGGCCATGCCGACGGCGCCGCCCGGGCGGGAGCGGCGCCGTCGCCAAGTTAGGGGCGAGTCAGGAGGAAGCTGGTCCCGGTGACTTGAAGTGCAGGATCAGGGCGCGAGAGTGGATCGGCTCCTCGCCGCTCTCGCCCATCCGGGTGGTGGCTTCGGCCTGGATCTCGATCAGGCGGTCGAGCGCGTTCGCCAGCACCTCGGCGGCGTCGTCCCAGCCCTGTTTGTCGACGGACATCGGGGTCCGGCTGAGGTGCCGGTTGTCGAGCTCGTCGAAGGTCTGTTTGTCGAGCGCTTCCTCGACATCGTCGAGCGCTGGTTTCAGCGCCGCGCCGGACAAACCGCCGCGAAGGGTCTTCGGAAGCCGCGTCCAATCGTTGTCGGTCATGAACTGACGACGGGTGGCGCGGTAGAAGTGCTCGGTGGCGCCGCGCCGCTGTTTCGTGTCGACGAGCTCGATGCAGTCGTATTTCTCGAGCACGCGGACGTGGTAGGCGACGAGGTTGAGACTCTGGTCGAGCTGTTGCGAGAGCATGTTGGGGCTCGCGACCTTTTCATTCAAAATGATCAGGATCTGCACCCGCAGGGGGTGGGCAAAGGCTTTGGCTACAACCTGTTCTACGCCCTCTTTTTTGTTCTTGGTCTTCGGCATGGCCTTTTCTCGGGATTGTTTCCAGGGGTAATGGCCGATAACAAGACTTTACACCTTGTCAATCAGGATTTTCACAACGCTCCCGCGTTTTCCGATTATTGACGAGTTTTAGTGGTCGTCCCTTGATTGCTGGAGATTTCTCCAGTATTAATGCTCAATCGCTTTAGAGCGGTAGTCGCGAGGCGCGGCTAATGGGGATTCAAGGGAGAGGGGGGAGGTGGACTTCGTGAGGTTCTTGACTGATGAGCGCGTGGTGCCGGTCGCTGGCATTACCAAGGGGTACTAAGAATTTTTCCCGGGACGGCGGTCGCCTGCGAGGCTTCCGGGAGTGACTCCTTGGAAGATTCCGCTGGTCGTCACCGCGATCGCCGTCCCGATCGCCGTCCTCTTCTGGCTCGGCGGCCCCGCGATGGGGGTCGCGGCCGGGGCACTGGCGGCGGTCGCAATCGTCGTCGTTGCCGTCAGGCAGCGGCCGCGGGGGCCGATCGGTGCACAAAAAGACGAGGGCGCCGATCGGGTCTTGATAGTCGTCGGCGACCCGCTCGAGGATCCTGCCGCGATCGAGGAGGTCGCCACCGCGGTCCGGGCAAGCCAGGCCGAGGCGGTGATGGTCCTCGCACCCGCGAGGATCGGCTTTCTCGAACGCTGGGCCTCTGATGTCGAGGCGGCGCGGCGGGACGCGCAGCGACGATTGGTGATCAGCGTTGCCTCGCTGGCCGCAGCGGGCGTCGAGGCGGAGGCGAGGGTCGGCGACGAGGATGTCGTCCAAGCTGTCGAAGACCAGCTCGGAAGCTTTGCTGCGACGGAAGTAATCCTGGTCAGCTCGAGATCAGAGCATGACCACGCGGTGGCCGCAGCCGCAAGCGAACTGCGCTCGCGGCTGCGGGGAAATTTCCGCCTCGTTCTCAGCGATCCTGCAGCTCGCTGAACCGCAGCGCCGCCCGAGTGGGGGCGAGGAGGTCCTCGCCGCCTTCGTGCAGCAGCCCGGTTGAGCTGAGGTGGCGCACCGCCCGCTCAATCGCGTCGCGTTCGGCGAAGCCGGCGTGCTCGCCGGCCAGCTCGCGGACGAGCTCCGTCAGGGTCAGGCGGGTGGGGTGGAGGTCGAGTAGCTGCTGCATCACGGCTGCCTCCACGTTCTCGTCTTCCGCCCAGGTGGTCTGGTTCTCCTCAATAGCTTGCATAGCCCCTCCCGTTTCACTTAAGGCACAAAGAAGTATCTTGTCTGTAGATCTTTTGTCTACGACAAAATAATGCCGAACGCGTCAGACGTCCTCGCGGACGCCGCCCATCTCGGTGAAGACGGCGGTGTAGCCGCCGTCGCCGCGCTTCTCGTCGGCGATCACGTGGGAGACCGCGTTGATCAGGGCGAGGTGGGTGAACGCCTGCGGGAAGTTGCCGAGGTGCTGGCCCGACTCGGCGTCGAGCTCCTCGGCGAAGAGGTCGAGCCAGCCGGCCGACTCCAGCAGGCGTTCGCATAATTTCCGCGCCCGGCGCGGTTCGCCGATCTCAGACAGCGCCGAGACGAGCCAGAAGGAGCAGATCAGGAAGGTGCCCTCGCGGCCCTGCAGGCCGTCGTCGGTCTCCTCGACCTTGTAGCGGCAGACCAGGCCGTGCTCGGTGAGGTCGTCGGCGATCGCGCGGACGGTGGCGCCGACGCGGGGGTCGTTCGGCCGCAGGAAGCGGAAGAGCGGGATCAGCAGCAGCGAGGCGTCGAGCGCGTCGGTCTCGTAGTGCTGGCGGAAGACCCCGTCGCGGACCCCGCGTTTGAGGATCTCGGCCTTGAACTCATCCGCTTTCGCCTCCCACTCCTCGGCGAGCTCGTCGAAGCCGCCGATCCGGGCGAGGCGGGCGCCGCGGTCGACCGCCACCCACATCATCAGCTTCGAGGAGACGTAGTGCTGGGGCTCCCCGCGGGACTCCCAGATCCCCTGGTCGGGGTGCGGCCAAGCCTCGATCGCCGCTTCCACCTGGTAGCGGATCAGTTCGCGGGTGTCCTGGGTGCCGCGGCCGCGCAGCGCCTTTTCGTGGATGTAGACCGAGTCCAGCAGCGAGCCCCAGACGTCGTTCTGGCGCTGGTCGTAGGCGCCGTTGCCGATCCGCACCGGGCGCGCACCGCCGTAGCCGTCGAGGTGGTCGAGCGTCTTCTCGTCGAGGTCGCGCTCGTGGCCGATCCCGTACATGATCTGGAGGTCGGGATGGTCCTGGCAGACGTCGACGATGAAGCGCATGAAGTCACGCGCCTCATGGTCGAAGCCGAGCGTGTGCAGGGCCCAGAGAGTGAAGGTGGAGTCGCGGATCCAGCTGAAGCGGTAGTCCCAGTTGCGTTCGCCCCCCGGCGTCTCGGGCAGCGAGGTGGTGGGGGCGGCGACGATTGCCCCGGTGGGGGCGTAGGTGAGCCCCTTGAGGACGAGGGCCGAGCGCTGCAGGTGGATCCGCCAGGGGTGGTCGGGGAAGTTGCCGTCGCGCAGCCATTCGCGCCAGAACTCTTCGGTCGAGTCGATCCGCTCGAGCGCCTCGGGGGCGCTGCGGGGTCCGCCGAGCTCGCCGTCGGTCCAGGTCAGGGCGCAGAAGGCGGTCTGGTCTTCGTGCAGGGTCACCTTGCCCCGGCAGACGTCGCCGTCGAGCTCCAGGTGCAGGTCGCTGGTCAGCAGCAGCTCGGTCCCGTCGGTGGCGGTGGCGACCGCTTCGCCGAGGTCGCCGCCGCTCCACTTCGCGCTCTCGCGGGCGTAGTCGAAGCGCGGCGCGCACTCCATCTCCATCTCGACCATGCCGTCGATGCAGGTCATCGTCCGCAGCAGCGAGCGGTCCGACTCGTGCTCGGTCTCCGGGCGGCCGCGGCGGTTCTCCTCGTCACCGTGGGCCGGGACCCAGTCGGCGATCGTCAGCGCGTCCTTGACCACCACCCAACCGGTGTCGGTGACCCAGGTCGTCTCGATCACCAGGGTGCCCGGCTCGTAGCGCCGGCTGATCGGCACCACGACCCCCTTCGGGCGCAGGCTCATGTGGCCGGCGTCGCGGTCGAGCAGGGCGGCGAAGGCGCTGGGGGAGTCGAAGCGGGGACAGCAGAGCCACTCGACGCTGCCGCTGAAGGAGACGAGGGCGGCGGTGTGGCAATCGGAGAGGAAGCCGTAACTCCCGATCGGGGGAAACCTGTGGTTCTGGGAGCTCACGGCCGAGCCAAGCTACCAGCGGGCTACGCTGAATCCGGATGAACGTCCCGTTTGCCCACGTCAGCGCCACCTTCGCGCCGCTGGAGGTGCTGCCGCTGCTGCTCGCGGCCTGCCTCTACGCGAAGCGCTCGATCACTCTGGCCGAGCGCGGCCGGCCGGTGCCGCTCTGGCGCCAGCTCTGCTTCGCCGCCGGGCTGCTGGTGATCGCCGTCGCCCTGGTGTCTCCGGTGGGGCACATCGGTGAGGAGTTGGTGATCGCCCACATGGTCGAGCACCTGATGTTGGGCGACCTGGCGACCCTGCTCCTCGTCCTCGGGCTGACCGGGCCGCTGCTGCAGCCGATCCTCGCGATCCGCTTCTTCGACCGGCTGCGGATCCTCGCCCACCCGCTCGTCGCCTTCCCGCTCTGGGCGCTCAACTTCTACTTCTGGCACATCCCCGTCTTCTACGACGCCGCCTACGGCGGGGCCTTCGTCCACGTGCTCGAGCACACCACCTTCATCTTCTTCGGCTGCCTGATGTGGATGCCGATCTTCGGCCCGCTGCCGAAGCCGAGCTGGTTCAACGCCGCCTGGAAGGTCGGCTACGTGATCGCCGTGCGCTTCGCAGGGGCGATCCTCGGCAACGTCCTGATGTGGTCCGGCACCGTCCTCTACCCGAAGTACGCGGCCGGCGAGGCCTATTGGGGGATCTCGCCGCTCGCCGACCAGAGCACCGCCGGCGTGGTGATGATGATCGAGGGGACCTTCCTCGGACTCGGGCTCCTCGCCTGGGTCTTCTTCGAGGTCTCGCGCGAAGGGATCGAGAAGCAGCGCCTGCTCGACCTGGCGACCGAGCGCGGCGTCGAGCTCGACGAGGCGCGGGCGCAACGGGCGGTCGCGGCCGGCCAGGCCGAGCGGCTCGAGCGGCAGCTGATCGGGGCCGGGGGCGAGGGCGAGCGTGAGTAGCTTCGGCGAGCGCCTGCGGGCCTGGCTGGTGACCGGGCCGATCGGCCGCGGGCTGGCCTTCGGGATCGACTTCGCGGTCGCCCTGCGAACGATGCTGAGCCAACGTCGCTAGGGTCACCCGTCCCATGCAGACCACCCTCAAGGAGCTTCCGAACAGCCGGGTCGAGGTCGAGGCGGAAGTAGACGCCGCCGACGTCGAGAAAGCGACCTCGCGCGCCGCTCGTGCGATGGCAAAAGAACTGCGGATGCCGGGTTTCCGCGCCGGCAAGGCGCCGCCGTCGCTGGTGATCCAGCGGCTCGGCTTCGGGTCGGTGCTTTCGGAGGCGATCCGCGAGGCGCTGCCGGAGTGGTACGAACAGGCGCTGCTGGAAAGCGGCGTCGCGGCGATCGGCGACCCCAGCATCGAGATGGTCTCGGCGCCGGAGGAGGAAGGCCAGCCGCTGAAATTCAAGTTCGAGGTGGGAGTGCGGCCGGAGGCCGAGCTCGGCGATTACAAGGGCCTCGAGGTCGGCAAAGAGGAGCAGGAGGTTCCCGACGAAATCGTCGACACCGAGGTCGAGCGGATCCGCGAGGGCTTCGCACGGCTGGAGACGGTCGAGCGCGAGGCCGCCGAGGGCGACCTCCTGGTGGTCGACTTCGAGGGCTTCATCGACGGCTCGCCATTCCAGGGCGGTGCGGCCGAGGAGCAGACGATCACGATCGGGGCCGGGCAGCTGATCCCGGGGTTCGAGGAGCAGCTCGTCGGCGCCAAGGCCGGCGAGGACCGCGAGGTCAACGTCACCTTCCCCGAGGACTACCAGGCCGAGCATCTCTCCGGCAAAGACGCGGTTTTCAAAGTCAAGGTGAAAGAGGTGCGGGAGAAAGTCCTGCCCGAGCTCGACAACGAGTTCGCCTCCGACGCCTCTGAGTTCGACACGCTCGAGGAGCTGCGGGCCGACATCCGCGAGAAAGTCGGGACGGCGATGGGCAGCCGCGCCGAGGAAGACTTCCGGGTGGCGGCGATCGACGCCGCCGTCGCCGCGGCCACGGTCGAGATTCCCGAGGAGCTGGCGACGGCGCGGGCGAGCGAACGCTGGGAGCGGATGGAACGCCAGCTCGCCGGGCGCGGCATGGACCCGAACCAGTTCCTGCAGATGCAGGGCAAAACCCGCGACGAGCTGATCGAGGAGACGAAGCCCGACGCGGAAAAAGAGCTGGCGCGGGAGGCGGTCGTGACCGCGATCGCCGATGCCGAGGGGATCGAGGTCTCCGAGGAGGAGATGGTCGAGGCCCTCGAGCACAGCGCCGAACACGAACGGACGACGGCGGAGAAACTGCTGGAGCGGCTGCGTCAGAGCGGCCGCGACGCGATGGTCCGCGAAGACCTCCGCGCCCGCAAGGCGATCGACCTCGTCGCCGAGGCGGCGAAGCCGATCCCGAAAGAGGAAGCCGACGCCCGCCAGGAGAAAGTCGAGGCGCGGGAGAAGCTGCTGGCACCCGAGGGAGAGGGCAAAGCCAAAACCGGCGAGCTCTGGACCCCGGGCGGCGAGTAGGTCGGTCCCCCTCTATAGAGTGCGAGCCATGAGTCCTCTGGTCCCGATGGTGGTCGAGCAGACCTCGCGCGGCGAGCGTGCGTTCGACATCTACTCGCGCCTCCTGGGGGAGCGGATCATCTTCCTCGGGACGCCGGTGACCGACGACATCGCCAACCTGATCGTCGCCCAGCTCCTGCACCTCGAGTCCGACGATCCGGACAAGGACGTCAGCCTCTACATCAACTCGCCCGGCGGTTCGGTTTACGCCGGCCTCGCGATCTACGACACGATGCAATTCATCAAGCCCGACGTGCAGACGATCTGCGTCGGCGTCGCGATGAGCATGGGGGCGCTGCTATTGAGCGGCGGCGCCGCGGGCAAGCGGATGGCGCTGCCGAACTCGAAGATCCTCATCCACCAGGTCTCGGCCGGGTTCCAGGGCCAGGCGACCGACATCGAGATCCACGCCAAAGAGATCATCGAAGTCCGTCGGCGCCTCGACGAGATCATCGCCCAGCACACCGGCCAGTCTTTCGAGAAGGTCACGAAAGACACCGAACGCGACTACTTCATGAGCGCGGAGGAGGCGAAGGAGTACAACATCGTCGACCGCGTGATCGAACACCACTGAGGCGCGGCGCCCTTCTTCTCCTCGCCGCGGTCGCGGCTCTCGGGGTGCCGGCACAGGTTGAGGCCACTGATCGCGACGGCGGCGTCGCTTATTACGGGCACGTCTTCCCGGTTCGGGGTCCGCACGGGGTGCGCGGGGCGATCGGCAGCTACCACGCACCTCGCAGCGGCGGCCGCATCCATGAAGGGTTCGACATCACCGCGGCCTGCGGCACCGAGCTGGTGGCGGTGCGAAACGGCAAGGTGCTGCGCAGCGGCTACGACCCGGTCCTCTACGGCTGGTACGTCCTGATCCACGGCGAAGGCGAGAACCGCAGCTACTTCTACGCCCACATGCCCCGGCAGGCGCGTTTCCACGGCGGGCAGCGAGTGTGGGAGGGCGAGCGGGTCGGCTCGGTCGGCGAAACCGGCAACGCCGCCGGCACCGGCTGCCACCTCCACTTCGAGATCCACGTCCGCGGCGTCGCCGTCAACCCGGAAGCCGATCTGCGTCGCTGGGACCGCTACAGCTAGTCCACGCCGAGCGAGCGTTCGAACCAGAGGTCGGCTTTCGGGTTCTCGTTATAGGCGGGGACTTCCCGGTAGCCCGCGGCGCGGTAGAGGCCGACGGCGGGGGTGAGATAGTCGGAGGTGTCGAGGCGGACGGCGCGGCAGCCGTGTTCGAGGGCGATCTCATCGAGCCGGGTGAGGATGCGGCGACCGAGGCCGGTGCCGCGGTAGGCCGGCGCGACGTACATGCTCTTCACCTCGGCGACGTCAGTGTCTAGATGGCGGACGCCGCCGAGGCCGGCCGGTTCGCCGTCGGCCCGCGCCAGCAGGAGGATGCCGTTCGGCGGTACGAGGTCCGCCGGCGGTCCCGCGGCGATCTCCTCGTCGAGGTCGATCCCGGCGTCCTCGCGGTCGTAGACGAGCGGCCCGTCGGCCTCGCGGACGAACTCGGCGTAGAGCTCCCGGACCTGCGGGTCATCCCGATCGATCGGCTCCAGCGTAAAAGTCACTGAGTTGACGCTAACGGGTTGCAGAATTTCTCCAATCTGCGCGCGATGCGTATGGTCTCGCCTGGCAGAATTCTTACCGTGACCGGGAAGGAACTGTCTGCAGTCTTGGCCGAGTGCGCCGCTCGCACCGAAATAGCTCGCGCGGGGGTAGAGGCGGCGCGGGCAGGCATCGAGGAGGACAGGCGAAAGCACGAAGCGGTCATGGCAAAACACGAAGCGGCGGTCGCGAAGCAGGAAGAGAGCACGAAGAGGGCCGAGGAAGCGGCAGCGGAGCAGAGAGCACGGCTTGAGGAACAGCGGGCGGAGGCGAGTGAGCGGTGGGAGGAAAGTGCTCGCAAGACCGACGCGATCCTCATCGAGCTGAAAGAAGCGCGCGACGAGAGACGGGCGTTGATCGAGGCTCTGTTCAGGGTGATGGATCGCCTGGATCAACAGCCGCCCCCGCCTCCCAACCTGCGTTCGGTCTGACTGCGGCGCTCAGACCCGGAGTTCGTAGCTGAACCACTCGCTGCGCTCGGCGCCGGTGGAGTCGTAGAGGCGCTGCGCGGTCTGGTTGTCGGGTGCCGTCGACCACTCGACGAAGGGGACGCCGCGTTCGCGGGCGACTTCGGCGGTCGCTTCGATCAGCGCCCGGCCGATCCCCTCGCCGCGGGCGGTCTCGCTGACGAAGAGGTCGTTCATCAGCACGCACTCGCACGCCTCCAACGAGCTGAAGTGCCAGTAGAGGCAGGCGTAGCCGACCAGCTGCCCCTCCCGGCGCGCTCCCAACAGCAGCCCGTCCTCGCTCGGCCCGAGGAAACGGCGGAAGAAGGCGCGGTTGCGATCCTCGTCGATCACCTCTACTTCGTAGAAGCGCTGGTAGGCGGCGATCAGCGGCAGCAGCCGCTCGAACTCCTCGACCGTGACCGGCGCGATCTCCAGCTCCGACGGCATCGGTCCACGGTAGCGCCACGCAAGGCGGCGCTCACGTGAAGGGACCGCCGGGTCGATGCCGTAAACGACCCTCACGAACCGGTGCAGGTCCCCCTCTAACCTTTGGGGCGCCGCCGGAGGCAAGAGATTCGTCCCATTAGGAGGGGATCCCGCTGGCACGTCCTTCAGATTCGAACGAGCAGCTCCTCTGCAGCTTCTGCGGCAAGTCGCAGCGCCAGGTGAAAAAGCTGATTGCCGGTCCCGGCGTCTACATCTGTGACGAGTGCATCGACCTCTGCAACGAGATCATCGACGAGGAGCTGACCGCGCCGCCGGTCTTCGAGCTCGAGAACCTGCCCAAACCGCAGGAAATCTTCGACGTCCTGCAGGAGTACGTGGTCGGCCAGGACGCCGCCAAGCGCTCCCTCTCGGTCGCCGTCTACAACCATTACAAGCGGGTCCAGATCGCCCAGTCCGACGAGACCGAGGTCGAGCTGCAGAAGTCGAACATCATGATGCTGGGCCCGACCGGGTGCGGCAAGACGCTCCTGGCGCAGACCCTGGCCCGGATCCTCAACGTGCCCTTCGCGATCGCCGACGCGACCGCGCTGACCGAGGCCGGCTATGTCGGCGAGGACGTCGAGAACATTCTCTTGAAGCTGATCCAGGCCGCCGACTTCGACGTCAAGAAGGCCGAAACGGGGATCATCTACATCGACGAGATCGACAAGATCGCGCGTAAAGCCGACAACCCGTCGATCACCCGTGACGTCTCCGGCGAAGGCGTCCAGCAGGCGCTGCTGAAGATCCTCGAGGGGACCACCGCCTCGGTGCCGCCGCAGGGCGGGCGCAAGCACCCCCACCAGGAGTTCCTGACGATCGACACGACCAACATCCTCTTCGTCTGCGGCGGCTCCTTCGCCGAACTCGACAAGGTGATCGAGCGCCGGGTGGGAGACCGAGGGATCGGCTTCGGCGCCGAAATCTCCTCGCGTGAGAAGAAGGACGCCGGCGAGTGGTTCGAGCAGGTGCTGCCCGAGGACCTCGTCGAGTACGGCCTGATCCCCGAGTTCATCGGTCGCCTGCCGGTGATCACGGCGATCCACCAGCTCAGCCGCGAGGACCTCTGCACGATCCTGACCGAGCCGCGCCACGCGCTGACCCGCCAGTTCCAGCGCTTCTTCGAGTTCGACGACATCGAGCTCGTCTTCTCCGAGGACAGCCTCGAGGCGATCGCCGACAAGGCGCTGGAGCGGGAGACCGGCGCCCGCGGCCTGCGTTCGATCCTCGAGGAGACCCTGCTCGACGTCCAGTTCGAGCTGCCCTCGCGCCGCGACGTCACCAAGTGCGTCGTCACCAAGGAGACGATCACAGAGGGCCGCCGCCCAACCCTGGTCACCGAGGCGGTCCAGCAGGACATCGGCCCGGCGGACGAAGGGCTGACGGAAGAAACTGCATAGGCCGAGGGTCCGGTCACCCTCCGCGTGAATTAGTCGCGCCCCTATGCCGGGGCTGCTCCCGAACATGCTGCCCGCCTATGGCGGGCAAAGATCAGATTGCATATCGCCGCTTCGCGCACATTCCCGCGGAGGGTGACCGGACCCTCTCTCTCGACACGCTTTCCGCGACGACCCAACTCGCGAGTCCGCAAGAAAGCATCTTGAGGATGCTTTTTCGCGGTCTCGCGTAACCCGAAGCTCAACTCCTGTCGCGGATGGTGCCGGTGGGGGTTCCCTGGGCACTTAGCACGAGGCGGGCCAGCCGCGGTGGGGCGCCAGCAGCAGTACGTCGACCCGCCGAGCTGCGCCCAGGGAATCCCCACCGGCACCATCCCTCCAACCTCAACGCTTATCTAGACTCGCCGCGTGGACGCGGCGCAGCGACAGCGGCTGGAGGAGACGACCCGGTACGACCCGACGGAGGTCGAGGCGCGGATCTTTTCGGAGTGGATCGAGGGGGGGTACTTCCACCCCGAGGCGGAGGGGTCGGCGGAGGAGAACTTCTCCGTTGCGATCCCGCCCCCGAACGTGACCGGGGCGCTGCACATGGGGCACGCGCTGAACGGTTCGATGCAGGACGCGCTGGTGCGGATGAACCGGATGCGGGGGCGCAACACGCTCTGGATCCTGGGGACCGACCACGCCGGGATCGCCACCCAGGCGGTGGTCGAGAAAGACCTGAAGAAAGAAGGGAAGAGCCGCCACGACCTCGGCCGCGAGGCCTTCGTCGAGCGGGTCTGGGAGTGGAAAGCGGAGTACGGCTCGCGGATCGTCGAGCAGTACAAGCGGCTCGGCGCCTCCTGCGACTACGAGCGCGAGCGGTTCACCCTTGACGAGGGCTACGTAAAGGCGGTCTACCGGGTCTTCAAGCAGCTCTTCGACAAGGGCTACATCTACCGCGACAACTACATGGTCAACTGGGATCCGGGCTCGCACTCGGCGATCTCCGACCTCGAGGTCGAGAACCGCGAGGTCGAGGATGTCCTCTACTCGATCGACTACCCGGTCGAGGACTCCGAGCAGGTGCTGACGGTCGCCACGGTGCGGCCGGAGACGATGCTCGCCGACACCGCCGTCGCCGTCAACCCGGAGGACGAGCGCTACGCCGACCTCGTCGGCAAGCACGTGATCCTGCCGCTGGTCGGCCGCCGCATCCCGGTGATCGCCGACGAGCACGTCGACGTCGAGTTCGGCACCGGGGCGCTGAAGATCACCCCCGGCCACGACCCCAACGACTTCGAGATCGGCCGCAAGCACGGCCTGCAGGAGATCGGCGTGATCGGTCCCGACGGGCGGATGACCGTCGAGGCGGGCGAGTTCGAGGGCCTGACCGCCGCCGAGGCGCAGAAGGCGGTCGTCGCCACGCTGCGGGAGGAGGGCCGCCTCCGCGCCGAGGAGCCCTACCTCCACTCGGTCCCCTTCTCGCACCGCTCCGGCGAGCGGATCGAGCCGCTGATCTCGCTGCAGTGGTTCTGCCGCATGGACGAGCTGGCGCGGTCGGCGATCGAGGTCGTCGAGCGCGACGAGGTGAGGATCACGCCGCCGCAGTGGAAGCGGGTCTACCGCGATTGGATGGAGGAGATCCGGCCCTGGTGCATCTCGCGCCAGCTCTGGTGGGGGCACCGGATCCCGGTCTGGTACTGCGACGCCTGCAAGGAGACGATCGTCGCCGAGCAGGAGCCGGAGCGCTGCGGCGCCTGCGGCGCCGAGCTGCGCCAGGAGGAGGACGTCCTCGACACCTGGTTCAGCTCGGCGATCTGGCCCTTCGCGACCCTCGGCTGGCCCGACGACACCCCCGAGCTGCGCGCCTTCTACCCGACCAGCTTCCTGACCACGGCGCGCGAGATCCTCTTCCTCTGGGTGGCGCGGATGATCATGACCGGGCTGGAGTTTCCGGGTGCGGTCCCGTTCCGCGACGTCTACGTCCACTCGGTGATCCAGGCCCGCGACGGGCGACGGATGTCGAAGAGCCTGGGGACCGGGATCGACCCGCTGGAGGAAATCGACGTCCACGGCGCCGACGCCCTGCGCTTCGGCCTGCTGGCGATGTCCTCGACCCAGGACGTGCGCTTCTCCGACGCCAAGGTGGAGCAGGGCCGCGACCTCGCCAACAAGCTCTGGAACGCCAGCCGGCTGATCCTCCTCAATGTCGCCGAGGCGGAGCCGGCGCCGCGGCCGACCTGCGTCGAGGACCGCTGGATCCTCTCGCGGCTGGAGCGGACGATCGCCTCGGTGACCGAGAAGCTCGAGACCTACGACTTCGCCCACGCAGTCCAGGAGGCCTACTCGTTCTTCTGGCGCGACCTCTGCGACTGGTACCTGGAGATCGTTAAGCCCCGCCTCTACGACGGGGAGGAGGAGGTCGCCGCGACGCTGCTCTACGCGCTGGAACGGGTGCTGGGGCTGTTGCACCCGACGATGCCGTTCGTCACCGAGGAGATCTGGAGCTTCCACCCGGCGCGGCGGGGTCACCTCGCGGTCCACGCCTTTCCCGTCGCCGACGAGTCCCTCTTCGACGAGGCGGCCGAGGCCGATGTCGAGAGCGGGATCGAGCTGACCCAGCGGCTGCGCGCCTGGCGCGACCTTGCGGGCGTCCCCGCCGGGGCGAAGCTGCCGGCGGTGATCGACGGGGTCGAGCCACCCGCCTTCGTCGCCCGCCTCTCCCGCTTCGAGTTCGACGGCGTCGGCGCCGAGCCGGTCGCCTCGGTCGGCCCGGTCCGCATCCTCGACTCCGACGCGCTCGATGCCGGGGCCGTCGCCGAGCGCCTCGAGAAGCGCCGCGCCGAGCTGCGGGCCGAGGTCGAGCGCGGTGAGCGCAAACTCGGCAACGAGGGCTTCGTCGCCAAGGCCCCGGCCGAGGTGGTCGAGGAAGAGCGGGGGAAGCTGGAGCGCTACCGCACGGAACTGGCCGAGCTGAGCTGATCGAGCCGGACGCTTATCTCGATTCCCTCGAACCGGTCGGCTGGCGACTCGGGCTAGAGCGGATGCACAAGCTGACGACGGCGCTGGGGCTGCCGCAGCACCGCTTCGCCTCGATCCACGTCGTCGGCACCAACGGCAAGTCCTCGGTAACGCGGATGACCGCGGCGCTGCTGGAAGCGCACGGCCTGCGATCGGGCGCGCTCGTCTCCCCCCACGCCGAGCGCTGGGCACAGCGGACGCTGATCGCCGGCGAGGAGGTCGACGAGGCGGCTTGGGCGGCGGCGGTCGACCAGGTCGCCCGCGCCGCCGAGGGAGTCGACCGCACCCTCGAGGAGGGCGAGGCGGTAACCCAGTTCGAGGCGGCGACGGCGGCGAGCTTCGTCGCCCTGGCGGCGGCGCGGGTCGAGGTGGCGGCGGTCGAGGCCGGTCTCGGCGGCCGGCTTGACGCGACCAACACGATCCCCTCGCGGGTCACCGTGCTGACCTCGATCGGCCTCGACCACACCGAGTGGCTGGGGGAGGCCGAGCTCGAGATCGCTGCCGAGAAGCTGGCGGTGCTGCGCGACCAGACGACGCTGGTCCTCGGCGAGGTCTCGGCGGAGGTGGTCGAGCTTGCCGAGCGGACCGCGCGGGAGCGGGGGGCACGACTGGTCAGGGCTCCGGTCGAGCTCGACCCCGGCGTACACCTGAGGGCGCCGGGCGAGTTTCAGCGCCGCAACTTCCGCCTTGCCTGCACGGCCGTCGAGGCCTTCCTCGGCCGCCCGCTCGACCGCGACCGGGTCGCCGCGGCTGCCGCCGCGGTCACAGTCCCCGGCCGGCTCGAGCAGATCGCCGAACGGCCGCCGGTCTTCCTCGACGCCGCCCACAACCCCGCCGGCGCCGCGGCCCTGGCCCGCTCGCTGCCGGCGGTCGCCGACGGCAGGCGCGTGGTCGCTCTCCTCGCCGTCCTCGCCGACAAGGACGCGGCGGCAATGATCGCGGCGCTGGCGCCGGCCCTCGACCGCGCCGTCTGCACCGAGCTGCCCGCGAGCGCCCTCGAAGGCCACGGCCGCCCCGGCGCCCGCTCGCGTGCCGCCGCCGAGCTCGTCACCGCCTGTGAAGCGGTCGGCCTGCGGACTGAGGCCGAGCCCGAGTTCACGGCCGCGCTGGAGCGAGGTAGAGCCCTCGCCGCCGAACCGCCTGAGGGCGCCCTGCTCGTCGCCGGCTCCCACTATGCAATCGCTCCCGCGCGGGCCGTCCTCACCACCTGACTGTGCGAGGATTCGCGCATGGATCGCCCGCGCAGCGCCGGTTCCGAACTGCTCTCGATGATGGCGCTCGTCGCCGCCGTGGTCGCGATCGTGATCCTGGTCTTCTTCGGCGTCGGCTACCTGTTCGGACGGCTCTTCCTCTAGAAACAGGGTTGCCGTCGGGTACGGCGAAGTAAACTGCCGCCCCCGCGGCGCCCGTAATCCCCTTTTCCCTTGCTTATGCCCCTAGCGATCTTCGGCATCACCAACGACGGCCTCAATCTGGTCGCGACCCTCTTCCTGCTGATGCTGGTCGTCCTCTGGCTGGCCCTGATCGTCTACACCTACATGGACGCGCGCCGCCGCATCTCCGATCCCTTCCTCGTCGCCTGCGCCACCGTCGCCTCGTTTTTCCCCTTCATCGGTACCGCCGTCTACGCGATCGTCCGCCCGCCGGAGTACCTGGAGGACGCGCACGAGCGCGAGCTGGAGATCAAGGCGGCCGAGCTGCGGGTGCGGCAGCTGCGCGAGCAGACCTGCCCCAATTGCGACCACACGGTCGAGAAAAACTACTTGCGCTGCCCCAACTGCCGGCAGCGGCTCAAGGACCCTTGCCCGAGCTGCGGCAAGCCGGTCGACCCTCGCTGGAGCCTCTGCCCGTTCTGCGAGTCGAGCCTCGGCGGCGGTGGCGAGAGGCCGCGCCGCAAACGTAGGGACCCCGACGAGCGCCAGGCCCAGCAGCAGCGCCAGGCACCGCCGCGCCGCCGCAAAGCGCCGCCGGAAGCTGACCAAGGGGACGACCAAGCAACCAAAGAGCAAAGGAGCCCCCGCCGTGAGCCGGACCCTGATCCTCGTCAAGCCTGACGCCTTCGAACGCGCCCTCACCGGTGAGGTGATCGCCCGTTTCGAGCGCAAGGGCCTGCGGATCGCCGCCCTGAAGTCGATGCAGGCCGACGAGTCGATCGCCAACCGGCACTACGCCGAGCACAGCGAGAAGCCGTTCTTCGGCGAGCTCGTCTCCTTCATCACCGGCGGCACCCTGGTGGCGATGGTCCTGGAGGGGCCCGAAGCGGTGAAGGCGGCTCGCCAACTGATCGGCGCCACCAACCCGGTCGAGGCCGCGCCCGGCTCGATCCGCGGCGACTTCGCCCTCGAGGTGACCTTCAACATGGTTCACGGCTCCGATTCTGACGAGTCGGCCGAGCGCGAGATCGGGATCTGGTTCCCCGAGCTGTCCTGAGGGTCACGCTCGCATCCGGGTCTCCGCAGCGGCGGGAGATACTCGAAAAGCTCGGGCTCGAGTTCGAGGTCGTCGTTCCCGGGGTTGATGAGCTGACAAGCGGGGACGCTGAAGAGTTGGTCCGCTTGAACGCGCTCTCGAAGGCGAGGGCGGTCGATGGAGACTTCGTCATCGCCTGCGACACCGACGTGGTCCTGGATCAGGAGGTGCTTGGCAAGCCGGCGGATGAGGCCGAGGCTCGGGCGTATCTCGATCGGATGAGTGGCAGGGCCCACACGGTGATGAGCGGGCTCGTCGTCGTTGTGGATGGGGAGGAGCGGGTCGGGGTGGAGAAGACGACGGTGGTCTTTAAGCAGCTCAGCGACGAGGAAAAGGAGCTGTACGTCCGGTTCGGGGAGTGGGAGGGGCGTTCCGGCGGATACGCGATTCAGACGCTCGGGTCGTCGCTGGTGGAGCGGCTGGAGGGAAGCGTCTCCAACGTGGTGGGGCTGCCGGTCGGGCTGCTGGCCGAGCTGGCTCCCGAACTGTTCGAACGCTCCTAAGCGAGGCTTACAGAACGCTAAGACGCGTTTGCCATCATCGTCCCTGTAAATGGGCATCTTCGGCAAGATCGGACTCGGTGGCCGCGACATGGCCGTCGACCTCGGCACCGCCAACACCCTCGTCTACGTCCGCGGCCGCGGCATCGTCCTCTCCGAGCCCTCGGTGGTGGCGATCGACTCGGTCAGCGGCCAGGTCCACGCCGTCGGCGTCGAAGCGAAGCGGATGCTGGGGCGGACGCCGGGGACGATCACCGCGATCCGGCCGCTGAAGGACGGCGTCATCGCCGACTTCGACGTCACCGAGCAGATGTTGCGCCACTTCATCACCTCGGTCCACTCCAACCGCTTCGCCCACCCGCGGGTCGTCGTCTGCGTCCCCTCCGGGGTGACGGGGGTCGAGAAGCGGGCGGTCGAGGAGGCCTGCCTCTCGGCCGGCGCCCGCCAGGCCTACCTGATCGAGGAGCCGATGGCGGCGGCGATCGGCGCCGGGCTGCCGGTCGCCGAGCCGACCGGCTCGATGATCGTCGACATCGGCGGCGGCACCACCGAGGTCGCCGTGATCAGCCTCGGCGGGATCGTCGTCTCGCAGTCGATCCGGGTCGGCGGCGACGAGCTCGACGAGGCGATCGTCGCCCACTGCAAGCAGCGCTACAAACTCGCGATCGGCACCCAGACCGCCGAGGAGGTCAAGCTCGAGGCGGGTTCGGCCTCGCCGCTGCCGGAAGAGGTGCGCACCGAGATCCGCGGCCGCGACCTCGTCTCCGGTCTGCCGAAGACGATCGAACTGGGCTCCGAGGAGGTGCGGGGGGCGCTGGAAGAGCCGGTCAGCCACATCGTCGCCGCGGTCAAGGAGACGCTCGATCGCACGCCCCCGGAGCTTGCCGGTGACATCATGGATCGCGGCATAACCCTGGCCGGAGGCGGTGCGCTCCTGCAAGGACTGGAGCAGCGGCTGCGCGACGAGTGCCAGATGCCCTGTCAACTGGCAGAGTCGCCGTTGACGTGCGTGGCGGTCGGCTCGGGCATCTCGCTCGAGGAGGTCGAGACGATCCACCGTGCCGGCAAGAACAACGGAGCGCGGCCCCGGCGGTAGCCGTCCGCGATGCAAGCGAACTCAGGTACCCCAACGTGTATCGAAAGCAAGTACGCCGCCGTAGGGCGGTGCTGGCACTGCTGATCGTCGGCTCCTTCGTCCTGCTCTCGCTCACCTACCGGCAGGGCTCAGACGGCATGCAGCGAGGCGTCAGCACCATCTTCAGCCCCGTCACCTCGGTTGCCGACCGCGCCTTGAAGCCGGCGCGCGACCTCGTCAACTGGTTCGACGAGACCTTCGACGCGAAGGGCGAAAACGAGGACCTCCACGCGGAACTGCAGACCGCCCGCCGGCAGGCGGTCGGGAAAAAGGCCGCGCTGGCCGAAAACGAGCAGCTGCGGAAGCTGCTCGGGCTCGAGAACGGCGGCGCCATCCCCGGCGGCTACACCGCCGTCACCGGCCGGGTGATAACCCGCTCGCCGACCGTCTGGTTCTCCGACGTGACGATCGACGTCGGCTCCGGCGACGGGGTCGAGGTCGACGATCCGGTCGTCAACGGCGACGGGCTGGTCGGCAAAGTGGCCGCGGTGACCGGTGGCACGGCCAGGGTGACGCTGATCGTCGACAGCTCCAGCGCCGTCACCGCGAAGCTGGTCCCGAGCGGCGTGCAAGGCTTGATGAAGCCCTCGGTCGGCGATCCCGAAGACCTCATCCTCGACTTCCTCAACAGCGAAAAGCTGATCGGCAAGGGCCAGTCGGTCGTCACCTCGGGCTGGCGGGCGATCGGATACGAATCCGACTACCCGCCGAACCTGCCGATCGGCGAAGTCGACGAAGCCCCCCTGCAGGAGCAGGAGGCCCAGCAGCAGGTCCACATCAGGCCCTACGCCGACCTCCGCAACCTCGACCTCGTCGACGTGCTTACGGGGGGCTCCCGCGGATGATCCTCACCCCGAACATCCTCGCCCGCCTCGTCGCGATCGTCATCGGCGGCGTCATCCTGCAGCTGACCTTCTTCTCGCGGGTCGCCCTCTTCCACGTCAGCCCCGACCTGCTGCCCGCCCTGGTCGTCGTCCTCGGCCTGCTAGGCGGCTCGCTGACCGGCGCCGTCTGCGGCTTCTGGGCCGGCTTCCTGCTCGATTGCCTGCTGATCGTTCCGCTCGGCGGCGGCTCGCTGGTCCTGCTCGCGACCGGCTACCTGGCGGGCGCCTTCCGCGAGCGCTTCGAGATCCACAGCGCCCTGGTGCCGCCGCTCCTCTGCATGGGGCTGACCCTGTTCGCCGAGCTCGGCTTCGGCGCCGTCGAGTTGATGCTGGGGATGGACGCCCCGGTGAGCGGGCTGGTCGTCCGTGACATCCTCTTGAAGAGCATCTTCGCCTTCTTCGGCGGCTGGGCGATCTACGCCGGCGTGCGACGGGCGCTGCGCCCGGCCCTCGTCGAGGAGTCGACGGTGCGACGCAATCGACGCCCGAGCCCCCTGGGAACCTAGGAACGTGTACCTGCGCAACGATCAGCGACCACAGGGCAGCCGCCTCTCGCTGCGGGTGGCGGTCGTCGGCGGCGTCGGCGTCGCCCTCTTCGCCGTCCTCTTCTTCCGCCTCTGGAACCTGCAGGTTCTCTCCGGCGATCAGTACCTGGCCGAGGCCCAGAACAACCGAACCCGCGAGTTCAAAGTGATCGCCCCGCGCGGCGACATCCTCGACCGCAACGGCGAAGTCCTGGTCGACAACCGGACCAGCCTGGCGCTGCAGCTGAACACCGAGAAGTTGCCCGAAGACCCGGCCGAAGAACGGGCCGAGCTGGCGCGGCTGGGGGGCCTCGCGCACATGTCGCTGCGGCAGGTCCGTCGCGCGATCGCGAAGGGGGAAGAAGTCGCCGCCGGCGCCCCGGTGACGCTGCGCCAGGACGTCGGCTTCGACCTCATCGCCTACGTCGAAGAGAACCAGGACGAATTCCCCGGTGTCGCCGTGCAGCGGGTCTTCGTCCGCCACTACCCGGACGGGACCCGCGCCGCCCACGTCCTCGGCAGCGTCGGCGAGGTCTCCGAGGAAGAGCTGAAGCAGGCGGAGTTCAAGAGTCTGGAACCCGGCGACGAAGTCGGCAAGGCCGGGGTCGAGTACTCCTATGACAGGTTCCTCCGCGGCGATCCGGGCCACTCCCGGATCCAGGTCAACGCGCTCGGCCAGCCGACGCCCGGCGGGCAGCTGGTCTCCGAAGCGCCGACGCCCGGGAACAGCCTCAAGCTGACGATCGACGGAAAGGTCCAGGCGGCCGGCGAAGGGGCGCTGGGGGCGAGGGGGCTGCCGGGCGCCTTCATCTCGATGAACATCGACACCGGCGAAATCCTCGCCATGGGGTCCAACCCCACCTATGACCCGACCGAACTGACCCCGCCGATGTCGCAGGCGCAGGTCAACCAGCTGTACCGCGACCCGGTGCTGGCGCCGCTGGTCAACCGGGCGACCGAAGGCGCCTACCCGACGGGCTCGATCTTCAAGATCATCACCGCGCTGGCGGCGCTGGAAAACGGCGTGATCACCCCGGATCAGGTCGTCGTCGACAACGGCAAAATCGAAGTCGGCGGCCAGCCCTTCGAAAACGCCGGCGGGGTGGCGCATGGGGCAGTCGAACTGCGGCGGGCGCTGCAGGTCTCCTCCGACGTCTACTTCTACCTTCTCGGCCTCGACATGTGGAAGACCAACGACCTGCAGGAATGGGCGCACAAACTCGGGATCGGCCGGCCCGCCGGGCTCGACCTTCCGGAGGAAGGCGAAACCCTGCTTCCGAGCAAGGCCTGGCACGAACAGTTCGTCAAGGAAGGCCTCGCCCTCGAAGATCGGCCTTGGTCGGCCGGCGACAACATCCAGCTGGCGACCGGGCAGGGAGACCTGCAGACCAACCCGCTGCAGATGGCGATCGCCTACGCCGCCCTCGGCAACGGCGGCAAGATCGTCACCCCGCACGTCGGTCTCGAAGTCGAGGACGCCGCCGGCCGGGTGCTGAAGGAATTCAGCTTCGGGGCCCGCCGCCGCATCCACATCAATCCCGCCTTCCGGACCGCGATCCTCGAAGGCCTGCACGCCGCCGCGCAGGAAGGCGAAGGCACCGCCGCCGGCGTCTTCGGCGGCTTCCCGATCGAAATCGCGGGCAAGACCGGGACGGCGGAACGACCGGGCCACGGTGACCAATCCTGGTTCGCGGCGCTCTCCCCGTACCCGAACCCGCGTATCGTGACTGTTGCCACCGTCGAGGAAGGCGGCTTCGGAGCCATATCTGCTGCTCCTGCCGTCCTCGACATCCTCGAAGCGATCTACGACAAACAGGCTTCGGCGGTATCGAGCGCCGGTGGCGCCGAATGACGATGTACGCGACCAGAACCAGGAACGCCAGGCCGGAGCCTTTTACGGTCCACGTCGGCATCGCCGAGCGGCTCGGGGTCGCACACCTCGACTGGCCGCTGACGCTCGCCGCAGTCTCCCTGATCCTCTTCAGCGTCTTCACCCTCGGCCAGGCGACCCAGAACGACGTCCCCGGCGACCCCAACTACTACCTCGACCGGCAGGCGATCTACGCCCTGCTCGGGATCTTCGGGATGTTCGTGCTGACGCGGATCGACTACTCGCGCTTCCGCGAGCTGCGGGTCGGGATCTACACCTTCCTCTGCGCCAGCGTCAGCCTCGTCTTCGTCTTCGGCTTCGCCGCCCGCGGCTCGCGGCGTTCCTTCGAACTTCCCTTTTTCAGCTTCCAGCCATCGGAGCTGGGCAAGCTCCTGCTAGTTCTGGCGCTTGCCGGGTTCGTGATCGACGGCGCCAGGCGCGGCTCGGAGGTGCAGCGCACCATCCGCTACCTCTGCCTCGGCCTGGCCCCGGCAGCACTCGTCTTCTTGCAACCTGACCTCGGCACCTCTCTGGTGTACGTGGTCGCCACCCTTGCCGTCATGTACTTCGGAGGCGTCCCCTGGACGCACTTCGCGGTCATCGGCGGCGCCCTTGTCGCTTTTGTCGCCCTGGTCCTGGTCGTCGCTCCGGCGGTCGGGACCCCGGTCCTCAAGGGGTACCAGCAGGAACGGCTGACGTCGTTCCTCAAGCCCCACGAGCATGAAGCCGGCGCGGCCTATCAACAGAATCAATCGAAAGTCGCCATCGGCGCCGGTGGAATGACCGGCCGCGGCGACAAAGCCACCCAGACGCGGCTCAACTTCGTCCCTGAGCGGCACACCGACTTCATCTTCGCGGTGATCGGTGAGCGCTACGGGTTCATGGGAGCCGCGTTCGTCCTATTCCTTTACGCCCTGCTCTTCTGGCGGGCGCTGCGGATTACGACACTCTCGAAGAACTCATACGGAACCCTGGTTGCGGGCGGCATCGCCGTCGCGCTGCTGTTCCAGACCTTCGTCAACGTGGGGATGAACCTCGGGATCATGCCGATCACCGGGATCCCCCTGCCGTTGATGAGTTATGGAGGGTCCTCCGTGGTCGCTACTTTCCTGGCGATCGGAGTTCTTCAGAGCATCAACGTCCAAGCGCATCTCAGCCAGAAGGGAAGGTTCGCCTGGTGATCTCTTGAAGGAGACCCGGCGATGCGTACCTAACCGAACTGAGCTGAACAACAAATGAAAAAAACGATTTTGGTCTCCGCCGAGCGCGGTGAGACCCGAGTAGCCGTCCTCGAGGCAAAGCAGAAAGGCGGCCGCAAAGACGTCGCCGAGCTTTACATCGAGCGGCGCGGCCGGCGTTCGATCGTCGGCAACATCTACAAGGGCAAGGTCGACAACGTCCTACCCGGCATGGAGGCCGCCTTCGTCGACATCGGCCTCGAGCGCAACGGCTTCCTCCACGTCGACGAGATCGTCCTCCCCAACGGGGAAGCGGCGCCGAAGCGTGGCCGCGGCAGCGGCCGCCGCATCAACGAGCTGATCAAGCCCGGCCAGGAGATTCTCGTCCAGGTCGTCAAGGACCCCTTGAAGACGAAGGGCGCCCGGCTCTCGATGAACCTCTCGATCGCCGGCCGCTATCTCGTCTACGCCCCCCAGGGCAGCGGCGTCGGGGTCAGCCGCAGGCTCTCCGACAAAGAGCGCGATCGTCTCCGCAAGATGGTCGACCGCACCTACAAGGGGCCGGGCGGGCTGATCGTCCGCACCGCCGCCCACGGCGCCAAAAAAGCCGACTTCGTACGCGAGATCAAGTACCTGCAGAAACTGAACGAGGTGCTGGAGCGGCGCTCCGAGCAGACCAAAGCTCCCGCCCTCACCTTCCAGGAGGCCGACCTCTCGGTCCGCGTCCTCCGCGACGTCTTCCTCAACGAGTTCGAGAAGGCGGTGATCGACTCGCCGAAGCAGTTCGAGCGGGTGACCAACTTCTTCCAGCGGACCGCCCCCGAGCTCGTCGACGGGGTCGAGCTCTACGAGGGCACGAAACCGCTGTTCGAAAAATGGAAGGTCAACGAGGCGATCGAGTCGACGCTGAACCGGCGCGTCGACCTGCCCTCCGGCGGCTACCTGATCATCGACTACGCCGAGGCGCTGACCGTGATCGACGTCAACAGCGGCTCCTTCACCGGCCGCGGCAAAGGCGGGCTCGAGGAGACGATCACCAGGGTCAACACCGAGGCCGCCGAGGAGGCCGTGCGGCAGCTGCGGCTGCGCGACATCGGCGGCATCATCGTCGTCGACTTCATCGACATGGCCCGGGCCAGCAACCGCGACAAAGTCCTGAAGACGATGCGCAAAGCGCTCGACGCCGACAAGTCGAAGAGCTATGTGGTCGAGGTCTCGCCGCTGGGCCTGGTCGAGATGACCCGTCAGAACGTCACCGACGGGGTGCGGGAGATCCTCACCGCACCGTGCCCGACCTGTCACGGCGAGGGGGTCGTCCTCTCGGCCGAGACCGTCGCCCTGGAAGGGCTGACGAAGATGCGGGACATCGCCGCCGAGAAGGGGGACGCCGAGGCGTTCCTGCTGCGCGTCAACCCGAAAGTCGCCCACGAGCTGACCGACCCCGACAGCGGCCTGGTCGAGCTCGAGGAGGAGACGGGCAAGCAGTTCCACTTCGAGGGTGGCGAGGCGCTGTCGATCGACACCTTCGACCTGGTCGAGTCGGGGAGCAGGATGGAGATCGAGGAGCGAGCGCTGCCGTTCAAGGTCGGCGAGGAGGTGCTGGTCAAGATCGACGAGCCCCACATGTACAACGCCGACGACGCCGTCGCCCGGATCGACTCCTACATCGTCAGCGTCACCGGCGGCGGTCGCTTCGTCGGCGAGCGCAAGCTGGTGCGGATCGACGAGGTCGAGCGCTCGGCGGCGATCGCCTCGCTGCTGGGCGGAGATTCGTCCAACGGCTCCGGAGGAGGCGAGGAAAACGGCTCCCAGCTAGAATCCTCCGCCTCTTCGCGCAAACGCAGTCGTGGCCGCCGTGGCGGCCGTGGACGTTCGCGCGCCAAACAAGGCAGCAAGGACGAATGAGCACTTACGCGGTCATAGAGAGCGGTGGCAAGCAGTACAAGGTCGAGGAGGGCACGTCCCTGCTCGTCGATCGGCTGGACGCCAAGGAGGGGGACAAAGTCAACCTCCGCCCGGTTCTCTTCCGCGGCGACGACGTCGTCGCCGGCGGCAAAGAGCTGGAGAAAGTCAAAGTCGAGGCCAAAGTCACCGAGCACCTGCGCGGTCCGAAGATCAAAGTCTTCAAATACAAGGCGAAGAAGGGTTATCGCCGCCGGGCCGGCCATCGCTCCGAGCTGACCAGGCTCGAGGTCACGGCGCTGAAAGGTGCCACCAGGGCAAAGAAAAGCCCGCCGGCGAAAGCGAAAAAAGCCGAGAAAGAGGAGGCCTAGGCATGGCTCACAAGAAAGGACTCGGCTCCAGCCGCAACGGCCGCGAATCGAACCCGAACATGCTCGGGGTCAAGGTCTTCGCCGGCCAGCGCGTCAGCGGCGGCGAGATCATCGTGCGCCAACGCGGCACCCGCTTCTGGCCCGGCGACGGCGTCGGCATCGGCCGGGATCACACGATCTTCGCGACCCGCGAAGGGGTTGTGGAGTTCAAGCCGTCCCGCAAGGGGCGGACGATCAGCGTCCTCGCGGACTAGCGGTCGAGACCTCAGCGTTTGGTGAGTTAGGGCCCCTATAGGGGCCACAATTCACCAAGGGCCGTGTACGACAAGGCGAAAATCTGGGTCGAGGGTGGGGCCGGTGGGAATGGCTCGATCTCTTTTCGGCGCGAGGCCCATGTTCCTCGTGGCGGGCCAGACGGCGGGGACGGTGGGCACGGTGGAGACGTCGTGCTCGTCTGCGATCCGTCGCGGCGGGACCTAGGGGCGCTGAGGGGGAGCAAGCACTTTCGGGCGCAGCGGGGGCGGCATGGGGAAGGCTCGAACCGACATGGCGCGCAGGGGGAAGACCTGGAGATCCCGGTGCCGCCGGGAACGCAGGCGACGGCGGTCGACGGCAGCGCAATCGACCTGGTCGCGGCTGGGCAGCGGGCGGTGGTGGCGCGCGGCGGCCGCGGCGGGCACGGGAACCGGCGCTTCACCAGCTCGACCCGGCAGGCGCCCCGTTTCGCCGAGAAAGGCACGGGGGCGGAGGCCGACTGGATCGAGCTGCGGCTGAAACTGCTCGCCGACGTCGGCCTGGTGGGCCTGCCGAACGCCGGCAAGTCCTCGCTGCTGAGCCGGCTGACGCGGGCGGCGCCGAAGGTCGCCGACTACCCGTTCACGACGCTCTCGCCGGTATTGGGGACGATCGAAGGCGACGAGCGCCAGGCGATCGTCGCCGACATCCCCGGCCTGATCGAGGGGGCGGCGGCGGGCGCCGGCCTCGGCCACGAGTTCCTCGCCCACGTCGAGCGCTGCTTGATGCTCGTCCACCTCGTCGACGTCGCCCCGATCGAAGGCGATCCCGTCGCCGACTACGAGACCGTGCGGGCCGAGTTGGCCGCCCACGGCGCCGGCCTCGAGCGGCTGCCGGAGCTGGTCGTGCTGAGCAAGCGCGATCTGCTGCCGGCGGAGGAGATCGAGGCAGCGGTCGCCGAGTGGGAGGAGCGGGTGGGCGAGCGCGCGCTCGGCGTCCTCGCCGTCTCCTCGGCGACGAGCGATGGGCTGGACGAGCTGCGCCGCCGGATCCTCGATGCGCTGCCGGAGCTGGGGCCCGCTCCCGCGCCAGGTGCCGAGCCGAGCGGCGAATTTGAGGCGGAGCACCGCGTCTACCGACCCGCCGGCGAAGGCGGCTACTGGGTCGAGCGCGAGGACGACGGCGGCTTCCGCATCCTCGGCCGCGGCGTCGAGATGCTGTTCGAGCGCCACGACACCAAAAACGAGGAAGCCCTCGCCTACCTCGAGCAGCGCCTCAAGGAGATGGGCGTCCTAGCCGCCCTCGACCGCGCCGGCTTCGAAGCCGGCGATGACGTCAGGATCGGCGAGCATGAGTTCGAGCTCCATGTTTAAGAGGTATCTACATCTATTCCGCAAATGGAACCTGTCTTCTCGGCGAGAGAGGGGTGCAGAGCGAGTTCGACTTGTCACCTTCGGGAAAGATGGGCTTGGGCCAGGAGTGGACTTGGACGACAACCGCGCAACCCGGGAGCTGATGGACCGGGACAGAAGAAAGCCGATCTGAGTCGTGATCACCTCGAGCGCGTGGCTGTTGATGTTGGACTCGGTGCTGCCGGAGCGGCGTTAGGGGCGGAGGTTGACGGGAACACGGGTGCCATCGTCGGCGGGACTGCTGCTGTGGTCTCGTCCCACCGGCGGCACCCCGCGAGGACCAGGTAGCTCTAGTCGAAGCTCGAGAGGCCGGCGGCGAGGGCGAAGCCGAGGACGGTAATGAGGCCGGCGCCGCGGCCGGCGTCCTTGCGGGCGTCGGGGATCATCGAGTCGATCAGCATTACCAGCAGGGCGCCGGCGGCAAAGCCGTCGATCGCCGCGCGGGCGTCGGCGCTGACCGCGTCGGCGGCCAGGTAACCGACGACGGTGGCGACGGCGCAGATCGCCGCGACCAGCACCCAGAGCCGCAGGATCGCCTCGCGCGATCGGCCGGCTTTGCGCATGTCGTCGGCCGAGCCGAGCGACTCCGGCAGGTTGGAGACGAAGATCGCGACGAGCAGCGAGACGCCGACCCCGGCGCCGCCGGCGATCCCGATGCCGAGGACGAGCTGCTCGGGGATGCCGTCGAGGAAGGCACCGAGGGCGAGCGCGGTGCCGCTGCCGCTTCCTTCCGCCCTGCCCTGGCGGCCGCGCCCGGTCGCCATCCGCTGGGAGATCAGCCCGTCGAGGAAGTAGTAGACGAGCGCCCCAGCCGCGAGGCCGGCGCTGGTGTAGCCGGCACCGCTGATCGCAATTCCCTCGGCGGCGAGCTCGAAGCTGACGGCGCTGATCAGCGCTCCGGCGCCGAAGGAGAGGACGTATCCGACCTGGCGCGCGGGCCAGTGGCGGGCAAAGCTGAGGGCAGCGCCGATGACCAGCGAGCTTGCGGCGAGCGCTCCCCAGCCGATTGCGGACCCCATCTCGGCTACTTTCCCCGCCATGACCCTGGTCGTCAAGCTCGGATCCTCGATCGTCGCCGCCGACGACGGCGAATTGCGCACGGACGTCCTCGATTCGGTCTGCGAGCAGGTCGCGCGGCTGGAGCAGGAGGGGGAGCGGGTCGTGCTCGTTACCTCCGGCGCGATCGCCCGCGGGATGCGGCTGATGGGGCTGCCGGTGCGGCCGCGGGCGATGGACGAGCTGCAGGCCGCCTCCGCGGTCGGCCAGGGGGACCTCTTCCGCGCCTACGAGAGCCGCCTCGCGGGGCATGGGGGTAGGGCGGGCCAGGTGCTGCTGACGGCCGCCGACATCGGCGCCCGGACCAATTACCTGAACGCGCGGCGGACCCTGCGGCGGCTGATCGAGTGGGGCGTCGTGCCGGTCGTCAACGAGAACGACACCACCGCCACCGACGAGATCAGCTTCGGCGACAACGATTTCCTCGCCGCCCAGGTGGCACTGCTGCTGGACGCGCGGCTGCTGGTCCTGCTGACCAACGTCGAGGGCCTGCTCTCGGGCGATCCGCGCAGCGAGCCGGAGGCCGAGCTGATCGCCGAGGTCAGCGACTTCGCCGCGATAGAGCAGATGGAGATCGGCGACCGCACCTCGGTCTTCGGCTCCGGCGGCATGCGCAGCAAGGTGGCGGCGGCTGAGATGGCGAGCGAGGCCGGGATCCCGGCGGTGATCTGCAACGGGACGCGTGGCGGCACCCTGCTCGCGGCGGCCGTCGGGGAAGCCTGCGGCACCCGCTTCGCGCCGGGCAAGGGGAGGACATCGAGCTTCAAGCTCTGGCTCAAGTACGCGAAGCCGGCCCGCGGCCGGCTGATCGTCGACGCCGGCGCCGCCCGGGTGCTGCGCGAGCGCGGCTCCAGCCTGCTCCCCGTCGGGATCGCAGCCGTCGAAGGCGAGTTCGAGGCCGGCGACGCGATCGACGTCGCCAGCGACGGCGAGACGATCGGCAAAGGGATCAGCGACTACTCGGCGCGCGAGCTGCGGCGGGTGATCGGGCTGCAGAGCGCCGAGGTCCACGAGCTGTTGCCCCACGCGGCCGACGAGGTCGTCCACCGGGACCGATTCGTCCTTCTCTGATTCGTCTGTTCCTTTTCGTTGTCAGGGGCCGATAAGGAACAGGCGAAACCTGGGTGGGTACCCTTTGCCGATGGCCGTAACCGAGACCACCGTTGCCGAGAGCTGCGCCGCTGCCAAGCGCGCCGCCCGGCAGCTGGCGAGCGCGTCGACCGCGACCAAGGACGCGGCGCTGGGGGCGACCGCGCGCCTGCTGGAAGAGCGGAGCGCCGAGATTCTCGAAGCGAATGCCGGCGACCTCGCCGACGAGCGCGCCGCCGGCCTCACCGAAGCGCTTCGCGACCGCCTCCGCCTCACCCCGGAGCGGGTCGAGGCGATGGCTGCGGGCGTTCGCGTCGTCGCCGGCCTCGCCGACCCGGTCGGCGAGGAGCTGGAACGAAAAACGCTCGCCAGCGGCCTTGATTTGCGCAAGGTGCGGGTGCCACTGGGGGTGGTCGCCGTCGTCTACGAGGCGCGCCCGAACGTGACGATCGACTGCGCCGCACTGACGATCAAGAGCGGCAACGCGATCGTCCTCCGTGGCTCCAGCTACGCCGAGCGCTCGAACGCGGCGCTGGCGGCGGTCGTCCGCGAGGCGCTGGCCGAGGCCGGGCTGCCGGAGGACGCCGTGCTCTCGCTCGGCGGCGGCGGCCACGAGGAGCTGGCCGAGCTGGCGACGCAGGAGGGTCTTGTCGACCTGCTGATCCCGCGCGGCGGCGAAGGCCTGAAGGCGGCGATCAAGAAGGTGGCGACGGTGCCGGTTATGTACGCGGCGGCCGGCAACTGCCACGTCTACGTCCACGCCGACGCCGATCCCGAGATGGCACGTCGGATCGCGGTCAACGCCAAGGTCCAGCGGCCCGGAGTCTGCAACGCCGCCGAGACGCTGCTGATCGACGCCGCGATCGCCGACCGCGTTGCGCCCGCGGTGCTCGGCGACCTCGCCGCCGCCGGGGTCGAGCTGGTCGGCGACGAGCGAGCGCGGGCCGCCGCCGGCGAGGTCGAGACCGGCGCCGCGACCGACGAGGATTGGGCAAGCGAGTTCCTCGGCTTGAAGATGGCGGTCGCCGTCGTCGACTCGGTCGAGGAGGCAATCGACCACGTCAACGCTCACGGCACCGGCCATTCGGAGGCGATCGTCACCTCCTCGGAGGAGGCCGCCGAGACCTTCGTCAACGGCGTCGACGCCGCCGCCGTCTACGTCAACGCCTCAACCCGCTTCACCGACGGCTTCGAGTACGGGATGGGGGCGGAGATCGGCAACTCGACCCAGAAGCTGCACGCGCGCGGGCCGATCGGGATGCGCGAGCTGACGACCTTCAAGTACGTCGCCCGCGGCGACGGCCAGATACGTGAGTGAGCGCGATGGCGCCGCGATCGGCGTGCTGGGGTCCGCCTTCAACCCTCCGCACCTCGGCCACCTGGCGCTCGCCCAGGAGGCGGCCTGGCAGCTCGGGCTCGCCGAGGTGATCCTCGTCCCGACCGGGGAGGCGCCGCACAAGCGGATCGCCGACGATCCCGGCCGCGAGGCGCGGATCGAGATGACGCGGCTGGCCGCGGCCGACGACGAACGCTTCTCGGTCTCCTCGCTGGAGGTCGATCGCGAGGGACCGTCCTACACGTATGAGACCTTGGAAGCACTTGCAGAGGAACGGGCCGACAGGGAGCTGGTGTTCGTGATGGGGGCGGATGCTGCGGTCGGGCTGGAGAGCTGGCGGGAGCCGGAGCGGGTTGTCAAGCTGGCAAGCTTTGCGGTCGCCAGGCGCGCCGGTGTGTCCGACACCGAGGTGGCGGCGACGATGCGCAGCCTCGGCTGCGAGGGTCGGGCGACGATGCTGGAGATGCCTCAGTTCGGCGTCTCCTCCTCTGCAGTGCGCGAGCGGGCCCATCAGGGCCGGCCGCTCCGCGACCTCGTTCCCGACGCGGTTGCCGAGCTGATCGAAGACAGGGGGATCTACCGGTGAACCAGGCACAATCAGAGCAGCTGGCGCGAACCCTGGCGGCGATCGCCGACGCGAAAAAAGCCGAGGACCTGCTTGTGCTCGACATGCGCGATCTGGTCGCTTACACCGATTTCCTCGTCATCTGCACCGCCCGCAGCGAGCGCCAGGCGCGGGCGATCGTCGACGAGGTGCGGCTGCGGGTGAAGCGCGACTCGGGACTACTGCCGGGTGGCGTCGACAGCGGTGGCGACGCGGGCTGGACGATCTTCGATTACCTCGACTGCGTCCTCCATGTCTTCACGCCGGAGGCGCGCAAGCGCTACGAACTCGAGGATCTGTGGCGCGACGCGCCGCGGCTCGAGCTCGATCTCGACGCCCCCGAGGCGCCGGAAGCCGCGAGCGCATAACCAATCAACAGAGTCAGCGACATAGCCCGCAACAGAATGACGTCCGAGCGCCTATCTACGGTGCCGGTCCATGAATGGGTTCAAGCGGGCGCTGCTGGGCTACCGGCGCACGGAAGTCGATGACGCTCTCTCCGTCCGGGATGCCCGCATTCTCGGTTTAGAGATCACGGCCGACTCCCAGCGTGAGGCGATCACCGAGCTCGAGGGGGAGACGACGACGCTCTCCGGGATGGTGCTCGAACGGGAGCGCGAGATCCGGGTCCTCGACCAGCGCCTGCGCGAGGCGAACGAGTGCCACGACCGCAGCATCGCCTCGCTCGACTCGATCAGCGCCCGGCTCGAGGAGCTGGAGGCGCAGGCCCGCGGCCAGGCGACCCGGATCCGGATGAAGGCTCTGCGCGAGGCGGTCGAGGTGAGCAAGAAGGTGAAGGCGCTGACCGACGCCGAACCGGCGCTGCAGGCAGATGCCGACGCCGAGCCGAACGGCGCCGCCCCGCAGCCCGACGACGAGAGCCTCTACGCCGGCCGCGTCCAGCTCGACATCGGCCCGCTCAGCGACTTCTCCCAGCTGGTCGGCTTCGAGGACGCCGTCGGCCAGCTCGGCGCCTCCGAGATCTCGGTCCAGCGCTTCTCCGAGGGCCGCGCCACCTTCTCGATGAACCTCGACCAGCCGGTCGACCTCCTGCGCGAACTCGAAGAGCGCTCGAACATCGACTTCAAGGTCCGCCACAACGCCCCGGACAACCTGATCCTCGACGTCGACGAGGACCAGGGCCCCGAGCAGCGCGCCGCGTAGCTCCGCCGCCAGCTCGATAAACTGCGCGGCGTACTCGGGGCTGTAGCTCAGCTGGAAGAGCGCTTCGCTGGCAGCGAAGAGGTCAGGGGTTCGAGCCCCCTCAGCTCCATGGACCAGACGCTTTGCTGATCCCGTGCTCGCGGGTGACGCTGATGTGGAGTGAGCACTGGTCGATGATGTCCTCGGTGTGGGAGATCACGAAGATCTGCTCGAACTCGCCGCGGGAGAGCTCTAAGAGCTGTTCCATCAGGGTTTTGCGGCGGCCGACGTCCTGGCTGCCGAAGACCTCGTCGAGGATGATGAAGCTGTGTTCGGTGCCGCGCTGACGGGCGAGGGTGCCGGCCAGGGCGAGACGAAGGCAGAGGGCGGCGAGGTCCTGCTCGCCGCCGGAGAAGCGCCTGCTGAGGTGGAAGGCGCTGCCCTCGGCGATCTCGAGGAAGTAGCCCTCGGTCAGCCTGATCTGGGGGTAGGTGGCTTCGGTGATCCGCCGCAGCAGCTTCGAGGCTTCGGCTTCGACCATCGGCCGCGCCCGTCGCGACGAGTCTTCGCGATAGGCCTCTAGCGCCGACGCGACCGCGACGCGCAACTCGAACTCGCGGCGCTCCTCGTCGATCCTCGCCAGCAGCTCGGCGGCGCTCTCGAGGCGGCTGCGGGCGGCGGCGACCGCCTCGGACTCGGTCGAGGCCTTGCGGGTCGCCGCTTCGTGCGCCTCGCGGGCCTCCTCCAACTGCGATTCGAGCTGGTCGCGTTCGCTGCTCAGCTTCTCCTGGGCACCCCGCTCGGGCGCGATTTTGTCCGCGGCCTGGCGCAGCCGCTCGACTTCTTTCGCGGCTTTCTCTGCCGCTTTGCGCTGCGCTTTCGCCTGCTTCTCCAGTAGCTGGGCACTTGCGGCCTGGTCGCGGACGATGGCCAGCCGCCGCTTCACCTCGTCGCGTTTCTCGACCGCCTCCTTCACTGCCGCGTGCGCCTCCGGGTCGTAGCCGTCCGCGGGCATCTCCGCCAGCTGCTCGGCGAGCAACGCGGACTGCTGCTCGGCCTTCAGCAGCCTTTCCTGCGCCTCGCGGCGTCCGGCTTCCGCCCGCGCGGCCTCTTCGGCCCGTGCCCGCAGCTTCGGGATCTCCTTCTCCAGCGCCGTGTGGGCTGCGTGCAATTCGCGCTCGCCTGCCGTCGTGCTCTCCAGCAGCTCTTTCGCTCGCGCAGCTTCGGCCACGAGCGCAGCTTCCTCGCCGGGATCCCCCAACGCCTCCAGTTCGGCCTGCAGTTGCACTTCCCTCTGGGCTTCCGCTTCCAGCGCCGCGGTCGCCTTCTCCAGGCGACCCACTTCGCGACCGAGCGCCTGGTGCCGGCGGCGGGCGTCGGCGATCGCCGTCTCGAAGCCGGCGACCAGCTCCTCGACCGAGCCCTCGAGCTCCTGATGACAGGTCGGGCAGATATGCGGCTCGTCCGCCGCCCTGCCCGTCAGGGCTTCGCGATGGCGTTCCTGATGGGCAATCTCGGCGTTGACTTCGGCCCGCTGTTCGCGCAGCTCCCGCAAGCTGCCACGCGACTCTTCAAGGCGATCCTCGGCGGCGGCCAGCTCCTCGAGCGTCCGCTCGATCTCGGCACCGCGCTGCGCCCGCTCCATCCCCTCGAGCACGAGCTTGGCGCTCTCCTCAGCCTCCCGGCGCGCCGATTCCGCCTCCCGCAGCCGCCTGCCGAGACCGTTCAGCTCCTCCTGGGCCGCGCTCAGCTCGGCCGCCGGGTCGCCGTCCGCAACAGCGGCGAGGTCGGACAACGCGTCAGTCGCGGAGGCAAGCTCTTCCAGCGTCAGCCGCTCTTTCTCCAGCAGGCCTTGGCGGCGCTCGTTGCTCTGCCGCAGCAGGCCGAGCTCCCGCTCCCGGCTCTCCAGGTCTTCGCTGCCGCGCAGGGCGATCTCGATTTCACTCTGCTCAGCCTGCGCCGCCACCGCAACCCGGAGCTGCTCCTCCTTGGCCTCGAGCCCCTCGCTCTTCAGCCTGAGCTCGCCCTCCGCCCGCTCGGCCTCCAGCTGTTTCGAGGCGTGCTCGGCGAGCTGCGCCGCCAGCTTGTCGATCTCTTTGTTGGTCCTCTTCAGCTTCGTCTCCAGCGTGGCGATCTGGCGTTTTAGTTTTTTGACGGTCGGAGCCGCGTCGCGGGCCTCCTTCTCGCGTCGTTTCACCTCGTCTTTCAGCTCGCCGAGGTCGGGAGCCTCCCGGCGCAGTCCTTCCAGGACCAGCTCCTGCTCGCGCGCGTCACCCTCGGCTAGCTCGACCGCCCGGCGCAGATGCCGGATCCCCAGCAGGCGCTCCAGCTGATCTTTGCGCCTGCGCGGGTTGTCGGAGGAGAGCGCCTCGACCTCGTTCTGGGGCGCGTAAAAGGTGCCGCGGAACATCTCCCGGGTGAGGCCGAGCCGGACCGCCGCCTCGCGCGAGGTCCCGGTCAGCGTCTGCGCCAGCCGCTCCTCGCCGGCGACGTCGGTCAGCCAGGCGTCCTTGCCGTCGATCCTCGTCACCCGCAGGGCCTGGCCGCCGACTTCGAATTCCAGGGTCACCACGCATTCCTCCCGCTCGACCCCCTCGCGGGCGACGCTCTGCGTCCAGGCGCCGCGGCTGCTGCCATAGAGCGCCCACTCGATCGCCGCGAAGATCGTGCTCTTGCCGGCGCCGTTGGGCCCGTTGATCGAGAAGACCCCGTCGGCGTTGAGGTCGAGGTCGAGCTCGGCGAAGGAGCGGAAGTTCCTCGCCTCGAGGCGCAGCAGCCTCATGCACCGATGTCCTCGGCGGCACGGGTCATGTACTGCTCGCCGCGGCTGACGAAGAGGTCGGGCTCGACCCCGGCGGGCACCCGCCGCGAGAGGAAATCGCGCAGCTCCGCCGGCGCCGCCGGTTGCGGGACGCCGGAGCCGGCCTCGACGAACTCCGGTTCGAGCTCGAAGTGCAGGCAGCGGGAGAACGCTTCGCTGACCTTGCGGCGATCGACGGCGCCGAAGCGCTCGTAGGTGACGTCGGTGATCGGGACCCTGACGATCGCTCCCTCGAGTCCTTCGGCTTTCGCCGCCCGGCAGATCTCCCCGGTGAGGTCGCCGGCTTTCGCGCCGTCGATCGCCGGCAGCTTCCGGCGAGCGCGTCCCTCGATCTCGTGCATCCGGGCGAAGCGCTTGTCGAGGGGTTCGGCGGCCAGGTCGATCTCGACGATCCCCTTGCGGGTCGACTGATCGGGCCAGTTCAGCCGTTCGGTCGAGCCCGCGTAGATCGCGTTGACCCGCGGCCGGTCGAACTGATGGAGGTGGCCGAGGGCGATGTAGTCGAAGCCGGCTGCCGACTCGAGCGCCTCTCCGGGCAGCTCCGGTGAGCCCGGCTCCTCGGCGCCGACCCGGGCGAGGCCGGCGAGGCCGACATGGGCGGCGAGGATGTTGAAGGAGGCGTCGGGGTCCGGCTCTGCCTCCGCCACCCAGGCGGCCAACTTCTCCTGGTCGTGGCTGTGGGGGATCGCGGTGACGCTGATGTCGTCGAAGCGCAGCCGGCGCGGCTGCTCGTGGACGGCGTCCGCCCCGAACCGCTCCAGCAGCGCAAACGGGTGGGTGATCGCGCTTCCCCGCGGCGTCTCGTGGTTGCCGGCGATGACGAGGAACCCGATCCCGGCGGCGTGCAGGCGCTCGAGCTGGTCGAGCGCGACGTCGAAGGCCGCGGCCGAGGGGTGGTAGCCGTGGAAGAGGTCGCCGGAATGGACGACGAGCGCCGGTTCCAGCTCGATCGCTTTCCCGATCGCCCTGGCGAACGTCTCGTAGCCGTCGAGCTCGCGGAGGTTGCGGCCGCGCTCATCCGTGCGGTGCAGCTCCCGTCGCCCCAGGTGCGAATCTGAGAAGTGGACGATCTTCACGCCAAAGGTGGTAGCAGCTTCAGCAGGCGCAGGCGCAGGCGCATCGCCGGGACCGAGACCTCGAAGCGCTCGGCGAGGGCCGGCAGGTTGAACCCGGTCGCGCGGGCCTGCTCGTTGAGCAGGGTCTCTGGCATCAGCAGCTCCCGCGCGAAGACGTTTGCCTCGCGCTCGCGCCGCCGCAGCTCCGGAACCGCCGCGCCAACCGCCCCGTCATCAACCTCGCGGATGTCGGCCGGCCGGTCGTAGAAAGCTTCGCTGGCTGCCGGCACGTGGAGCAGAAGGTGGCCGACCTCGTGGGCGATCGTGAAGCGGCGGCGGCCGGGGCTGCGGCCGGCCTCGCCGCGATCGACCCAGATCACCATCTCCGCGGGGTCGAGCATCCCCGAGAGGCGACCCTGGTCGGCGGGGGCGCCGGGGAGGGCGCGGATGTCGTCGGCTTCGTCGACGAAGAGACCGAGGAGGGAGCGGGCGATCCGCTCGACCGCGACCGGCGGCGCCTCGGAGGCGTCGTATCGCTGCTCGAAGTCGCGCAGCAGCTGCTGGGCGGCCGCGGCGGGCTTAGGTGTCGGGGCCGCCATGGAAGAGCCGCTCGACGAGCTCGACCTCCGGGTCGGGCGGTTCGGTGGGAGGGAGGTGCGAGGACGCCGGTTGCGGCGCGCCGCCACTGCGGCCCATCGCCGGCGCGCTCCTCAGTGCCGGGCCCTGAGCGCTGGGGCGGGCGGCGGCCGCGACGTCGGCGGCGTCGACGCCGAAGACCGAGGCCAGCGCGGCGAGGAGGCGCCGGCTCAGCTTCGAGCCGAGGAGGTTGCCGGTCTCGAGGCGATGGTAGTTGCGGGCCAGGGCCCGGCGCCCGCCTTCGCCTTCGACGCCGAGGTCGGTCGCCAGCTGCTCGGCCACCGCGTCGGGCTCGATCCCGCGCGCGTTCCGCATCGCCTTCAGGGTCCCCGGCAGGATCCCCGCCGTGCCGCGCGATCCCAGCACCTCGTCGACGATCGCCATCGCCCGCCGGTAGCCGTCGCTCTCCCCGCCCTCCGACCCCGGCGCCGGGCCGCGGGCGAGGAAGAGGTCGGCGAGCATCCCGCCCAGCTCGTCGCGCTGCTCGCGGGGGACCAGGCGCAGGTAGGACTCGATCGGCTTCGCCTCGCCCTCCCTGAGGTCGTCGACGGCCTGCCAGAAGGCGCGCTCGAGGGCGTCTTCGCCGGCGCTCATGAGCTCTCCCAGTCGTTGGGGCGAACTTTCCCGGTTTCGATCGCCTCGTCGAGGCCGCTGATCAGGCGGAGGTTGGGGGTCCGGGAGGTCAGCCGCGGCGCGCACCTCTGCGAGGGCCAGGGGCGGTCGACGCAGGCGGCGGCGATATCGGCGGCGAGGGCGTGCACCTGCGGCTGCGGGTCGGGCCGGGAGAAGCGCAGGAGCATCCGCGCCGCCGCGTCCTCGATCGCCAGCTCGATCTCCTGGTCGTCGAGCCCGGACGCTTTGCCGCGGCTGTTGCAGACCTTCGCGATCACCGCGACGCCGCGCAGGCAGAGGTTCCAGAGGACGAACTCGAAGCGCTCGTCGTTGGCGCTGACGGTCTTGATTCGGAGGGCCTCCAGCTGGACGTCGTCGAGCATTTCCACCGCCCGCTCTTCGATCGGATCGAACTCTGCCATATCGCCTACACCGTCCCCAGATCGCGACTTCTTACATCCCGCGGCGCGTTTTCCCGCATCTTCTTGAAGATGCGGTGCATCGCCGTGTCGACAGCGCCCCTCTTCATCCCGTGGCGCTCGCCGATCTCCGTAGGCGAGAGGTCGAGGACGAGGCGGTCGTGGGCGAGCGTGCGCTCGCGCTCGCTGAGGCCGTCGAGGTAGGGCTCGAGCGCCGCGCTCATCTCCTCGGCGCCGGGAGCTTCCGGCGGCGCCTCAACCGCGGTCAGCTCCTGGGGGTCGACGGCGGTCGAGGCGGAGCGCCCGACCCGGCGCCGGTAGTCCTTGATCGCGTAGTTGAGGTTGGCGAAGGCGATAACCCGGAAGGAGGTGTCGAAGGAGAGCTTGCGCTCGAGCAGCCGCGCCAGCCGCCGCAGCAGGTCGCCGGCGATCTCTTCGGCGTCGGCCTCGGGATCGTCGGCGCCGCCGATCTTGCCGTAGGCGATCGAGCGCGCCCACGACCAGTAGGGCTCGAGCAGGCGCGAGATCGCCTCCCGCTCGGCGGCCGTGTCCCCGGCAGAGCGGGCCGCGCTCGCCCGACGCAGGAAGCGCTCGTCACGGAGGTCGTTTGGGCTCAGCTCTTCGCTCATCGATGGGGCAACTACCCAGGTAAACCGTCCCCACTACGGAATTTCTTACAACTCCCCGCGGTGTGAGAACCGTGCTCGGCCGTTCGGCTTAGAGGCTGGAATGCCGAAAGTTGGGCTTAGCAAAATACGCAAGTCGCGCGATCGGGCGGCTGGCTTGAGGTCGCCTCTATGGACCTGGGGGCGAGGGGGCAATTGCCTCCGCTGAATGCCGCGGCGCGACGACCCACAGATCGGACTGGGCAAGGCGATCCGGGCGCTCCGCACCGAGGGTGAGTTGAGCCAGGAGACCCTCGGGCAGCGGGCGGACATCCACCCGACCTGGATCTCCCACATCGAGTCGGGACGGATCAACCCGACCTGGGGCAACGTGCGCCGGATCGCCAGGGGCCTGAAGGTCGAGCTCGCCCAGCTGGCGGCGCTGGCCGAGGACTTCGAGCGCAAACTGACCTGACGCGTCTAAAACCGCGCCTGCGATCTGCCGATGGGCTAGGGATGAGCGCGGCCAACCAGCACGTCTTCTCCAACGGCATCCGCGATACCCGCGCGACCCTTGCATCCTGGAGCGAACGGCCGGGGCGGGTACTCGGCGCCTGGGTCGCCCTCAGCCTGGCGATCTCCCTCTCGCTGCTGGCGGCGGTCTGGGTCGTCTCCGGGCTGCTGACCCCGGACCTGACCCCGATCCATCTTCCCGGCCTCACCGAACCTTCCGAGCCCGACGACCTGCTGCCGATTCTCTGGCGCAACTCGCTCGTCCTGGCGCTCCATGGCACCGCCTGCATCGCCGGCTTCATCGCCGGCGCCTCGATGCCGATCGCCGCCGCCCAGCGCACCGGCATCAGCCGCTGGATCCACGTCAAGGCGGGCGAGTTCGCGATCCTCTTCGTCTGCGCGGTCACTCTCTTCTCGCTCTCCACCCAGGCGCTCTACCTCGGCTTCCAGGGCTCGACGATCGCCTACCAGTTGCAGATCACCCGCTTCGAGCTGATCCTCAGCGTCCTCCCGCACGCGCTGCTGGAGCTGACCGCGCTCTTCCTGCCGCTCGCCGCCTGGCTGATCGCCAGTCGCCGGGGCGAGTGGAACCAGCTCCTCGCCGCCACCTTCATCACCGTGGCGCTGGCGATCCCGGCGCTGGTGATCGCGGCGACGATCGAGGTCTACGTCTGGCCCCACATCCTCGAAGCGCTCTCACCCGGGCTCCGGCCGTTGACTTTCTAGCGACGACGCCGACGCGGGGCCGGGTCTCCGCCTCGTAAGATCGCGCCCCATGGCGGGTTACGAGCCGAATTCAATCGAGCGCAGGTGGCAGGCGGTCTGGGCCGAGGAGAAGACCTGGGAGGTCGCCAACCCCGGGCAGCCCGGCTTCGACGAGGAGAAGCCGAAGGCCTACGTGCTGGAGATGCTGCCCTACCCCTCGGGCGAGCCCCACGTAGGCCACCTCAAGTGCTACGCGGTTGGCGACGCGATCGCCCACTTCCGCCGCCGCCAGGGATTCCAGGTGATCCACCCGATGGGCTACGACTCCTTCGGCCTGCCGGCGGAGAACAACGCGATCAAAACCGGCGAGCCGCCGCGGGTCGCGACCGAGCGCTCGATCGCCTCCTTCCAGCGCCAGTTCCGCGAGTGGGGGATCTCGATCGACTGGAGCCGCGAACTCGCCACCCACACGCCCGAGTACTACCGCTGGACCCAGTGGATCTTCCTGCAGCTGTTCGAGCGCGGCCTCGCCTACCGGACCGAGGCGCCGGTCCAGTGGTGCCCGAAAGACGCGACGGTGCTGGCCAACGAGCAGGTCGTCGACGGCCGCTGCGAGCGCTGCGGCACCGAGGTAATCCAGAAAAACCTCGAGCAGTGGTTCTTCCGCATCACCGAGTACGCCGACCGCCTGCTCGCCGACTTCGATCTGCTCGAGTCCTGGCCCGAGCACGTGGTGACGATGCAGCGCAACTGGATCGGCCGCTCCGAGGGCGCCGAGGTCGTCTTTCGCTGCGACGAGGTCGACCTCGACTTCCCGGTCTTCACGACCCGTCCCGACACCCTCTTCGGCGCCACCTTCTTCGTCCTCGCCCCCGAGCACCCCGAGCTGCAGCGCCTCGTCGCCGGCACGCCCGCCGAGGCCGAGGTGCGCGAGTACGTCAACCGGATCGGGCGCGAGTCGGCCGAGGAGCGGGGGGCGGAGGACCGCGAGAAGACCGGGGTGCCGCTCGGGCGCTCGGTCGTCAACCCGGTCAACGGCGAGGAGATCCCGATGTTCGTCGCCGACTACGTGCTGATGGAGTACGGGACCGGGGCGATCATGGCCGTCCCCGCCCACGACTCGCGCGATTACGAATTCGCCCAGAAGTTTGAGCTGCCGGTCAAGCGGGTGATCGAGGGGACCGACTCCGAGCAGGCGCGCGACGACGATGGTCTGCCCTATTCAGGCGATGGGCCGATGACCGGCTCCGGGCGCTTCGACGGCAAGCACAACCGCGAGGCCTACGCGGAGATCGTCGCCTGGCTCGAGGGCGACGGGCGCGGCAGGCCGGCGATCAACTACCGCCTCCGCGACTGGCTGGTCTCGCGCCAGCGCTACTGGGGGGCGCCGATCCCGGTCGTCTACTGCGAGGAGTGCGGGATCGTCCCGGTACCCGCCGAGCAGCTGCCGGTCGAGCTGCCGGAGATCGAGGACTACGCGCCCCAGGGCAAGAGCCCGCTGGCCGCGGCTGAGGACTGGGTGGCGACCGAGTGCCCGCGCTGCGGCGCCCCCGCCCGCCGCGAGACCGACACGATGGACACCTTCGTCGACTCCTCCTGGTACTTCCTCCGCTACCTCGACGCCCAGAACTCCGAGGCACCCTGGGACCGCAGCGCCGGCGACTACTGGATGCCGGTCGACCAGTACATCGGCGGCGTCGAGCACGCGATCCTGCACCTGATGTACGCGCGCTTCTTCACCAAGGCGCTGGCGGACCTCGGCCACCTCGGCGTCCAGGAGCCGTTCGCCAACCTCTTCACCCAGGGGATGATCACCCGCGACGGGGCGAAGATGTCGAAGTCGAAGGGCAACACCGTCAGCCCCGGCGACTACGTCGAGCGCTACGGCGCCGACACCGCCCGCACCTACGTCTGCTTCATGGGCCCGCCCGAGCGCGGCGGCGACTGGACCGACGAGGGGGTGGAGGGGGTCAACCGCTTCCTCTCGCGGCTCTGGCGGCTCTGCGAGGAGGTCGAGGCGCGGACCGAGGCAGCGGAGCCGGCGGGGGCCGAGGGCGAGGCGCGGGAGCTGCTGGCGAAGGCCCACTGGGCGATCGACAAGGTGACGCGGGACTTCCAGCGCGGCTTTCAGTTCAACACCGCGATCTCGGCGGTGATGGAGCTCGTCAACGACGCCTACCGGCTCAAGGACGGCCTCTACGGCAGCGCCGAGGGCGACGCGGCGGTGCGCTTCGCGACCGCGACCGCCGCCTCGCTGATCTTCCCCTTCGCGCCGCACCTCGGCAGCGAGGTGTTTTTCCGGCTGGCCGGCGGCCGGGTCTGGGAGCAGCGGTGGCCCGAGGCCGACCCGGGCATGCTCGCCAGCGACACCGTCACCCTGGTCGTCCAGGTCAACGGCAAGCTGCGTGATCGGATCGAGGCACCGGCCGAGGCACCCGAAGAGGAGCTGCTGCGGTTGGCGAAGGAAAGCGAGAAGGTCGCCAAGCACCTCGACGGCCAGCAAATAGTCAAGGAAATTGTAGTTCCGGGCAAGCTGGTCAACCTGGTGGTCCGGTAGCGCCCTCCGCGGGTGCCTGCCGTTCTGCTAGAAAGCCGCGAAATGCTGGTCAGGCGAATGGACGATGCGGCGGTCGAGGAATGGCACCGGCTGCGCGCGCACGTGCTCATGGACGCGGGCGAAATGGGGGCGCGGAACCTCTCCGTCACCTGGGTGACCGTGCCGGGCGGGGCGAAGCAGACCCTGCATTCCTCCAGCGAGGCCGAGCAGGCCTACGTGGTCGTCCGCGGGCGCGGCACGATGTCGGTCGCCGGCGACACCCAGGAGGTCGGCGAAGGCGACCTGATCCTGGTCCCGCCCGCGACCGAGCACTCGATCGGCAACGACGGCGAAGTCGATTTCGCATGCGTCTCGATCCAGTCCCCGCCGGTCTCCGCGGCCGAGCTCTACAGCGACCAACTCGCAGAGGTGGCCGGCTACGACGACGATGACGAGTTCTGAGGCGCGACGGGCGGCGCATTTCGGCGTCCTCGGTCGGTCGTGTGCAGAGCACACTTCCCTCCCTGCGTCCTTGAACTGCTTGTCCGTCGCACCTCAGAACCGATTTCGTTCCTGATTTTTTTGTTTTTGCGCGCCACGTGTGCGTAATTTCGAGCCAGCATCCCGGCCATGCCGGAGATGGGTCGGAGTCAGTTGGTCGTCTATGCGGCGGTGGCCGTTGCGCTGCTGCTGGTCGGGGCGCGGGCGATCCGCGGCGAGCAGGCGGCCGAACCGTCCTTTGCGGCTGCCTCCGGCGGATCCGGGGGATCGAGCTTTTCGGTCGGGGGTCCGAGCGGGGACATGGTCGTCCACGTCGCCGGCGCGGTGCGGCGGCCGGGCGTCTATCGGATGCCTGCCGGTAGTCGGGTCAACGACGCCGTGCGGAGGGCCGGCGGCGCGGTTCGACAGGCGTCGCTGGAAGCGATCAACCTCGCCGCCCGACTCGCCGACGGGCAGCAGGTGGTGGTGCCCGAAGCCGGCCCGGGCGGCGTCGTCGCGGCCGCGGCCGCTGAAGAAGGACCGATCAGCCTCGGCACCGCGACCGTCGAGCAGCTGGAAGAGATCGAGGGGATCGGGCCGGTGACGGCGGCGGACATCATCGAGTTTCGCGACGAACACGGCGGCCTCTCCTCGGTCGACCAGCTCGACCAGGTGCCCGGGATCGGCCCGGCGACGATGGAGTCGCTGCGGGCACGGCTGCAGCCCTGAGGGTGCGGAAGAAGTGCGGTCGGGCCGCCCGCCTCTTTGGGTCCTTCTCGGGATCGCCCTCCTCGTCCTGTTTGCGATCGGTCACAGCAATGAGATCCGTGATCGCGCGGCGGCGGGACTGGGGCGGGGGATCCCGCAGCGGGAGGCGGCGCTCGCCCGTGGTTTCGTGCTCGGCGAGGACGAGGAGATCGATGCCACGACCAGGGAAGACTTCCGCCGTGCCGGCCTCAGCCACCTTCTTGCAGTCTCGGGGCAGAACGTCACCCTCCTGGCCTTGCTGGGGATGCCCTTGCTCGGGGCTTTGGGGATCCCGCTGCGCCAGCGCCTGCTCTGGGTCCTCGGCCTGATCGCCGTTTACGTCCCCGTCGCCGGGGCGGGGCCCTCGATCCAGCGGGCGGGGGTGATGGGGGTGCTGGGCCTGCTCGCGACGATGGCGGGGCGGCGCAGCTCGAGGCTCTACGCGCTGATGGTGGCGGCGGGGGTGACCGTGGCGATCGACCCCGCGATTGCCGCCGACGTCGGCTGGCAGCTCAGCTTCGCTGCCGTCCTCGGCATCCTCATCCTGGCGGCGCCGCTGCAGCGGGCAATCACCGGTCGGATCGGCTCGGGCGCCTGGCGACGAGCTCTGGCCGAGGGAGTCGCGTTGACGGTCGCGGCGACGCTGGCGACGGCCCCGCTGATCGCCTTCTACTTCGAAACCTTCTCGACCACCGCGCTCCTCGCCAACGTCCTCGCGCTGCCGGCGGTGGCGCCGGCGATGTGGCTGGGTATGTGCGGCGCTGCGCTCGCCCAGGTTCCCGGCCTGCCGCTCGAGCCTCTCAACGGTCTCGACGCCCTGCTCCTCGCCTACATCGCCCAGGTTGCCTCCTGGTGCGCCGCGCCGAGCTGGGCCGAGCTGCCCGTCCACCTCGACGGCCGCGGGCTGGTCGTCGCCTACCTCCTCCTCGGCTTCGCCGTCCTCGCCTGTTGGCGGTGGCCGCGGCTGGCATTCGCCTGCACCGGCATCGCCGCTTCGATCTGGCTGCCGCTGCCGGGTGGCGCGGATGGGGAGGGGACAGGACCCGCGCCTGGTCACGGCCTGCGTATCGAGGTGCTCGACGTCGGCCAGGGCGACGCGATCCTCCTGCAGCCGGCCGGCGCCCCGGCGGTGCTGGTCGACGGCGGGCCGCCCGGCGACGGGCTGCGGCGCAAGCTCGAAGACGCCGGCGTCGACCGGCTCGGGGTGGCGGTCGTCACCCACGACCAGTCCGACCATGCCGGCGGCATCGAAGAGCTGCTCGGAACGATGCCGGTCGAACATCTGGTCTTCGCCCGTCTCGGTCGGGACCTGCTCGCGGAGTCGAAAGCCGCCGGGGTCGAGCCGCAGCGGGCCGCGGCGGGAGCCGAGCTGCGGAGCGGAGGCCTGCGGCTGCAGGTCCTCTGGCCGCCGCCGGAGCTGCTGGCTGGGCCGGTGGCGGATCCGAATCAGCTCGCGCTCGTGATCGAGGCCCGCTGGCGTGGCTTCTCGATGCTGCTCACCGCCGACGCCGAGGCGGAGGCGGCGCCGCTCGAACCGGGTCCGATCGACGTCCTCAAGGTCGCCCACCACGGCAGCGACGACGCCGGCCTCGCCTCGCTGCTGGAGCGGACGCGACCGCGTCTGGCGGTGATCTCGGTCGGCGCCGGCAACTCCTATGGCCACCCGACCCCAGGCACGCTGGGGGTGCTGCGGCGGCACCGGGTCCCCACCCTGCGGACCGACGAGGACGGCACCGTCGTCATCGACGTCAGCCGCGGGTCATTCCGCGTGGACGGATGATCGAATCGAAACTTGAGGATCCCGATCCAATCGCTTCGCTTCACGGCTGTGCTGTCGATGCAGGATTGATGCGGGCTATTCCCAAGATCAGGCTGCCCAAGGCCCCGCGGCTTCCCAGTGTCGCCGGCAACGGCCTGCCTGAACGGATGCGCACCACCGCCTTCGCCTTCCTCGGCCTCACCGCGGCCGCCGGGCTGGCGCTGGTGGCGATCTTCGCCCAGCTCAGCTTCCACGTCCTCGCGCCGGCGCCGCTGCCCGACAAACCGGTCAGCGGCGGCGCAGTCGCCGAGGCGGTGCCGCTGCATCAGGTGGCAGTGCGCGTTCCGACGGTGACCCAGCGACGCGAGGCACCCGCGGCGGCCGGCGACGAACCCGACGGCGGCGGAGCGGTCGACGGCGGCCACGGCGGCTCCGTTCCCTCCGAAGCGTCCGCACCCGCCACTCCCGCTCCCGGTGAGGGGGGCGTGACTCCGGCCTCGTCGAACGCATCGACGCCGAAGCCGGCCCCGACCGCCGCACCAGCTACCACCACCGCTCCGCAGGAGAGCCCGACCCAGACCAGCGCCCCGGCGCCGACCCCCGCTCCGAAGCCGGCACCGATCCCGGCCCGGCCCGCGTCGCCGACGCCGCCGGCTCCGACGGCTCCCGGCAACTCCCAGTCCAGCGCCGCTGCGGCCCATGCCGGCGACCGCGGCGTCGAAGCCTCCTCGAAGTCGACGGCGTCGGTCGAGCCGGCGCCGCCGGTGACCAGCTCCAGCTCGCCGAGCCCCGAAGCCACCGCTCCCGGCAACGGCAACGGCAAAGCCCTCGGCCACACGAAATAAGCGCTCCCCGGCGGAGCCGCTTCGGTATCTAGACTCGGCCGATGGCCGAAGAGATGCGACCGCTCTACCTGATCGCCGGCAGCGACGGGGCGAAAATCGACGCCACCAGGGCGAGGTTGCGGGCGCGGGCCGAACGCGAGGGGGGTGACGCGGCGCTCGAGGTCTTCGAGCCCGGCGAGGGCAGGGGGATGCCCGACCACGAGGCGCTGCTGGCGGCGATCCCGGCGATGTCGCTGATGGACTCGCGCCGCTACCTGCTCGCAGACGGCATCGAGCGCTGGCGCGACAAGCAGCTGGAGCCGGTGCTGGCGGCGCTGGGTGCGCTGCCACCCGACCTGACCGTAGTCCTGATCTGCCGTGACAAGCCGGCGGCGAAGCTGCTGAAAGCGGTTAAGGCGGCCGATGGCGAGGTGCATCAGTTCGAGGCGCCGAAGGCGCGCGACATGCCCCGCGTCCTGGTGTCGGACGCGCAGCGGCTGGGGTTGCGGCTCGAGCCCGCCGCCGCGCGAATGTTGGTCGATCGCATGGGCGCCAACCCGGTTCGCCTGCACAACGAGCTCCAGCGCCTCGCCCTCTGGGCCGGCGAGGGAGGCAGCGTCGGCGTCTCCGACCTCGCGGAGATGATCACCGACACTTCCGAGGCGGCCGTCTGGTCGCTCTCGGACGCGCTGATCGAGGGCGACTCGGCGACGGCGCTGCGGATCGGCGAGCGGCTGATCGGCCAGGGGGAGAACGTCACCGGCCTGATCTACGGCCTCGCCTCGCGCCTGCGCAGTGCCTGCGCCGCTGCCGCCCAACTCGAGGAGGGGATCCCGTCCCAGCAGGTCGAGTCCTCGCTGAAGATGCATCCCTACGCCGCCAAGCAGCTGGTCAGGCGGCTGGGCGGGACCGATCTCGCCAGCCTGCGGATGGCGACCGAGACCCTCGCCGACCTCGAGCTCTGGTGTCGCGGCGGCGCCGACTACGGCGACGAGCTGGCGCTGACGATCGCGCTTAGGAGGGCTGCTGCGGGCGCGGCTTAGGAGGCGGCGCCGGCGGCGAGCCTGGCTGCTCTTGCCTTCTTGCGGGCACCCGTGTTCTTGTGCAGGGCGCCCTTCTGCACGGCCTTGTCGATCTTCGAGACGAGGTCGCGCTGCTCGGCGGCGACGGTGTCGGAGTCGCCCGACTCCACCGCGCTTTCGAGGCGGCGGAAGTGCGTCTTCACGGAGCTGGTCAGCAGACGGTTCTCCGTCCGCTCCCGCTCGCTGCGCAGTATCCGCTTCTTCTGTGAGGCTATGTTGGCCATGTCAAGTACCCGAGTCGGCGCCTTGCCGGCTCCGGGCGGCCGCCGACTATAGCGATTGAGACGAAGCTTGGAGACGCCCAGGGCGCATGACACCCCGAATCCCGACGAGCGGGCGATAAACGAGGACGTCGGCGTCTGGGAGGCCGAGGCTTTCGAAACCGGGGAGGAACCGGTCCCGAAGCCCTCGGCCGGCCGCCTCGCCCGCTCGACCGCCTTCTTCTCGATCGCCACCGCCGCCTCGCGGGTTGCCGGGCTCGCCCGCGAAGTGGTCGCCGCCGGCTACTACGGCGTCAGCGGCCCGGTGTCGGCCTTCACGGTCGCCTTCCAGGTCCCGAACCTGATCCGGGCCCTCTTCGCCGACGCCGCCCTGCAGCCCGCCTTCGTTCCCGTCTTCACCGAACTGCTCGGCAAGAAGGCCTACAAGGAGGCGTTCCGGCTCGCCTCGACGATGCTGCTGCTGGTGACCATGGTGCTGGGGGCGATCACCGCTCTTTTTGTCCTCCTCGCGCCGGTGATCATGCCGGTCTTCGCGCCAGGCTTCAACCAGGAGATCACCGACCTCACCGTCTCGCTCTCCCAGGTCCTCTTCCCGATCCTGATCCTGCTCGGGATCAGCGGCATCGTCGTCGGCATCCTCAACAGCTACGACCGCTTCGGCGCCTTCGCGATCTCGCCGCTGTTCTGGAACCTGACGATCATCCTCGTGCTGGTCGTCCTCGAGCCGAGGTTTCACGGCCAGGACAAGATCTACGCCTACGCGATCGCGATCCTCATCGGGACCCTGGTCCAGCTGCTGATCCCCGCCTGGGACCTGCGCAACACGCCGTTCCGCTTCAGCTGGAGCTTCGACTGGCGCCACCCGGGAGTGCGGCGGGTTCTGGTGCTGATGCTGCCGGTCACGATCAGCCTCGGGCTGATCAACTTCAACCTGCTGATCAACAGCTTCTTCGGCAGCCTCGTCTCCGAGCATGCGCCGGCGGCGATCGACAAAGCCTTCCGCATCTACCAGTTGCCGCAGGGGATCTTTTCGGTCGCGATCGCGACGGTTCTGTTCCCGACCTTGGCGCGGTTCGCCAACGCGGGAGAAGTCGAGAACCTGCGGGCGACGATGGCCAACGGGATGCGCCAGATCCTCTTCGTCCTGGTGCCCGCGGCGGCGGCGATCCTCGCCCTCTCGGACCCGATGATCCGGCTCGTCTACCAGCGCGGGGAATTCAGTCCGGCGGATACTGCGGTGGTCGGCACCGCCCTCTTCTGGTTCGCCTTCTCGCTGCCGACCAACGGGCTCTACCTGCTGCAGACGCGGACCTTCTTCAGCCTGCAGAAACCGTGGCAGGCGACGGCGCTGGCGACGATCGACCTCGTCGTCTCCGCGGTGGCGGCGCTGGCGCTCTACAAGCCTTTCGGAGTAGGGGGCATCGTCGCCGGCACCGGGATCGGCACGAGCGTCGCGGTGATCGCCCAGGCGGTGATACTGCGGCGGCGCTTCGGCGGCCTCGAGCTGGGGCGCCTGACCTCGACGGCGACCCGGATCACGATCGCCGCCGCCGCCCTCGCCGGGGTGAGCTACATGGTCTGGGACGTCCTCGACCAGGCCCTCGGCCGCGGCCTCGGCGGCCAGATCGTCTCGCTCGGGACCGGCCTCGCCGCCGGCCTCGCCGTCTACCTCTCGGTGGCGAAGCTCCTCCGGGTCGCCGAGCTCGAGCAGATGAGCCGCCTGTTGCTGCGGCGAGGCCGCTAGCGCTCGATGCTGGGGCCGGGGAGGTACCTGCTCGGGGTCCTGGAGATCCTGCTGCTGGTCGGGTTCGCCTGGCTCGGCGGCGGCTCGGTGCGCCGGTGGATGCTGCCGCGGTTCGAGGGGGCGCCGGCGTACCTGGCGAGCGCTGTGGTGGCCCTGGCGCTGCTGATCTGGCCGGCGGAGCTGCTGGGCACGTTCGGGTGGTGGGATCCGGTGCCGTACCTGGTGCTCGTGGCCGCGATCGGGCTCTCGCTCTGGAAGTTCTTGCCGCGTCCTGAAGAGGAGGGGGGTCTCTCGCACGCTACCCAGCAAGTGAGGGTGCGAGAGACCCCCCTCCTAACGCTGATCGCGCTTCTCGTTGCGTCCGTTGCGGTCCTCAATTTCGCTCTGGAAGCGAAGGGGAAGCTCTCGACGGGGATGACCGGGTTCGACAGCACCTGGTACCACGGCCCGTTCGCCGCCGGGTTCTTCCAGAGCGGCGATACGTGGAGCCTGCACTTCATCGCGCCCCAGTTCCTCGCTTGGTTCTATCCCGCCAACGGGGAAATCTTCCACGCCGCCGGGATGCTGGCCCTGGGCCGGGACCTGCTCTCACCGCTGCTCAACATCGGTTGGTTCGTCGGTTGCCTGGTGGCCTGCTGGTGCATCGGCAGGCCGTATCGAGTCGCGGCGTGGTCGCTGGCGCTGGGCGCGATCGCTCTGAGCGTCCCGGCCCTGGCCGACCAGGCGGGGGAGGCGAGGAACGACATCGTCGGGATCTTCTTCCTGCTGAGCGCGGTGGCGGTGATGGTGAATGCCTGGGGAGGGGCTGGCGGGACGGAAAAGAAGCTGGGTAGGGGGGAGGGCGCCGCCGCCCTCGGTCCCTACCTCGTCGTTGGATTGGCCGCCGGCCTGGCGGCGGGGACGAAGCTCAACTTCCTGCTGCCGGCGGTCGTGCTGGTGCTCGGGGTGATGCTGGTCGCGCCGCGTGGCTTAAAAGGCCGCGCGTTTGGGACTGCGGCATTGGCCGCTCTCGCCGGCGGCGGCTACTGGTACCTCCGCAACCTCGCCCACAGCGGCAACCCGCTGCCCTGGATCCACCATCTCGGCCCGATCGACCTGCCGGCGCCCGAGCAGGCCCTAGGCGGCCGCGAAGCTCATTCGGTCCTCAGCTATCTCGGCGACGGCGGCGTCTGGTCGGACTGGTTCCTCCCGGGGCTGCACGGGGGTTTGTGGTTCGTCTGGCCTCTCCTCCTCGCAGCCGCCCTCGCGGGCCTGATCCTCGCCGTAATCCAGTTCCGTGGTTCCTTTGTCCGGGATAACAGGACAAAGGAACCACGGAACGATCTGACGCTGGCGCTGGCGGGACTGGTTGGGTTGGCGACGGCGCTGGCGTGGCTGATCGCGCCGACGTCGGCGTCAGGGCTGGAGGGGATGCCGCGGGGGTTCGAGTCCGGCCTCCGCTACCTCGCCCCGGCCTTGGTCCTCGGTCTTGCCCTGCTCCCGACGGCCCCCCGCATCAGGGTGTGGTTGAGCTTTGTCCCGGATAGCGGGAA